>Ga0075015_100000467_pt1 | contig 14085 bp, 11 predicted proteins | sample AleBraG_ABR_2013_FD_71476 | JGI IMG/M metagenome (GOLD analysis project Ga0075015, IMG submission 71476) | Freshwater sediment microbial communities in response to fracking from Pennsylvania, USA - Alex Branch Run_MetaG_ABR_2013 | ecosystem: Environmental > Aquatic > Freshwater > Creek >...
CGCTGCTCGCGCAGTGCCGCCGCGCCGGCCTCGAGGCACACGAGCTCGTGGCCGCGAACGAGCGGGCCTTCCGCCCGCCGGCCGAGACCGAGGCCGCGCTGCAACAGATCTGGGGCGTCATGCAGGCCTGCGTCGCGCGCGGCTTCGAGGCGCAGGGCGTCCTGCCCGGCGTGCTCAAGCTGCGCCGCCGCGCGCCGCGGCTGCACCGCACGCTGTCGGAGTCCGGCAAGACGAGCCCCCTGCTCGCCATGGACTGGGTCAACGCCTACGCGCTCGCCGTGAACGAGGAGAACGCCGCGGGCGGACGCGTCGTGACGGCGCCGACCAATGGCGCGGCCGGCATCGTGCCCGCAGTGCTCATGTACTACCGCCGCTTCGAGCCCGGCAGCTGCGACGCCGGCGTGCGGCGCTTCCTGCTGACGGCGGCCGCGATCGGCATGCTGTACAAGCGCAATGCCTCGATCTCGGGCGCCGAGATGGGCTGCCAGGGCGAGGTCGGCGTCGCCTGCTCGATGGCGGCGGCCGGCCTCGTCGCGGCGCTCAACGGCACCAACGAGCAGATGGAGAACGCGGCCGAGATCGGCATGGAGCACAACCTCGGCCTGACCTGCGACCCGATCGGCGGCCTCGTGCAGATCCCCTGCATCGAGCGCAACGCGATGGGCGCGGTCAAGGCGATCAACGCGGCGCGCCTCGCGATGCACGGCGACGGTACGCACAAGGTCTCGCTCGACCAGGTGATCGCCACCATGCGCCAGACCGGCATGGACATGCGCACGATCTACAAGGAGACCTCGCAGGGAGGTCTCGCGGTCAACGTGCCCGAATGCTGACGGTGGCACGGTCGCTCGTGCAGCGCGCAGCGCTGCTCGGACTCCTCGCGCTGGCCGGCTGCGGCCCGGCCGGGCCCGCGGCGCACGAGGAGTCGCAGCTCAACGTCTACAACTGGTCCGACTACATCGGCAAGACCACGATCGCGGACTTCGAGCGGGCCACCGGCATCCGCGTCAACTACGACACCTACGATGCCGACAACACGCTCGAGGCCAAGATGCTGGCCGGCGGCACCGGCTACGACGTCGTGACGACCTCGAGCGACTTCTTCAGCCGCCAGATCAAGGCCGGCGTGTACCGCAAGCTCGACCGCAGCGCGCTGCCGAACTGGAAGTACCTCGACCCCGCGGTGCTGCGGCTGTTCGAGGCCGCCGACCCTGGCAACGAGCACGCGGCACCGTACCTGCGCGCCAACGACGGCTTCGCCTACAACGTCGACCTCGTGCGCGCGCGCATGCCCGATGCGCCGGTCGACAGCCTCGACATGCTGTTCAAGCCCGAGGTCATCCGCCGCTTCGCCGACTGCGGCGTGCAGTTCCTCGACCAGCCGTCGGACGTACTGATGATGGCCCTCAGGTACCTCGGGCTCGACCCGAACACGAAGCGACCGGAGGACTTCAAGGCGGCCGAGCAGCTCGTCATGGCCGTGCGCCCGTACATTCGCTCCTTCGACTCGGTCGGCTACATCAACGCGCTCGTGAACCGCGAGATCTGCATCGCGATGGCGTGGTCGAGCGACTACGCAACCGCGGTCGCGCGCGCGCGCTCGGTCGGCGTCGACGTGCACCTGGCCTTCACGCTGCCCAAGGAGGGCTCGAACCGCTCCTTCGACGCGTGGCTGATCCCGGCCGATGCACCCCATCCCGGGGCCGCGCTGCGCTTCATCAACTTCATGCTCGATCCGAAGGTCATCGCGGCCGTGACCAACGACATCTACTACGCCAACAACAATCGCGCGGCCGACGCCTACGTCGACCCGAGTATCATTGCCGACCCGGTCCTGTATCCATCCGCCGCTGCCGAGGCGCGCATGTACCTGAGCAAGGAGACCGACCACGCCACCGAGCGGCTGCGCACGCGCGCCTGGACGCGCATCAAGACGGGCCACTGACGGGTGCGGCCGCGTGCCGGCGCGGCGCGCACGCGAGCGAGGCGGGCGGTCGACGAAGCGATCGAGGGGAGGAATGAGGACACGAGCGCGCGCAGCAATGAACGCGCACGAACGAGGGCACGACGATGACAACAGCACGCCTGAGCGCGGCTGCGGCGGTCGCATGAACACGCCGCGGCTCGTGAGCTTCCGCCAGATGAAGGACGGCACGCGCGAGGACTACCTGCTGCTCGACGAGTTCGAGCGCGAGTTCACGCGCCGCCTGCCGCAGCGCATCCTCGCGGCGCTGCGCCGGCTCGACCAATCGCTCGACGGCTACCCGGTCAGCCGGCTCGGCCATTCGCTGCAGGCCGCCACGCGCGCGCTCACCGACGGTGCCGACGACGAGCTCGTGCTGGCCGCGCTCGTGCACGACCTCGGCGACGAGCTCGCGCCCTGCAACCACGCCGAGGTCGCGGCCGCGATCGTCCGGCCGTACGTGCGCGAGGAGGTCACGTGGATCGTCGAGCAGCACGGCCTCTTTCAGACCTACTACTACGCGCACCACATGGGCGGCGACCGGCTGCAGCGCGAGCGCCTGCGCGGCCACCGCTGGTACGACGCCTGCGCGGCGTTCTGCGAGCGCTGGGACCAGGCCTCGTTCGACCCCACCTACCCGGCCCGGCCGCTCGAGTACTTCGTGCCGCTCGTCGAGCGCATCTTCGGCCGCGAGGCGCGCGACCCGCGCTACGTCGGCACGCCCGCGCCCTGAGGGCGCGCGCCGCGGCCCTGGCGCCGGCGGTGGCGGCTATGGATTCTGTTCCTGCGACGCGTCCGTCCCGGGTCGATCCGGCAAGCGCTCCATGACCGCGATCGCGCCGAGCACGTCGGCAACCGAGCCCTGCAGCTCCGCGCGCAGCTCGGCCGGCGCCGCGCCGAGCCGCACGTGCTCGATGAGCGCGTCGAGCTTGGCACGTGCGAGCCACGCCTTGTGCCGCGCGAATTCCGCCACGATGCCCGGCTCGCCCCAGTCGGCGACCTGGTCGCTGGTCGGGTCGGGGAAGCGCGTATCGCGCGCCACGAACCCCGGCACGAAGGTAATCCGCTCGGCACGCTGCGCGAGACGCGTCGCCCGGTGTACGACCAGGTTGCCCTGCTGGAACAGTGCGTAGCCCGCGGCCGGAAACTGCGGGCTCACGACCCGATCCGGCGGCAGGTCCTTGCTCGTGGCACCGGTCAGCGTGCCGGTATCGGTGTCGAGGAGCCGCGCCGCCTCGTCGATCGTGCCGCGGAAGAACTGGAACTGGCCGCCGCTGAAACTCGCGGGGTCGTTGAGCAGCAGCACGTAGTCGAAGCCGATCGAGTCGACGTGCCAGGTGTCTACGGCCTTGGTCACGTCGTCCGGCGCATAGTTGATGTACACCTGCTGCGACGGCATGCTGTGAGGCAGCAATTCGCAGCCGGCGACGGCGGAGATGAAATCGACGATCTGCGGGCACGTGCACAGCTCGCGGAGAAATTTCGAGCGATACACGCCGCCGGCCAGGTAACTGGCCGTGCGGTCGCCCGCCAGGCGCCGGTCGCGCAGCGCGAGCGCGACGGAGCGCGCCGCGGCCACGCCCTCCTGCGAAAGGAGCCGGAACGGGCCCGCAACGGCCACTGCGCTCGCGCAGTTGCGGATCTGCGCACTCGTATAGCCAAGATCCGCCAGCCGCCAGGTCTGCTGCGGCGGCTCCAGCGCCAGGTGCCGCTTTGGATCGAATGCCGGCTCCTCGCGCATGGCCTCGTAGGTCGGTGGCAGTTCCCGCGGGAATGGCAGAGGATTGGCTGACATGCTCGATCCTTTACCATGGATGGCTTGCCTTGAAACTAGCATAACTGCCCACCGTCGACGGGCGGGCATGCTGACGGCCGGGCGGGCCAGACCCGCTCGAACCGCGCCTGGAAGAAACGCAGGTAGCGCGGCTCGTAGACGAACTTGAGGCCACGCGCCGCCCGCCGCTCCGCGAAAACCGCGACCACCGACTCGGCGGTCAGGTCCATGTGCGCCTGCGTGTACACGCGCCGCGGGATCGTGAGGCGGACGAGCTCGAGCGCGGGGTGATGATTCTCGCCGGTCTGCTTGTCACGACCAGCCGAGACGATGCCGCGCTCCATCGCGCGCACGCCCGACTCTTCGTACAGGTTCGCCGCGAGCGCCTGCGCGGGGAACAGGTCCTGGCTCAGGTGCGGGTAGAAGGCCCTGGCGTCGAGGTAGACGGCGTGGCCACCGATCGGCCTGACGATCGGCACACCGGCCTCGATGAGCTTGGCGCCGAGGTACTCGACCTGTCCGACCCGCGCCCGGATGTGATCGTCCTGCACCGACTCGACGATACCGCGCGCCATCGCCTCCATGTCCCGCCCAGCCATGCCGCCGTAGGTGTGCAGGCCCTCGTACAGCACGACGAGATTGCTCGCCTCCTCGTAGAGGGCGGCATCGTTGAGGGCGAGCCAGCCGCCGATGTTGACGAGCGAGTCCTTCTTGCCGCTCATCGTGCAGCCGTCGCTCAGCGAGCAGAACTCGAGCAGGATCTCGGCCACCGGCCGCTGTGCGTAGCCGGGCTCGCGCTGCTGGATGAAATAGGCGTTCTCGACCGCACGCGTGGCATCGAGCATGACCTTGATGCCGTGCCGGCCGGTGAGCTCGCGGACCGCGCGCGCGTTGGCCATTGACACCGGCTGGCCGCCCGCCATGTTGACGGTCGCGGCGAGGCAGAGGTACGGGATGCGCTGCGCCCCGACGCGCCGCACCAGTACCTCGAGCGCGTCGAGGTCGACGTTGCCCTTGAACGGCAGTTGCGCGCCGGGATCGTGGGCCTCGGGTATGACGACGTCGACGAAGGTGCCGCCGGCGAGCTCCTGGTGCGCGCGCGTCGTCGTGAAATACATGTTGCCCGGCACGTAGTCGCCCGGCTTGATCAGGATCGCCGACAGCAGGTGCTCCGCGCCGCGGCCCTGGTGCGTCGGCACGACGTAGCGGTAGCCGTAGTGCTTCTGGATCGCCTCCTCGAGGTGGTAGAAGTTGCGGCTGCCGGCGTAGGCCTCGTCGCCCAGCATCATGCCGGCCCACTGCCAGTCGCTCATCGCGCTCGTGCCGCTATCGGTCAGCAGGTCGATGTAGACGTCGTCCGAGCGCAGCAGGAACGTGTTGTAGCCGGCGCCGGCGATCGCGCGCTCGCGCTCCTCACGCGTCGTCATGCGGATCGGCTCGACGACTTTGACCTTCCAGGGCTCGGCCCAGGAACGGCGCCGCATCGCCGGAGGATCGGACGAGTTGTTGTTCACGGCTGCGACTCCCCAGGTGGCCGCCGGCTCGCGCCGCCCGCCGGCGCCATGATCCGGCCACCCGTCATCAGATAGAGCGCGTAGGTGCCGAGCCAGTGACCGCCCTCGTAGTGCTCGCCCGTGACGGCGGGCAGCGCCGCAGCACGATGCGTGGCAGCCGTCGCGCGCAGCATGGCGATCCGGCGGTCGGATGCCGGCAGGCCGCTCGCGATGCCCTCGAGCATCCAGGCACGGCTCAGGTTGAGCCCGTCGATGTGCGCGAGCCGCGGGTCGCTGCGATCCGTCACGATGGCCGGCGTCAGCCACGGCGCCTTGCTGCGCCGCGTGGGAAGCTGGGGCAGGAAGGCCGCGAGCCAGCGCGCGAAGGCCGGCCGGTCGAGCACGCGGCGCATGAGGTCCGCCTCGCCGAGGCACGGCGACAGGAAGTCCTCACCCGAGGGCTCGTAGTCGAGCGGACAGGCACGGTCCGCGAGGTAGAACTGGCGTGCCTTGCCGGCCACGAGCTCGCGCATCGCCGCGTCCTGCCTGACGTCGGCCCAGTCGAGGATCAGTCCGAAGGCGAACGCCGTCTGGCCGTGCTCGCCCGTGCGGATCGGATAGCGCAGCTTCGGCAGCCAGCTCGAGAGGCGGTCCGCCGCCTGCGCCTCGAGCGCCGCGAGCACGCCGGACCAGCGTCGCGCGTCCGCGTCATCCCACGAGCGCAGCTCCGCGCCGAGCTGCAGCAGCCAGGCAAGGCCGTAGGGACGCTCGAAGGACGCCCGCCCCTCGGCCTTGAGGTAGGCGACCTCGCCCGCGACATTCTCGGCCGTGACGCTGCGTTCGAGGGCTGCACGCGCGCGCACGGCGACGGGCTCGCCCGGATAGAGCCGCGCCGCACGCGCGAGCAGCCAGTGGCCGTGCACCGACGAGTGCCAGTCGAGGCAACCATAGAATGCCGGGCTGAGCTCGCGCGGCGGGCGCGCGTCCGCGTCGCTGCGCAGGTCGTGCGAGATGTGGTTCGGGTACTCGCGATGCACGCAGGCGAGCGCGAGCTCGACGAATCGTCCGACGGCCGGCGCATCGAGCCCGGGCGGGGGCTCATCGCCGGCGGCAGCGGCCGACGCGAGCAGCCAGCCGAGCAGCGATGGGGCCAGGAGCCGTTGCACGTGGCGATTCTGGCACGATCGTGCCGCCGTGACCGGCCGGCCGCGGCCCGCGGGCGCGTCACCGGCAGTCGCACTGGCCCCGGCGCCCGTCGTCGGCCACACTGGACGGATTGCGCTCAAGTGCGGGCCGAGGGGAACCTCCGCCCGGACCCCTGCTCCAACTGGCCGCGACCGTCGCCCAACGGCGCCGCCGTGGCGGCCCAAAGGAACCTCCGTGCGGAATGCCGCTGCAACCCTGCTGATCGCCGCGCTTGCGGTCGGAGGCGTGACGGTGCCGCCCCGCGCCCGGGCCGACGACGTGGCCGCCCTGCGCCAGGAGCTCGGCAACCTCAAGAAGGAGTATGCGGACCGCGTCGCGGCACTGGAGGCGCGCATCGCGCAGCTCGAGTCCCAGGCCGTCGCGGCCGCGAGCGTGCCCACCCCCGCGCCGCTCCCAGCCCCGGCGCCGAGCCGCAGTGGCGGCGGCGCTGGCACCGCGTTCAACCCGGCGGTTTCGGTCATTCTCGCCGGCAACTACGCGCAGCTCTCGCAGGACGCAGCGAGCTACCACATCGCAGGCTTCGTACCGACCGGTCAGGATACGGGGCCCGGCCCGCGCAGCTTCAATCTCGGCGAGTCCGAGCTCAGCCTCGCGGCCAACGTCGACCCGTATTTTTATGCCAACCTGACGGCGGCGATTCACGGCGACGACACGATCTCGGTCGAGGAGGCCTATTTCAAGACGCTCGCGCTGCCGGCCGGGCTGCTGATCAAGGGCGGCCGCTTCTTCTCCGGCATCGGCTACCTCAACGAGATCCACTCGCACGCCTGGGATTTCGTCGACCAGCCGCTGGTCTATCAGGCCTTCCTCGGTGGCCAGCTCGGCCAGGACGGCGTCCAGGCCAAGTGGCTTGCGCCCACCGACCTGCTGCTCGAGTTCGGCGTCGAGGGTGGCAACGGCCGCACGTTCCCGGGTACGCCGCGCGACCGCAACGGGCTCGGTGGCCGCGGCGCATTCGTCCACGTCGGCGACGACCTCGGCGACTCGGCGAGCTGGCGCCTCGGGCTGTCGTGGATGGAGCGGCAGGCCGAGCAGCGCACCTACGCCGATCTCGATGCGGCCGGCCAGCCCGTGCTGAACGGGGCCGGCCAGCCGCTGACGAATGCCTTCACGGGCTCCTCGAGGATCGGGGCCGTCGACGCGCTGCTCAAGTGGTCGCCGCACGGCAACCCCACCCAGCACAACCTCAAGCTGCAGGGCGAATACCTGCACCGCGTCGAGGACGGCACGCTGGCCTTCGATACCGGTGGGGCCAACGTCGGTGCCGGGTACCGCTCGCAGCAGTCGGGCTGGTACCTGCAGGGCGTCTACCAGTTCATGCCGCGCTGGCGCACCGGCCTGCGCTACGACGCGCTGGCCTCCGGCACGCCGCGCCTCGATCTGCCGCCGCTGCTGGCGCTGCCGGCGACGTATTTCCCGCAGCTGCTCGCGGCCACGCCGAAGCGCTACACCTGGATGCTGGATTTCAACCCGAGCGAGTTCTCGCGGCTGCGCATCCAGTACGCGCTCGACGACGCGCGTGTCACGGTGCGCGACCGCCAGCTGCTCCTGCAGTACCTGTACAGCATCGGCGCGCACGGCGCGCACAAGTTCTAGGAGTCCTCATGTTGAACTGGATCCGCAGCGTCCTGCTGCTCGCCGCCGTCGCGGCCGTGGCACCCGCGCACTCCGCCGTCCGGGTGCTGGCCACGACGCCGGAATGGGCCGCGCTCACGACCGAGCTCGGCGGCGCCAAGGTCGACGTCTACGCCGCCACCAACGCCTTCCAGGACGTGCACCGCGTCGAGGCGAAGCCGAGCCTGATCGCGCGTGCGCGCAGCGCCGACCTCGTCGTCGCGACCGGCGCGGAGCTCGAGATCGGCTGGATGCCCGTGTTGCTGCAGGAATCGGGCAACGCCCGCATACAGCCCGGCAACCCGGGCTATTTCGAGGCCGCGGCGTACCTGTCGCTGCTCGAGGTGCCCTCGAGCGTGGATCGCTCGATGGGCGACGTGCACCCGCAGGGGAACCCGCACGTGCTGCTCGATCCGCACGGCGTCGCGGCCGTCGCGCGCGCGCTGACGGCGCGGCTCGCGGCGCTCGACGCGCCGAACGCGGCCTTCTACCAGGCGCGCGGCGCCGATTTTCAGGCGCGCTGGCAGCAGGGCATCGCGCGCTGGGAGGCCCGCGCGGCGCCGCTCAAGGGCGTCGAGGTGGTCGTCATCCACCGCGACCAGGCCTACCTGTGCCACTGGCTCGGGCTGCACGAGCTCGCGGCGATCGAGCCCAAGCCGGGTGTGCCGCCGAGCGCCGGCTATCTCGCCCAGCTCGTCGGCAAGCTCGGCGCGACGCCGCCGCGCATGATCCTGCGCAACGCCTACAACGACCCGAAGGCGGCCGACTGGCTGGCCGAGCGCATCCACGTGCCGGTCGTGCTGCTGCCGTACACGGTCGGTGGCACGCCCGAGGCCAAGGACCTGTTCAGCCTGTTCGACGACACCGTCACGCGGCTGCTCGGGGCGATCAAGTGAACGCACTGCAGTCGGACCTCAGCATCCTCTGGCCCGCGATGGTCGCGGGCCTGCTCGTGGTCCTGTCGCACGTACCGCTCGGCCAGCAGGTGCTCAAGCGCGGCATCGTGTTCATCGACCTCGCGCTGGCGCAGGTCGCGGGCCTCGGCGTCATCGCGGCCCATTACTTCGGGCTCGACCTGCAGGGCTGGACCACGCAGGTCGCGGCGGTCGGCGCCGCGCTCGCGGCCGCACTGCTGCTGACCGTCACCGAGCGCCGGCGCCCCGAGGTGCAGGAGGCGCTGATCGGCGTGCTGTTCGTGCTGGCCTCGACGGCGCAGATCCTGCTGCTCGCCAACGATCCGCACGGCGGCGAGGACCTCAAGGACCTGCTCGCCGGGCAGATCCTGTGGGTCTCGCCCCAGCAGCTGCTGCGCGCTGCGGCGCTGACGGCCCTCTTCCTGCTCGTCTGGTTCCGCTGGCGCGAGCGGATCGGCCGGGCGGGCTTCTACGTGCTGTTCGCCGTCATGGTGACCGTGTCGGTGCAGCTCGTCGGCGTGTACCTCGTCTTCACGAGCCTGATCGTGCCGGCCGTCGCGACCTACCGCCACGCAGCGCGCCGGCAGCTGCCGCTCGGCTACGCCCTCGGCTTCGTGAGCTACCTCGTCGGGCTCGCGCTGTCGGTCCTGACGGACCTGCCCTCGAGCGCCGTGATCGTCTGGGCCATGGCCGTGCTGGCGATCGTGGTGCATCTGTCGAACGGAGCGCCGGCTGCCGGCACCGTGCGCAGCTGAGACCGTGCGCCGGCGGGCGCGGCCTGGCGGTGAACGATCCTCGGCGTGATGTCGGCGTTGCAGGTCGAGGTCCGGCCCCAGCCGACGAGGCCACTGTCCGCATTCAGCCGCACGCAGCAGACGAACTCGTTGGCGAAGGTCTCGAGCCTTGCCATCCTGAGCATCGGCCGGCGACCTCCCCTTCCCGATGGCGCCGGTCGTCCTGCATCGCCGGGCCGCAGCAACGACCGGCTGGATCCCGGGCCTCAGGGCCCGCGTCGCGGCCCTTCGTTCCCTATTCGCCGGGCAACTGCTAGCTTATGGCCTTGGCAGTCGCCGAGTCACGGCAGCCTGCGGTCAACACGATGATCTTCTGCGTTCGCGACTGCAGACGGCGCGGCAAGGCGAGGGAGGCCCGGGCGCGCGCGGGGCATCGGCCGGCGCGGGGTGCAGCTCGTGAGTGAGCCCCACAGCGCGTCGCGGCTCGTACTGCTCGTGACGGCCGCCGTCTTCATCAACTACATCGATCGCGGCAATCTTGCGACCGCCGCACCGCTCATGCAGGACCAGCTGCACCTGAGCGCGAGCCAGCTCGGTGTGCTGCTGTCGGCGTTCTATTACGGCTATGTCCCCTGCATGCCGGCCATGGGCTGGCTCGCCGAGCGCTACGGCGCGAAGCGCGTGCTCGCGGCCGGTGTCACGATCTGGTCGATCGCCACGCTGACGACCGGCTTCGCCGGCAGTTTCGCGACGCTGCTGGCCCTGCGCATCCTGCTCGGCGTCGGCGAGAGCGTGGGCTTCCCGTGTGCGTCGAAGGTGCTCGCCCACGCCGTCGAGGTGGGCCGGCTCGGCGTCGCGAACGGCATACTGAGCTTCGGCTACCTGCTCGGGCCCGCGGTCGGCACGCTGTTCGGCGGCTACCTCATGACGCTGTTCGGCTGGCGTCCCGTGTTCATCCTGTTCGGCGGCCTGTCGCTGCTGTGGCTGTGGCCGTGGCGGCGGGTCGTGATCGGCCCGCCGGCGCGCGAGCCGGCCAGCGACGAGACGGCGCCGTCGTTCGGGCAGATCCTGCGACGCCGCGCGCTGTGGGGCGCCTCGCTCGGCCACTTCGCCTCGAACTACACGTACTACTTCATCGTGTCGTGGCTGCCGTTCTATCTCGTCAAGTCGCGCGGCTTCTCGATGGGATCGATGGTCGCGATCGCCTCGTGGGCGTACCTGCTCAACGCCGCGAGCGCGCTCGCAATGGGCTGGGCGGCCGACCGCTGGATCCGCGCCGGGCGCAGCCCGACGATCGTCTACAAGGGGATCATGGCGGCCAACCACCTCGCGGGGATCGCCTGCATGGCCGGCATGGTCATGCTGCCCGCGGCCGGCTCGGTCGCCTCGCTGTTCGTGTTCGAGCTCATCAGCGGCTGCTCCTATCCCGGCCTGTTCGCGATCCCGCAGATCATCGCCGGCCCGCAGGCCACCGGCCGCTGGGTTGGCGTGCAGAACGCCGCCGGCAACGTCGCGGGCCTCGTCGCGCCGGCGATCACGGGCGTGCTCGTCGACCAGACGGGCCTGTTCGACGTCGCGTTCGGGCTCGCAGCCGCGGTCAACGTGCTCGGTCTCGTGGGCTGGCTGTTCATCCTGCCGAAGGTCGTGCCGCTCAAGTGGGCGCCGGACCCTGCGCGCGCCGCCGCCACTGCAGGCGCATGACGCAGGACGGCCACACGGCGCGGACCTTGCTCGACTTCGCTCTCGCGGGACGGCGCGCGCTCGTGACCGGCAGCGCGTCCGGCATCGGGCTCGCGACGGCCGAGCGCCTCGCGCGCAGCGGCGCGCGCGTGGCGATGAACGATCTGCCGACCGATGCGCTCGAGCGCGCGGTCGACCGCCTGCGCGGCGCGGAACTGCAGGTCCACGCCGTGCCCGGCGACCTGAGCGACTCGGCGACGGCGGCCGCCGTCGCGCGGCGGGCGCTCGAGCTGCTCGGCGGGCTCGACTATCTCGTCAACAACGCCGGCGCGCCCGGTACGCGCACGCCGATCCCGGCCTCCGACCTCGAGGCCCTGAGCGACGAGTTCTGGGACCGGATGCTGCGCATCAACCTCATGAGCGCGTTCTGGATGACGAAGGCGCTGGCCGCCCCGCTGCGCGCCTCGCGCGGCGCGGTCGTCAACACGGTCTCGGTCGCGGCCTTCGGCGGCGGCGCGAGCAGTACGGCCTATGCGACCGCGAAAGCCGCGCTCGCGGGATTGACGCGGGAGCTCGCGCGCGGCCTCGCGCCGGCAGTCAGGGTCAACGGCATCGCGCCCGGCCTCGTGAACTCGGCATGGGAGTGCTCGTTCGGCGACGTCGAGGCGGTTGCACGGGCGACGGTGCCGCTCGCGCGCGTCGGTGAGCCCGAGGACTACGCCGAGGTCATCGTCTACCTGTGCGCGGGCGCGTCCTACATCACGGGCGAAGTGATCCCCGTGACCGGTGGCGCGCGACTGTAGGAATCCACGCGATTCTGAACGCTCATTCAACGCGTGCCCGGTCGAGCGCGCGCCTGCGGTTTGGCGCTATCTGCTCGTTCGGAGCGACTCCGTCGGCCCGCCGGCCGTGACTTGCATCTGCTTTCCGCTTGGGGGAATATAGCTTTGCTTGAGACGACTATAACTATATTGAGTGGGCGTTCTATACACGACTCAAGTGCCGCATGGACAGTCCGTGCCGCCGGGTCCGGTGCGCGCCCGCCATTGCGCGTCGGCATGATGCCGGCGCACGCGTCGTGCGCGGCAAGTTCTGAGGGGATTGAGCCATGAACTCGAAGATCTCATATGCGGTGGCAGCCATCCTCGGAGGCGCGGCCCTCGCGGCGTCCGCTGCCGAGTCGCCGACCCCCGCTGCCGAAGCGGACACGGGCGGGCTCCTCGAGATCACCGTCACCGCGCAGCGCCGCTCGCAGAACATCCAGGACGTGCCGATCTCGATGCAGGCCTTCACGGCACAGACGCTGCAGCAACTGAACGTCTCGACGCTCGACGACTACATCAAGTTCCTGCCGAACGTGACCACCGCGAGCAACGGGCCGGGCCAGAACGAGGTCTTCATGCGCGGCCTCAGCGCCGGCTCGCAGGCGAGCCAGGGCAGCGGCTCGACGGGCCTGTGGCCGAATGTCGCGATTTACCTCGACAACCAGTCCGCGCAGCTCCCGAACCGCAACCTCGACATCTATGCCGCCGACTTGAATCGCATCGAGGTGCTCGAGGGCCCGCAGGGAACGCTGTTCGGTGCCGGCGCCGAGGCCGGCGCGATCCGCTACATCACGAACGAGCCGAAGCTCGACGTGACCGAGGCGAACGTCAAGTTCGGCTACGGCACGACTGCTCACGGTGACCCGAATGCCGACGTGACGGGGGTGTTGAACCTGCCGCTGATCGCCGACAAGATGGCCGTGCGCGCGGTGCTCTACAACGACAAGCGCGGCGGTTACATCAACAACTTGCCGGCGACCTTCACGCGCAAGAACACCGACGTCGGTATCGGTAATGCGTACCTTCCGGCGAACGCGAACGGGCAATGCCCGGACGGCCTGCCGAACAACGGCTATTGCGTGCCGCCCGGCAGCCCGGTCATCAACAACAACAACGTGGTCGGCAACGCGACCAATCCCGTCACCTACCAGGGAGTGCGCGCGGAGGCGCTGTACAAGTTCAACGAGGACTGGAACCTGCTCATCACGCAGTCGTACCAGGAGATGAACTCGCAGGGCGTGTTCTACCAGCAGCCGAATGCCTCGGACGGCGCGCCGCTGCCGCCGCTCGCCGTCACGCTGTTCAACAGCGCCTACGACAAGGACAAGTTCGAGAGCACCGCGTGGACGGTCAATGGCCGGTTGGGCCAGTTGAAGGCCGTCTATACCGGCGGCTACCTCGTGCGCAACGTCGACCAGACCGGCGACTACACGAATTACGCGCGCGGCAAGTATGCCGATTACTACCAGTGTGTCGGTCCGGGATGGGGCGGTGACCTGAACCTGACTTCAAAGTGCTACTCGCCGAGTGCCTACTGGCACTCGGTCGAGCGCAACACGCACCAGCAGCACGAATTCCGCCTGAGCACGCCCGACGACTGGCGCCTGCGCGCGATCGTGGGCGCGTACTACGAGGACAACAAGCTGTACGACCAGACCGGCTGGCACTACAAGACCGTTCCGTCGTGCACCTCGAACGGCCTGCCGGGAACGCCCGGTAACAGCGGCTGTCTGTCCGACGTCGGCACGTTCCCCGGCACGACCGTCCAGAATGCCGGCATCCAGAGCTCCGACACCTCCTTCTACCAGGACACGGTGCGCGAGACCAAGCAGACCGCATTCTTCGTGTCGGCCGACTTCGACCTGATTCCGAAGGTATTGATC
>Ga0075015_100000468_pt1 | contig 14062 bp, 7 predicted proteins | sample AleBraG_ABR_2013_FD_71476 | JGI IMG/M metagenome (GOLD analysis project Ga0075015, IMG submission 71476) | Freshwater sediment microbial communities in response to fracking from Pennsylvania, USA - Alex Branch Run_MetaG_ABR_2013 | ecosystem: Environmental > Aquatic > Freshwater > Creek >...
GTCAAATACGATCGCCCCACCGTCCCTTCCGTGAAGACCGGGTCCCCTCCCGCGCCACCCGTGGTAATGATCTGTGGCGCCATGCCTTTCAGGTACAGGAACAGCGCGTGATTCAATCGCGCTTCCAACACCGGCGAGGGCCGTCCGCGATATTCCGCCGCGCCGAGTACTATAATCGCGTCAGCAGCCTGCGCCTCGTCCCGCGTGGATTGCTCCTGGATTTTTTCGGCGATTCGGTTCAGGTAAACGCCCAGGCCCACGCAGCACACTGCAACGAGAACTGCGCTAAGCCATCTCATACTAAGAATATGCTTCAGTGTAGTCCATGCAGACCTTGACCAGCGCCCATAACCCGCTGTTAAAGGACATCCGCAAAGCTGTCCACCAAGGTGGCTTGACGCAGGACGGCTGCGCGGTGGCTGAGGGCTTTCATCTGCTAGAAGAAGCGCGCCGCTCGCCCTGCCGCATTCAAGCCGTCATCGCCGCAGAGAGCGTGGCTTCCAGCGTGTCGCCAGACTACGTGGTGCCGGACGTACTCTTCGCCTCGTTGGCCAGCACCGAGACTACCCAAGGCGTGCTGGCTCTGGTCAAGCCTAAAGCCTGGACCGCCGCGGACATTTTCCAATCCCCCGCCTTGGTGCTGGTGCTCGATGGCATCCAGGATCCCGGCAATGCCGGCACTCTGTTACGCGCCGCCGAAGCCTTCCGCGCCACGGGAGTCGTCTTCCTCAAAGGCACAGTCAACCCCTTCAATCCCAAATGCCTTCGCGCCTCGGCCGGCTCGGTCTTTCGAGTACCCCTCTTAACTGGCGAAACTTCGGAAATACTGGAGCAGCAGAAAATAGAGCTGTATGCATTGGCCGCCCACGCCGGACTGCCGATAACCCATGCGGACTTCCGTAAAGACTGCGCGCTGATTGTCGGCAGTGAAGGCCAGGGCGTGCGGCCCGATCTCCTCGCCGGCGCTCAGCCCGTCCAAATCCCTTCGAGCGGGGTGGAATCGCTCAACGCAGCCCTGGCTGCCGGAATCGCCCTATATGAAGCACGACGCCAACGAGATGAACCTGTTTGAAGCCGAAAGCGCCGCCGGCCGCCCCCTGGCTGAGCGCATGCGGCCTTCCACCCTGGACGACTTCATCGGCCAGGAGCATATCCTCGGCCCTGGCAAGCCGCTGCGTGCCCAGATCGATCGCGACGCCCTGACCTCCCTCATCCTTTGGGGCCCGCCCGGTGTCGGCAAGACTACGCTCGCCAAACTCATCGCCGGCATCTCCAAATGTGAGTTCATCCCCTTCAGCGCGGTTCTCAGCGGCATCAAGGAGATCAAGGCCGTGATGGTGGACGCCGAGCGCAATCGCCGCATGGGCCTGCGCACGGTCATCTTCGTGGACGAGATTCACCGCTTCAACAAGGCCCAGCAGGATGCCTTCTTGCCCTATGTCGAGCGGGGTGACGTTATCTTGATCGGCGCCACCACTGAGAATCCCTCTTTCGAGGTCATTTCCGCTCTGCTCTCGCGCGCCAAGGTCTACGCCCTTCGTCCGCTCACGGAAGAAGAGATCGTCACCCTGCTGCAGCGTGCGCTGCCCGTGATCGGCGCTACCGCATCCCACGATTTGCTGGAACAGATCGCCGTCTACGCCAACGGCGATGCCCGCGCGGCCTACAACATTCTCGAACTGGCTGCCGCCACCGGTCCGCAACTCACGCCCCAGGCCATTGAGGACTCCCTTCAGCGCAAGCTGCTTCTTTACGACAAGGCCGGCGAGGAGCACTTCAACCTGATCTCGGCTTTGCACAAGTCTGTGCGCTCCAGCGATGTCGATGCCGCCCTGTATTGGCTCGGCCGGATGCTGGCCGGGGGCGAAGACCGGCTATATATCGCCCGCCGCCTGGTTCGTATGGCTGTGGAAGACATTGGCCTCGCCGATCCCCGCGCCCTGGAGCAAACCATCGCCGTGATGCAGGCGGTTCACTTCCTCGGCATGCCCGAAGGCGACCAGGCCCTTGCCCAGGCCGCCATCTACCTTTCCCTGGCGCCCAAGTCCGACTCCGCCTATAAGGCCCTCGGCAACGTCCTCAAGACAATAGAAGAACGCCGGGCCGACCCGGTCCCGCTGCACCTCCGCAACGCTCCCACCCGCGCTATGAAGGAATGGGGCTATGGCGCGGGGTACCAGCACGCGCACACCCAAAAAGACGCCCTGCCCGACATGGATTGTTTGCCGGAAAACCTTTTAGGCACAGTATTTTACGAGCCAAGCCAGCGCGGGTTAGAACAGAAAATCAGCGAGCGCCTCCAAGCCATTCGGGCTCGCAAAGCCAATCCAACCGAAAAGGGCTAAACGCCGGGTACCAAACGGAAAAGCCTTAGGTACTGCCCAAAATAGGCCCCACATTCTATTGTTCGCAGAGCCTCCCTGCCGCAAATTGGATACAGACCAAAGCGACCGTACGTGAAGGATGATGCGTGAGAACAATAAATGTAAGAGAAGAACGGCGTGCAGCCGACAGATTCCCGATCGAACGGGAGGTTCGCTACAAAGTGATCGGTAAGCGCAACGCCGAAGAAGGCGGAGCCGGCAAAACGATCAACATGAGCAGCAACGGCGTGCTGTTCACCACCGACAAGTTCCTGGTCCCCGGACGTCGCGTGGAAGTAGCCATCAGTTGGCCCGCCCAACTGAACGCCACTGTGCCCTTAAAACTGGTGGCTCGCGGCCGCATCGTTCGCGCTGAACAGGGCCGAGCCGCCATCGAGATTCAGCAATACGAATTCCGAACCCAGTCCACTTCCACTCTCATGTAGCCCAAGAACCATTCGTGAAGACAAAAAAAGGGGTGCTCCGGAAGGAGCACCCCTTTTTGCTGTTGGCATGCCCGAAGCGACCTCGTGGGCGCTCCAGGGCTCTTGCGGTGCCTGAGCCCGGTTAGAAGGTAATGCGAGCTAACACCTGCACGACGCGGGAATTGCTGCTGTAGAACTGATCGAAGCGTCCGAACAAGGGATCATTGGGAACCAGATCGTTGCGGGCGCCGGTAAAGCCATTCACGCCAACATCATTATTAGACCCGCCGGTCCACTGCGGGTGGTTGAAGACGTTGTACGCTTGCGCGCCGAATTCGAGCGCGTACCGCTCACGGAAGCTGAACCGCTTCTTGAGGGAGAGGTCGATGTTGTTGATCGGGTGAAGCGGGAAGGTATTCCGTCCGCCGTTGGCCAACGCGCCGGAGCCGGCGATTATGTAGCGGGCGTTCGGGTTGTTGGCCACATAGGCCACGATGGTCCCACTCGAGGTCGCCACTTGGCCCGCCGCATTGTAGCCGGTCACGCCAGAGCCCACGTTAGCGGCGCCGCCAGGATTTACGATGACCCGATCACCGGCGCTGTCGCCGTTCAGGTTGGAATCGAGACCGCTTTGAACAGTCGCCTGTTCCGGCGATTCGTAAGTGTAGGTGCCAGACACGTTCCAGTTCCCAACCACGTTCTTCAAGAGCCAGTTGCCGTTCTTGAAAGGCCTGAATTCATAGATCGGCGTGAGCGTGAAACGGTGGCGCCGGTCGAGCGCCGAGCTGGACCAGTCCGGCCGGAGGTTCTGGAAGTCTTGAGCGCGGCGCGGTGTCAGATAGGTGGAGAAGTTGGTCGCGGTTGCGTCGTCCTCAGTGTGGCTCCAGGTATAGGCTGCAATGAACGCCAGCCCGTTGGAAAAGCGCCGGTTCAACTGCAACGCAAGTCCGCTATACGAGGAATATGCCTGCGGAGAGTAACCAACGATATTCGCACTCGAGCCATAAACGGCAAGATCGTTCCTCGGATTCGCCGCAGTACCGCCCGGCACGATATACGATTTGACCTGGGCCAAAGTCGTCGTCAGCCCAGCAAACGAGGCCGGCTTCGTGACGAAGGTGGGAATGAAGTTAGTGGGCGATACCAAGGGGAAGATGTTTTGGCGCGTTTGATTCCACAGGTGTACGCCCCTGGTCCCGACATAGCGGGCTTCAAACGTGTAGTTGTTCTTGAACACGTGCTGCACGCCCAAGGTATAGGTAAGACCATAAGGTCGTTTGCCGCCATACGTATAAGAACTCAGCACGGAGAGGGCGCCAGCCTGAGTCGTCGGCAGGGTTTGCGCAGTTCCTGGCAAGCCGCCGCTGGCCAGAAAGCCAGTGGGCTTGCACAAAGAGCCAGGACAATCGTTCGTCTGTTGGAAATAGGGTGGGGCCGCATTGGCGGTCAGATTCGAATACACCAAATCGTAAGCTTGGCTGAAGCCGCCTCGGATGGACCACGCGCCCTGTTTGCCGGGCGAATAAGCAAATCCGATCTTCGGGGCGAAATTCGTCTTATCGTAGGCGGGTAATCCCACCGTGAGGAGACCGGGGACGGTGGCGGGCGCGCTGTAAACCTGATATCGGGAAGCCACTGGCATTGTCACGTATTCATAGCGCACGCCAAGGTTTATCGTGAGGTTCGGCAGAACGCGGAAATCGTCGTTCGCGTATCCCGACCATTGCAGGAAGCCCACGGGGTAGCTGGTAGCTCCCGAGCTGCGCTCCCCGAGCGTATCCGGCGCCTGGTCGGTCAGATACAATTCGAGCGTCGAATACTCATAGTTGCCGGTGACACGCTGGATGAAGTAGTTGGCGGCAATCTGGTCAATGAAGCTGCCTCCGACTTTGATGGTGTGTTTGCCCCACACCTTGGTGACGTTATTGGTTACCTGGAAAAGGTCCTGTGTGGAACCGGAGGGGCCGACAGGGCCAAACTGAAGACCGTTCAGTTCATCGAATTGGAGCACCGGGAAGGCATCTAGACCAGGGAACTTCAGCGAAGTACCCGGAAGCGCGTTTACGTTGCGGCTGAACGACACACGAAACTCGTTCTGCAGCGTCGGCGAAAAATTGTGAAACTCCGACAGAGTGTACAGGTAGTTGTTATTCGGCTGTGATGCGTTAAACGTCGGTACTTCGGCGGCAACAATCGAAGACTGTTTGTTGTAGATCCACCGCCCACGCAACTGGTCTTTGTCGCTCATATTGTAATCGAGTGACACAACTGCGTCGTAATTATTGGTGAAAACCGGGTTGACGAACGAGATCGAGCCAATGGGAATCGCTTGGTTGAGCACACTGATCGTTCCCTGGTCGTTAGTCGCCGCCGCAGGGACGTAGGTCTTGAACTGGGTCAGGTTGGTACTGCTGATTCCCTTAAGGCCGCCCAAGATCGAGTAACCCGATGCGGTAGGCGCATACAGTGGGGACCCAGGCACCGACGAATTCCCGATAGGGTTATATTCGAAATCACCGAAATAGAACAACTTGTTCTTGATGATCGGTCCGCCAACGGTTGCGCCCAGACGGTTATTGTCGTAGCGGGGATTAGACGTTAACCCAGCCACCGCGTCTAGCGAGTTCACGGCGTTCAGTTTGCGGTTCAGGAGGTATTCGTATGCGGAACCGTGAAGCTGGTTGGTGCCGCTCTTGACGACCGCGTTGAAGATGCCGCCCGATCCGCCGCCAAACTCCGGGGCGAACTGGTTCGTCAGCAGGGTAAACTCGGCGATGGCTTCCTGCGAGACATAGACGAGTGGCGCCGGATCGTAATAATTGTTGTTGCTGATACCGTCCAGGTTGAACGAATTGTTGTCCGGACGCTGGCCGGAGATGGCCGGACCAAAGCCCTGGCCGACGCCGCCCGACGAGCTTACGCCGGCGCCCAAGAGCGCCAGGTTGTATATACCGGAGCCCGCATTATTAGCAGTTGCGGGCAGTTCCAACACTTGTTTGGTATCGAAGCTTGTCTGCAGTTGCGCGGTGGTCGTATCGATAGTGGCGGCGCTCGCGCTCACCTCCACCGTGGTGCCCACCGTTCCAACGGTCAGGGTCATATTGGCGGTTACGATGTTGTTCAAAACCAAGTCGACATTCTTGAGCTGGTTGTTCTGGAAGCCAGTCGCCGATGCCGTCAATGTGTAACGGCCGATCGGCAGGTTCGAAAACCGGTATACGCCGGCATTATTCACTTGGGTGGACGTCTTCACACCCGTGTCATCATTCGTCGCGACGACCGTCGCGGTCGGAATGGCGGCGCCACTGGAGTCGTAAACCGTACCGGTCAAATCGCCGCTAACGGCCTGACCAAAACTGGAAACCGGAAACAACATGGCAGTGGCCATCAGGACAACTGCAAAAATATAAAGCTTGCGAAGCGTACTCTCTGGCTTCATATGCCCCCTTTTTCTTTCATGAGATCGAGACTCGTGCGCCGCGGTATCGTGCCGCCGCATCTTCGTTTTCTTCGAACCGGCGCCTTACCACTCGGTTACGAAACTGCTAACCTTCGGATTCTAACTGAGATCGGTTGCCATAGCAATCGGTAAAACTACTGCTTCTCTGGACTCGCCATGGCTATGATTGCGGAAAGACTCTGTGCAATTGAGTGGCCGCGAAAGACGCAAGCACGATATCCATTATTATCAATAACATAGATGGAGTGAAGTATGGTTTTCGGTACCGGATGACCTCTGCGGGATTCCAGAAACAGTATCTTAGGTGGAAAGTCCCTGGGCCATTCCTGGGCTGGAACCTACGCCAATCCACAGCCCCACCAGGAGTTCCCTATGTATTTCGGGAATGAAAATTTGCGGCTTGGCCCCAAAACTATTGAAACCTCAAAGGAATCATGGAAGGCCTATCAGTTGCTCTAGTCGAGGCTATCTATGAAGACGAACCTTTGGTTTCTTACCGTCCTCGTGTTTTTCTCGCTGCTAGGGAGCACTACTGCTAGCGCGCAAGCGATTAGCGGCGATCTGGTAGGAGCTGTGACCGATGCGACTGGCGCCGCTGTGCCCAACGCAACCATCACCGCCACCAATCAAGCCACCAACATCAAAGCCACTGCCACCACCAACTCCGTCGGCGAGTACCGCATCGGCAACCTTTTGCCCGGAAAGTACTCCGTCAGCGCCTCAGCCCCCGGTTTTGGAACCTCCACTTTGAAAGACGTCATCGTCAACCTCAACTCCACCATTACGGCCAACATCAGCCTGCAGGTGGGAACGCTGGCGACTTCCGTCGAAGTCTCGGAAGCGTCTGTTGTGCTCGACACCACCACGGCACAAGTTCAGAACAGTTACACGACCCAACAGGCGCAGGACATCCCTTCGGCCAGCATCGGGCAGGGCGTCCTGAATCTTTCGCTTCTACAGGCGGGTGTGGCCAGCAGTGGCGGCGTCGGTTATGGCTCCGGTCCTTCCATCGGCGGCCAACGTCCTACCAACAACAACTTCACGATTGAAGGGGTGGACAACAATAGCAAGTCGGTCACCGGCCCCACGGTCTTCATCCCCAATGACGACGTGGCCGAGTTCACCCTGCTCCAAAATCAGTTCCGCGCCGAGTACGGACATTCCTCCGGCGGCCAGTTCAACTCCATCGTGAAGAGCGGCGGCAACGCCTATCACGGCATGCTGTACGACTACCTGCAAAATCGCAAATTGAACGCGGTGGACCAGACTTACGCCAACATTGGCGTTTATTCTAATCCCCGCTACGATCAGAACCGCCTGGGAATCAATACCGGCGGCCCCATCATCAAGAACAAGTTTTTCTTCTTTGCGGGTTTCGAATATAACCCCACTGGCAGGGCCTCCAGTTCTTCTTCGGTGTTCTATGCGCCCACCTCGGCGGGCTATACCGCGCTGGCAGCCGCGCCGGGCGTTAGCCAGACCAACCTGAACCTGTTAAAGCAGTACGCCATGGCTTCTGCCCCCAACTCTGCCGGGCCCACCATCACTATCGGCTCGGTCAGCGTGCCCACCGGAATTATCTCGGTCGTCGGGCCCAACTTCAACAACAACTTCAACGGCGTCGCCAGTTCCGACTACAACATCTCCGATAGGGACCAGTTGCGCGGCCGTTTCGTTTACAACCGCGGCGACGGCCTCGACACTTCTGCCAACCTACCGGTATTTTGGACCGGCGTTCCTTCGCGGGAATACCTGGCCACACTCGCGGAGTATCACACCTTCAGCCCGAGCGTGGTAAACGAGCTGCGCCTCGGCTTCAATCGCCAGAACGCCTTTTACCCCGTTGGTAACCAGACCTTCCCGGGCCTGGATGCTTTTCCCAACCTGTATTTCAGCGACCTCAACCTCCAGGTCGGTCCCGACGGAAGTCTCCCGCAGGGTGGCATCAGCAACCTCTATCAGATCTCCGATGCCATTACCTATACTCGAGGCAAGCACACCTTTAAGGTCGGCTACGAGTTCCGCGACTACATCGCCTCCACCTCGTTCACCCAACGTGTGCGCGGCGACTACGAATACAGCACGCTTGCGTTGTACCTAACCGACCAGTATCCCGACTTGGTCAACAACCGTAGCATCGGCAATCCCATCTTCTACGGCAACCAGCTCGCCAACTATTTCTTTGTGCAGGATACTTGGCGCGCCACTCCGCGCTTGACGGTTGACCTCGGTCTTCGATACGAATACACCGGCGTGCCAGTCGGCGCCCGGCAACAGAGCTTGAACGCCATTGCCAGCACATCCTTGCTGAACTTCCGCTCGCCCAAATCCGATTCCACCGGATACGGACCCCGTGTTGGTATCGCCTACACTCCTGGTACCAGCGGCAACACCGTCATTCGCGCCGGCTTCAGCCGCGCCACCGATATCATCTATGACAACCTGCCGCTGAATAGCCCGCCGCCGCAGTTCACCACCGCTGTCAGCCTGAATGGCTTGACCGGCAATAACTTCCTGGCCAACGGCGGAATCAATCCGGCGATCTATCAACCCGGCGTGTTATCGGCTGCCACCGCCCGCACGCGCACCGCGAACTATCTCGCCGATCAAACACTGCCTTACTCGCTGAACTGGACGTTGGCTGTGGAGAGAATCATAGCCAAAAACTATACCTTTGAGGCCCGCTACACCGGCACCCGCGGTATTCATGAATTGTTGCAACAGCAGATTGACCGTCTGCATCCCACTGTCAACGCCACCACCAATATCCCGGTCTATCTCACGGCGCCCAGCGCGGCCACGCTCGCCTCGCTGCCCTACACCGTCGGAAATCTTCGTCCCAGCGGCGCCAACGGCAACGTCTCCTCAACCGGGGTCTTTATCGATCCGCAGTACATCGCGGCCGGTTATGCCGGAGCCATTACCAGCTATCAGCCCCAAGGTTGGTCCACCTATCACGGACTCTCCCTCCAAATGCAGCGCCGGTTCTCCAACGGCCTCCAGTTCCTCGGGGCTTACACCTGGAGCCACAACATCGACAACTCCACCTCAACCTTGAACACCAGCGCTCTCACGCAGCGCCGGGCTCAGGACTTCGGCAATCTGACGCCGGAAAAGGCCAGCTCCGCCTTAGATCGCCGCCACCGCCTCACTTTTTCGGCCATCTATGACCTCCCCTTTTACAGGAGCAGCAATAACTGGCTGATGAAGAATGTGGTCGGCAACTGGGAACTTGCTCCGGTCTATACCTATGAGTCTCCCGAGTACTTCACGGTATCCAGCAATGTGAACGGCAATTTCAACGGCGACAGCGGCGCAATCTACCGCTCCATCATCAATCCGGCGGGCGCAGCCGGAGTTGCCAGCACGGTGTATGGGTTGGATCGCAGCGGCAACGTGATCAAGTACAACGCCGCCGCTTCTTCGGTCAACAATGTCGTGGCCTGGGTGGCCAACAACCCGAATGCCCGTTACATCCAGGCGGCTGCCGGGGCCTTTGCCAACGCCGGCCGCAACACCGAACCTACTCGCCCCATTAACAACATCGATATGAGCCTGGTGAAGAAATTCAACATCACCGAGCGGATGCAGATGCAGCTCTTTGGGCAAGCGCTCAACATGCTCAACCATCCGCAGTTTATTCCGGGGTCGATCAACGACGTAGCGCGTGTCGGTACCGCCGGATCGACCGCATTCTCCGCTTTGACCAATGGAAATTTCAATAACCCGGAGCGGGCCTTTGCCAGCAACGCTCGCACGCTGCAGGTAACGGCTAAGTTCATTTTCTGATCGATTAGTCTCGCTTGGAAAAGACTGGGCCGGTGTTCTCTCGAGAGCGCCGGCCCCTTTCTTTTTTTATCGCTACCACGGGTCCTTCTTTCTCGCCAACTCCGCGCAGTGTCCCTGGTTGAAGTCCGGGTCAAGCAGGCACCGCACCTGATCGACGTCCTCCGGATTCGTTTGAAAAATGTCCTTCCATTGTTGCCCGATCTCTTGGATCTGCGCCGGGTTCATTTTCCAGGATAAGGGGGCGTTTTCGCCTTGGAATTGGAAACCCGCAAAGCGGATCGGCGGGACATCCCGGTCTCCTTGACGTTCGCGCCAACGCTCGCGCAGCAACATCAACTCGGTCCGGTCGCGCACCAGTTGCGCCGCGGTTCGCACTCCCAACAGGGTTTTGGGGGGAGCGTAGGCTTGAAAAACCCAGCCGCGAGTGGCGGGATTCGGCTGCGGGTCGTTGGGAAACGAGCGGATTTGGATTACCAGAACCGGACTGCGAGGCTCCTCTGCCGCCGTCAGCGCCTCGTCGATCCACTCGACGGCGCTCGCCACTCCGTAGTTGTCGTAATAGCCGCCGTCTACGACGTGATATTGCCCGCCCGGCAGAAACGCGCGAGCCGCGGGAGTAACGTACGGAAAGGATGCCGCCAGGCGGACCGCTGTCGCCACTTCCACGTCGAAGCTCCGATACAAATCGTGAAAGCTCCAGGCTCGGGACGTGCCTTGCGGACTCCGGCGTTTGAAATCCGTTGTCGCGAACAGCAGTGGTTCGCCGGTTTCGACGATGGTTGCATTGAAGATCGCCGCCGGTAGCCAGCCGGCCTTTACGCCCTCGCGCCAATCCCCAAGGCGCTCGGATTTCGCCAAGCGCTGCTGCCAGGAAAGCTCCAGCACGCGCCCGCGATCCAGCAAAACGCGATCTCCCCGGTCCAGATAGGGCGGAAGGATCCTTGGAATATCACGATAGACCAGCGCCCACGCGATGTCGTCCAGGCTTGGTTCCGACACCTGGTCGATCAGTTTTTGAAAGTTATCGCCCGAATCGGCGAGTTTGAAGCCGCTGCCCCCGCCGGAAGCAGGCCCGTATTGGGCGAGGAAGAACATCGACCCCACAGCCCCGCCGGAAACCGAACTGACCAACACCACGGAATCCGCGAAAGTCGTCTTTCCCCATTGCAGCGATTCGTGCTGCAACCCGGTGAGCACCCGCGCTGTCCAGGCCGCCGCCTGGATGCCTCCTCCGGCTGTCACCACCACGATTACCGGTTTACCCCGGTGTAGCGGAGCCTCCAGCACGTTCTTCGGACTGACCTGCGCGATTGTGGCGCCACTGTAAACCTTGTAGTAGTTATCGGAATGACTGAAGTATGCTCCCCCCGCCGCGAAGATCCCGAGCGGCAATAGAAGCGGAATGCGGAAACGGTCTAAAAAAAACGCCGCGAACGAAAGTATCCAATTCACATTCAACAACAGCAGCAAAACATACGCTAAAGCGGGCACACGGGCCTGCGGCGTTCGGAGAAAATAGATCGCCACATAAACGCCAAAGGCTGCCGCCGCAAAGCAAAACGCCAGCCAATGGCCGGACCAGGGAAGACCGTAGCCAGGATTGTCCACCGGATCGTGGGAGTTTGCCGGCGGTGTCCTTCCCGCATTTATGGCGGCTTCCTCCGCGCTGATCCGCTGCCGCGAGTCGATGTAACCGCTGCGGAGATCGGACGGAATCGTCTCCATGATCCAAACCCCCACCTCCCGTAGCCAGTTCGCCGGGACAACGCTGCGCCCGTTCGCAAACCGGAGCAACGCCTTGACCGCCCGCGGCGCCGGGAAAGAGAAAACCGCCCCCTGCGTATTCCTGGCCGCACTCAGCACCGCTATGAACAGCGCAAAAAATGCCACAACGTACGCCGCCAGTGCGCCCACTAGGATCGCTAGGACCTTCCAGAGAAGAGCGTTAATCTCCAGTAGATTGAAATCCGTATTGAGAAATTGAATCGCCACCGCCGGCAGAGCCGCGGCCACGGACAGAAATACGGGACCTGAGCCTAATTTGTCCACCCCGATGCCCTGGATCGTGCCGAATCGTTCGGCGCCGTTCAACAGCACCAGTCGCGCCGTAAGCAGGACGCTCCAAGCAACGATCACTGCCGTCAATGTGACGAAAAAGCACTCGCCCAGGCTCAGCAAGAACAGATTGCCAAGCAGACTTTTTAAAGACGTATATTGCGCCGCAAACGGGAGTCCGCACAGGACCGCTAGGACGAGCAAGGGAACGCGCAGCAGGTAAAAATACATCAGCCAGGCAGCGAAGCGCGAATGGCCAGGCGGCAGTGGAGGATCTATCCCAACGATTTCGCCCATGATATCGTTCATTAGAGCGCAATCCGGCCGCGAGCGGGGACACTACCCTCCCGCCAGATACAAGAACCGCGCGATGAACAGCGCCGTCAGCACATACACCAGCCAGTTCACCTCTCGATACTGCCCCCGCGCCACTTTTAGAAAAGTATAAGCCGTAAACCCGAACGCCAGTCCATTGGCGATGCTGAATGTCAGCGGGATCAGGATCATCGTCAAGAACGCTGGAATCGCCATCACCGGATTCTTCCACGGGATCTCCACTGCGTGCGCCAGCATCAGCGAGCCCACCACAATCAGCGCCGGCGCGGTCGCCGCCGTCGGAATCGCCCCCGCCAGCGGCGCCACGAACAACGCCATCAGAAAAAGGATGCCAGTGACGATGGCCGTCACTCCGGACCGGCCACCCGCCGCCACTCCTGCGGCGCTCTCGATATAACTCGTAACCGTCGATGTGCCGGCCAGCGATCCGGCGATCGTCGCCGTTGCGTCCGCAAACAGGATGCGATTGATGCGCGGAATCTTGTTCGCTTCATTGAACAGCCGCGCCTCTTTGCCCACCGCCACCAGCGTTCCGATATTGTCAAAGAGATCGACAAACAGAAACACAAACACGATCTCCACCAGCCCATACCGCAGCGCGCCCCGGATGTCCAGTTGAAATGCCGTCGCGCTGATCTGCGCCAGGGAATACATCTGAAAATGCCAGTGAACCAGCCCAAACGCCGTGCCCACTAACGTCGTCGTCAGGATACCGATGAGAATGGCCGCGCGCACGCCCCAAGCCATCAGACCGGAGATTAAGAGCAGTCCGAACAGCGCCAGCGCCGTCTCCGGCGCGCGCAGATTGCCCAGCGTCACCAGCGTCGCCGTGCTGGGAACAATGATGCCCGCATTGCGCAGCCCGATAAATGCAATAAACAGCCCGATCCCGACCGCGACCGCCGAATAGAGCTCGAACGGGATGGCCGAAACGATCATCCGCCGCACGCCCAGCACCGTGAGCAGCAGAAACACCACGCCCGAAAGAAACACCGCGCCCAACGCCGTCTGCCAGGGAATGTGTAGCGCCTTGACCACCGAGTAAGTGAAGTACGCGTTGAGTCCCATGCCCGGAGCGAGCGCAATCGGATAGCGCGCCACCGCCCCCATCACGATGCTGCCGAACGCCGCGCACAGGCACGTCGCCGCCACCACCGCCGCCAGCGGCATCCCCGTCTCGCTCAATATCGCCGAGTTGACAAAGATGATGTAGGCCATGGTGACGAACGTCGTGCACCCGGCCAGAATCTCCGTGCGCCAATTCGTCTTCAACGCGGCAAATTCAAAATACCGCTCGCATACAAATAGGGGTCTGACTCCTCTGCCTCCGATGTTGATCACTGCCTCACCCCCTAATTATCAATCACTTGCAGGAAATTAAAGAGTCTGACTCCTCTGCCTCCGAGCGACGGAAGGACCGCCTAGGACGCCGACGCCCGCAGCACGCTCTTCTGCACTTTTCCCGTCCCGCCCTTGGGCAGCTCCTTCATAAACACCACCGAAGACGGACATTTGAAGTGAGTCAAGCGCTCGCGGCACCATTCGATCAACGCGGCCTCCGTCAATGAGGCGCCCGGACGCAGCACCAGAATCGCGCGCACCGCTTCATCCCATTTCGGGTGCGGAACACCGAT
>Ga0075015_100000469_pt1 | contig 14040 bp, 5 predicted proteins | sample AleBraG_ABR_2013_FD_71476 | JGI IMG/M metagenome (GOLD analysis project Ga0075015, IMG submission 71476) | Freshwater sediment microbial communities in response to fracking from Pennsylvania, USA - Alex Branch Run_MetaG_ABR_2013 | ecosystem: Environmental > Aquatic > Freshwater > Creek >...
CCCTCGGCCTGGGTGCGGAAGCGGCCCGGCTCCGCGAGCAAGGCAAGCCAGTTCCACAGTGGATGCAGACAGCGCTGAAACTGGCCAACAAGGTGGTCTTCTCGAAGATTCGGGAACGCCTCGGCGGCAGGATTCGCATTGCCGCTTCCGGCGCCGCGCCACTGGGAAAAGAGTTGGCCGGATTTTTTGCCGCCATTGGCATGCCGCTGATTGAAGGCTACGGGCTGACCGAAGGTGGCGTGCTCTGCCTCAACCCCATTGACCGGCCCAAATCCGGCAGCATCGGCAAACCGTTGCCGCTAGTCAAGGTCAAGCTCGCCGAAGATGGCGAACTCCTGGCCAGCAGTCCGACTCTTTTCCGCGAGTATTTCAACGATCCAGTTGCCACCGCGGCCGTGTTGAAGGATGGTTGGCTCTACACCGGCGATATTGCGGAAATCGACGACGATGGCTACGTGTACATCACCGGCCGCAAAAAAGAGTTGATCGTTTCTTCCAATGGCAAGAAGATTTACCCCGCGCGCATCGAGGGCTTCTTCAAAACCGAACCGCTCATCAACCAAATGGTCCTGATCGGGGATCGTCTTCCCTATGTCACCGCTCTCTTCACCATCAACACCGGCCAGGCCGAGCAATTGAAGGGCATGGAGGATTTGAAGGGAAAAGAGGGTCGCGAGATCGCCTTGGCTCCTCCCGTGACGGCGCAAATTCAGAGCGTCGTGAGCAAAGTGAACAAGCAGTTGGCGGGCTTCGAACAAATTCGCCGGTTCCGCATCCTGGAGCGCGAGTTTACGATCGAATCCGGCGAGGTCACGCCCACTATGAAGGTCCGGCGCAACCGCGTTTTGGAGAATAATCGAGACCTGATCAGCGAATTGTACGTCGGCAAGGAAGAAAGCCAGTAGAATTTGCGCCCACCCATCGCTAAGGTAGTTCCTCGCGCCAGAACCATTCACGGCGAGACGACGATCGATCCCTACGCCTGGCTGCGCGATCGGTCCGATCCCGATACCGTCGCCTATCTCGAGGCGGAGAACAAATACACCGAAGCTCTGATGCAGCCCACCGAAAAACTGCAGGAGGAACTGTATCGGGAGATTCTCGGCCGCATCGTGGAAGACGATCTGTCCGTGCCAGTGAAGCGCGACGATTTCTATTACTACGTGCGTACCGAGCAGGGCAAAGCATATCCGATCTATTGCCGGAAACGAGGAAGCGTCGCAGGACAGGAGGAGATTCTGCTGGATGGCAATCTTCTGGCGGCTGGCCAGAAGTATTTGCGCATCGGCAACTATGTCCCGAGCCGGGATCACCGGCTCTTGGCCTACTCCATCGACGTGGAGGGCGACGAGAACTTCACGACTTTCGTAAGGGATCTTGAGACAGGCGCGCTGCTTCCCGATCGCGTGGAGCGCACTTACTATTCGCTGGAATGGGCGAACGATAACCGCACCTTCTTCTACACCAAGCTGGATGAAGCCATGCGCCCGTTTCAAGTGTGGCGTCATGAACTGGGCTCGACCGAAGATTCACTCGTTTACCAGGAAGACGACGGGCGTTTTTCCGTTTCGCTGGTACGCTCCCAGAGCAACGCCTTCCTGTTCATCGATAGCTCCAGTTCGGTTACCGGAGAAACGCTCTATCTGAATGCCAGCCGGCCGCTCGATGCATTCAAAGTGCTGCTTCCGCGCCGGCAGGAAGTGGAGTACGACGCCTATCATCACGGCGGCCACTTCTACATCCGAACCAACGAAGGCGCAAAGAACTTCCGCTTGATGCGCACGCCCTTGACTTCACCTTCCAAGGAAAACTGGGAAGAGGTGATCCCCGGGCGCGCAGACACGCTGATTGAGAGCGTGGCGCCCTTTGCGGATCACATGGTCATCTATGAGCGCCAGCGCGGGCTGACCCAGATTTGCGTTCGCCGCATGAGTGACGGCTCTTCTTATTACATCGATTTTCCGGAGCCGGTTTACTCCGCCGGTGGCACCGGAAACGCCGAATACAACACCACAGTCTTGCGCTTTGCCTATACGTCGCTGATCACATCGCATTCCGTCTTCGATTTCGACATGGAGACGCGCCAGCGCGAGTTGAAGAAGCAGTATGAAGTTCGCGGTGGCTACGATTCGTCCAAATACCGGTCGGAACGCGTTTTCGCCAAGGCTGCCGATGGCGCCGAAGTTCCTATCTCGCTGGTCTACGCCGCCGAGTGCCAACTCGACGGCTCAAACCCGCTGCTGCTGTACGGCTACGGCGCCTATGGCGCAAGCATGGACCCGGGCTTCAACTCCGATCGATTCAGCCTTATCGACCGGGGCTTTGTTTATGCCATCGCCCACATCCGCGGTGGCGAAGAACTGGGCAAAACCTGGCACGACGACGGCAAACTGACCAAGAAGAAGAACACGTTCACCGACTTCATCGCCTGCGCCGAGCATCTGATCGCCGAGGGATTTACCGCGAAAGATCGCTTGGCGGTCATTGGCGGCAGCGCCGGCGGCTTGTTGATGGGCGCCGTGGTGAATATGCGGCCGGACCTCTTCCGGTTGGTGGTGGCCAAGGTTCCGTTTGTCGACAATCTCAACACGGGGCTCGATCCTACGCTACCGTTGACCATCGCCGAGTATGAAGAGTGGGGCAATCCGGTGGAAGACCCGGCGGCTTACGCCTACATCAAGTCCTATTCTCCGTATGAGAACGTGGAGCGCAAGGCCTATCCGGCGATGCTGGTTTCCGGCGGCCTGAACGACCCGCGTGTGTCCTACTGGGAACCCGCCAAGTGGGTAGCCAAACTGCGGGCTTTCAAGAGAAACGACCAAGTCCTGCTGCTGAAGACCGACATGGGCAGCGGGCACTTTGGACCTTCCGGGCGCTATGCGCGCATTCGCGAAGTTGCGTTCGACTACGCGTTTCTGCTGACCTACCGCTAAACTCAGTTCGCCGGCGCGGACGGCGACACTGCTGGCTCGAGTCCGAACTCCTTCGCTCCAACCGATCGCAGCAGGGGTTGCGCGGTTCGTCATGCTTCCCTGAGCGGATTGCGCACGATACTCTATCGATATGCGGATCGGCCTTTTATGCGCGTTGGCTTTTGGAACGGTGCTTGCCTTCCCCGGGAGGACTCAAATCAAGATTGTTGCGCCGCAGGACGGGACAATCGTTCGTCCGGGCCAATCCGTCAACGTTACAGTTGAGGCATCGAAGGACCTGAGAGGAATCGCGCTGCTCGGCACTTACCCGCTTGGCTTTGAGGGGCCCCTGGAAAAGCCCCCCTACAAGTTCAAGATTGCAATACCGGCGGTTATCGAGCCCGGGCCTCAGATGATCACCGCATACGGAATCACCCCCGACTCTCAGACTAAGGAGGACCATATCGCGATTAAAGTCGAGCGAGCGGATTCGCCTCTGGAATTGTCCGCGGCGCCACAGGTCATGAACCTGGACGCTGGGGAATGGAAGCATCTCGAAATCTCACGGAAGTTTGCTGACCGCTCGACGATCCAATTGACTAATTCAACTCTTAACAGGTTCTCTTCCGATCAACCCCGAGTAGCCAGCGTGGATGGATACGGCAAGGTCACGGGTCGGGCCCCGGGGTCGGCAAAAATTCGGATTAGAAACGGAACGTCTCAAACCGAAGTTCAGGTGATAGTTGTAAACGCTAGGTGAGCAATAACCTTGCGACGCGAGTGATTGCGGGATGACAAAAAATAACTCTTCTTACGACGTTACACCCCAGGCGGGCTGGATGAGGCAGTGCTTTCTATTCTGTGTTCTTATCTTGCCGAGTTGGGCGCAAACGACACTCCAGATTACCTCGCCAACCACGGGAACTGTTGTCGCCCCTGGCAATTCGGTGACTGTCACCGTTGCCGCTTCCGGGGAAACTCCTCAGGGGGTGCTGATTGCGGCCTCCGATCCCATCGGTTTCAGTGACGAGGTAGATGCCGCCCCGTTCCAATTTACCATCCAACTCCCGAATGCTATCGATCCGGGCCTCTATGTATTTACAGCCGACGGATGGACCGCGTCTGGAAACCCGGTGACAACCGACGCAATCCGCATCGATATCGAGCGATCGGATTCCCCGGTCTCACTGAACGCCGCGCCCTCGAGCCTTTCGGCCTTGGCAGTCGGCGATCAGACCGCAATTCGGGTCATGGGAACCTACGCCGATGGCTCGGTTGTGGACCTGACGAATTCTACGCGAACGACATTTGCCACCAATCCCACCGGAATCGTTACGGTTGGCGCAGGCGGCTTGGTAACCGCAGTCGGTTCAGGCTCGGCTCAGATTGTCGTCAATGGTTCTCTTTCCGTCCCTGTGACTGTCGACCCACCGATCACCATTGCTCCGGCGCAGGCGACTCTCACTGCATCTCAGACCAGGCAGTTCATCTCCGTCGTCTCAAATCCCGCGAATCCCGCCGTTACCTGGCAGCTCAATCCGCCGCTGGGTACGATCGCCACCGATGGCCTCTACACCGCCCCGGCTTCGCTTAGTGCGGCGCAAACGACCACTTTAACAGCAACCAGCGTTGCTGACCCAACCTTGACTGCCAGCGCGCAGATTACGTTGTCGGCGGCAGTTTCCTTGAACGTTCTGCCCGCCTACGCCGTGCTCTACGCGGCTCAGCCGCAGAAGTTCACTGCCATAACCTCCAACGCCGGGACGGCCGGCGTGAACTGGTCCGTCAGTCCAACTGGCGCCGGAACGATTGACAGCACGGGACTGTATACCGCGCCCGCACCTATCTCCTCGGTGCAAGGGGTCACGATCACCGCGACCAGCGTCTCGAATCCTTCCATTTCCGGAAGCACAACAATTTACATATCGCCTCAGCCGTTCGCGCTGTTGTTATATCCGCCAACTTTAGGCCTTGGTCCGGGCTTGTACAACGGGACGAGCGTAACAATTCTGACCAACGGATTTACGCATCCGCTTACGTACTCCGTCACTGGCTTGCCGAACGGTGTCACTGCCGCTTTCAACGCTGCTCAAACAGTCCTAACGTTCACTGCGAGCCCGACCGTCGTCCAGGGAACGTACACGGTAAATGTGACAGCGAACGACACCGTTTATCCGCCGCTCAGCCAGACGCAGCCGATCACACTTACGATCGGCGGCGGATTCTCTTTGGCTGTGAGCAGTCCTACGGTCACCACCATTCCAGGCGGCTCAGTCGGGGTTACCGTGACGCAGTCAGTCACCTCTGGCTTCAACACTCCCATACTTTGGCAGACCTCCGCGGGCAGCTCCGGCATCGCCGCCACGTTTCCGTCCGTGGGGATTTCCTGGCAACAGGCGGGGCCCGGCAGTACCACGCTCTTGTTGACCGTGCCTGGTGGCACTGCACCGGGGAGTTACCCGATTGCGATTACCGGCAGCTCTCGGGGCGGCGGCGGAACTTTTTCCGCTACCATGACGCTGGTGGTGCAAGCGCAAACCGGGCCAAGCATCGTCTCCATGTATCCGAATCCAGGTACGCAGACCACCCAGCTTTTGACGTTTGCGTATTCGGACCCGATCGGCGTGGCGAGTATCACCTCCGCCGGCGTTCTGGTCAACGCGACTCCGAGCACTGCTTCAGCTTGCTATGTGCAGTATTCGCCCAGCACGCAGACCCTCTCGTTAGGAAATGACGCGGGTACCGGCTGGGCCGGGTCGGCGGCGATCGGCGCCGTCGGAACACTCCGCAATAGCCAGTGCATTCTCGATACGGGCGCGTCGCAGGCTGCGATTTCGGGAAATGAGCTACTGCTCACGCTTGTTCTTACGCCAGTGAACCCGGTGGTCGGGATTCAGAGTGTCTTCGGAAGCGCGTCGGATAGCTTCAGTTCCAGCGGATGGCTGCAGGTCGGGGTTTGGACGATTTCCGCAAATTCCCTGCCCAGTCCCTGGCGGGATCAGGACGTTGGCGGGCCAGCGCCTAATGGACCAGGTTTGGCTACATACACTCCGGCAACGGGCGATTTCCAGATATTCGGAACCAGCAACGATCCCAACTCCACGCCGGACCCGGCCAACGACTGGTTCCGTTATGTGTACCAGCCGCTCGCCGGAAATGGAACAATTGTGGCGCAAATGGTGGATCTGAATAACGTCTTCCAATACACGAATGCAGGCCTGATGATCCGGGCCACCCCGGCACAGAACTCCCCATTCGTATACTTGAGCCTGCAGCCGAATAACGGAGGCTGCACCATCAGTTACCGCTCGACCACCGGTGCGGCGCTCAATTCTTCGCCGTGCAACAGCAACGCGAGCCCCCCGGTTTGGATGATGCTGACGCGGCTAGGCTCGACTTTTTCACTGCAGACGTCGCCGGATGGCCTCAACTGGACCAGCGCCGGCGCTGCTGTGAACGTGAGCCTGCCCGTCAACGTCCAAGTGGGCATGGCCGTTGCCTCCAATCTGGATGGCAATGTCAGTTGGGCCGATTTCGAGAATGTCAGCGTGACGGCAACCGCCAGTACGCCCGTCGCCACGCCGACCTTCAGCCCGGCTGGCGGAACCTACACCGCCGGTCAAACGGTGACCCTCAGCACAACCACCTCGGGAGCACTGATTCGCTACACCACCGATGGCAGCACGCCTACCGAGACTGCGGGGACATTGTACAGCGGACCATTCAAGGTCAGCACCATCACCACCATTAAGGCCATCGCCTACGCTCCCGGAATGACTGACAGCGCGGTGGCATCGGCCGCTTACGTCTTCAACCCGACGGTGACGTTCACCGGCGCGCCGGCCAGCGCGGCTTATCAGTCGACCTTCACGGTCGCAACAACCACAAATGCCAGCACCACAGCCACGATCACCGCCAGCGGGCCATGCTCTGTTGCTGGCGCGGTGGTCACCATGACCGGCGCCAGCGGTACTTGTCTGCTGACCGCCAATTGGCCCGCGGACCTGAATTATCTCGCGGCATCTATGACGCAATCGACGGTCGCGACCAAAGCTACGGCAACGGTCGCCTTGACTGCAGCGAGTCTTACGCAGACGTATAGCGGGACCGCGAAATCGGTCACGTCCAACACCACGCCGGTCGGCCTGACCGTCAACATTACTTATGGCGGTTCAGCCACACCGCCCGTGAACGCGGGCAGCTATGCGGTGGTTGGCACCGTGAACGATTCCAACTATCAGGGCAGTGCGACAGGCACGCTCCTGGTCAATCAAGCTGCGCTCACGGTGACTGCGAACAACGCATCGCGCGTATTCGGAGCGGCGAATTCCGCTTTCAGCGCCAGCTACACCGGCTTCGTGGGAACCGACACGCTGGCGACCGCGGTGACCGGCAGCCCCAGCCTGACTACCAAGGCCACAACCACCAGCCTTCCCGGCGTCTATCCGATCGCCGCCGCGCCAGGAACCTTAGCGTCGGCAAACTACGCCTTCACGCTTGTGAACGGGACGCTTACGGTCACGGCTACGGCAGCCAGTCCCTCCTCTGGCACAACTTGCAACGGTGCGTATACCGGTACCTTCAGCGGCAATGTGACTGTATCCAGCGGTCAGAATTGCGTCTTCGTGAGCGGCGGCGTCAGCGGAAACATGACGCTAAGCGGCGCTTCAACTCTGAACAACGCCACAGTTGGCGGCGACATCACGGGTCAAGGCGCTCTCACCCTCACCGGCACCGCTCGGGTGAACGGGAACGTGACGTTGACAGGAGGCCAACTATCGGCCGGCAACGGAACAACCATGGCCCACAATGTTACACTCAGCGGCGGAGCCAGTCTGACACTCGGCAGCGCCACTGTTGGCGGGGATCTGACCATGAACGGCGGAGGGGGGTTCTCCATCGGCCCATCCGCAACCATTGGCGGCAACGTTACCATTCAGTCCGAGCCTTCTAGCGCGGCGCAGAGCCAGGTTTGTGGGGCTACAGTGAAGGGAAATCTAACGCTGCAAAGCGACGGGGGCCCCGTTCAACTCGGTTCGACTACGCCGGCAAATTGCGGTGGCAATACGATCGGCGGCAACATGACCATACAGCAGAATACGGCAGCCGTCGGCGTCTTCAATAACTTGATCGGCGGCAACCTGTCGTGCCAAAATAACACTTCGATCACGGGGTCGGGGAACAAGGCTACCCAGAAGCAAGGTCAGTGCGCGGGCTTCTGAGCGTTGGGTTCGGGAAGCCCCGCGCCAAGCGCCGTAGCCGTCCATTGTAGGCGGCTGTGGCAGGAGATGCGCTCCGCCGGCCGTTCCAATAAGCATTCTTGGAGCACTCGGTGGCGCAGACTTTAGCCTGTGCTTCAGAAACCGCTACACGTGCAGGATGCCTCTCTGAATGGCGATGGTCACCGCGTGGGTCCGGTCGGTCGCGCCAAGCTTCCCCAAAATATTCTGCACGTGCATTTTGATGGTCCCGCTGGCGGTTCCCAAGCGGCTGGCGATGTCTTTGTTGGCGAACCCCTGGGCCACGAAGGCCAGAACCTCCACTTCGCGCGGCGTTAAAGCGATCTGCGGGAAATGTTCGCTCAGGCGTTCCAGCACATCCGGCGGCAACACCCGTTTGCCGGCGTGCACCGTTCGAATCGCGCGCAGCACCTCGGCATGGACCACTTCTTTCAACAGGTATCCGCGCACGCCGGCCTCGATCGCCGAGTAGATATCCTGATCGCCATCGTAGCTGGTGAGCGCCAGGATGCGGGCTTCCGGAAACTCCTGCCGGATCATCTTAGTCAACGTGACGCCGTCCAGATCGGGCAAGCGTAAATCCATCAGGGTGACATCCGGTTGCAGGCGCCGGTACTGTTCCAGGGCTTCGCGCCCGGTCGAGGCTTCGCCGGCCAGAACCATGTCCGTTTCGGTCGAGAGCAGGGAAGCGATGCCCTTCCGCACCAGCGGATGGTCGTCCACACACAAAACGCGAATTTGCTCCATCTACGACTCCCTACGTCTTTCCCAAAGGCAGAGTGACCAGCACCATCGTTCCATGCCCCGGCCGGCTGGTAATGCGGAACTCCGCTCCGATGCTTTCCGCCCGCTCGCGCATTCCGATCAGACCGTAATGCCCGTCGCGGCAGGCTTCTCCATTCTCTTCAAATCCGGCGCCGTCGTCGTGCACCGATAACCGGATCGCCCGTTCATTGCCGCGCAGCGAGACCTTTAACAAATCGGCGCCGGAATGTTTCTCGGCGTTGGCAATCGCTTCCTGGGCGATCTTCAATAGATTCTCTTCCGCTTGCGCCGGCAAGCCGTCGGGAACGTCGCCTAAATCCAGTGCGACTTTGCGGAACGCCGTGGTCTGTTTGACCACCTGCCCCAGCGATCCCGGCAGGCCGCTGGCCCCGGCGGAGTTCCGGCGCAGCCCAGCCACCGAGCGCCGGGCTTCTCTGAGACAGTTTCCCGCATCGTCGATGATCTCATGCAGTTTCTCGCGGCTCTGTCCGGGCAGTGCCACCGATAGCGCCTGCATCTGCATGGTCACTCCGGAGAATCCCTGAATCAGCGTGTCATGCAATTCCCGCGCGATACGCGTCCGCTCACCCAGTACGAGACGAAAATCGCGCCGAAGCTGCTGGATGCGCATGCGGTACGCCGCCAGTCCGGCCAGCGCCAATGACAGAAGTGCGCCGGCCAAGAACCAGCCGCGTTGGTAGAAATGAGCCGGAATCGCGAACTCGACCGCGGCCCCAGTCTCATTGCAAGTCCCATCGACGTTGCAGGAAGTCACGCGGAAACGATAGTTTCCCGCGGGAACGTTGGTATAGAACGCCTCGCGCCGGGATGCGGCTTCAATCCAGTTCTGGTCGAACCCTTCCAGCTTGTAGCGGAACGTGAGCCGGGCCGGCGCGCGAAAGCTCAAACCGGCAAACTGGAACTCAATATTCTTGTTGCCCGCCGACAACTGCTCAAATCTTGCCGGATCCTCCGTGCGTCCGTCCACAGTCATCGATTCGATGGCCACTGGCGGAGGCGCCAGTTTCACCGACAGACGCGCCGGATCCACCACCAGCAGTCCCCGAATGGTCGAGAAACACAGCCGTCCATCGCGCATCCGCCAAGCCGCTGGAGAAACACCGGATTTGCACTCCACAATTTGCAACCCATCCAGCGGGCTATAGGGAATGCTGGTGATTTTTTTGGCCTTGCCGGCGGCGAAAGCCAGCAACTCCGCCCGTTGCACGCAGAAAATACCCTTGCTCGAGGCCAACCACAGCCCACCTTGTTGGTCGCTGGTGATGCCGTAGATGTCGTCGTCGTACAGCCCGTCGCGCGACGTGAATCGAATCACTTTGCCGTCTCTCAGCAGCGCCAGCCCTCCGCCGAGTGTGCCGGTCCATAACAGGCTGCCGTCATTGAACAAGACATCGGCGTTGCGCAGCGGCAGCTCGCGCCCGGCAATTGGCTCCAGCGAATCGCGCCGGAATACAATCACTCCCTGCGCACCGACGGCCGCATAGACATCGCCCCCAGCGTCCTCTCCGAAAGAGAGCACCGGCGATTCCAGCTTGCGCGCCATCGCCACTTGGCCGTTTCGCAATACCGCGACGCCGGTCGAGGTCCCCACCCACAGATCTCCTCCGCGGTCCGTATAAAGACTGCGGATGGAGTTTGACGGCAGACCGAAAACGGACGCCACCCGGCCTTGTTCCAACCGGTTCAGGCCGGCATCCGTGCCAATCCAAAGCTCACCGGTGCGCGATCCGCTCAGAGCGGAAATCGTGTTGCTCGCCAAACCGTTCCGCCGCGTCAAGACAGAGCAGTGCGCGCCTTCCATGCGGGCCAACCCGGACCCGATGGTGCCCACCCACAGGTTTCCGCCGGCGTCTTGAAAAACCGGTCCGGTGTCGTTGGTCGGCAACCCTTCCGAGGTAGTGATGGGAGTGGTCCGCCGGTCCAAAAACTGATTCAAGCCTCGCTTCGTCCCTACCCAGAGGCTCCCCTCCCGATCCTCATAAACCGCGAAGACCGTACTCTGCGACAGCCCCTGCTTGGCGCCGAAGCTCTGCACCTCCGCGCCCTTTAGCCGGCTAAAGCCCTCGCTGGTTCCCACCCAGATGCTTCCGTCGGCGCCTTCGGCCAGCGACAGAATTTGGGCGTTCATCCGGAGCTGTTCTTTTCCGTCCCGCAGTTGGACCAACCCGTCGGACGTGCCAATCCACAACGAATTGTCGCGCCCCGCCAGCATCGCTTGCACCACGGTGTACGGCGGTACCTGGCGCAAGGGGTAGGAGCGGAACTGGTGGCCATCCCAAATCTGCAACACGTTGCCATGCCCGCCCGTCCAGACGGCGCCATCTTTGCGCTGACTCACCCTTTCGATGTTCATTGCTGGGTAGGTTTCCCAACGGCCATCCACGCCCTGGTGCGCCAGCCCATCCGGAGCGCACCCCCACAGATCCTGACCGGTACCTGCCACCAGGCAGTGCAGTTTCTCTGGGAGTTGCTCTACGTGCCGGGAGCCCTGAACCCTGAGCAGTCCGCCTCGGTTGTTTACAGCCCACAGATTGTGTTGCGCATCTTCGAGAAGTTGACCCGTGCCATCCTGATCGGCGCTGAAGCCCGCGATCTCGGCCAGGGTACTAAAGCGCACGCCATCAAAGCGCAGTAGGCCCTGATCGGTGCTGAGCCACAGAAACCCGTCGGAGGTCTGCACAATATCGCGGATGGCTGTGGGCGGAAGCCCCTCGGGATTCTGCCAGATACGGTGAAAAGCCTGCGTGAGGGCGCGGCTCGGCTCCAGCCCAAACGCGGGCAGGGCCAGAATAAACAGCAGCGTTACTCGCAAAACCAGCATGGGAGAACCGGGAGCCGGCAAAAAGCCTCTAAAGCATTGACGAACAAATCGGTTACGCTGGTTACCAGCAGCCCATCTTTCGTTTCGCAGAGGCCCCCTCCGGCCGTACTATAGCAAAATTAACAATCTGCCCATATACACCGGCCGTGCCGGTTTGGTACAGTGATTGCTTACTAAGGTCTGAAATCATAATAAAGCGGGTTTTCCACCCATGAACTCCTCGTACGTTTGGAGTACGCGTGTGCTCCAAGTCTGCCTCTTTCTGGCGGCTTCGGTTTTGGCGCGAACCGCTTCCATCTACAGTCCCTCCGGCATCACCGTCTCAGTCGTCTCAAATGGCTCTTATAGCATAGGTGTTGCCTCTCCCGCCTGGCAATTCGGCGGGAGCGTCGGGCACCCCGTTTCCTTGATCGCCTCTTCTTCCGGCACAGATTCCATAGGCATTTATACTCAGATTTCCTTCTCCTATACCGTTGACGGTCCGCGCCGGGGCGCCATCCGCGCCTATTCCGACCGCAAAGCCGTCCTGTTTATCGACACCTACGACTCCGGCGCCGCTAACGGATCGCCTTTCCCCGTGCTGGCGCAATACCCCAAGCTGCCGTTTCACGTTACGTTCGGGGGAATGTTCGCCGTGCCCAGTTTTCCCGGATGGGCGGCCGAGAGTCCCTGGTTTTTCTGGGACAACCAAACGAACGCCTTCGTCGTGTCGCCCGCCGATCATTTCATGACGGCCAGCACAAGCTGGGATTCCCAGCAGCGCCTGGTGTCCGGCATCGATGCCAAGATCGCCACGTTTCCCAGTGGTTTCGAGCACAAGACCATGCTCTTCATCGAACAGGGCGTCAATCAGGTGTTCGATGCCTGGGGCCGTACCATGACGGATCTGTTCCACAAAGCGCGGCCAGCCAACACCGCCGACATCACCCTTCGCCAATTGGGTTACTGGACCGACAATGGAGCCTCTTATTATTACCATCAGGCGCCGAATCTGTCCTACGAGGACACGCTCACCTCAGTGAAAGCGGGCTTCGATCAGATCGGGATTCAACTCGGTTACATGCAACTGGATAGCTGGTTCTATCCGAAAGGTCCGAACCAGGATTGGACGGATTTGTCTCATGGCATCTATCTCTACGAGGCCGCTCCAGCCCTGTTTCCCGCTGGACTAAAAGCGTTTCAGCAGAAGCTGGGAGTGCCGTTGGTCACTCACTCCCGTTGGATCGATTCGTCCAGCCCGTATCGCCAGCAGTATCAGATGTCCGGCAACGTCGTCACCGATCCACTGTACTGGAACAACCTGGCAGGCTATTTGCGCGATAGCGGCGTAATAGTCTACGAGCAGGATTGGCTTGGGTTGAACGCCGCCCCGGCATTCAACCTGACCGACGCGGATAGTTTTCTGGGGAACATGTCGTCGTCCACTGACCTAGAGCGCGTGAATTTGCAGTACTGTATGGGTACGCCGCGCCATTTCCTGCAAAGTCTCAAACTTCCCAACGTCACCAGCCTGCGCACCGGCGAGGATCGCTTCAACCGGCAGCGCTGGACCAACTTCCTTTACAGCAGCCGCTTCGCCAGCGCGTTGGGGATCTGGCCGTTCACCGACGTGTTTATGAGCGGCGAGACCCAAAACCTCGTGCTTGCGGTGCTTTCCGGCGGCCCGGTTGGCGTGGGAGATGCCATTGGCGCGTTGAGTCCGGCAAATTTGCTGAGAGCGGTTCGCCCCGATGGCGTCATCGTCAAGCCGGATGCGCCGCTGGCGCCTGTGGACGCGAGCTTTTTTACTCACGCCAACGGCGATATGACCCAGCCTATGGTCGCCTCCACTTACAGCGCGTTTGCCGATTTCAAAGCTACCTATATCGTGGGCTACGACCAGGGCACGGGGTCTTACCCGGCGCTGCAGTTTTCCGACTTCGGCCTCACCGGGTCAGGCTATTTGTATGACGCTCTGGCCGACGTCGTGACCGCCGTGCAACCGGGCGATGCTTATCCGGCGCCGCAGAATGGTTTCTCCTACACGATTTTGGTACCCACCGGACGCTCGGGCATTACCGTACTCGGAGATTACCATCAATTCGCCGCTTTCGGGAAACAGCGCATCCCGCGGTTTGAAGACGATGGCGCGGTGCACATGTCCGTGGCGTTCGCCACCAGTGAAAGCACCCGGGTGGTGCATGGGGTCGCCCCAGCCGCGCCCAAAGTCGTCATGCGAAGCGGGACGTTGATCGCTTCCACCTACGACGCCGGCACGCGGCGCTTCCAATTGACCATCGGC
>Ga0075015_100000471_pt1 | contig 14034 bp, 10 predicted proteins | sample AleBraG_ABR_2013_FD_71476 | JGI IMG/M metagenome (GOLD analysis project Ga0075015, IMG submission 71476) | Freshwater sediment microbial communities in response to fracking from Pennsylvania, USA - Alex Branch Run_MetaG_ABR_2013 | ecosystem: Environmental > Aquatic > Freshwater > Creek >...
ACCACTTCCCTACAACCCAAGCCAGGACCAGTTCGTTTTTTCGAATGACTTCATTGACGCCTACGCCGGGCGCGAAACCCGCTATCACTACGCCCATCAGGCCACCAAACTGCGTCTCAAAGCGGCCGCGGCTTAAGAAAACCGGTGACAGTACACTCAAACACCAGCGCCGCCCCAAAGCGAGTCACGCTTCCTGTCGAGGAGTCGCCCCGCCGTGCCTACATAATCCAGATATGGCATCTCGCCGTTCGTTCTTGCAATCTACAGGATTGGCTGCCGCCGCCCTTTGCTCACCGGCCGCGGCAGCGGACGAACCGGCGCGCCCCTTGCGGGAATTCGGCTACGGCGATGTCCAGTTGGCGCCCGGACTCGCTCAAACGCAGTTTGAACAAACACAGTCTGTGTTGATGGGGCTGAACGAGGATAGCCTGCTCAAGCCGTGGCGCCTACGGGCCGGACTTCCCGCGCCCGGTCTGGATCTCGGCGGCTGGTACGACGAACTGCCGCTGGTGAAAACGGAAAGCGGTGGCCATGGCTTCGCACCGGCGCACTGTTTCGGCCAATGGCTTTCGGCCCTCGCACGCGGCTATGCCACCGATCACGATGCCGCCACGCGCGCCAAGTTAGATCGGCTACTCACTCACTACGGAACCGCGATTTCCAGCCGTTTCTACGCCAATTTCCGCTTCCCGGCTTACAACTACGACAAGCTCGTAATTGGCCTCATCGATGCGCATCGATTCGCCGGGATGACGCAAGCCTTCGGACTCCTGGATCGCACCACCGACGCCGCTCTTCCGCACCTGCCGCCGCGCGCGCTGGACCGAGGCGAGCCGCAGCGCCGTTGGCGGCGTTCGGCCGGAGAAGATACGGCTGCCGATTACGATGAACCCTATACACTGCCTGAGAACCTCTACCTCGCCAGCGAGCGCGGCGCCGGCGAGCGCTACCGTCAACTCGCGGGCCGGTTTTTACTGAACGAAACTTACTTCGACCCCCTTTCCGATAACCATAACGTACTCGCCGATCACCACGCCTATAGCTTCTGCAACGCTCTGAGTTCGGCCATGCAGGCGTATCTGGCCACCGGCAGCCGCAAGCATCTGCGAGCCGCCAGCAATGGATTCGACATGATCTCGGCTCAGAGTTTCGCAACCGGCGGTTGGGGGCCGAATGAAAGCTTCAGCGCGCCGGGCCGCGGTGCCCTCTATGACAGCTTGACCAGTACCCACCGGGGCTTCGAGACGCCCTGCGGAAGTTACGCGCACTTCAAGCTGGCGCGCTACCTGCTGCGGGTCACTCGCGACGGGCGCTACGGCGACAGCATGGAACGGGTCTTTTACAACACGGTATTGGGCGCGAAGCCGTTGCAGCCGGATGGCCGGGCTTTTTACTACTCCGACTACAACTTCCATGCGCGCAAAGTCTACTTCGACGACGCCTGGCCGTGCTGTTCCGGCACTCTTCCGCAAGTAACCGCCGATTACCGAATCCTGATTTACTTCCACGATGCAGGCGGCGTGTTCGTGAATCTGTACTTGCCCTCTACGCTCCATTGGACCGGCACGGACGGGGCGCTCCTGTCGCTAACGCAAACCGGCGGCTATCCAGTCGAAAGCAAAATCGCGATGCACCTGCGCGCCTCCCGTCCCTCGCGTTTTGCGCTCCGCCTGCGCATCCCGGCATTTGCAAGGCACACGATCCGCGTCAACGGCGAGCGCGCGGCAGCGCCCATTCAAAATGGCTTCGTGACTCTGCAACGGGTCTGGAAAGAAGGCGATCGCATCGAGCTGGAACTAAGCCTCCCCCTGCGCCTGGAGGCCATCGATGCGACTCACCCGGAAACCGTCGCCTTAGTCCGAGGGCCTCTGGTCTTATTCGCCATGACCGACGCTCCGCCTCCGGTGACCAAGCAGCAGTTGCTCTCGGTCGCGCGAATCCCGCAACAACCCGCGTGGCGCGCAGGCGAGCTCCTGTTCCGCCCCTTCTACGCGATCGCTGACGAGCCATACAGCACCTACCTGACGAAAACCCGGGACAGTACACTCGAACACCAATTTTCCCGGAAGCCTCCCGCCCTCTGAATTCCTCCCGTCGGTTCCGCGGTTATGCACTACCAAGGAAATCGCGCCTTGGAAGCAGTAACCGGAATCCGCAACGGAAAGAGTTGAGCGTCGGGGTCGTCCCGCTCACCAACAAACACTAGCAGAAAGGTGTCGACGTTAAGTTCATACATCTGCCCATTGCGAAATGAGTAGTTGTAATCCAACGAGACGGCTCGTTCTGCGGATCCCCCGGCTGCTACCGTTACCATCGGCCACGTCGTCTGGGAATCCCAGTCCAGAGTCTGATAGGGTGTCGACGACGAAGTTCTGCCGCCCGTTAAAAATGCAGAGTTGCGGAGGGAAGGCAATTTTGACTCAGAAGATTCAAACTCTGCAACGTGAAGCCAAATGTCGCTACCGGACGATCCAGGCTCCGCGAAACGCAGCACACGGCCGGTCTTGTTCTCAAGATGAAGCAAAATACTACGTGCGTGAACCCTTCCGACAGGTTTCCTGTCGATAAACACCCAACTCGCCTCGATGCTCGTTTTGAACGGATTCGGAATGATATCAAAGGACTGGTCGGCGGTTCTCTTGCCCGCGAACTCAAATGAGAGAACGTAACGCCCAATCATCGGCGCCTGTTTTCCTAGTCCCCACCCGCCCATCCAGCCATGGGAAGCATCCCCATCGTTTGGCCAAGAGACATGCTCATCGATCTTCGTGCCGTCCGGGCGGACCACGTGCAGAATACACGACTCGCGCAGATCTTCTGGGATGTCCACTTTCGAGTGCACGCCCACCCAGAATCGAATGGACTCGTCATCAACGTAAACCGGCTTTTCGAGGTGGAGAGTGGGGTCATAAGCCGCCTTCGGTTGTGACCACCCAATTCCGGCACTCAGCCACGCGCCAGCTAGCACCAAAGCGGCAAGTTTCGAATAGTGCCTCACTGCTCCGCCGTAAGCGGCCTACCACTAACCTCGGCGTCCAGAATCGGCTTCACCTTATTAAACTCCATCGGCCCGTTGTAAAGCTTGCCATTAATAAAGAAAGCCGGCGTTCCATACACGCCTGCCGCTTCGCCATCCTTCATGTCCTTGGCGATCGCCGCGTCGTATTTGGAAGAGCCAAGATCGGCGGCGAACCGGTCCAGGTCCAAGCCGAGCCCCTTGGCCCACACCAGGATGTTCTCGCGGTTAAGCTTGCGAAAGTTGGCAAACAACAGATCGTGCATTTGCCAGAATTTCCCTTGATCGCCCGCCGCCAATGACGCGATGGCAGCCAGCTTGGCATGCGCATGCATCGAAAGCGGAAACTGCTTATAGATCAGCCGCACATTGCCTGGATAGGCATTCAGAATGTTCTTAACATCGATGGCGGCTTTGGAGCAATAAGGGCACTCGAAGTCGGAGAACTCGATCAGAACGATCTTGGCTTCTTTCGGACCCATTGCCGGCGAGCCTTCCACCGGAACGGCAATCGGATCCTCCAACAGTTTCGGCCGCTTGTACTTGGGCCCGGCCGCCAACGCCGCCCGAATCTCAGCAACGCTTTTCCCTTGCCGCATATTGTCGATCGCGATCTTTGCCAGCGACGTGCTGTAGTAGCAGGCTGGATCTTTGAATCGGCATTCGGCCACTTTCATTCCGCACTGGCAGGAGCAATCCTGTTCCCGCACCAGCTTGAGCACGGTTGCCTTCTGAGCAGGCGTCAGATCCAGAAAATCCACACCAGGCAAAACCTGCGCGTGTTCCCAATCGGCGTCGGGCTGAGGCTGCGGCTGCGCGCGAATCAAGAATACAAAAAGCAGGCTAAACACAATCAGGCGCGCCGAATTCCGCATTCTTCTATTATGCGTTGAGAAAATCTCGGGGACGTTGCGGGCTCCTGTCCGAGATCCTTCGCCCAACAATCGCAGCCTCGTCCCCGAGATTCTTCCACACCTGGCCAGTCACGAACTTCGCGAAAATTCTTTACCTCAGTGATATCAACGGCCGAGACACCGGCCGGCCGGCAGAATCGGACAGATTCCGCCATACCGTGTGATACCGTCAGGTAGCGTTGAGCAGGAAGCTCTTGAGATCAGCCTCGTTTACGGCAGGTTCGCCGCCGGCGACATTGTTCAATTTGCCGGCTCGCAGCCACCGCTCGAGTTCGTCTACCAGGCCGAACAAATGATCGAAGCTATCGACGATAAACAACAGCGGCTGGTAGTGATCGATCTCGAAGGACTGGTTGATCGCCCACTCCAGTTGAATGGGCACCCGCTGCACTTCCGGGTCTTGAATCGCGTGGGCAATCTCACCATGGGAGCTGAGCAGCCCGCTGCCATACACTTTGAGTCCGTCCGGGCCGCGCATCAAGCCGAATTCGATGGTGAACCAGAAGAAACGCGCCATGGCGCGGATGATGCTGGTCAGAGCATGTACCCGCGTCTCTTCATCGCGAATGCCGGAGACCACCTCCACCGCTGTGTGCGCGCATTCACCGAAACGAACCAGCGTCTCGGCGAAGTGCTTGTCGGTATGCATCGGGACGTGCCCGGCAATGTCGTGGAAGATATCCGGCTCTGGCAGGTAATCCAGCCGGTCCGCGCGGCGGATCGTGATGGTGGTGGGGAATTCCCGGTTGCGGAGGCAATCGAAAAACATAAAGGCCGGCACGTAGCCCGCCACCGCCTTGGCTTTAAAGCCGGTCAGCGGATTGAGAAACCGGTTTACATCCTCCAGGCGGGGGATTCGCTGCGGGTCCAGACATAACGAGTCGATCCCTTTGAGGAAGTGGACATTGGCAAAGCGATGCCAGCGCGGAACCATGCGGGAGTACAGCCGGCGCCAAGCCTCATGATTCTCTTCCGAGTAGAGCTCGTAGGGTTGGTGAATATAAAGCTGACCGTGTTGCCGGGCATCCTCGATGAACGCGGATTCGGAAGTGGTGAGTCCAGCGGCGGCTGTTTGCGGCATCGAGTGAACCTCCCCTGGATCCAGAATAGCACCCACTTAGATGTGGTGTTATACGGAATGCAAGAATTGAAAAAGACCATGTCTGAGCTGCTTCTCCTGCAATGCCCATCCTGCGCCACCACGAATCGCGTGCCCAAGGAGAAGATCGATCACGGACTTGCGCCTGTTTGTGGACGATGCCGCACTCCTCTGCCCACTCTGGGCGCCCCGATAACAGTCACGGATGCGACGTTCGCCGCCGAAGTCGAGAACGCTCCCTTGCCCGTACTTGTTGACATGTGGGCCGCGTGGTGTGGCCCGTGCAAGATGATTGCGCCCGCCATTGACGCCCTGGCCGCTGAGATGGTGGGCCGGGTGCGAGTGGCGAAGCTCAATATCGATGAGAATCCCGTCACGGCCCAGCGTTTTGATGTGCGCAGTATCCCTTTGCTGCTGATCTTTCAGAAGGGCCGCGAGGTGGACCGCATCGTGGGCGCGCAGCCGAAATCGGAGATTGCCCGGCGGCTGGAGCGGGTACTCGGTTAAACTGTGAAACTGGAGGCGGCAATGGATATCTCGCGGCGCGATTGGTTTCTGGCGAGCATCGTCGCCTGGGAGGAGATCGCCTCGGCTCAAAAGATCGGGCCCTCTGCTCTGCATCATTTCGATGCGAAGACCGCCGCTGAAATCGAAGCGCTGGTGGAACAGATTCTGCCTTCCGATGAGACACCGGGCGCGCGTGAAGCGGGAGTGGTTTACTTCATCGATCGTGCCTTGACGACCTTCGACCACGACCGGCAGGAAGACTATCGCCAAGGCCTGCGCGAGGTGCAAGCCAGGCGTCAAACTCTGTTTCCCGAGTCGCAAAGCATCGCGAAGCTGACGGAGCCGCAGTGCATTGAGTTGCTGCAAGCCGTGGAGCGATCGGACTTCTTCCAATTGCTGCGCTTCCACACGATGGCCGGCTTTCTGGGCAATCCCAGTTACGGCGGCAATCGGGATCACGTGGGCTGGAAGCTGATCGGCTTCGATCACAAGATGTTCTATCAGCCGCCGTTCGGCTATTACGACAAGGAAGCGTGATGCAGGACGTCGATTTCATTGTTATCGGATCAGGTGCGGCCGGCGGCGTGGTGGCCAAGGAACTCGCGACGGCCGGCTTTCGCGTGGTGGTTTTAGAACAGGGCCCGTACCTGCGGGAAAAGGATTTCACCCACGACGAGATCAAGTTCAATTTTCAGAGCCCGCTCATCAACAATCACAAGCTGCAGCCGAACACATTTCGCCGCACGGAATCGGAAGAAGCTAAGGTCCAACGGTCGGTTGGCTACGGGCGGCAAGTCGGAGGAGGCAGCGTTCACTACGCCGCCAATTACTGGCGGTTTCACGAGATCGACTTCATTGAACGCAGCCGCTGGGGCGCAATCTCCGGTACGGGCTTTGCCGACTGGCCGATCACTTACGCCGATTTAGAACCCTACTACACGAAGGCCGAATACGATCTCGGAATCTCTGGCTTGGCGGGCTCCAACCCGTTTGACTCGTGGCGATCGAAGCCGTACCCGTTGCCGCCAATGCCGGTGAAATCCTCCGGCGTGCTGTTTGAGCGCGGCGCGAAAAAGCTCGGATTGCATCCGTTTCCCGCGCCTCTGGCGGTGCTTTCACAACCCTATCGCGGCCGGGCAGCTTGCGTGCATTGTGGATTCTGCGCCCGCTATGGCTGCGAAATGGGCGCTAAGTCGAGTTCGCTGGCCACCGTGATCCCGATGGCCGTGCACACCGGCTTTTGCGAGATCCGGCCGGATTCCTATGTGCGCAAAATTCAGACGGACGACGCAGGCCGCGTGACCGGCGCACTCTACTTCGATCGCGACCGCAAAGAAGTTTTCCAGAAGGCCAAGGCGGTTGTGCTTTGCGCCAACGGCGCGGAAACGCCCAGGTTGCTGCTGCTGTCAAAATCAAACCGCTTTCCCCAGGGCCTGGCAAACTCCAGCGGGCTGGTGGGCAAGTATCTGATGTTCGATACCGGCGGAACCGCCGAAGCCATGTTCGAACACCCGCTCAACGACTTCAAGAGCGTGGAAGCGACCCGCCTGGTTCACGACTTCTACGACGCCGATCCCAAGCGCGGCTTCTATGGCGGCGGCGGCATGGATGCCCGCTTCAACTTCAATCCGATTTCCTTCGCCCTGCGCGGCATGCCGCGCGACATGCCGCAGTGGGGCCGGGAGTTCAAGAAGAATCTAGCCGAATATTTTTCCCGGACCATGACGAGCATGAGCCACGCCACCTGCCTGCCGCTGGAGCAGAACAGCATATCGCTAGACCCGCAAGTGAAGGACGATTGGGGCGTGCCGGCGATTCGCGTGACCTTCCAATCCCACCCCGACGACAAAGCGAACGCCAAGTTCCTGCTCGACCGCCAGTTGGAGATTCTGGAAGCCGCGGGAGCGCGGAAGACCTGGACCCACGGCGTGTGGGACGTCACTGCGTCCGTGCACCTGATGGGTACCTGCCGCATGGGAAACAACCCGGCGGAATCCGTGGTGGACAAGTATCACCGCGCCCACGATGTCCCCAACTTGTTTATCGTGGATGGCAGCAGCTTTGTCACCTCCGGTCGCCAGCAGCCCACTTGCACCATCCAAGCCCTGGCGTACCGGGCAGCGGATCACATCGTGAAGAGCGCCCGCGTGGGAAAAATATAGAGGACGCCACGGCGCTGGTCACGCGGGTCGCTTCGCGTCGGAGCCGCTGAGGGCGCGGCGACCAGGGCAACCCGCCCCTGCCGAACGCTTGCCAACACGGTGACGAGGGCCCGCAAGAGGAAAGGATAGGTTTGCGAAAACTGGAAGGCAAAACGGCGCTGGTGACGGGAGGTTCGCGCGGCATCGGACGTGCGATTTGTCTGAGGCTGGCGGCCGACGGAGCATCGATCATCCTGCACTACCGCGCCAACCGTGCCGCTGCCGAAAAAGTGCCGCACGCGAGGCTGGTTCACGCGGACTTAAGTTCGTTGGATCAAATCGAGGCCATGTTTCGCGAACTGAGCGACGTCCGCCTCGATATTCTCGTCAACAATGCCGGCATCTGGAAGGGCACGCAGCTCGGATCCTCGCCGCCCGAGCTGGTCCACGAGATGGTAGACACCAATTTGAAAGGTCCGTTCTGGGTCACGCAGTGCGCCCTGCCGCTGCTGAAGGACGGAGCGCGGATCGTCAACATCTCGTCTGTCGCCGGGCGTATCGGCGTCGCCGGCGGACGCAGCTTGTACGGCGCAACCAAGGCCGCCGTCGATTCCCTGACGCGCAACTGGGCGCTGGAATTGGCGCCACGCAAGATTCTGGTAAATGCCGTGGCTCCAGGCTACGTTGAGTCGGACATGACTGCGGCGCACCTGGCCGATCCGGCGACCTATGAGCGCGCGATTTCGCGGCATCCGCTGGGAGAGATCGGCACGCCGGATCAGGTGGCCGACGTGGTGGCGTTTCTTTGTTCGGAAGACGCGCGCTTCATCACCGGACAGAGTCTCAATGTCAGCGGCGGCTTCGTGATCTGACGCGCTCACTTACCGCTCGCGGCCGAGCCGCTCCGATTTGGCTCCGAGCGTCCGTCAGCGGGAAGTTCAATTCGTTGGTTCTCGTGACCACTGCAACAGTCGCGAATTCGTGGCGTGACGTCTTGCAGGTTACCCTAGGGACAAATGCACCTTCTGCAACGCCGGCAAGCGCTGGCGCTACTGGCCAGTCCTCTGCTCGGACAGATGGTTTCGTCTCGCGGAGTGAAAGCGTTGCCCCGTGGAAAGCCGTCCGGTCTGCCCTTCAACGCCTTCTTCACCGATGTTGCCGCGGAAGCTGGACTCACCGCGCCTATCATCTACGGAGGCGTGGAGAAGAAGGATTTTATCTTTGAGACCGTGGGTTGCGGAGTCGCATTTTTCGACTATGACAATGACGGCTGGCTGGACATTCTTCTGCTTTCCGGCACCCGTTTGGAAGGAGCGCCGAAAACGGCTACCAACCGGCTGTACAAGAACAACCGCAACGGCACGTTCACCGATGTGACCGCTCAGGCCGGTCTGCAGAAAACCGGCTGGGCCAGCGCCGTGACCATCGCCGATTACAACAACGACGGTTTTGAGGACGTGTTCATCACATACTACGGGCAACAAGTCTTGTACCGGAACAATGGCAACGGCACGTTCACGGATGTGACGGCAGTCAGCGGGCTGGCTGCGACGTTACCGGAAGGACACTGGGCGTCCGGTTGCACGTTTGTCGACTACGATCGCGACGGCCATCTGGATTTATTCGTCACCAGCTATCTGGAACTGGACGCCAAAACACTGCCGAAGACCGGCGCCGATTTGGAGTGCAATTGGAAGGGCGTGCCCGTCAACTGCGGCCCGCGCGGCTTGAAGCCCGGCCACAACCGGCTCTATCACAACAACGGAGACGGGACCTTCAAAGACGTGAGCGAATCTTCCGGAGTCGCCAACGCCACCGGCGGCTACGGCATGACGGCGGTAGCGGCGGACTTCGATAACGATGGATGGCCAGATATCTATGTCGCCTGCGATTCCACGCCAAGCTTTCTGTTCCGGAACAACCACGACGGCACGTTTCGCGAGGAAGGGCTCATCCGCGGTGTCGCCCTCAGCGAGGACGGGCAGGAACAGGCGGGTATGGGAGTCGGGCTTGGCGACTTCAATCTGGACGGAAATCTGGATCTGTTCAAGACGCACTTCGCCGACGACACGGCGGTTCTCTATCAGAATGACGGTAAGGGAAACTTCGAGGATGTGACGGTGCGCAGCGGGCTGGGAGTGGAGACGCGCTACATCTGTTGGGGCGCGGGCATGGTGGACCTGGACAACAATGGCTGGCCGGATCTGTTTCTGGTCACAGGGAGCGTCTATCCGGAAGTTGCCCGCGTGCTGCCGCAGTATCCATATAAGACACCGCGAGTGATTTTCCGCAGCTTGGGGCTGTCGCCGAAAGGCAGCGTGCATTTTGAGGAAATTCTGGAAGGCGCCGGTCCGGGTATCAGCGCCGCGCATTCCAGCCGTGGCTGCGCTTTCGGCGATTTCGACAACGACGGCGATCTGGACATGCTGATCATGAACATGAATGAGCCGCCGTCACTGCTGCGCAACGATGTGAAGGGAACGGGTCATTGGCTGAAGGTGCTGTTGATCGGTACCAAGAGCAATCGCAGCGCCATCGGGTCGCGCGTGACGGCGTCGTATGACGGCAAGGTTCAAGCGCAGGAGGTGACGGCTCAGTGCAGCTTTTATTCGGTGAATGACCGGCGGCTTCACTTTGGTTTAGGACCGGCGACTACCGCCGATCTGCTGGTGCGCTGGACCAACGGCGGCAGCGAGAAGATTGCGAACGTGGGCGCGAACCAACTGGTTGTCATCCGGGAGGGCGCCGGTGTGATTCGGACTGAAAAGTGGCCCAAGCGTTAGTTCGACGCCCGGGGACACATCGGGCCCTCCTGGCGCTTTCGAAGACGGCTCAATTGCAGTGCGGACGGCGACACTGCGGGCGCTCAACGATCGCACCAATACTCCCTGGCGCTTTCAAAGAGGGCCGCGGGTTGGTGTCACCCCAACCGGTAGCAGATACTCAAAACATATGGGTCGATTGCGGTTCGTATTATTAGGTTTCGTTGCGTGCGTTCTCCTGGGGCAGGGCAACGATGCCCGTCTGTGGCACTACCGCAATCTGGGGAAAGCTTTCTACGAGAATCCAACCACGCAGCCACAGGCGGTGGGCGAATTTAAGAAGGCGCTGGACCTGGCTCCCAACTCCATCCGGGAGCAAGTCAACTATGGCTTGGCTCTACTGCGCGCGGGCGATGCCCAGCACGGCATCGAGGAGCTCAGGAAGGTGCAGAAGGAAGATCCCAAGCTTCCCTACACCTGGTTCAATTTGGGCATCGCGCTGAAGAAGGAAGGCGACCTGGACGGCGCGCTGGTGCAGTTGCGCGGCATGGAAGAATTGGTTCCCGAACTTCCGGCGAGCCCTTATCAGATCGGATCGATTCTCAAGGCCAAGGGCGATATGGAAGGCGCGGTGAAGGCGTTTGAAAGTGCGCGCGATCTAGATCCGCGGCTGGCTGCGCCGCATTTCCAACTCTACGGACTGTACCGGCAGATGAATCGGGCGCGGGAAGCGGCCACTGAGCTGCGCCTGTTTCAAGAACGGAAGAAAGCCATGGAGGGCGCTGCCGTTCCGGAAGATTTGGAGTGGAGCTTCTACAGCGAGATCTACGATCCGGTGAACTCCCCACCCGTGCCTCCGCCTGCTCCGCCGGTGTATCGCGCCGCTAAGCTGGCCGATGGCGTCTCCGGATTCACGGCTCTGGCACTGGAACCCGGCGCCCGGCCGAGCCTCATCTCCTGGTCGAAGGACCGCGTCACTGTGTTCCGCTACGGCAAGACGCCGGTGGCCGATTCCGGTTTGGGAGATTTGCGCGATGTGGTGTTCATCGCGCCCGGCGACTTTGATAACGACGGCCTGGTGGACTTGTGCGTTATCACCAAGCAGGGAGCTGTGCTGTACAAAAACGTGAACGGCAAGTTCCGCAAGCACGCCGATCTCGCTGCCGGATCGTTCCGGCAGGCTGTTTGGCTGGACTTCGATCATGACTACGATCTGGATCTGTTGCTGGTCGGCGATGAGCCCAAGCTGCTGCGCAACAATGGCGCGGCCGGCTTCGGTGACGAGACCAAGCGGTTTCCGTTTGTCGCCGGCCAAGCGCTGAGCGCCGTTCGGTTTGATCTGGAACCGGACACGCCTGGCTTTGATCTGGTGATGTCCTATCAAGACCGGGTGGGCGTTCTGTATCGCGATCAATTGGGCGGCAACTATCGCGCGATGGACTTGAACGAGCTTCCGGCCGGTTCGAAGAATCTAGTAGCGTTCGACTTCAACAACGATGGCCGCACGGATTTGGCGGTGATGCCGGACCTGCTGCTTTTGAATCGGGAGCGTGGCTTTGAGAAAGCCGGTGTTCCGTCGAGCCTGGGAACGGCGGATTTCGACGGCAACGGGCGTTTAAGCCGCGTCTCCATCGACAAAGATGGAGCGCTGATGCTCGACCGCGATGTGACTCCCAACTACGGCAACTGGATGGAGATCGCGCTCACCGGCGTGAAGAATCTCAAGTCGGCGTTGGGCGCGAAAGTGGAAGTGAAGGCCGGCACGTTTTACGCCAAGCAGACTTACGATAGCGTGCCGCTGGTATTCCGTCTGGGTAACCAAGCGGTGGTCGAGACCGTGCGCATTACCTGGCCAAACGGCTTGATCCAGAATGAGCTGAATCAGCCGGTGACCAAAGTTCTGGCGATCAAAGAGGCGCCGCGGCTCTCCGGGTCATGTCCGATGATTTTCACTTGGGATGGCGAGCAATTTTCGTTCATTACCGACGTTCTAGGCGTCGCGCCACTCGGCGCCAGTTCCGGCGACGGACAGTTTTTCCCGGTGGATCACCAGGAGTACGTTTCCATTCCCGGCGAGAAGCTCAAGCAGCGCAACGGTGTTTATGAAGTGCGGATGACTGAAGAACTGCGCGAAGTTTCCTACATCGATCAGATCCAGTTGCAGGCGGTGGATCACCCGGCATCGATCGACATCCTCACGAACGAGAAATTCAAATCGCCTCCGTTTCCCGAGTTTCGCTTGTTCGGAGTGGACCATCGGGTTTACCCGGTGGCGGCGCGCGATCAGAACGGGAAAGACGTGCTGGCCGCGGTTCTCAAGCGCGATTCCACGTATCCGGATTCCTTCCGGCGCGACCCGGCCGGTGTGGCGGAGCTGCACAACCTGGACCTGGACTTCGGGAAGGCAGCGCCCTCCAACCGCGCGGTGCTGGTGCTCAACGGATGGGTGGATTGGGCCGACGGCAGCACATTTCTTTCGGCTACCCAGGAGCATAAGGACCTGACGTTCCCGTACCTGCAGGTCAAGGATGCGACGGGCAACTGGAAGACGGTTGTCGAAGACATGGGGATGCCTTCGGGCAAGCCGAAGCCGATGGTTGTGGACTTGACAGGCAAGTTTCTTTCGGCCTCGCGGGAAGTGCGCATTGTCACCAATCTCAGCCTGTACTGGGATGAAATTTTCCTGGTGGAAAACGACGCTCCGCCGCCGAACCGGCTCACCGTCGCCTCTCTGCTCTCGGCCGATCTGCACTTCCGCGGATTCTCCAAGGTGACGATTCACCCGGAACGCAAGCAGCCGGAGAAGTTCGATTACAGCGTGGTCATCGACACATCGATGTGGAATCCGACGCCGGGAAACTACACGCGCTACGGAGACGTGAAACCTCTGTTAACTGAGGTGGACGATCGGCTGGTGATTCTCGGCTCTGGCGATGAGGTGACGCTACGCTACAACGCGGCCGATTTGCCGCCGTTGCCGAACGGGTGGAAGCGGGACTTTCTCTTGTTGGTGGACGGCTGGGCGAAGGATGCGGACGCCAACACGGCCTTTTCGCAGTCCGTGCTGCCGCTGCCGTTTCATGGCATGAGCAGTTATCCGTACCCTGCCGGCCAAGCGTACCCGAGCGATCGCGTACACGAAGAGTACATACGGGAATACAACACGCGGCCTGCATTGCGTTTGATCCGGCCGCTGACGGGCATGTGACAAGTGGGACCGGCTAAGCCCGAATGAGCTGCCGTCACGCCAGTTACGCATTCGCCCGCGCGTTGCGGTTCACATCTGCACGCGCCTCCGCCTGGATCTTCCTCGTCAAGATTCACGCGGAATTTCAACCTCGGCATAACTGCCAGGTGCGGCGGCGTTGACAGCTTCACTTCAATGACGCTTTGAATGTGGGGCGAAGCCGAGGCCATTGCTGCTGACCGAGAACGACAATGGCGATCTTTCCCAGCCTTGCTGCGCCGCGGTTCGAACAGTGTGGCCTTGGAGATACTGACGGATCGGCACTGGCGTTGCCTGATCGAAAATGATCCGCATTTACTACGCGTACGCGGGCGGCTTATCCAGACTTCGAACAGCGAACTCAATCAC
>Ga0075015_100000475_pt1 | contig 13976 bp, 14 predicted proteins | sample AleBraG_ABR_2013_FD_71476 | JGI IMG/M metagenome (GOLD analysis project Ga0075015, IMG submission 71476) | Freshwater sediment microbial communities in response to fracking from Pennsylvania, USA - Alex Branch Run_MetaG_ABR_2013 | ecosystem: Environmental > Aquatic > Freshwater > Creek >...
CGGCGCCGTCGCTATGCTCGCGTATTCCGGCTTCAGTTTGATGGACGTCTGATGGAGAGTAGCGCCTCGTTCCCTCGCGCGAGTGTTCTGGCGCGTTTGCATCCGTAATGCGCTACCGTGAACGCAGGGACGGCAAATCGCCAGCGGGCGATTCGCTTTTCGACTGTTGGAATTCCGCAACTCGCTCAACTGGGCAGTCGGCGGATCGCCCTCGTGAAATCGGAAGCTCATCGGATTGCCCGATGGGCTTGTCGCAATGTGAACGAGCGCTGGACTGCGTGTCTAGTGGACGACGCCTAGCATGTAGGCTACAAGCAGAATCACTAAAATGGTGCCGAGCCCGACACCGGCGCCGCCGCCGTAACCCCAGCGGCTATGGCCATAGTATCCTCCACCCCCGCCGAAAACCAGTAACAAGACGATCAGTAGTAGTAACATTTGTTAGTTTGCCTTTCTTGGCCACCGGTAGAGCTACTTCTCGAGCACTTTTTCCACTTGGCCGATTTTCTTCTGAATTTTGCCTGCGATTTTCTCGCTCTTGCCTTTTGCCTCAAGGGTTGGGTCGTCCGCGATCTGTCCCGCCTTCTGTTTGGCTTTCCCTTTCAACTCGTGAAAAGTGCCTTTGATTTGATCCTCTGTGCTCGGTTTCATGTGGTTCTCCTTAAAACAATTATTTTCTAGCGATCGATGGGTACCATGCACGTCGGAGGCCGAAGCGGCGTGGCCCAAGAGGTGCTCCCATGTTCGGCATGCACCTCCTACATCGAGAAGCCGCCAAGCAACACGAACTCGCGGCGCAATCCCATCGCACCGCCGCCGAGCATGATGGAAAAGGCGATAGCGAGACCGGAAAATGGCACGAGCAACGAGCACTCGAGTATGCCAATCGGGCTCATGAGCTGGCCGAGGAAGCTCACAACAAGTCAGGCCGGATCGGAAGTCTCTAAAATGTCTACCCGCTACCATATCGGATCGCACTATGAAAATCATCAACGCGCCGCCGAGTTGCATGACAGTGCCGCCCACGCTCACCGAAGTGCGGCGGAAGCCCACGAGAAACAGGATCACCAAACCGGGCATGAACTGAGCAGGCAGGCCCTGGAACACTCCCGGAAAGCTCATCAGCGCGCCGACCTGGCTTCATCCGGAATTGATGGATGAACGCAACATCCGTTATGACAGGCCAGAGGTGCCCATGGGATCGCCGCTAGAGCCGACTGGTGAGATATTTCAAGAGCACGCCTGGCTCGCGTGGAAATTGCCCTTGCCGTCGTTGCAGGGTAGAGAAGGACGCTTCGTTTCATAGGCCGGAATTGATGTGGCCAGGGCGAGTGCGGCAACCCTCCACGGAGGCCGCCACGTTCTGAGCCTGATCGGCGCAGTCCCGTGGAGAGATCGGCGTGGCCCCTCCCAAAATCGCCCGGGCGGGACCACGGTTCTCAAGACGTCGCCGGTATGCGGATCCATCGAAGCCATCCCATAGAACCGGGTGTTCGTTTTCCTTGGGTCCAGGAAACCCGGCCGTCTGGAACAGGAGTTGCACGCCGTCTCCGAAACTGCGGGAATCCTTAACTACCAGGCCACTGTACGCGAATAAGTGTCACAAGAGCAAGAACGATGAGAGCGTGACCAGATATAGTCAAGTGGCTGCCCGCGGTCAGCTTTCGGCTGCCTGGACGTGCGCGAGGGAAAAGAAAACAAGCTCTATGGCCTGCCCGGCATTGGATCGTGAATTGCATGTTCCTTTGCCAGGAGCACAAAATGCCTTTAGTAAATATTGTCATCGCGCTGATCATCGTCGGGATGGCCTTGTGGCTGATCAATCGCTACATACCCATGGCTTCCGGCATCAAGGCGATTCTGAATGTCGTCGTGGTCGTCGCCGTTGCGGTCTGGGTCTTGCAGGCAACCGGGCTGTGGGGGCCGATCAGCAGCTATCGGCTCACTCGATGACGCTCACAAAATTGAGACCGGCCAGGAAACGCTGAACCGATTGCCATGGAACTTCACTATGGTTGCCGATCGGAATACGGCCCTCTCGAGTTACGGCTGCAAGCCACCGCCGCTTCGAATGGGTTCACGGTTTACGTGGACGACCCTCGTCTGGAACATCCGTGTGTGCTTGAGCAACAGGTGCAAAGCTCATTGGAATCGGCAAAAGAGCAAGCGGCCCTGAGAGCTGACGAGTATTTGGACAGCCTCGCTGAGGGCGCCCAACACAAAGCCACGTGGAGATGCGCGTGAAATTGCGCGGGGCTCAGCCGTTTTCGAGGGAGAGAGTTGCGATGGGGCGAGGCACCCGTCGTGCAGTAAGGAACAGGCCGCCAAACGCCTCCCGCGGTTTGGTGGCTCCATAGAGGTTGGTACATGTCCACCCAATACCCCGATCCTGTTCTAATGGAAAGTGCTGCTGGCACGCTGGATGTCGTCACCGAAATCCGGCGCGAAGCGGCCCTGCTCAAGACTGGTGCGCTACAGAACGCAATTCTGAACAGCGCCAACTTCTCCAGCATCGCAACCGACGAGAAAGGGGTCATTCAGCTTTTCAATGTCGGCGCCGAGTGCATGCTCGGCTACACGGCCGCGGAAGTTGTCGACAAAATTACTCCGGCTGACATCTCCGATCCGCAGGAAGTGATTGCCCGCGCCAAGGCGTTGAGCGTCGAGCTGGCAACCCCGATTATGCCCGGCTTCGAGGCGCTAGTGTTCAAAGCCTCGCGCGGCATCGAAGACATTTACGAACTGACGTACATCCGTAAAGACGGCAGCCGCTTTCCGGCGGTCGTCTCGGTCACGGCGCTACGCGACGATCCGGGTAAAATCATCGGCTATCTGTTAATCGGCACCGATAATACCGCGCGCAAACAGGTGGAAGCCGAGCAGAAGCTGCTCGACCAGCGGCTGCGCGATCAGCAATTCTACACCCGCTCGCTCATCGAATCCAATATCGACGCGTTGATGACCACCGATCCCGCCGGCATCATCACCGACGTCAATAAACAGATGGAAGCGCTTACCGGTTGCACGCGCGATGAGCTCATCGGTGCGCCGTTTAAGAACTACTTCACCGATCCCGAGAGGGCCGAGGCGGGAATCAAGCGCGTGCTGAGCGGAAACAGGGTCACCGACTACGAGCTGACCGCCCGCGCCAGGGACGGCAAAGAAACCGTCGTATCTTATAACGCCACCACCTTCCACGATCGCGCCCGGAAGCTTCAGGGAGTGTTTGCCGCCGCGCGCGACGTTACCGAACGCAAACATTTTGAGCAGACGCTGCAGGAGAACTATGTCGAGCTGGAGAGAGCCAAGGCAGCGGCCGAAAAAGCCAACCTTGCGAAATCGGATTTTCTCTCCAGCATGAGTCATGAGCTCCGCTCGCCGCTGAACGCGATCCTCGGCTTCGCCCAGCTCATAATTTCCGAAACGCCTCCGCCCACCCCCGCGCAAGTGGCGTTCGTCGATCCGATTCTCCGCGCCGGATGGTATCTGCTCGATCTGATCAACGAGATTCTGGACCTCGCGCAGATCGAGTCGGGGAAGCTGGCGCTGTCGCTCGAACCGACGTCGCTGGCCGAAGTCCTGCTCGAATGCCAGGGCATGATCGAGCCGCAAGCCCAAAAGCGCGGCATCGGATTGACCTTTCCGCGGTTCGATGTCCCTTGTTTTGTCGAGGCCGACCGCACCCGGCTCAAGCAAGTGATTATCAACTTGCTTTCCAACGCGATCAAATACAACCTGCCGAATGGAACGGTCGCTGTGGAATGTGCCGAATGCGCCCCGAGCGCTCCGGATCGTGTCCGCATTAGCGTCAGGGACACCGGAGCTGGCCTGGCTCCGGAGATGCTGTCGCAGCTTTTTCAGTCGTTCAACCGTCTGGGGCGGGAAACGACCGCGGAGGAAGGCACTGGCATCGGCCTCGTGATGAGCAAGCGGCTGGTTGAACTGATGGGAGGCCACATCGCGGCGGAAAGCACGGTCGGACTGGGAAGCGTGTTCTGGTTCGAACTCAATGCGGCGGCGCCGCCGGCCCTTCCATCGGAGCGGGCGGAGTCCGAGGCGATTGCGCAAGCCGAGGTTCGGCACGGCGCGGCACCTCGGACGCTGCTGTACGTGGAGGACAACCCAGCTAACCTGGCACTGGTCGAGCAACTCATCGCCCGCCGCGCCGATATGCACTTGCTGAGCGCTCGAGACGGGATTCTCGGTATTCAGCTAGCGCGCGACCACCAGCCGGAGGTAATCCTGATGGATATCAACCTGCCCGGGATCAGTGGCATCGAAGCTCTGAAAATCCTTCGCAAGGATAGCGCAACCTCGCACATTCCCGTGGTTGCCCTCAGCGCCAATGCCATGCCTCGCGATATCGAGAAGGGCCTGCTGGCGGGCTTCTTCCGCTATCTCACCAAGCCCATCAAGATCGCTGAGTTCATGCACACGCTGGATCTCGCGCTGGAGTTCGCGGAACAGACCGCCGGGCGGGCCAAAAATGCCAAGGACCAAGGTTACGTTAATATCCTGGTCGTTGACCATCAGCAGGGCAAGGGTCCGACGGCGGAAGGGCAAGCTGTCCACCAGAACCGATCGATCCCCGTTGGAACAGACGCCCAAGTCCGGAATGGTTGATTTCTGCTTGAATGGAACCGCAAGTTGCGCACCTGAACCGGTGCGATTCGGTTACGAAGATCACCGATACGGGTGCCGGCGTTGAATCGGGCGATCTTGCCAGCGCAGGTCATCAGCGGCGCGGAAACTGACCCAGTTGCCCGTCTCTGAGGTTGAGAGAATCCGAATACTTAGATAAAGAAAAGCGGCCACGCACCGATTCCGACTAGCCGCCGAAGGATTGGTCCCGCCGCTAGGCTTACGCCGAGCCACAGGACCCGCTCCGAAGGTTCTATTTGATCTCAATCTTGAACAGCACGTTGTCGGGGTGACCGTGACGCCACTTGAAGTATTCCCTTTGTTGAGCGGATTTCGTTCTCCCGAAATCGCGATATTGCCGGTGTTGCTCTTCCAGATACATTCGGTAGGCGCGATCTTCCTGGCCGTTCCACGCATGATAGTCGTGGGCGTCCCGATCGTAATACCGTTTGTCGTGATGATCCTCCGCCTTGAGCGCCAGCGGCGAAGTTAAGCTGGCGACGGCGAAAAATGCAGTAACAATCAAAAAACGACGCATTGTTTTGAAGCTCCTTCTTTTACAAGAATGCAAGTCACGAGCCGATGCTGGTTCGTTCAGTCGAAATGCCCCTGATCGATTTGTTCAGCTCGATTGGCTGACCGTATTTGGTCATCTGACCTCGTGCGGTCATTTTCGAGATGTAGCCCGTGGTTCCGAACGAGTTTACACCGCAAATTCGTATTGTTCTGGATGGGCGCGAGCAGGCGCAAAGTGGACCCCAGAGTGCTTCTGTTAGAGCAAAAGAGAGGGTAATGTCCGACAACAACATCGTCGTAGCAGTCTACAGCGCTCACGCGGAGGCCGAACAGGCCGTCAAGGATCTTCAAAAGTCCGGCTTCGACATGAAGAAGCTCTCGATTGTGGGCAAGAATCCGCATGCGGAAGAACACGTCGTGGGGTTCTACAACACGGGAGACCGCATCAAGCATTGGGGCAAAGCCGGCGCCTTCTGGGGTGGCATCTGGGGCCTGCTCTTCGGAGCCGCATTCTTTGTCATTCCGGGCGTGGGTCCAATCCTCGTGGCCGGTCCTCTGGTGGCCTGGATTATCGGCGCGTTGGAAGGCGCCGTGCTTGTGGGCGGAGTCAGCGCTATCGGCGCCGGTTTGTGCAGCATTGGCTTGCCAAAGGATAGTGTTCTCCAATACGACGTCGCGCTCAAGACGGATCGATTTCTTCTGCTGGTTCACGGATCCGCGGACCAGGCCGAGAGGGCGCGCGAAATCATCAAACTCACACACCCCGCTGAACTGCACAACCATCCTTTGCAACGCGCCAACCGACAGGAACTGGAGCCCGCTGTTGCGGCCAGGTAGCCCCGTGATACGACAACGAGTTATCCCATTATTAGTGCCGCCACTCCGCAAGGGCCATCGCAAAGTTGTGGGCTCCTATGAGACCAAAGCGCGGGGAATGGCGGTTCTCACCACTCCGCTGTTAAACAAAGGCACGGCATTCACCGCGGAGGAACGGGACGCGCTGGGCCTCACCGGGCTGCTGCCGCCCGTCATCAGCACCTTGGACGCCCAGGTGGCCAGCGCCTATGCCCAATACCAGCGGCTGCCGGACGCCTTGAGCAAAAATATTTATCTAACCGCGCTGCACGACCGCAATGAAGTCCTGTTCTTCCGCCTGCTTTCCGAGCATCTGCGAGAGATGATTCCGATCGTCAACGACCGGACCGTGGGCCTGGCGATGGAACAATACCACCACGAGTGCCGGCGTCCCCGGGGAGTTTACCTGTCCATCGATCATGCCGATGGGATCGAGCAAGCGTTTCGAAACCTCGGAGCGGGTCCCGGCGATATCGACCTCATCCTGGCCACGGATGCCGAACGGATCTTTGGCATTGGCGATTGGGGCGTTGGCGGCATTGAGATTTCCATCGGCAAGCTGGCCATATACACGGCGGCGGGCGGAATCGACCCGGCGCGAGTGATTCCCGTGATGCTGGATGTGGGCACCAACCGCGAAAGTCTGCTGGCCGATCCGATGTATCCGGGAAACCGCCATGGACGGGTCCGCGGCGAACGCTACGAAGCATTCATCGAGGCTTACGTCAATGCCGCGGTGAAGCTGTTTCCCAACGCCCTGCTGCAATGGGAAGACTTTGGGCCGGCCAACGGCCGCCAAATTTTGGAGAAATATCGTGGCGAGATCCGCACCTTCAATGACGATCTCCAGGGTACCGGCGCCATCGCACTGGCCGCCACCGTGTCGGCCATGCGGATCTGCGGGACCCTTCTGCGCAACCAGCGCGTCGTGATTTTCGGCGCAGGCATCGGCGGCATCGGCATCGCCGACCTGTTCCGCGATGTGATGATCGAGGGTGGCTTGTCCGCCGAGCTTGCCACGCAGCGATTCTGGTGCCTGGACGTCGACGGGTTGCTCACCAGCAACATGAGTGACTCAGACTATGCCCGCCCAGCCGCTGAGGTCAAAACGTGGAAGCGAAACGGATCCGCGAACACGATTGGTCTGGCTGAGGTCATTCATCAGGTGCGGCCTACAATTCTGATCGGCACGTCGGGCACTGCAAGCGCCTTCACGGAAGCGATGGTTCGAGAGATGGCGCGGCACACGGACCGGCCCATAATCTTCCCCCTTTCCAGTCCCCCTTCTCTCGCCGAAGCCACGCCCGCCGACCTGATCGAATGGACCGGCGGACGAGCGTTGATCGCTACCGCCAGTCCCTTCACGCCCGTTACTCATAAGGGAATCACGCATGTGATCGGTCAGACCAATAATGCGATGCTTTACCCCGGTCTGGGTCTAGGTACCATTGTTTCCCAGGCTCGCCTGGTGAGCACCGGCATGCTCGCGGCCGCGGCAAACGCGTTGTCCAGCCTGGTCGCGGTTCGGCTGCAGGGCGCGTCGTTGCTTCCGCATATCGACGATTTGCGGAGCGTGACCGTTACGGTTGCGGTGGCGGTAGTGGAAGCCGCCGTAGCCGAGGGCTTGGCTACCACGGAGCTCGGCGACATCGTTCAACAGGTGGAAGACGCGATGTGGCAGCCGGAGTATCGCCGGATTCAATCATCCTGATATGAAAGAAACCTCCAAAGTTCGCAAGATCGCCTTTCTTGGCGATCACCTGCCGCGCAAGTGCGGCATCGCTACGTTTACCTCCGACATCCTGTCGGCCGTTGCCACCGCGCATCCGCAAAGCCAATGTTTTTGCGTTTCGGTCAACGACATCAAAGGAGGCTACGAATACCCGGAAGTGGTTCGGTTTGAAATTGAAGAGCAGGATCTATCCTCCTATCTGCGCGCAGCGGACTTCCTCAATATCAGCAATGTGGATATCGTCTGCCTCCAGCATGAATTTGGCATTTACGGCGGGCCAGCGGGCGGCCACATTCTGGCTCTCCTACGCGAATTGAGAATGCCCGTGGTCACGACGCTGCACACCGTGCTGCGTGACCCGAACGCCGAGCAAAAACGCGTGATGGAGGGCTTAATCTCGCTCTCTACCCGGCTTGTGGTGATGTCCGAACGGGGACGCGACATGCTGGAGGACATTTACCACGTGCCGTCCGCCAAAATAGATCTCATCCCGCACGGAATTCCCGACGTTGGTTTCGTCGATCCTACCTATTTCAAGGACCAGTTTGGAGTGGAAGGCAGGGTGGTGCTGCTCACGTTCGGCCTGCTTTCGCCCAACAAGGGAATCGAATATGTGCTCAACGCGCTACCTGGCATTCTGGCGCAGTTTCCCGACGTGGTTTACATTGTCTTGGGCGCGACGCATCCCAACGAACTGCGGGAACATGGCGAAGCGTACCGCCTGAGCCTGGAGATCCTGGCCAGAAAGAACAAGGTCGAGAAAAATGTCATCTTCTACAACCAGTTTGTGGAACTGGAAAACCTAAAGGAGTTCATTGGGGCGGCGGATCTGTACATCACCCCCTATCTCAATGAGGCGCAGATCACCTCCGGCACGCTCGCCTACACCTTCGGCGCGGGCAAAGCGGTTATTTCCACGCCCTACTGGCATGCGGCGGAATTGCTGGCGGAGGACCGTGGCGTGTTGGTTCCGTTCGCCGATGCGCCGGCCATCGCCCGCGAGGTGATCGGTTTGCTGCGCGACGATACCCGCCGTCATGCCATGCGAAAGAACGCTTACCGGATTGGCCGGGACATGGTTTGGAGTAACGTCGCACAGCAATATATGCGCTCGTTCGAGCTCTCGCGGCTGGAAGGAGCACCCCGCTCGCGCAAATCTCTGGCAACCAAAACACTGGACCGGAAACCACGCGAGTTGCCGGAGATCAAGTTGAATCATCTCTCCCGCATGACCGACTCCACCGGCGTCTTTCAGCACGCCGTCTTTAGCGTGCCTAATTTTAGCGAAGGCTATTGCACGGACGACAACGCGCGTGCCTTCGTGTTTTCGGTGCTGCTCGGCGAATTGGGAGAAGACGCCGAAAGCGTGCGGACATTGGCCACGACGTGCGCCGCGTTTCTCCATCATGCATTCGATGTCAAAACCAAGCGCTTCCACAATCACATGAGCTTTGACCGCCGGTGGCTGGACCAACCGGGATCGGAAGATTGTCACGGCCGCGCGCTTTGGGCGTTGGGTGTGGGAGTAGGGCGGTCTCCGTTCCGAAGTTTCCAGATGATGGCCGGACAACTCTTCGCGCTCGCGTTGCCGGCATTTACGGAATTCAGCTCGCCGCGGGCCTGGGCGTTCGGACTGATGGGCATTCACGAATATCTGCGCCGGCTCAGCGGCGACAGTGTCGTCAACCAGACCCGCGAAATGCTCACCACCCGGTTGATGGATCTGTTTCAAGCTCACGCACACCCGGATTGGTGCTGGTTTGAAGAAGAACTCTCCTACGATAACGCCAAGCTGGCCCACGCGCTGATCCTGAGCGGACGAGCGACGGGAAACACCGCGGTGTTTGAACGCGGCTTACACGCACTGCGCTGGCTCACCGCGTTGCAAACCTCCGAGAAGGGCCATTTCCGGCCGATTGGCAGCAACGGATTTTATCGGCGGGGCGGACAGCGCGCCAATTTCGATCAACAGCCCATTGAGGCGCACGCAACGGTATCGGCCTGTCTGGAAGCCTATCGCGCCACCTCGGACCTGCAATGGTACGAGCACGCGCAGCGCGCTTTTGACTGGTTCATTGGTTGGAACGATCTGGGCTTGGAATTGTACTCTCCCGACACTGGCGGTTGCCGGGATGGCTTGCATATAGACCGCGTGAACGGGAATCAGGGAGCGGAATCCACTCTGGCTTTTCTGCTCTCGCTGGCTGAGATGCGCTTGGCTCAGAATATTTTGACGAGCTTCAAAGCAGCCACAGGCGCCGGAGATTAGTCGGCCTTTCCATGCCAATTCACTTGAAACGGACCGCGACGATCCTCCAGCCGGATCAATCCCGCGTACTGCTGCGACCCTTCACTCCCGGCGATGCGCAACGCATGGCCAGCATTATTGGCAGAGTGGCGTCGATTCCGGAAGATCGCGTTGGCGCGCTTTTGGACGAAGTCTCCGCCGAATTCTCCCAGCGGCACCGGGAGATCCACAAAACCTTCCTGCAGCGCTTTGAACAAGTGTACGAGTTGGTGTCGCCCAGTCCGGAGATCTCCGCGCAGAGGCGGCTCTTGATCGGCTCCTATTTCCTGGCCGAATACTCTCTCGAATCCGCCGCCCTGTTTAATCCCTCGATCGTGCCGCACCCCGATCAAACCGCATTGCCAACCGGCGCCCTGCGTTTCGTCCTCAGCCTGCGCGCCACCGGGGAAGGACACGTTTCTTCCGTCACCTTCCGGACCGGCATCATCCATGCCGATCATCGGATCGAGGTCTGCACACCCAGCGGCTTTCTCACCGAGCCGCGTCAAATCCCCAATCCGGTCTACGACAAAAGACTGTTCATCCGGAAGCTTGATGAGCTCGGTCTCACTCGCGACTTTACGCGCCGCGTCATGAACAAACTGGGAGAAGCATTCGCATTGGAAGAGCTCCGCGCCAGTCTGCAAGCCGAACAGTTCCGCTTGCCGGACGGAATGGCCCATGAGGATCAGGACGAAGCGCAGGGGATCTGGATGCTGGCCCGGTCTAACTACGAGGTCCAGTTCCAATTGGACCAGCAATTGTCCGAGCGTATATTATTCCCCGCTACGCCTTCCCAGCGTAATGGAATCGAGGACGCCCGTTTTGTCTGTTTTCACAATGAGGATGGCACACACACCTACTACGCAACCTTCACCGCCTACGATGGCAAGGTCGTCGTGCCGGAACTGGTGGAGACGTCTGATTTCGCTCTCTTTCGATTCCGAACCCTGAACGGTCCGGCTGCCCAGAACAAAGGCATGGCGCTCTTTCCGCGGAAAATCAACGGCTCATTTGCCATGCTCTCTCGGCAAGACAACGAGAACATCTTCCTCATGTTTTCCGACAACGTTCACTTCTGGAATGAGCACAAGATGCTGCTCAAGCCCATGTTCCCTTGGGAACTGGTCCAGATGGGCAACTGCGGATCCCCCATTGAAACGGAGGCGGGCTGGCTGGTGCTCAGCCACGGCGTCGGGCCGATGCGGCAGTACTCGATTGGCGCGTTTCTGCTCGATCGCGACGATCCCAGCAGGGTGATTGGCCGCCTTCGCGAGCCGTTGCTAAAGCCGAACGAGAACGAGCGGGAAGGATATGTACCCAACGTCGTTTACACCTGCGGGGCGCTTGTTCATCGGGACGAACTGATCATTCCTTACGGCCTGGCCGATCACGCCACCGGTTTCGCTACGGTGCCACTCGCCGAAGTTCTGGCGGCCATGCAGTAGAAAGATGGCGCATGAAGCCTAAAAGAGTGGCCGTCCTCTCGCCTGTCGCCTGGCGAACCCCGCCCCGCCAATATGGAGCGTGGGAGACCGTTGCCGGCAACATCACCGAGGGTCTGGTATCACGAGGCTGGGATGTGACGTTGTTTGCCACCAGGGATTCCATCACCCGGGCTCGCCTGCACGCGGTGGTCGATCGCGGGTATGAAGAGGATCGGACTGTCGATCCCAAAGTAGCCGAGTACCTGCACATCTCTGAAGTCTTCGAACACGCCGCCGAGTTTGATCTCATCCACAGCCACTACGATTTCATGGCGTTGTCTTACTCCCGGCTCGTGAAGACGCCGGTGCTCACCACCATCCATGGTTTCTCCTCGCCGCAAATCATGCCGGTCTATGAGAAGTATCGCGACGGATATTTTGTCTCCATCAGTAACTCCGATCGCGCCCCCGGGCTGAATTACGTGGCGACCGTCTACAACGGGATCGATCTCTCGTTGTACCCGCTGCGGAAAAAAGGCGGCGATCATCTGATCTTTCTGGGCCGGATTCACCCGGATAAAGGTGTGCACCTGGCGATCGAGGTCGCCCGTCTCAGCGGACTGCCCCTGCTCATCGCAGGTATCATCCAGGACCAGAACTATTTCCAGGATCGGGTTGCGCCTCATCTTGACCGGCAAATCCGCTACATCGGTCCGGTCGACGTGCCCGGCAAGAACGAACTGTTTGCCAGTGCCCGCGCATTGCTGCATCTGAACACGATCCCGGAGCGGTTCGGGCTGGTCCTGGCGGAAGCGAACGCCGCGGGCGTGCCAGTAATCGCCATGGACCTCGGCTCCTGCCATGAGGTCATTCAGCACGGCCAGACCGGTTTCCTCGTCAACAACGTTGAGGAGGCGGTGCGCTCGGTAGAGCGCGTTTCGGAAATCGATCGCGAGGCCTGCCGGCGGCGCGTAGAACAGTGTTTCTCTGTCGAAAAGATGGTGGAGGCGTACGAGCGGGTTTACGCCAAGATCTTTGACTGCGAGAAGCGCATATGAAGTCGACAGGCTTGGGAAAGCGTAGCGCCCATTGGACCGGTTCGGCCCTCTCACGCCCAGCCGACTGTGCTATTCTACGAGTTCAATGATCCGCCACGCCCATCATCCCCATTCGCATAAGCGGCGCCCGGCGGCTTTCTAGGCAATCTTTCGGAAAGTAAATTCGAGGCCCGCCGGAGACCCTGGCGGGCTTTCTGTTTTGGTGCATACATACATGGATTTGGACTTCACAAAACTCGGCGGCCTGTTGACGGCCGTCATTCAGGATCGGGCGACGCACCGCGTGCTCATGGTGGGCTTCATGAATGAAGAAGCGTTTCGAAAAACCGTGGAGAGCGGCTTCGTCACCTTCTACAGTCGCTCCCGCAACACGCTTTGGCTGAAAGGCGAGACCAGCGGCCACAAGCTCGTGGTGAAGGAAATCACCACCGATTGCGACAAAGATACATTGTTGATTCAAGTGGAAGCGATTGGCCCGGGCGTGTGTCACGAGGGTTATCAGAGCTGCTTCTTTCGTAAGCTCAACCAGGGTCAGTGGGTGGAGAACGAACCACGCGCGTACGATCCGAAAGAGGTCTATCGCGCATGAAGCTGAAGCTCGGACTTCCCAAAGGCAGCCTGGAGTCGGCGACCATCGATCTGTTCCGCCGCGCCGGCTTCAACATTACGACCAGCTCGCGGTCCTATTTTCCGGCCATTGACGATCCGGAAATCGAGTGCATGTTGATTCGGGCGCAGGAGATGGCGCGCTACGTCGAAGACGGCGTGCTGGACGCCGGACTCACCGGGCACGATTGGGTGCGCGAGACGGAAGCACAGGTGGAGACGGTCGCGGATCTGATCTACGCCAAGCAGAGTTTCGGAAAAGTGCGCTGGGTGCTGGCCGTGCCGGAGGGCTCGCCGTTCCACAGCGTGCAGGATCTGCAAGGCAAGGTGATCGCCACGGAACTGGTGGCGGCGACCCGTCGCTATTTGGAATCGCATGGCGTCAAAGCCAAAGTGGAATTCAGTTGGGGCGCTACCGAAGTGAAGCCGCCCGAGTTGGCCGACGCCATTGTGGAGGTGACGGAAACCGGATCGTCTCTGCGCGCCAACAAGCTTCGTATTATCGAGACCGTACTCGAATCCAACACGCAACTCATCGCCAACATCGACTCCTGGAAGGACGAATGGAAACGAAAAAAGTTGGAGGACGTGCGCATGCTGTTGCAAAGCGCGATCAACGCGCTGGGCAAAGTAGGACTGATGCTGAACGTGCGGAAAGATTGTTTGCAGGCAGTTCTTGCGGTATTGCCGGCCCTGAAGAATCCGACCGTGTCGACGCTAAGTGACAGCGACTGGCTGGCCGTGAACACAATTCTAGATGAATCCACGGTGCGCACCATCATCCCGCGCTTGAAAGAAGCCGGCGCGCAGGGCATTGTCGAATATCCATTGAACAAGATTGTGATGTAATATGC
>Ga0075015_100000477_pt1 | contig 13971 bp, 9 predicted proteins | sample AleBraG_ABR_2013_FD_71476 | JGI IMG/M metagenome (GOLD analysis project Ga0075015, IMG submission 71476) | Freshwater sediment microbial communities in response to fracking from Pennsylvania, USA - Alex Branch Run_MetaG_ABR_2013 | ecosystem: Environmental > Aquatic > Freshwater > Creek >...
CACGCCGCGGCGTGAAGATCGTCGGGACCCCCAAGATACGCGTAGACGTTGTCGGCGTAGTTATCGCGAGCCGAGACATTGGAGATTTCCCAATACCATGATCCGTTATGTTCAATCTGCCAGAACCAGGTCAGCCCGAGTCTCGTGTTTTCTGCCATGGCCATGGGCAAATACCGCGCTGAGGACCAACTGCCGATGCTTCCTGCCTGCGCTTGCGACCAGCTTGTCCGCTCATTTTCGACAAAGCCCATCTCGGACGGCCGGAGGGTATGCCACTGGCCTTCAGCCATCCAGCTATTCAGCGCAACATGGATGCGAAGTTCACTTTCGTATGCCTGAGGAGCAGCAAGACCATGAAGCATGGCAGAACTCAAGAACTCCAGACCGACAAGTGAAGCACCCGTATTGGTGACCCGCGAATAACGCCGGACTACTGGAACTCCGTCAAAGGCCTCATAGACGGATTCCACCCTTAACTTCAAGACCGGGTCCGTATGCATGCAGACTAAGCGCTTGCCTCCATGCGTGGCCTCCTCCCGCCTTCCGGCAAAAAGCAACCGGGAGCCTGGCTGCCCCATTCCGGATTTCATGCCTTGATCGGGAGAATTTTCTCCGCTGCATTGCAGTGCGACTTCGACACCGGGGGAACTGTCGGATCCTGACGCCACAATGTCTGCCGGGGCAACACGCTTTGCGCGCAGTTTTCCAGCCATTACTTCGAACGAGAAGGTGAGATCATTAACTTCCCAGGCGAACGTCTCGGAGGTATTTGAAGCGGGGAAAAAACGGTAGATGCGCGGCACGAGAGTGCCGAATGCAGCGGCCCCACTGGACGTCAGGAAGGTTCTACGATCCATGCAGATAATCGGCGTTTTCACTCACCAGCCGAAAAACGAAATAAAATGTCCGGCACATATCATCGCAGAGCGGTCCCGTACCGTGATTGTCTGGAGTCGGCATCACCAAATACCGCTAACTGTACCGAAATTAATACCAAAATGCTAGATAGCCCAACAACAATTTTTGCGCGCCGCGGCCACCGCGCACACCAGAGCGCATGATTGTTCGGTTGAGCAGCTTTTAGAGCCGAGGTAGATCGTTCCCGACAGAGCAGGCGTAACTTGGAGTAATCCGCTCGGCAAGAATCTCTAGGCGCTATGTGCTGATGCTGAAAGGGGAGAGCGCATGTGTCCAGCTTGACGGTAGGAGGCATGCTAGGCCCGTCGCTTTGCTTTTGAAGACGCCTGTTTCGCTGCGCGGCGTTGAGTCGAGCTGCGCACTATTAATTCTGGCTGCAGCACGACCGTTTCGGACTTGGGGGGTACTTTCGAGTTCAGAATTCTGAGTGCAAGACGCGCGGCTTCCTCTCCGATTTTTCGGCTATGCTGGTCGACGCTTGAAAGTGGAACGCGGAGAGAATCGTCATAGTGAAGATTCCCGCAGCCAATGACCGCAATGTCTTCTGGGATGCGTATTCCGTGATCAAGCGCGTAATTCATAGCGCCCATCGCCAGCGGGTCATTGAAGCAGAACACCCCATCAGGTCTCTGCTTCAAACTCAAGAGCTGGCCCATTGCCTCGGCGCCGCCCTCTTTCGTTCCCACATCCCCCTTCCGTTCGGGGATGATGTAGTTGTCAGTGACTTTAAGACCTGCTCGTACCAATGCGCGTTTGTATCCGTCCACGCGACGAATACCTACACTGGTTTCGGGCCCACGAATGTGCGCGATGTTTTTGCAGCCGACGTCGATCAAGTGCCTTGTAGCAAGCATTCCGACCGCTTCGTCATCCACTCCAACGAAGTTTGCCGAAAGTCCCGGCAGACTTCGATCGATCAAGACGTAAGGCGTTTGTTGCTTTTCAATCCGGAAGAAGAGATCGACAGTCGAACGGCATGAGGCGATGATCAACGTATCTAGCCTACGTGCCAGGAGATGATTGATCTCCTGCTCCTCAAGATTAGGGTCTTCCTCGGAGGAGGAGATGATCAGATAGTAGCCGCTCTCCCGTAGGACATCGGAAAGAGACTTGGCGATTTCTGCAAAGAAGGGGTGAAGCAGGTCCGGGACAACCAGCCCGACCAGATACGTTCGTCCAGTAACCAGGCTTCGTGCTGCCAGGTTCGGGCGATAATCAAGCTCTTTAACGCGGGCTAGAACTCGCTCGCGGGTCTCGTCTCCTACATCAGGATGGTTGCGGAGCACCTTGGAAATGGTGATCACCGATACCCCAAGGTCTCTGGCAATGTCCTTCATTCGGGTGCTCATGATCGTGATTCAGTATATCGAACCTCAGGCAGAGATCCCTGTTTACGATGACTTTAGCGAAAAGAACCGAACGTCTTTTCGATAAACTGCGAGGGGTCCTCGTTTTTGTAGAGAATGCCTTGCAATGCGCTTTCTCCCTGTTGACATCGATAACTTTACCGATTATTGTCTTTTTTTGAGCACCGATCCCCGTGCTCGTGCCTCGGGGGAACTGCTAACACAGCTCGGAAAACTCGAGATCCCGATCACGGAATCAAGAGGAGTTCAGGATGAAAGTTCAAGGCGCGTCAGGACCACTGATTAACGGGTATGTCGATCCAGCTCTCGTACCCCAGCGGACTCTGTATACCGGTGCGCGGATGCCAGGAATCGGTTTGGGAACCTTCGGATCGGACCATGTCACGGCCGGTCAAGTTGCGGCGGCGGTGGAAGATGCGGCGGCGATTGGGTATCGGCACTTCGATTGTGCATCTGTGTACGCCAACGAACACGAGATTGGATATGCACTCGAGCAGGTCTTGAGAAGGAATCTTGAACGCGGGGAACTGTGGATCACTTCGAAGTTGTGGAATGACAAACATGGCGAAAATGACGTCATCGCTGCCTGTCGAAAGTCGCTCACGGATCTCAGACTCAGCTATTTGGACCTCTACCTGGTGCATTGGCCCTTCCCGAACTTCCATCCACCGGGGTGCGATGTAACGTCGCGCAGCAAGGACGCGAAACCCTATATCCACGCTGAATTCATGAAGACCTGGCGAAAGATGGAGGAATTAGTCGACCTGGGGAAGGTTCGTCACATAGGGACTTCGAACATGACGGTCCCCAAACTCAAGCTTCTCTTGCGCGACGCTCGCATCAAGCCCGCGGTAAATGAGATGGAACTGCACCCGCATTTTCAGCAACCCCAGCTATTCGATTTTGTCCGATCGAACGGCATGATACCGGTCGGATATTGCCCCGTCGGTTCGCCCGGACGGCCCGAGCGAGATCGCACAGCCGAGGATACTGTACCAACTCAGGACCCGGTGATTGTCAAGATTGCCAACCGCCTGGGAGTGCATCCGGCTGTCGTCTGCATCAAATGGGCGGTCCAGCGCGGACACGTACCCATTCCGTTTTCGACCAACCGAGACCATTATCTCGGCAATCTCGCAGGCGTCGTGAGCGAGCCATTAACCGAAGGGGAAATGCATGTAATCAGCACCATCGACCGCGATTGTCGGCTGATCAAGGGTCAGGTGTTTCTCTGGAAGGATGGACAGTCCTGGGAGGACCTCTGGGACTTGAATGGTGAGATAACCCCGCCCTGAACTCGAGTGGGAAGACCATGGAACAGAGCATGCGAGCCGCGTTTCTTCCCGGCAACCGTAGAGTCGATCTCCGCACGCTGCCGACGCCTCGCCCCGGGCACGGCGAGGTTCTGCTCAGGGTGAAGGCCTCAACTATCTGCGGTTCCGATATCCGTTGCATCTACCACGAGCACCTCGGGAAAGGGCCTGAGGGTTATCAAGGAGTGATTGCCGGCCACGAGCCCAGCGGTCAAATCGTGGAGGTTGGCCCAGGCTGTCGGCGCTTTGCTGTGGGCGACCGGGTGATTGTTTATCACATTTCCGGCTGCGGAGTTTGCAACGATTGTCGGCGTGGATACATGATCTCCTGCACCAACGAGAAATACCGGCGTGCCTACGGTTGGCAGCGCGACGGCGGAATGGCCGACTACATGATTGCGGAAGAGAAGGACCTCATCGCGCTTCCCAACGAGCTTTCTTACGCAGACGGCGCCCAGGTCGCGTGCGGCTTCGGAACAGTGTACGAAGCCATTGAAAAGGTTGGAGTGAATGGCAACCACTCTGTGCTCATCACCGGACTCGGGCCTGTAGGGCTGGCAGCGGCTGCCTTGTGCCGCAAACTCGGCGCTCAGATGATTATCGGAATTGACATTGTTGCGGAACGCCTGGAGTTGGCAGAGTCTCTAAGACTATGTGACTTCGTTCGAGCGGCTGGCCCAGATAACCTCACTCAGATTAAGCACCTGACCCGGGGGGCCGGCGTGGAACGCGCGCTCGACTGCTCGGCCAACCCAGCTGCGCGTGCCACGGCGATTCGAGCCACTCGGAAATGGGGAAAAATTGCTTTCGTGGGCGAAGGGGGGACCGTAGAGTTCAATCCATCCCCCGACATCATTCACGACCAGAAGACCATCTATGGGTCCTGGGTGACCTCCACCTGGCTGATGGAGGAATTGGTCGAGCGCCTCGTACGCTGGAATCTGCACCCTGCTGATATCATCACCCACCGCTTTGGCCTTGAGGATGCTGCAGACGCCTATGCCCTCATGGCTTCCGGTAAGTGTGGCAAAGTTGCCGTCTGCTCAGATGAGGAATTGATCCCGCAATGAAGCCAAACTGGGAAGAGATTCTTAAGGATCGCCTGCAACTCTACGGTCATCGCAACTGGCTCGTCATCGCCGACTCGGCGTATCCGGCACAGTCCAGGCCAGCAATCGAAACCATTATTGCCGATGAGGAACAAGCCACGGTGTTGGAACGCACGTCTGCCATTCTCGGCGGATGCCCGCACATCAAACCGAACATTTATACCGACGAAGAACTGGCCTTCGTTCGTGAGGAGGACGCCCCGGGCATCAGCTCCTACCGGGAAAGGCTCGGAAGCCTGCTCACGGGATCCGAGATACGCGTCCTTCCACACGAAGAGATCATCGCGAAGCTCGATCGCGCTGGCGAGTTGTTTCGAGTGTTGGTAGTCAAAACCAACATGCGCATTCCGTATACATCCGTGTTTTTCGAACTGGACTGCGGATATTGGAATGCTCAGGCCGAGAAGCGGCTTCGGGCCTCGATGAAGTCCAGCGGTCGACGCCGGAAAGCGCCAAAACACCGGTCTTGATCGCTAGTTCCGGGGACCCGCGTTCAACATGAAGGCACTTGTACTTCACAAGCCAGCGGATGGATCGATCGAGACGATTCCCGAACCAGTGGGGAGCGGCGGAGACATCTTGCTGAAGATCCGAATGGTGGGCCTCTGTGGAAGCGATTTGAATTCCTTTCGCGGCCTGAATCCGTTGGTGACCTATCCGAGGATTCCGGGGCATGAAGTGTCGGCTACGGTCGCGCAAGGCGACGGCGGAGATGGCAGGCTCGCTCTGGGGACGGATGTGGCTATCTTTCCGTACACAAGCTGCGGCAAGTGCGCATCATGCCGTCGGGGACGTCCGAATGCCTGCCAATTCAACCAGACTCTCGGAGTGCAGAGGGACGGTGCCCTCACCGAATTCATCGTAATGCCGCCCGAGAAATTGTATCCGGCAAAACTCACGACGAAGGAATTGTGCCTGATTGAACCGTTGACAGTCGGATTTCACGCGGTATCACGTGGACGGATCACCGCCGACGACACTGTCGCAGTGATGGGTTGTGGCGGAGTGGGTCTGGGCGCCATAGCTGCTTCGAGTTCTCGCGGTGCGCGGACGATCTGCATCGACGTGGACGACGAAAAGCTGGAACTTGCACGCGCTGCAGGCGGCGCTCACGCGATTAACAGCCAACGGGAGTCGGTGCATGATCGTTTGATGGAAGTGACGGAGGGGCATGGTCCGGACGTTGTAATCGAGGCGGTGGGTAGGGCGGCAACATTTCGAGCCGCCGTTGAAGAGGTTTCTTTTACTGGCAGGGTCGTTTACATCGGCTACGCCAAAGAACTCGTGAGCTACGAGACCAGGCTATTCGTGCAAAAGGAATTGGATGTTCTAGGGTCGAGGAATGCTCAGCCGGAAGATTTCCACGCGGTGATCCGTCTCCTCGAGGGGCGGAAATTTCCTGTGGAGCAGTTTGTAAGCCTGGTCGTTCCTCTTCACGAAGCGGCAAGTGCATTGCGTTTGTGGAGCGAGACTCCGTCACGATTCACGAAAATTCTGGTCTCTCTAGATTAGCCACGATGAGCACATACCCGCGCGAATCGACGACCACTCTCAGCCCTGTCGCCCGTAAAGGCGGCTTATTTCGCACCGCTGAGGGCAGGAATCTTGCCGTCACCTTTGCCTTGATCACCTCGCTGTTCCTGCTGTGGGGCTTCTGCAACGGAATGATTGACATCCTTAATAAGCATTTTCAGGACACGCTGCGGATCAACAAGGAACAGTCAGGTCTGGTGCAGGCGGCGAATTATCTCGCTTACTTTCTCATGGCGATCCCGTCGGGTTTGATCGCGAAGAAATTTGGTTACAAAGGTGGCATAATCGCCGGTCTGTCGTTGATTGCAGTCGGCGCGTTCTGGTTCGTTCCGGCTACGAACATCGGCACATACTGGGCATTTCTGCTGGGCTTGTTTGTTATCGGCGCGGGGATGACGTGCCTGGAAACGATTGCGAATCCGTACGCGACCGTTCTGGGCTCGCCCGAAAGCGGCCCGACGCGCCTCAATATTGCTCAGACATTCAACGGCCTCGGTTGGATTCTCGGCCCGATTGTAGGCGGACACTTTGTTTTTGCCCACGGCAATGGGGCGGAAGGCAATGCTGGGCTGTCCACTCCCTACATGGGGATTGGAATATTTGTGCTTCTGCTGCTCATCGTCTTTGCCATCTCCCGCGTGCCGGACCTGCACGTTCAGGATGAAAGCCAGCGATCAGGCTCGGGGCAAAGCCACGCTAAGCCCTCAGCACCTCAGTTGATCGGTATCGCCGTTGTCTTGGCTGCGGCCCTCGGGTTGTTGTACTTCTTTATCGGCCCGATTTTAGGGCTCATGTGGTCTTTGCTTCACCTGAATGAAGCCTTGTTCCCACTGGTGAAATATGGCCTGCTGATCATCGCTTATGCGGCAGCATTCCTGTTGGTTTCGAAGAACTGGGACATGTTTCGGCGCACACATTTCACCTTGGGCGTTATCGCCGAGTTCCTGTACGTCGCCGCGCAAACCGGAATTTTCAGCTTCTTTGTGAACTACGTGCTTGAGAATGATCCGGGAGTGACCCGGCTACAGGCCTCCAAGTGGCTGGGCGCGATCGGCTTCGGTTTGTTCATGGTTGGTCGACTGTGTGGCAGTGCAGTGATCAGCCAATTCAGGGCGGACCGTGTGCTCGCAGCCTATACGACCATCAACGTGGTCCTGGTCGCGATCACCATGCGGGGCGGCACACTTGGACTGTATGCGATGTTCGCTACGTTCTTCTTCATGTCCGTGGGGTTCCCGACGATCTTTGCGCTGGGTATTCGCGGCTTGGGCGAACACACGAAACTTGGCTCATCGCTGATCGTGATGTCCATTGTCGGAGGGGCAATCGCGGCGCCGTTCATGGGTCACATCGCGGACCAGCATTCGATGCGTGTGGGGTTTGTGGTACCGCTGGTCTGTTTTGTCTTCGTCGCTCTCTACGGTTTCACCTGGGCGAGGCTCAGCAGAATGGACTCGACCCCGAACGTGCCGGCTTAGCGAAAACACTCCGCAGGCATTGGACGAGAAATCGACTGTGTTATCCACGAAAGGACATCATGCTCTCACACTGTTTTCTTTCATTCCTTCGCAAGGTCTGCGTCACCGCCCTCACGTTGTCCCCCGTTTTCTTGCTCCATGCCCAGAGCGCCACAGCTCCGACGGCCTCAGAGGATCCGAACAGCATTGACCAGGCTTGGCAGAAGGCCAGCAGCAAGTATGACGCTGCACGCGCCGCTCTCCTGAGCAAAGTCGATGACGTCAATCATCAGGGCCCCTTCCGGCCTGACTGGGATTCACTTCAGAAGTATGAGGCACCCGAGTGGTACAAGGACGCGAAATTCGGCATTTTCATTCATTGGGGTGTCTATTCGGTCCCCGCGTTCAGCAGTGAATGGTATCCACGAAATATGTACGAGCCAGGATCTGAGGCGTACAAGCACCACATTGCTAGTTACGGTACCCAGGACAAGTTCGGGTATAAGGACTTCGTCCCGATGTTCAAGGCAGAACATTTTGATCCGGCGGCATGGGCCGAGTTGTTCAAGAAATCCGGAGCAAAGTACGTCGTGCCGGTGGCAGAGCATCATGATGGTTTTGCCATGTACGACAGTGGGGTGAGCGACTGGACAGCGGCCAAGATGGGGCCGCATCGCGATGTCATTGGGGATCTGGCCAAGGCGGTACGATCGGAAGGCCTGCATTTTGGCGTATCGTCGCACCGGGTGGAACACGATTTTTTCCTTGGCGTGGGCCGTGCGATTCCGTCTGACGTGAACGACCCGCAGTATGCCGCCTTCTACGGTCCGGCGCATACCTGGCTGAACAATAAGTGGGGGACTCCTCTCGATGGCGATTTCACGTACGTTTCGCCGGCATGGGCCGACGATTGGCTCGCGCGAGGAGCGGAACTCGTCGAAAAATACCACCCCGACTTTATTTTCTTCGACTGGTGGATCGGGCAGGCGTCGATCCGACCTAATCTGGCGCGCTTCGCTGCGTTCTATTACAACTCCTCTCTGAAATATGGCGATCACGTGGGCGTGATCACCTACAAGGATTACGCCATGCAAGAGCACGCTGCTGTGCTCGACTTGGAGCGTGGCCAACTCGGCGACATTCGCCCCCTGTATTGGCAGACCGATACGTCCGTGAGCAATAAGTCATGGGGCTACATCAAGGACGATACTTTCAAATCGCCGGAATTTGTGATTGATCAGCTCATTGATATCGTCAGCAAGAACGGCAATTTGCTTTTGAACATTGGCCCACGATCTGACGGCACCATACCGGATGAGGTGCAGCGCGTGCTGCTTGACGTCGGAGCCTGGCTGAGCATCAATGGCGAAGCCATCTACGGTACTCGCCCGTGGAGGACTTACGGCGAAGGACCCACGAAAGTGGCGGCTGGGTCGTTTCACGACACTGATACCGCAAAGTACACCGCCGAAGATTTTCGTTTTACAAGCAAGAGTAACGGGATTTATGCCATCGGACTTGCTTGGCCAACAAGCGGGGAAGCGGTGATTCACTCGCTCGCCAAGACGGTGGGCAGTGAACCAGTCCAATCCGTCGCCTTAGTGGGCAGCGATGCAAAACTACGATTCGAACAGAGTGCCGACGGCCTGCACGTGCAACTGCCTGCGGAAAGCTCGTCGAAGTATGCTTACGCGCTCCGTGTGACGTTTGACCGTGCCTCGCGTTGAGATCTGAACCCCGAATTGTGATCCCGATCTGTTTGGCGGTGGACAATTGTCCCGTGGTGTATCGGTTACTGTACCGGTGAACTGCTGCGATCGGAGGGCGCGAATGACCTTGCACGAAATCGCCAAGCGCGCTAACGTCTCAATCGCCACCGTTTCGCGAACGATCAATTGTGCGCCCAATGCGGACCCGGCTCTGGCGAGGCGGGTGCGGAAGGTGATTGAGGAGGTAGACTACTATCCAAACACTCATGCCCGGGCACTGGTTTCGGGACGTAGCCGTATTTTCGGCCTGATGGTCTCGGACACCATCGGGCCTTTTCTCCCTGAGATCGTGCAGACCTTTGAGAAGTTGGGATTCGAGCACAACTACGAGATATTTCTGAGTTCAATCGCACGCGACCCGCGCCAGATGGAGCTCGCTGTGCGGCGCATGATCGAGCGCCGGGTCGAAGGGGTAGCAATCCTCAGTTTTGAGAAAGAAATCTCATTGATCGAGGCTTTCAGAAGCCGAACCCTGCCCATTGTCGTGCTCGACAAAGAGTCTCCGGAACCACTTCTAAAGACCGTTTGCATTGACTACCTGCATGGTGTCCGACAGGCAGTGCAGCACCTGGCGGCTCTCGGACATGCGCGCATCGCCTTGATCACCGGGCCGGCACGTTTGAGAACTGCGGTGGCGCGAAAAATCGCTTTTCAGGAGTGCATGAAGGAAATTGGTTTGGAAATACCTCGGCAACTGCTCGTGGAGGGAGACCACACGCTAGAGGCCGGCATGAAGGCCCTGTCCGTGCTGGCTGCTCTACCTGATCGGCCATCGGCGGTGCTCTGTTCGAACGACATGACGGCAATCGGTGTAATACGGGGAGCGTTCGAACTCGGACTGGACGTTGCACGGGATTTGTCGGTCGTTGGATTTGATGACAATCAGATCGCGCAGTTTGCGACTCCACCCCTGACTACCGTACAAATGTCGTATGTCGAGGTCGCGAATGTGGCATTCAGAGTATTGCTCGATGCGGTAGAAGATCAGTGCAATGGATCGTCGCGCAAGGTATACGCCATTCAATCAAATCTGGTACTTCGATGCTCTACGAACCTGGCGCCCGGTCGGCTTGGAGAGGGCGCTGCTAGCAAACGCGCCGATAAGCGGATTGCCGCCGAAAGAACCCAACAGCGAGTCGGAAAGCCGGTAGCCAAGTGGCTTTAACACGCGTGCGTCGTGTCCTAACGTTCCGGTCCAAAATTGATTGCAGTTTTTCCAAGGAGATGCCGTGAAGAAGATTCTGCTTCTGGCTGTTCTCTCCAATTTATTGATTGCAGCTCGGACTTCTGCTCAAAGCTCGACAGTCGGTCAGTCGGCGCCTCCCGATAATTTCTCGGCTGTTTTTGCGAGCGCCCCCTTTCGCGATCCATCATTGCCGATTACTGAAAGAGTTGACGATCTGGTTTCGCGTATGACGCTGGAAGAAAAAGTTCAGCAAATGATGCATGCAGCCCCAGCCATCCCGCGGCTCGGCATTCCTGCGTACAACTGGTGGAGCGAAGGGCTGCACGGCGTCGCTAACACCGGCTATGCGACGGTGTTTCCGCAAGCGATTGGCATGGCAGCCAGCTTCGATCCGGACCTGCTTCACACCGAGGCTAGAGCCATCGCTACCGAGTTTCGCGCGAAGTACAACGAAGAATTGCGCACGAAAGGCGATAGCGGTTGGTTTCACGGGCTTACGGTCTGGTCTCCTAACATCAATATTTTTCGCGATCCCCGTTGGGGCCGCGGTCAGGAAACGTACGGCGAAGACCCCTTCCTGACTGCGAAAATGGGGGTTGCTTTCGTCACGGGATTGCAAGGTGACAATCCAAAGTATCTTGAAGCCCTGTCAACTCCCAAGCATTTCGCGGTACATAGCGGGCCGGAATCTACCCGTCACAGCGCCGATGTGCAGGTTTCCAATCACGATCTGGAAGACACCTATTTGCCGGCGTTTCGCGCCACGGTGCTTGCGGGCGCAGGTTCGGTGATGTGCGCCTATAACTCGATTGATGGCAAGCCGGCCTGCGCCCAACCCATGCTCCTGCAGCAACATCTTCGCGACGATTGGGATTTTGACGGCTATGTAGTTTCCGATTGCGGGGCTGCCAGCGACATTTTCCGCAATCATCACTATGCGGAAACGATGCCGCAGGGCATGGCTGATGCCGTGAAGTCCGGAATGGACATCATCTGTACCTGGCCGGTACCGGAAGTCAAGCTTGAAAGCGCCGCGCTCCTGGCCGCGGTCCAGCAAGGCTTGCTTCCTGAAGCAAATGTTGACCGCTCCGTGCGCCGTCTCTTTGCGGCTCGCATGAAGTTGGGCATGTTTGACCCGCCCACCGTAGTCCCATACTCGGGCATCACCATTGCGCAAAACGACACCGAACCGCATCGCGACCTGGCGTTGAAGGCAGCCCGCGAAACGCTCATATTGCTCAAAAACAAAGACAATCTCCTTCCTCTGGGTTCCAGGTACAAGAACATCGCCCTTATCGGACCGAATGCTGACAACGTGAATTCGCTGGTGGGCAACTACAATGGGACGCCTTCAAACCCCGTCACAGTGCTGACCGGGCTGCGCCAGCGCTTCTCCGCACAGAATGTTATGTATGCGGAAGGTTCGTCGCTCACAGGTCCGCCGGTTATCTCAGTGCCGGGGAAATTTCTGAAAACCAGTTCCGGCGCCCAGGGATTTTCCGCCGAATATTTCCAGGCTCGCGAGATGCAAGGCGCTCCCGTGATCAGCCGCACCGACGAAGATGTGAATTTTGTCTGGCAAAATGGCGCGGCCCCGCAGCTCCAGTCGAATTTCTCGGTGCGTTGGACGGGCAACCTGGTACCCCCCACGACAGGGAACTATGAGGTCGGATTCAACGGCACTGATAGCTTTCGTGTCTGGTTTGACAACCAACTCATCGGTCAAGCCTTTTTCGCGGGCGAAGGAAGAACCCAGACCCGGGAGTTTCATCTCGAAGCGGGTCATGCCTATCCCGTAAAAATCGAATATTCGCAAGAGGGTCGCGCAGGTCACGCTAAGTTTGTGTGGCATGAGCCGGGAACCAAGAAAGACTATTCCGAAGTGGTCCGTAAAGCGGACCTGATCATTGCTGTGCTCGGGTTGACCAGCAGCCTCGAAGGCGAAGAGATGCCGATCAGCATCCCAGGCTTCGCTGGCGGTGACCGCACCCGTATCGATCTTCCACAGGCCCAGGAAGATTTGCTGAAAGATCTTGTCGCCTGCGGCAAACCGGTCGTCCTGGTGCTGATGAATGGCAGCGCTCTCGCCGTCAATTGGCCCGACGAGCACGTTCCGGCCATCCTGGAGGCTTGGTATCCGGGCGAGCAAGGCGGAACTGCGATTGCCGAAGCGCTAGCCGGAGATTTTTCTCCCAGCGGAAAGTTGCCTGTCACGTTCTATAAGACCGTCGACCAGTTACCGCCATTCGAAAATTACGACATGAAGGGCCGCACGTACCGCTACTTTTCCGGAGAGCCGCTTTACCCGTTTGGCTATGGCCTGAGCTACACCACTTTCGCTTTCAACAATTTGAGGTTTGCCAAGGACGTGTTCAGCGCGAACGATGATCTGGGTGCAAGCGTTGAAGTGACGAACACGGGGAGGACTGCGGGCGATGTAATTGTGCAGATGTATCTTTCGCGTCCCGGAGTAGACGGCGCTTCGGTTCGATCGTTGGTGGGAATGCAGCGTCTGAGCTTGAATCCGGGCGAAAACAAATCCGTGTCGATTCAGGTTCCGAATCGCAACCTGAGCGTGGTCACCTCAGACGGGACCAGGAAGATTGTCCCTGGCGAGGTACAGATCTGGGTCGGCGACGGTCAGCCCGTCGCACGCGCGGGCTTGGCCAAGGCCGCGGGGATTGCTGGATCGGTAGCCATCGAGGGCAGCTCGATTCTGCCGAAGTGAAACCACATGTTTGCCCTGAGAGCCTGCCGCGGCTAGGAAGCTGGCAACAAAGAGTAGAGCCTCGATGCCCGACATGGTTCACGATGTATTCCCGGCCAATCGTCAACCTCCTGGGCGCCATCCAAACTCGCGCTACCGGGATCAAGATACGATTGGGCCATCGTTCACGTGTGGCGGCAAAAGAATCTAAGAATCTTCTTGACAAGGCTCAGTGCTCTAATACTAAAATGCGCAGACTTCGCTACAGGTATCGCTAACTGAGAAGTTGGCGATCCAAGGAGGGCCTCGTCAATGCCCAAATTTCGGAAATTTTCTGTTCTTCTGTTCCTGGCGGTGGCCAGTCTCTCGCTCACCGTTGCTCTGCCCGTTGTGCACGGCCAGACGCTTGCTTCTACGGCTTCCTTTTCAGGTTCAGTTTCGGACTCCTCCGGAGCACGGGTGCCCAACGCCAAAGTTACATTGAGCAGCCCGGAGAAGGGAATCACGCGGGCATTTACGACCGATCCCGAAGGCAACTTCTCGTTCGCGCTCCTGCCGGCTGGGACCTATACCCTGATGGTGGAGGCGGCAGGTTTCAAGACCTCCAAGCAA
>Ga0075015_100000480_pt1 | contig 13930 bp, 12 predicted proteins | sample AleBraG_ABR_2013_FD_71476 | JGI IMG/M metagenome (GOLD analysis project Ga0075015, IMG submission 71476) | Freshwater sediment microbial communities in response to fracking from Pennsylvania, USA - Alex Branch Run_MetaG_ABR_2013 | ecosystem: Environmental > Aquatic > Freshwater > Creek >...
CAGCCAAGGTGTGCAACGACCGGCCTAGCTGCTGGCCCCAGCCTCCGGTTAGGTTGATGGCAGCTTTCACGTTCGTCTCGTCCATCACGCGGACGAACTGTTCTGGGTTAACGGCGCGGCGCATTACGATCTCATCGTTGAGGTGACAGTGGACATCGATCACTGGGAAGCGCGCGCGCCGGACCTCCGTGGCGTGTACTCGCAGCATCGTGTCTGGTGCAAAGTCGCGCAGGAGCAACTGATCGCGTGCCGGTGCTATTCGCAGATGGCTGTAGCCGATGGTCGTTGGTGCGCTCGGATCTGTCACAGGCGAACTCGCCCGCCGGCCAATGTACGCCAGCACAGACCGCAAGAGCTTCTTGCCCCGCCAGCCAGCTTCGCGGAAATGGTATTTAAGTGTGTCGATAACCATTTACTGCTTCCTCAGGAACGAGTTGATTCGAGCAGGACATGAAAGTTATACGCAACCAGCCTCGCGACTGCGCGCCACGACAGTTGCTGGTTGGCTTCAGTGAGGGGTAACGGAAGTCTCGCCACGATTTCCGCGAGTTCACTCGGCGTGATTTCATCAGGTTCTGGTGCGGCGAAGAATAGTTCGCCTGCGGCGCTGTAAACCAAGTAGCGCGGCGACATGGAGCATGCAAGCCGTGTCCAGCAAAGCCAGTAGCGGCTAAACGCAGAGGGATGCACATACGCAGCACGCACCCAGCCCTTTGCTCGCGCGAAGATCGGCTGTCGCGCCGCCACGGCGGCGAGCAAGTCTGTGCGGCTAAGGCTGGACGGCAGGCCTAATATGCGACCCAGCGCCCAACGCCATAGCACCTCGGCATCCGAAACCGCGTCACGCCACTCCGGAAAATGATCGGATGCGCCAACCGTCTCGCCTTGCAGCTTCAGATCAGTGCATTGCGAGACGAGCTTGGAAAAGCGCTGCAAAGGAATGGGCGCAGGCGGAGCGTCATCGGATGCTGCAAGCTCTTGCAAGCGTGCCACCCTCTCCCGATAGCTCGGATAATATTGTCCGATCGCCAAAAGGTAGCAAGCTGCCATGGCGAGGTAGAGCTTTGCGATGCGGTACCGCGCGGCCGTGCCATTATCGTGAACGCTGTTCGCTTCTGCTGCCGACTCGAGCTGCTCGATCATCCGATTACAAAGAAGCCACCAACCATCCTCCTGGGGAATCTCAGCTGCCGCAAATCGAGGTATCAGGCGCAACGCCTCTTTATCCCCCCATACAACAACGCCACGCTCTCGGAGCTCAAACGCGTAAATGTGTGGCCTCATCTTGCGCAGGTTGGCAGTAGTCGACGTCACCACGACTATCTTGCACCTGATTCCCCGCACTAATAGACTGCGCTCAATCTCCCGCTCCAGTTCCGCCACGTGAAGCTGGACAGGACCGTCGAAGACAACCAGGAACGTTGCATCGCCTAGCACACGCCAGGTTGCGCCATCTCTTTTCAATGTTGCTTCGCCACGAGACATGCTTCCCGTCAGCACGATGGCGCGAGCCTCATGGCCTACCGCGGCGGCGCACAACCGTGAACTTTCGGTGACAATGAACGCTCTTGCAGCTTCGATATCCTCAAGTACCGGCGCCTGCGTTGCGCGCGCCGGACGGCCTACATCGTGGTTAGCAGAGATGATCGTTTCTTGTGTCATTGGCGAGTCGGTGCGCTGTCGCGAAGTATCTACGTCTGCGCACAGCGGCTGCGAGGGGGAGTAGGATTGTTAGGTCGACAAATGAGAATCAGCGTTGCTCGAACCAGAGCCGCGTAGTGAGTTGTTGGGACTGGACCAGATTCGCTTGTTGAACGGCGGAAATTAGGTCACCGTAGTCGTGATGTTCACCCCCGCATCCGCGATTCTGAAGGGGCGCGGAGCAGTTGACACTTTGCCTTACGTCCTCGTGCCCGTCGTACGCGTTGTCGAGACGGGTCACCAACCCCCAACTCAGCTTTTCGTCCCAGTTATCCGCATATTGCCACCACAGCAAACCAACGTATGGAGCAGATCCCGCAGAACTAGTCGCTTCGCGCACGTGCGCCAACGCCAGCTCGTAATCCCTGCCACGCTCAGCTTGGGTTGCAAAGCCAGGGACACCTGAACCCATCGGGTAGGACGCAAATTCGGATTCTGGATTGGCCGCCCTGAAGTTGGTCTCTATGATAGGTTTGTCGCCACTATATCTCTCGATGTAATCAAGTACCTTTCGATTGAAACCGCCGGTACCTGAAAGCAGCAACACGTCAACGTATTCAGCCGCGGACTGTAGCACCTCAGGCCGGGGTGGAACCCCATAGCTACCCAATGTATCGGGCCCTAGGTACAATGTGTATGGAAATGCGGCTTTGATGCCCGTTCTACACGTTCTGAAGAAGTGTCCTGACACAGCTTTCAAGAGAGAGCTTAGATCGGATCTAACTGGTGTACTCGAATCGGAGAGGGATCTGAAGTTGCTACCCATCCATTTCTGGTGTTCGGGACGGCCATCTTCATCCAGCAACCCACTACCGATCCCCCACCCGTTCTGGACGTAATCCACGGTGATGCGAGCCCCCGGCGAAGGTGCTTTCGTGAACGTGAGCACCCCAACGCCGCTGGTGTAATCGATGTATCCTTCGGTTTCCGGTCCGAAAATTTGACCTCGCTCCCTGGCGCTCTGCGACGCGTCACGAGGATCGCGATTCGTGTCCCCAGCAATGATCTTCGAAGCTAACTTGAACTGGACGGAAAACCTAGTCGGCAGCAGCAGCGAGAAACAGTGCGAAAACGTGGTTGTCTTCCCGTCCCCCGTACCCACGTATTCGTTCTTGACCGGCCTTCCGGCCGAATCAAATGTGGTGTAATTGGAGCCCCATGCTGCATTTAGGGCACCAATAGTTCCATACTTTGCCTTCAGTGAGTCCCGCCACGCAAGTTTCGTATGTACAGCAGTGTCAGCATACAAGACCCGCTTACTTGCGTTCGCAGTCTGAGTGGGTGCGACCGTGGCAACGATCCAGCCGAGATGTGGGTTATTGAAGCCTGGAGATGGAACGGTCGGAAACTGATCGCCTGCCCCAAACCCGTACGTCTGATCGCCATCTTCGCAGGCAATACCGATCAGATAACTCAAGTAACGTGATTTGCGAAGCTCTGTCCAGTAGCTTTCAGTCGCCAAATCAGCCCCGAGCCATGTATCCAGTTTACTATCGAAGTAGTCAGGAATGCCATTCGGTGGGGAGTAGCCGGTATAAAACGAACTGGCCCCGTATGTTAAGTTCTTGACGGGCTCAGACAAGTAGCCATGCTCATTCTTCATTGCATAGTACCCCGGCCGTACAAGTGTGATGAAGGGCAGTTTCGTAGGGTGAGAGTGGAGACTATGCGCATCCGCAGGATACTTCTTATCCTGATACGTCGGTTCAACGTAGCGGGATGCATACGTGCCTAGCGTGTTGAATCCCCAATGCTGAACACGGCGGGCTGTTGCTTCCGCCCAGTATGCGTCCGCGTCACCATACTTCGCGACAACCTTTTGGTAGTGGCTCATACCGTCACTGCCTGCCGACTGGGACGGAGAGACAGCGTCGACCCCAATAATAAAGAAGGTGTGGCCCTGCGGCGTGCACAGCCACCAGCGGCCACCGCTCTTTTCCGGATGAAAATATCCGGTTGTGTTACTGCACACCCGGATGGTTGCATCCCGAAACGAGTCCGTTTGAGGACGCGAACAAGCGGCTCCGGCCGCGAACAACATGGATACCAACAAAACCCACCCTACCCTCACGCCGGCATCTCCTTCGCGCACTCACAGGATGACGGTTTTGCACTTTGCGAGCTAAGGTTACGTCCCCGCGCTCCGCCCCGTCTCCACGCTCGGAAAGGTTCCAAGGAGCCACGCTTTAATGATCCAACAGCGGCCATGAGCGCATAACCGATCTGGAGCCATGCGAAACAGAGATCGTCTGCCAAACCGCGATTCCAGTTGCGCAGGCGCATGTAGGCGCTGGATTGTGCATGTGCTTCAAGCCAGTGCGCTGTTGCTCGTCCGACTTCGCTGCGCTTGTGGAATAGGCGGGCCTTTGGCGCAATCAGCAGTACTGCGCCTCGCGGTAAACGGGCACAAAAATCGATGTCCTCGGCGAGCGAGCAACCAGTCAGCTTCGGGTCGAAGCGCAAATCGCGAATCACGGTCGCACGAAAACTCATTACGCCGCAACCAAATTGCTTGACCCGCTGTGGACCGTGGAAGCGGAGATCATCCGCGTGCCAGTAAACAGGCTGACGATCGTCGCGGAATGCACCTCTCACAAACACCTTTTCGAATAAGCGCCGCGAGATCGGGGGAACCGTGTAATTTGTGATGATTCCCGACACCCCAGCGACTTCTGGCGAGTATGCGAGCACAATCTCCTCAACGTATTCCGGTTCGAGAATGACATCGTCGTCCAGAAACAGCCAGATGTCACCCGTCGCCCGATCCATGGCGACGTTACGTGCCACAGCCGCTCCAGAAATGTGGGGGGCATAAATGTAGGTGACTGTTTTCGGAACGCTTTCTGGTTCGAACGACGGGGCCACACTCTGGTCAACGACAATAATCTCATCGGGCCTGCGAGTCTGCACGATTAGGCCTTCAAGTGTGCGCCGCAAATCGTCCGCACGGTTCTTGGTCGGAATTATGACCGAGATCTTCGGGACGTCTTCACTTTCCCGGCATTGTGTTTGCAAAGCTGATGGACGTATGTTGCGCATGTCCCCTCCACACACCTCGGACGCATCCAGCGGCAAATTGGCGGACACACCCTTATGTTGTACTCGTCGGCTGAGCGCTCATTCCTTGTTATCGAAGATCGCCTTCTGTGCCCTGAGGACTAACTTCCATAGTATGGCGCAGCACAGGCGAGCCTAGATGCTGCCGGCCGTACTCCCACAGCCACTGACGTTCCGCCCCCGTCAATCCAAAAAGCCACGCAAATACCAGAAAAATAATGATCTGGCATCCAACCGTGGCAGCGAACAGCGGGGCAGTTGTTTCAGCGCTGATGGAAATCTTCCCGGCAACGACAACAAACAGCAAACCGACGATCAAAGGGCGCCCTAGGCCTTTACAGAAGTATTCCCACCCATTCATCTCGGCGGCGTTCAACGCGTACCACGGTTGAATGACTATCTTTACAACCAGCATAGGAACAATAGTTCCCATGGCGACGCCAAGCAATCCATGTGACATTCCCCAGACAATGCTGAGGACAATATTGGCGACACCCTCCGCTATCGACCACCAGCCGAGCGGACCATGCCGGCCTTTCGCAATTACGATCAACAGCGTCGGATGTTGGACTAAGTTAATGATGTATCCGACCGTAAGGACAGCCAGCGACGGGTAAGCAGATACGAGCTCCTTGCCCACCCAGATGCGCAGCAACGCACGGCCATCCACCAGCAACAGTACTCCACCCAGAATTGAAAGCAGCGCCAACAGACGAGTGGATCGTAGCAGCATTTCTCGCAAATCTCTCTGGCGATGTCCTCCGTCTAGTTCAGTCATCGCGCCCAACACTGGGCCGCCTGCAGCGATGACCACTGATTTGAAACATTCGATCAAGCGAGTCGCCACGTTGAACGGCGTGACCAACCCAACACCTAAAACAAAGGCAATAACAGCAGAATCGGAATAGAAGCGCAGATAATCGCCTACTGACACGAGTAGTGACCGCATGCTGAAGACGAATAACTCACGAATGCGGCCGATAGTGATCAGGTGAGCCTTTACATGCACTCGAGGATCCGCGATGAAAAGGAAAACGATGTGCTGACCCAGGGACAAGAATGCAACTACAACTGTAGCAATCGCGATCGCCAGAATCCCATAGCCCAATCTTAAGACAGCGACTATGACGATGGCACGAGTGACAGTGTTAGCAATTCCGGCGGCATTGTACAAATCCCAGCGCTGGTGTGCCGATATATAGGTCGCCAGCATGCGCGTCGGGAACATAATCGCCACGCTGATACCCAGCAGCAATAGCAGCCAGCCGAGCACCCGTGGAGATGTGCCCTCGAGCCTTATGAAGCGAGGCAGAAGACATGCCACTCCGACCGAAAGCACGCATATGAGGACCGAAGTCCCTGTAACCAGCAGCAGTGCTGAGCTGAATGTTCGATCCACTTCGTCGCGACGGGTACCTCCCCGAAACAGCGCCACGTATCGAAACATGGCAGAGCGCATGCCGAGGTCGAGTAAGCCGTAATAATCAAGGACAGAGCTGGCGAGGACCCATACACCGAAGTCGGTAGCACCCAGGTGGTGGATCATGACAGGCGTAAGCAAGGCGGTGCTGCCTGCCAGGACCACTAACCCAAACCAATTTGACAAAATGCTGCGAGTCATATGCTACGAGCGTGCCGTGTTATAAGCTTCGTGGACAAGTTCAACTGTGCTGCCCGCCATTGACTTACAGCACATGCACGCCCCTGCCGACATCATCACCAGAAGCAAGAGCACAAACAACGCAATGCAGCCGACTTTCCCAAGCGCAGAATCTCTATGCGACCGGAGCGGCGGCTTCTTTAGAAGCCTGGAGCCGTTCTAACTCCGCCACGCGGGTACTTGTAAACTTAGTCGGACCGGCGAGCGGTGTAGGTTTCTGCAGTTCTGCGAGCTGATACAAGTATTCTAACTCGTCATCATCTGCAATCGGATCGCGCGGTACGTCTTGGCAGTTCGTCGACACGCATTCCTCCATTTGTCCAATGGGATTGATGGCCGGGGCCATCATCTGCGGGCACATTACCCTTAGATCACTTCCGGCACTCAAGTGACATAGTCGAAGATGACCATTCTTCACCGGGGGTAAGTACATGTGAGTGTGTCTGCCCAGTGTGCTGAGCACTTAGCGCGCCGCACAACTCCAGATACATTTTCTCTGTGCTACTGACTTGTTGCTCAAGAACGAAGCTTCGTAACACGCGTGCGTGGGCTGCATGTCCAATTCGGGCACGGGTCGCCGCGTCACGTAACAGGAAAGAAAGCGCCTTGGCAAGTCTGCGTGGATCTCCTGGCGGTACGAGCAATCCGCTAACGCCATCTTCTATCGCCTCAGGAATGCCGCCGACGTTCGATGCCACTGTCGGCAGTCCAGAGGCCATGGCCTCGAGTATCGTCAAAGGAAGACCTTCGTAGAAGGTAGGCAAGACATTGATATCGGCTGCCGCAAGCCATTCGGAGACATTCGTCTGATAGCCTACTAGGCGGACGCAATGTGCGAGGCCGAAGTTCTCGCACAAGGCCCGCAGTTCTGGCTCTCCTTGCCCTTCTCCCAAACAGATCAGCTTTAGCTTTGGGTAAGAATGCAATAGCTGACGCATTGCATCCAAAAGGACGCGATGCCCCTTGCCTGGGTGGAGCCGAGCGACCGCGACAAGAACGGAATCCGCTTCTGTAAATCCCAGTGCATGCCTGATCGCGTTACGGGCATCTTGCGGTATGGCAAAGCGCCGAGTATCAACGCCGTTATGAATGATGGCGATCTTCTTTGCAGGTACGTGTTTCTTGTTTCCGAGGAACCGGGCGTCAGACTCGCAGACCGCAACATACTTTGAAACAAAGCGGGTTGTTGCGCGGTCTACGATGCGGTTTGCCTTCCAACCCGTGCGCCACGCCTCGGTTCCATGTAGTGTCTCGACGATGACTGGCACACGACACGCCCACGCGATGGGGCTGGCGAACAAACTGCTCCAGAACATGTGCGAGTGCACAATCTGGAACTGTCCCCGCACAAGCAGTCTGGCAAACCGCGTGCCTGCAGCAACATGACTTGCACTGGAAAGCGCAAGCGGCGTTATATCGACATCCCCGGGGCTGGCGGCGCTGAAACGCTCATAAATCGTCGGGTCACATACTAAATGCGCGCGAAACAACCTGCGGGAAAGCTTGCGTAGCAGACCGCAGATGTGTTCTTCGACGCCACCCCATACGGTCGAATTCGTGAAATAGAGAATAGAACGGCAGCCGTTCATCGTGCTCTCCTGACCGTCTCTTGTCATAGGTCAGACGTTTATCGTAGCGATTCGTGCTCTCGGCATAACCAACTGTTTCTGGCGTCTGCTCTGTCTGCGAGATTGCTGCCTCAGCAGTGTTGGGACGGTGGCGGTCAGAGCCGCGATGATCCAAAACGGCTTCTGATACTCGGCGGAAACGAAAATTGCCGCGGCTGAGAACCCGAGCAATCCGGCTTGCATTGCGTGTCCGGCATACTGCAAGAAGGTGTCGTCACGCCTCTTCCCTTCGGCGCGCAACTTGCCTGCGGACAGTAGCGCTCCACCTAAGACTCCGCAGTACGCCAGAAATCCAGGAATGCCTAGCTCGGCCGCAATTTCCAGGAACGTGTTGCAGGCGATTCCCTGCTTTCCTTCTATTCCTTGCGAGATCGTAAATGACTGCGCAGTGAAATTGCCTAACCCGATACCGGTCACAGCGTGGTTGCGAATCATGTCCAGGCCGGCCCTCCAAAAATCCCGACGGATCTGTGCGCCAACGACGTCGCCATAGGTTGGGTGCAACATTCGGTACAAAGGCGACGATGGGGCGAACATCAGCATCGGCACCAGCAACACCGCAGTCACAATCGCTGCGCGCCGTGACTGACCAGAGCGCACGATCATGTACACGATAGCTACGCACAACCCGACTAATCCGCCGCGAGATGATGCTAGTGTGAAGGCGAGCGACATGAGCACCAGAGACGCTACGCAGAACCACCGCTGCAGCCGAGACACTTCCATCTTCGCAAAGTACAACGCGATTGGGATCACTAGTACGGTGCAAGTCGCAAAGTAATTTGAGTCGCCGGCAACATACCCGGGCCTCATATTCGTGGCGCCGGACGCCTGAAACTCGCGAATGACATACAGCGACGCCAACGCCTCCCCGGCAATCGCTGCCAGTAATGTTTTGTGTAGCCGTTCGTACGTGTTCACAACGGATATCGTCGTGAAGAAAAGCAACACATAACTCATGTACGTCAACATGGGGTTGAACGGAAGACCCTCTGTCTTGGCGAGCGTAAAAAACGACAGCGTTGCGATACCAAACAGTAAAAGAAAGAACCGGGCTGGCCAGGACTTCAAAAAGGCGGGCCGTCTCGGACACCTTAACAACCTGAGTAACGCATAGGCACAGCAGATGATGCCGAGCCACTTGACCACTGTGAGGCCTCCCAATAACGCCTCAAACAGGGGATGATTCGGCATCGGCGCCATCAACACTAAGATGTAAAAGAGGATCATCTTCCTTTAACACAACTCTCGGCGGCTACATGAACCGAACTCAGCAGAGTCGCTCTTCCGCTGGTACATACAACATCGTAGACCCGCGCAGCCATGAATGCGGTGTGGGCTAAAGCTGCGGAACTGTGCGATGTCTGGCATACCGAACCAGGAAATTGGGGCGCTCGCTCTCAAGTGACTTGATATACGCTACCGTACTCTGGTGCACCGGGGCACGTTCGATGTGTCGGCATCCGCAAATACCTTCCCATACGCCGTTCAAAACAGTCGACAGGTGCCCCGTGCGTAAAGCGAAGTAAGCCATCATGGCTAGCCGGAATGATACAAAACGTAACCCCGACCAAACAGGATAATCCTTGTATGCAATCCAGATATAGTTACGAGTAAACAGGAAATACGGACGACTATTCGAGCGCGCCTCCGGCGACATCAAGTGACGGACCTGAATTTCGGGAGTGTAGAGAATTCGATACCCATGATCCAAGATGCGGAGGCCAAGGTCCCACCCCTCGTTGTAAATAAAGAGTGGCTCGAAGTACAAACCTGCATTAGCGAAAACGACGCGGCGGTAAGCAGCCGCACCTTCAACAAAAAAGTGAGTCGGGAACTGCACGCCGGCAAATTGCCGCCAATCTTTTGGATGGCACCACTCCCGCATGCGCAACTGCCCGGTCTGGGCATCGCGAAGTTGAAACGCTAGTACGTGATAATCGGGATAGTCATCGAAAAGGCGAACAACAGTGTCAACTGCGCCGGGGGATAAGAAGCTGACGTCGTTGTCCAGGGTAATCACCAATTCGCCCTGGGCAGCACGGATCCCGATATTCCGGCCAGCGCAGCTGCCGAGATTAGCATCGAGCTCAATCAGTTGAATGCCAGGTCCAAACTTGTGCACCACCGCTGCCACGTTCTCTTCGGAGTGATTGTCCACCACGATGATTTCTTTACGTGGGTACTGCTGGACAATAACCGATTGGAGCGTCTGTTCCAGCGCACTCAGACGTTTGTAATTCAGAACTACAATACTAACTAGAGGAGACGACATGGATATCCTACCTTTTGATCAAGCTATTGTGTACAAACGCTGTCGATAGCAATGGGAACCGCCGGCACATAAATCATCCATCGCCTTGGGCTCGATGAGCACTACGTCAGCCGCTCTGAGGGTTTGGGCCGCGCGAGAGTTCAGCGACGTTCCACGTTGCAAACGTCTTCCGACGGCAGGCGTCGACAACACCGAGAAATACGGCGATATTGGCCAGCAGAAAAACGAAAGGTAGCCGCAGCAAACCATTCACGCGAAATCTGCCGTGCTGGTACACACCCACTAGAGCCAAGGTGTAAAAAGCGATCTGCACTGCGAAAAGAGCGGCAAACAAGTGCTCGCGTCGCAAAAGAAAACTCGTTGCCAGCGCAATGGCAAGGGGGAGCAGAGTGAGCCATCGCAAGAATTTGCGAGACACGAACTGCCATAGCCGGAGACCGCGCAGCTCGTGCCGCAACCTCCACATTCCGAGCGCGCCTTGCGCAGCGATTCTTCGCCTACGGGCAAACTCCTCCAGGGCCGAGCTACTGCAGCGCTCGAGGGATCGTGCCTGTGGTTCATAGAGAATAGCTGCCCCCGCGCCACCGACTCGGACAGGATGTTCCAAGTCGTTAGCGAGATCAGGATCGAGGTCGGTAAATAGGGCGCGGCGTAAGCAGTACACCGATCCATCACAAACCAGCACGGATCCGAGTTTGCTCTCCAGTGTGTCTATTGCGGACTCGTACTTTAGATAAGCGTTGCTGCCGGTAGTTATCGTCGAGGTCTCAGGGCCCGTCACATTGCACTCCATCCCGGTGACGCAACCTACGCGCGAATCAGCAAAGTGACGTACCATCGTTCTTAGGCATTGGGGCCCAATGTGCGTGTTTGCGTCGGTAAAGAACAAAAGTTCACCGCGGGCCAATCGGGCCAGTCGGTTCAAGGTTAGATTCTTACCGACTCGTTCCCGATTACGCGCGAATCTGAGGCGCGAGTCGCGAACTGATCTAATTGCTTCGTCGGTACCATCGGTCGAGGCGTCGGAACCTACTAGTACTTCTAACCGATCGGCCGGGTAATCCCAAGCTAGAGTTTGCGCCAGTTTCCACCCAATGTCCTTTCGCTCGTTCCTTGCCGCAATGAGCACACTTACCGTCGGGTAGTAGTCGTCCGCAGTTATGGAGCAAAAGCGGCGCGTCAGGGAGAGCGCTTCGAGTACGAGCGGGTAGCCGATCCATACGTAGCCCAGCCAAGCTGCACTCGGCCAAAAGAGCCATGCTTCGGTGCTCATCGTCCACCCCGACCGAGCAGTAGAATCTTAAATGTTTTTAACAGCGTCACCAGATCCAGTCCCATTGACACGTTCTTTATGTAAAACAAATCATACGAGAGCTTGTCCGCATTATCTTCGATCGAAGAACAATAGCCCCGATGTACTTGCGCCCAACCCGTGGCTCCAGGGCGTACTGCCCAGCGTTGGCGGTAATAAGGAATCTGGCGAACCAGCGATGCTTCTTGATCGGGGACAAACGGCCGTGGTCCAACGAAGTACATGTCGCCTTTTAGGATGTTGAACAATTGTGGCATTTCGTCCAAACGAAAGCGGCGAATCCATTTGCCAACACGTGTGCAGCGAGGGTCATCACGAGTGGCAGGGGCTAGCGTGCCAGCACGGTCGGCGCCCACCTTCATAGAACGGAATTTGAATAGAGTGAAGTGCCGACCATTTTCACCGACGCGTGTCTGCTGGAGGATCGCTGGCCCATCAGAGTCGAGCCGTATCAGGACGGCAGTGATTAGCATGACTGGCGATGCGATAATCAGTGCGATGACTGCAAAGAAGAATGAAAAACTTCGGTTGAGAAAAAGTTTGACCGAGGATGTTCTAAGCCTACGGGAGAACAACAACACACTGATGCTGAATGCACCCAGCCAGACCTTGCCAGTCAGTTCCTCGTACAACTCGGTGCCGTCCTCGACGCTTAACCCAGCAGCTTTCACTGCCATTAGTCTTTCAACAGGTAAACATCCACGTCGTTCGCCTATGGCGATGATTATCCGGCGGGCCTGGCCCGATTCTGCCATAGTCCAAATTACCTCGGGAGGGCCAAGGTAGCGTACGCCCGCGAATGTGTCGCCCGCATCGGCGTGGTCGGCGTGGTCCACAATGCCCAGCACGCGAATGCCAATATCTGGGCGCCTATGTAACTCGCGGATAATACTGGCCGCCAAGGGTCCAGAGCCCCACACAACAGCCGGTTCAGCAAGGGTAGGCCGCATGGCAAGCTCCGCGAACAGGTAACGTGAGGTCGTGAGGACAGCACCAACCAGGAGCATGCCAAACAATACTGTCGCCAAATCAATGCGCACCCGCAGCCAGGCGTGAGGTAAGGCTGCGATGATCAGCATCGTCAGCCCCATAGCCTGCATCATTCGCGACAGACTGTGCGCTTGGTGACTTGTAACCCGCGGTTCATAAAAATCTAAGCAGCACATGCAAAGTAGGATGACGCTCCCCACCACGCCGACTTGGCCGTATGTTGTGGGCGTCCAAGCGAGATGCTGGCCCGCGCCGGCCCTGCACGCCAGGAGGAGCGCCGTAAATACCAGCAGCCCCTCACTGATCCCAAGCGCCACAGTGCGGAGGGGCACTGATCTGCTAAAGAGACGAATCACGGCGTTGGTCGCCCAACTTATCGAAAGAACTAAGAGCCATTGGTCCGTTTCACACGCTCGGCACGATTCAGCACTACGCCCAGCAGGTTCGCACCGATTGGTATAGGGAGCGGGGTTGGAGCTGCACGTTTGATCGTGCTGCAATTGATGATATTAGCGGATCGTGCGGCAGCAGTCAGCTCAGCGGCTGGTTGCTGCGCGACTGCGCCTAACACGAATATTACGATGGCTCAAACCGCACTAGCATGTCTCCGAGACGCTGCTGTGTTCGCAACACCGTCAACGGCTCCAATGTATGTGCCCAGCGGCATTGGGTCTACCCATAGCGTACATGGATGCGAACTGGTCGTTTGGTCCGGTGCTGGCAAGTTGCGGCGCAACACCGTACCCAATACGAATAACAATGAACCCAGCGTCACGAGAATGCCAGTTTGCGAGTTATTCCGAATAAGATCGGCGAGAGCGTAAGCACTCGTGCTCACGAGTGGTAGATCTGTGGCAGGGTTTTGGGCCTTGCCATTGCCCATATCAGCCAATAAGAACAAGAGGGACAAATTCTGCGAAGTCAGCTTTCCGTAGATGCTAAGCACCGACTCGGGAGACCCTCCACAACTCCGGTGCACATGCATATCATCGGTATACCAACCAGTGGGCTCCGGAACTGCCTGAGCGAAAACTGACGGTGCAAACAGCATGGCACACGCCATCACCACCACGCACGAGAGAACTCGAAAACGCTTCATGGCACACTCTCCCACTTTCCACTTCATGTAATTGCCTAGTCACTTGTAATCACTGCTGTCCGGAGAAACTTCCGCAGCGAGCGTACAAGGCTTGTAGATTCAGTGTGATGCATGCGGTTTGGCGTTAAAACGATTTGAAATGCAAATGACGTTTCGGAGCGTCCTTGGCGGCCTGATAGGAAACCGTGACAATGCGGGATGAACACTG
>Ga0075015_100000481_pt1 | contig 13927 bp, 9 predicted proteins | sample AleBraG_ABR_2013_FD_71476 | JGI IMG/M metagenome (GOLD analysis project Ga0075015, IMG submission 71476) | Freshwater sediment microbial communities in response to fracking from Pennsylvania, USA - Alex Branch Run_MetaG_ABR_2013 | ecosystem: Environmental > Aquatic > Freshwater > Creek >...
GCAGACGTTCGCCAGCGGGTTTGGCAGAACCTGCTGGATCGTCCCGGCGGGCCGATGACATTTCGGTTCATCCTCCAGCCCATCATGGCGGCGATTGCCGCGCTGTACGACGGCATCAAGGATGCTCGGACAGGACGTTCTCCTTATTTTTGGACGATTCTTACTAATCCGGCAAAGCGCGGCAGCCTACTGCACGAGGGATTGATCTCCACTGCTCGGATCATTCTCTTGGGGCTGTGCATGGACGCGATCTATCAGATCATCGTGTTCAAGACGTTCCATCCCGTAGAGGCGGTCGTCATCGCGCTCTTCCTCGCCTTTGTCCCCTACTTGTTGCTGCGTGGTCCGGTCGCGCTTATCGCGTGCTGCTGGCGCGGTGATGGACCTGCGAAATAAATCGGTTAAGGGCGCGGTATATATGACCAAGAAAACACGAATAAAACGGATTCGCGCCGCGGCGCAGAATCTGATGCCTGAGCGCCGCTATCTTTCATCCGATTTGATCGCCGCACTTACCTTCGCCGTGGTCAACGTGCCGCAGGCCATGGGGCACGCGCTACTGGCAATGGTCAACCCGGTGCTCGGCATCTATACGTTGATGGTCGCTGTTCCGATCGGAGCTCTCTTTTCCAGCTCGGTCTTCATGAACGTGTCGACCACTGGCGCACTGTCCGTGGCCGCCGGGGTCGTGCTGTTGGAGTTTCCTGCCGATCAGAGAGCGGAAGCACTAGTTGTTCTGGTCCTGCTGGTGGGTGCGATCCAGTGGCTTGCCGGATTGGTCCAGCTGGGTTTCCTGATCCGTTTCGTCTCTAACGCGGTGATGACCGGTTTTCTCAACGGCGTGGCCGTGCTCATCATCCTGGGCCAGTTGAGCGACCTGACGGGCTACCAGAGCAACTTCTCGAACCGCGTGGCCCAGGCGCTGGACCTGCTGCTGCGCATCGGCCAGATCAACCTGCAGGTCACCACCATCGGTGTGTTCACGCTGGCGCTGATCATGGGGTTGCTTTGGCTCAAGGCCTTGCAGCGCTTCGCGTTCATCATCGCCATTGCCGTGGCAACCTTGCTGTTGGCTTTGCTGACCCTCGCAGCCCTACCCACTGCCGCCAACTTCACCGCCGTCCCCACAGTCGGTAGCATTTCTGCCATCCCGCGTGAGTTGCCCCAACTGGCGCTACCCCAGCTGTCGCTGGTCTTGTCGTTGTGGCTGCCGGCCTTGTCCATCGCCATTATCGGCTTGGTCCAGGGCGCAGGCGTCAGCCAAGGCACGCCCAATCCCGATGGCCACTACCCCGACGTGTCGCGCGACTTCCTCGGCCAGGGTGCAGCGAATATGGCTACCAGCCTCGTCGGCGGCATTCCGGCGGGTGGGTCGGTCTCGGGCACGGCACTGATCGTGGGGGCCGGAGCCCGATCGCGCTGGGCCAATATCTTTGTCGGCTTGTTCGTTGCCCTGATCGTGTTGCTGGCCGGGCCGCTGGTGGAGCGGGTCCCCATGCCCGCGCTGGCCGCGTTGCTGATCGTCGCCGGTTTCCAAGGCCTGCGTGTGGAACAGGCGGTAATGGCTTGGAATACAGGCCGGATCTCGAAGCTAGTCATGCTCGTGACATTTGTCGCCACGCTGATCATTCCGCTGCAATTTGCAGTCTTGTTCGGTGTGGCCCTGAGCATCTTGCTCAATACCATTCGCCAATCGAACAAGGTTGTCATCACCCAGTGGGTCCTGCAACCGCAAGGCTTTCCGCTCGAACAGCCGCCACCCAAACACCTGCTCAGTCACCAACTCACAATCTTGCATATCTACGGCAGCTCATTCTTTGCCGCGGCCAAGAACATGGAAGAGATGCTGCCGCAGGTCGGCAACGCCAGCCATGCCGTGGTGGCCATCAACCTGCGCGGCAAGAGTGAGATCGGCAGCACCTTCATGACCGTGCTTCAGCGCTATTCCCAGGCGCTGCAGAGCAGACAAGGCAAACTGATGCTGGTCGGCGTTGATACGCTCGTTCGCGATCAGTTGGCGAAGACCAAAGTGCTCGAGCTCATTGGCGACGAGAACGTCTTCATGGCGACGCCACAGCTCGGCGTGGCGCTGAACCAGGCTGTTGCCGCGGCCACCGCGTGGCTGGCTCAGCACCCAAGCGACTCGGCGCCCGCCAGATTATAGCGGTACCTCTACATTAGCGCCGCGGTTGAGTTGGGACTTTCGGCATAGTGTTGGGACTTTCGGCACAATGATAGCGCGCTGTTCAGTCCTAGATTATAATTGAATTCTTCAACACCTGCTGATATTTGTGCTTCACGGCCATTACAGGCATTCCTAGCCTCATTTGAAACCACAACGTCCGCGGGAACCACAACTTGCCTGCTGTAGTCGACCCCATTGCAATGCCTCGGCCGCTGCCCGCGAACGCGCCGCCGGTATTCCATCTGCTGGCCAAGCCGAGCGGGTCGACCTGCAACATCGATTGCACTTACTGCTTCTTCCTGTCCAAGGAGTCGCTTTACCCGAACGACAAGCTCCGCATGTCCGAGGCCACGCTCGAGGCCTACATTCGTCAGTTGCTCGAGTCGCACCGCACGCCGCAGGTCACCGTGGCGTGGCAGGGCGGCGAGCCCACGCTGATGAAGCTCGAGTTCTTTCGCCGCGCGGTCGAGCTGGTTGAGAAGCACCGCCACCCCGGCCAGACGGTGCAGCACACTTTTCAGACCAACGGCCTGCTCGTCGACGACGACTGGTGCGTTTTCTTCAAGCAGCACAACTTCCTCGTCGGACTGAGCGTTGACGGCCCGCGCGAGCTGCACGACACCTACCGCGTCGACCGCCGTGGCCAGGGCACCTTCGACCTGGTGATGCGCGGCTGGCGCTACCTGCGCAAGCACAAAGTCGACTTCAACATTCTGTGCACCGTAAACGCCGCCAATCAGCAGCACGGCCGTGCCGTCTATCGCTTCTTTCGCGACGAGCTGGGCGCGAAGTGGGTGCAGTTCATTCCGATCATCGAGCGCGCTACCGAACAGACGATCCAGATCGCCAACCTGGGCTGGAGCGAGCAGCCCGGCCGCCAGCGCCTGCTTTACACGCAGACCGGCAACCTTGTCACTGAGCGCACGGTCGGCGCCGAACAGTACGGCCGCTTTCTCGTCGACATCTTCGAGGAATGGGTGCGCCGTGACGTGGGCCAAGTGTATGTGCAGCTCTTCGACGTCACGCTGGAAGCCTTCTTCGGCCGCCATCTGCTGTGCATCCACGCGCCCACCTGCGGCTACGGCCCGGCGCTGGAGCACAATGGCGATCTCTACTCCTGCGACCACTTCGTTGAGCCGAAGTACAAGCTCGGCAACATCCATCAGACGCACATGATCGAGCTGGTGGCTTCGCCGGAACAGCGCAAGTTCGGCCAAGACAAACGCGACACGCTCACAGCCCAGTGCCGGCACTGCAAGGTCCTCAACTGGTGCAACGGCGGCTGCCCGAAGGACCGGTTTGCGCTGTCCCGCGACGGCGAGCCGGGCCAGAACTACTTGTGCGCAGGCCTGGAGCTGTTCTTTACCCACGCCGGGCCGACCTTCAACGTGATGGTGCAACTGCTGCGGCAAAGCCGCCCGCCCGCCGATGTGATGGCGTGGCTTGCTGAGGAAGATAGCAAGCGCGGGGCCTATCGGCCCTGTCCCTGCGGCAGCGGCAAGAAGTTCCGCTTCTGCCATGGCGACAAGGCACCGGCCTCGCCCTTCAGCAGGATTGATCGCACAACGCCGGCGGGTGACGCCGCGCCGCCACGATAAGGCGATCGTATTTTTGGAACCGGGCGGCTTCGATCTGCTGCGGGGTTTGTGTCAGTACTGAAAGGAAAAGACGATGGCAGCGAAGAAACCGAACATCCTGATCCTCTGGGGCGATGACGTGGGCTGGTGGAACATCAGCTACAACAGCCGTGGGCAGATGGGCTACCGCACTCCAAACATCGACCGCGTGGCCAACGAAGGTGTGGCCTTCACCGACTACTACGCCCAGCAAAGCTGCACCGCCGGCCGCTCCGCCTTCATTACCGGCCAGAACCCGATCCGCACCGGGCTGACCAAGGTGGGCATGCCGGGCGGCACCAACGGCATCCAGCCCGAGGACCCGACCATCGCCGAGTTGCTCAAGCCCCTGGGCTACGCCACCGGCCAGTTTGGCAAGAACCACCTGGGCGACCGCGACGAGCACCTGCCCACAATGCACGGCTTCGATGAGTTCTTCGGCAACCTGTACCACCTCAACGCCGAGGAAGAGCCCGAGCAGCCCGACTACCCCAAGAACCCGGAGTTCAAGAAGCGGTTCGGCCCGCGCGGTGTTCTGCACTGCAAGGCCGACGGCAAGGGTGGGCAGACGGTCGTGGACACCGGGCCGCTGACGATAAAGCGCATGGAGACCATCGACGACGAGGTGACCGAGCGCGCGCTGCGCTTCATCGACGAAACGCACAAGGCAGGCAAGCCCTTCTTCCTTTGGTACAACACGACGGCGATGCACTTTCGCACCCACTGCGCCGAGAAGCACAAGGGCAAGAGCGGCCAGGGCGACTACAACGACGTGATGGTCGCGCACGACGAGAACATCGGCCTGATGCTGGACAAGCTCGACGCGCTGGGCATCGCCGACAACACCATCGTCATGTATTCCACCGACAACGGCGTGCACTACAACACCTGGCCGGATGCCGGCATCACGCCGTTCCGCTCCGAGAAGAACACCAACTGGGAAGGCGGCTGGCGTGTGCCGTGCTTCGTGCGCTGGCCGGGCCAGTTGAAGGCCGGCACGGTACTCAACGGCATCTTCTCCCACCAGGACTGGCTGGCGACCTTCCTGGCCGCCGCGGGTGTGCCAGACATCAAGGAGAAGCTGCTCGTCGGCCACACCGCCGGCAGCAGAACCTTCAAGGTCTACATCGACGGTTACAACATGCTGCCCTACCTCAAGGGCGAGGTGAAGGAGAGCCCACGCAATTTCTTCTTCTACATCAGCGACGACGGTGACATCATGGCGATCCGCACGCAGGACTGGAAAATGGTGCTCATGGAGCAGCGCGGCACGCAGTTGGCTTGCTGGATGGAGCCGTTCGTGAAGCTGCGAATCCCGAAGCTTTTTCACCTTCGGCGCGACCCCTTTGAGCGGGCCGACGAGAACTCGAACTCGTACTACGACTGGATGATATCCAATGCCTTTGCCATCTACCTGATGCAGGGCGTGGTGGCACAACAGATGGAGAACTTCGTCAAGTTCCCGCCGCGGCAGAAACCGGCCTCGTTCAACCTCGACGCCGTGATGCGCGACCTGGAATCCGCGGGCGGCGGCGGCAAGCACTGAGGACTGTACCCATCCGTGGCAGGAGTGGGGGGCGCGTCCCGTCTGGAGGGCCGGACGCGCTGAGCCAACAGCCCCCGGGGGCCGAGCGATCGGTCGCCCGGGTTTCTTTTTTCTGGCCGGGGCGTGGATGCCAGCGCTGATTGGAGGACTCCTTTGAACTCGAACCCAGCAACCAACGCAGCGTCAGGCGCGTCCACCGACCCGCTTCCCTCCTGGAACGAAGGGCCGGCCAAGCGGCAACTCCTCGGCTTTGTCGCGGCGGCGACCCAGGAAGGCTCGCCGGCGTTCGTTCCGGTTGCCGAGCGCATAGCCACCTTCGACAACGACGGCACGCTCTGGTGCGAGCAGCCGGTGCCAGTACAGGTGTATTTCGCACGCGACCGTCTCAAGGCCATGGTGTCGCAGCACCCGGAGTGGGAGACCCGGGAGCCGTTCGCCTCGCTGCTCAAGGGGGACTTGAAAACCACGCTCGCCGCCGGCGACGAGGCGCTGCTCGAAATCGTCATGGCCACCCATGCGGGCATGACTACCGCGGAGTTCGGCCGGATCGTCGAGGATTGGATCGCCGCCGCGAAGCATCCGCAGACCGGCAGGCGCTTCACCGAAATGGTCTATCAGCCGATGCTCGAACTGCTCGCCTACCTGCGCGCCCATGGGTTTAAGAACTTTATCGTCTCGGGCGGCGGCATCGAGTTCCTGCGCCAATGGGGCGAGCGGGTCTACGGCGTCGCGCCGGAGCAGGTCATCGGCAGCAGCATCGAGACTCGGTACGAGATGCGCGACGGCAAACCGGTGCTCATGCGCCTGCCGCGATTGAGCTTCAACAACGACAAGGCCGACAAGCCCGTCGCCATCAACCAGCATATCGGACGCTGCCCCGTTGCCGCATTCGGCAATTCGGTGGGCGACCAGCACATGCTGGAATACACGCAAGGCGGCAGCGGCGCGCGCTTCGGACTGCTCGTGTTGCACGATGACGCGGCACGCGAATATGCCTACGGCCCGGCGCTGGGCTTGCCCACGCCCCAACTCGGCGCCTTCACGCCGGCGCTTTACGAGCAGGCGAAGACAGCCGGCTGGACTGTCGTCAGCATGAAGGACGATTGGAAGCAGGTGTTCCCGGCCGAGGCGAGCCCGGTCACCGCCATCAACATCCTGCTGGAGCCTGACGCCACGATGCTGCAGCGTTGCGAAGCCAACAACGCCCGCTTGCTGAAGGTCTTTCCGAAGGGATTCGCGCTGGACGCGACGCACCGCCCGCATGTCACGCTTCTTCAGCGTTTCGTGCGCACGGCGGACCTCGACAAGATCTATGCCGCCGCAGGCAAGGTTTTCGCCGGCACCGATGTGCTCGGCTTGCGTCTGGAGGCTTTCAGCTACTACTACATCCCGAGCGGCGCCATCGGACTTGCGGGCATTGTCGCCAGACCGAGTCCTGAATTGCGCGAGTTGCAACGGGACTTGATCGATGCCTTGGCCCCGTTCACTGTGGCCACCGGAGGCTCGGACGCCTTCGCGACGAAGCCGGATGATCCCGTCATCGACCCGCTTCTGATCGACTACGTTTCGACGTTTGTGCCGAAATCAACCGGCAAGCATTTCAGTCCGCACGTCACGACGGGCATTGCGCCGCGTGACTATCTCGACAAGATGCTCGCTGAACCCTTTGAGCTGTTCACCTTCTCGCCGGCCGGCACAGCCGTCTACCAGCTGGGTCAGTTCGGCACCGCTGCGAAGAAACTGCATGAATTTGGATTGACGCGCTGAGGTGGGGCAGCGCACTGCCGTGCGGGTGCTGTTAGACAGGCGCTGGTGGTGTGACCAGAACCGTGTTCGTCGCTTCGGCGCGATCGGGTCGAACTTGCGCTGACCGCTCACGTCCCCAGGAGAGCGGCCCTGGGCCACAATGAGAAAGTGCGTTCCGCACGGGAGAACTCCATGCACGGATGGCTGACTGCAATCGCCGGACACGCGGTCACGAGCATTCATGCGGTCGCGCTGCTGGTTGTCGTCTTCGGCACGGTGCAGGCTGCAGTCAGGAGCATTCGCGCGATGTTCAACCCGTCGGCGACGGGCAGCCAGTTCCAGACGGGCTATATCCAATACGCACGCTGGCTGGTGGCCGGACTCACGTTTCAGCTCGCCGCCGACATCATCGAAACCGCGTTTTCGCCTAGCTGGGACGAAATCGGGCGCCTCGCGGCCATCGCCGTGATTCGGACCTTCGTCAATTTCTTCCTCGAGCGCGATCTTGCCGAGTTGGAGCGGCGCGAGTCCGAATCCCAGGAGGCGCTCGGCAAGCCGCCGTAGTGCACCGCGGTGGACCAGATCCCGGCGCCGGTTCGACCTCGAGCGCTGCATCGACCTGCGAATCCTGAGCGGCGTCCCGGACCGAGCCTTCGACCGCCCGCCGGCGGGGCCGGGCAACTGAGTTTCGGTTCAGGCGAATTCCTGCCGGATCATCGGCGACATCAACCGGCGGATGGTCCAGGCCAGCAGGCTCGTAATTGCGGGCAGCCACTGAGTCTCAGGCAACGACGCGAACACCAACCCGGCGGGTCGAAGTGCGGGCGACGCGCAGCAACATCGCCCCGGGCTGACGATAGGGGCAGGGATCGGGCGCCAGACCGAGCTCGGGGGAAGTTGGGATGTGCGTTGGCCAATCGCCCTTGAATTGCGCATGCCGCCCTCCACGCGAACCCTCATCACGCAAGATGCCTCGTCGAGCGATAGTAAGTTCGCCCTCCTGTCGAGTGGTGGCCGTCGGTTAGCCACACTAACTGCGACAATCGTCATTGCTTACGAGCTTCGTGACTCTGACGCCTAAGCGCGCGCAAGCCGACGATGCAGCGAGGCCGACTTATGTCGGAGTCGAGGTTTGCGCTGGCTGCCATCAGACCCAGGCGGAACGCTGGAAGACATCACACCACGCGTTGGCGATGGAGAAGGCTACCCCGGCAAAGGTATTGGGCGATTTCTCTGGCGTTTTAATCGAGAACTTCGGCGTGGTGAACACGTTCTCGCGTGTCAGCGACACACGCTGAAGTTATTTAGACAATATGTTCGTCCTTGCCCATCTCTTTCCAAGCGAACTTGTTCACCGCGAAATGAAATCTTGGAACGCCGCTACGCCCTCCTCAATGTCGTAGCAGACGCAACTGTCGACACTCGATTGTGCATCGTGATCGAAAAGGCCTATCGAAAATAGCCGTGCAGTGCCGAAACTGCTTTGCGAGCATTCAAACATGCGAACTTCGTAGCTCCCAATGCGCGCGAGTGAAACCATTTTCGCGTCGCCCTCCGGAATGCATAAGAGCTTGATGTAGGCTCGTGTAATCCGCAGCTTGCTAAACTCTTGGTCGAATATCTTGCACACGATGAAGCCTCGGAGCCGCTGAATATTGGTTACTTCCGCAATCCTCGCATCGTGGCACGAGGGCTCTCGTTCAAGAGCTACACGCCTGTCCGCGCCAGAGATAATGTCGGGTAGAGGTCGGTAGGGACGCGGCGCCTAGATTTAAGAAACAATTTTTGGATCACCGCCATCTGAATACTCGACGAATTTTTTGTAGACCCACCGGCGACCACTGCTACGTCGCCAGACCGTACCCCAAACGAGCCGACCGGCGATCGATCGCCTCGGAATGATGACGGTCCAAAGGTGCCAGGTATCCGCCCGCACCGTTTCTCGATGGGAACTGATTGATTGACCAATATCGTGGCTGTTAGCGATCATTTGGTGGTCTCCGCGAAATTGAAAACCCGCCGAACTTCACATAGCGTCGATAAAGACTTGGCAGCGGCCATAACAGCCGCTGCCAACCTTCGCGTTTTAGCCGTTGCCTAGCGGCACTGCGACGTAGTGTGACGCATCGCCCGAGCGAAGGCGCATCAACACGCTGTTCTTTTTGTCCGTGCGCGCAGCTTCGATCGCCTCACGAACATCGCCGGGGCTTTTCACGCTTTTCCCGGCAACTTCCAAGATCACGTCGCCCTTCTTGAGTCCGCGATCCGCAGCCGCACTCGTCGGCTCGACATTCATCACAACGACCCCTTCCTTGCCCGCACCATCAACCTTGCCAGCCGGTGCGACCGTCATACCCAGTCGCGGTACATCCGTGCCATGGGGCGCCCCTTTGCCTTCGGCATCGACGTCAGCTTTGGCTTCCTGGGCATTGGGCAATTGACCAAGGGTCAGACTGACGACTTTGCTCTTGCCCTTATGCAATACGTCCAGCTTGGCACTGCTGCCAGGCGCGATACTACCGATAATGCGGGCCAGTTCCCGGGCATCCTTGACCGGCTGTCCATTTACTGCGGTGATGACGTCACCCGAGTCGATGCCAGCGTTGGCCGCGGGCCCGTCCTTCTGAGGATCCGCTACCAAGGCGCCCTCCGCCTTCTTCAGACCCATGCTATCTGCGATATCCTGGGTTACCGGCTGAATCTGGACGCCGATCCAGCCGCGGCTGACACTTCCCCTGTCTTTGAGCTGAGCGACCACGTTCTTGACCGTTGCTGCCGGGATTGAAAATGCGATGCCGACGCTGCCACCGGATGGTGAATAGATCGCGGTGTTTACGCCAACGACCTCGCCCTGCATATTGAAGGCCGGGCCACCCGAATTGCCCTTATTGACGGGCGCATCGATCTGAATGAAATCGTCGTATGGACCATTTCCGATGTCACGGCCGCTGGCCGAAACGATACCGGCCGTTACGGTGCCACCGAGACCAAATGGGTTGCCGACCGCAAGCACCCAATCGCCGATGCGAGCCTTACCCTCGGATAGCTTTGCGAATGGAAAGTCTGAACCGCCCTCGACTTTGATCAAGGCAACATCGGTGCGCGGGTCGGTTCCAATCACCTTCGCTGTATACGTCTTGCCGTCATCGGTCGTAACTTCGACCTTGTCGGCGCCATCGACGACGTGATTGTTCGTCACCGCATAGCCATCGGATGAAATAAAGAACCCGGAGCCCTGTCCCATCATTTCACCGTGCCGACCGCTACGCCCGGGATTTTGAGGCATGCCATCGGGGCCGCCGAACTGACGAAAGAAACGCTCCATTGGCGAGCCCGACCCGTCGTCATCGGTCTTGCTACTCGCGTCGGCCGCCCTGTCCTTCATTGTCACTTTGACCGAAATGACCGACGGCTTCACTCGCTCTACCATATCGGCAAAGCCCGTGGGCTGCGTGGCGCTGGACACGGCGTTACTGACTTCAGCGTGCGCTGCGGTGCCAAGCATACCAAGGCTGCCTGAGGAAGGGGTGAAGCCATACATTGCAACGCCGAGACCGGTTACGACCGATGCCATCAATGCCAATCTTCGTGCCGAGAATACGGAGCGTGTCTGCTCCAGATGTGAGGATGAAGTAGGCTTCGTTCGTTCGTCCGTCATAAGAACTCTCCAAGATGGGAATCGGCGTGCGGTTGCCCGCCCCTACGACGTCGTAAATGCAGACTCTCGCATTACGTGATGCTGGCCGGAAAATTAATGTTTCGAAATAAATTATGAAATTGACCGCGACGTTGGATCAACACACCAATCCGGTGATACGTCGTCTCACCGACGGGCTGCCGTGCCCTGTGTGGCTCGCAAATGAGCGACGGAGCGCCTGCCGAGAGTTTGAAAGCTTGCCAATTCCTGATCGGACTTCTCGCGGATCTCGCCTACCGTTTTAACACCTCAACACTTCGGGCTCTTTGCATGCTTGTCGTGAACTGAAGCTTCTCAATTGGCATTTCGTGCGGCAAATCAGGTGTCCGCGCGATCAATCGATCCTCAGCCATCTGACTTGCCTGTCGCTCACCCGCGCTTCGGGATGACCCGGTAGCTGCAAACGACAATTCAGACATATTAGCCACCGATGGTCATCGCCAACGTGGGTGATTGCGGTCGGCCGGCGGCGACCCAACCTTGAGCGGCATTGTCAGCCGCCACTTGCCGGCGAAGCTCGACACTTTGTCGCGAAGACACCCCCAACAGGTCGCTGCTCGCCAAATGATATTAGCCTCAAATTCGTTTGCGTTTCCGTCAGCGTAAACAACCTCCCACATCATCCGAACGGTGTGGCGGCGGTCTTCATCGTCGAACTCTTCATTAAGCTGGCGGGTGTAATGGTAGAGATCAATCGCTTCACGGTCGACTGCAGTTGACTCTTCGATCAATTGAGCGGTGGTGGGGTCGTCGAGTCTGAAAGTAGACCTCAATACAGTGTAAAGCTTTTTCCGCCGGTCTTCGGACATCTCATTGTGAACGGTCGCCACCCGCGTTAGCAACGCGGCGGTCGCAAGCCAGTTATCGTAACCATTAGCTGAGTTGCTCGGCTTCGCATTTTCAACGAGATTCGAGATCAAGGTCTTGATCGATCCAAACATCGCATGCCCACTTTCGAAAATATGAGGACGCTTTAGCGGAACCTCTCGCGACTCCAATAGGCTGGTTGCCCAACGCGTCCGCGATGTCCAAATCCGAAGTGGTCAATTCCGCCCCACACTACAACCCTGCTTACCAAACTTTAATCTGAGCTATCAAAGCGCGCTTGCAAGAATGATTGACGAAATTTCACTAGGCCCCGCAGAAACGCCCAACTAGATGGGGCCATGTCCCGCACTTCGAATCACCGAGGTCTCTATGTTCATGTCCGTCGCGAAGTCGATGGACGCGACCTTTTTAGGTGGAATATTTATCGACGAAAACCGCCGTTGGGAGTGAAGCTGACTGAGGGAGGCTTTACTTCTTTCCATGCTGCCGACGCCACCAGCTCGAATGCTTTAGAACAGCTGGTAGAGAGATTTCTGAGGAAGAAAAGAACATATGGCATGAGCAGATTCAAAACTAACAAGTCACCTCAGGCGCTGTTTCCACGGGTTGACTAGGGACCAAACCATGTTCCTATCGTTCTTCCCTCGCCCAACGATTTTCGCAGTTTCAGCCGTCTTGTGGGCAACCTTCGCGATCGGCCTTTGGTACACATTCGGCCCTCAGCTGGGCGAATTACTGGGATTTCACGTCCAAGCCTCCGGCGACAGGATCGTGGGAGCCGCCGCATTCTGGTCGCCCCAATTCCTGTGGTTCTACCTTTATTTTATCGTGGCCGTGGGGTTGTTTGCATCAGCCTGGATGCTTCTATCTCCCCACCCTTGGTCGCGCTGGTCGATACTCGGCTCAGCCTTGATCTTGTTTACATCCTACTTCCAGGTTCAGGTCAGTGTAGCGATCAATGACTGGTACGGCCCATTTTACGATCTCGTCCAGGCGGCGCTTTCGAGATCCGCGCCCGTTACGCTGCTTCAGTTTTATCTCCAACTTGCGACCTTTGCCGAGATTGCCTTCGTTGCCGTGAGTGTCGGCGTCTTGACCAGATTCTTTGTCAGCCATTACATCTTTCGCTGGCGTACTGCGATGAACGAATACTACGTCGCGTATTGGTCGCAGCTTCGAACCGTTGAGGGAGCATCACAGCGCGTTCAGGAGGATGCGATGCGGTTTGCGACGTCAATGGAAGGGCTCGGCGTCAATCTCGTCGATGCGGTAATGACGCTGATTGCTTTTCTACCGGTGCTGGTCAGGCTTTCGAGCAACGTGACCGAATTACCGTTGATCGGTGCGATTCCGTATCCGCTGGTTGTCGCTGCTTTGCTTTGGGCAATGTTTGGGACGGCATCCCTCGCACTGATTGGCATTCGGCTGCCGGGGCTCGAATTTCACAATCAACGTGTGGAAGCGGCTTATCGGAAGGAACTGGTATTCGGTGAGGACGACCCGGTTCGCGCCGCGCCGCCCAAACTAGTTGAGCTCTATTCCGCCGTCCGCCGGAACTATTTTCGGGTCTATCTCAACTATATGTACTTCAACGTCGGCCGTATTCTGTATCTGCAGACCGACAACATCTTCCCTTACATCGTGCTCGCACCGACTATCGTCGCGGGTAAGATTTCGCTTGGTCCCATGAACCAAATTCTTAATGCTTTTTCTCAGGTTCGATCGTCATTCCAATACCTGGTAAACTCCTGGTCTCAAATCGTCGAACTTATTTCGATCTATAAGCGCCTCAGAGCTTTCGAAAGCTGCATTGGTGGCAAGCCCGAGATATTGGTCGAGGTTTTTGTTAAGGCATGAGAGCTGTGGCCGCCAAGATAGCTGTAGCTCTCATAGCCGGCCCATTTCAGGTGGCCGGATGAACTGCGAGTCTTTAAGTGACGTGATCTGAGCGTCAGATGCTTGCGTCGCCTATCGAATCGGCGGCGCGTACTGGATGCCGCCGGCGCTCCAGAGCTGATTGAGCCCGCGCGGAATCTGGAGCTTCGATCCTCCGCCGACGTTTCGTTCGTAGACTTCACCGTAATTGCCGACGTGCCTAATGATGCGCGCAGCCCAGTCCTTGCTCAGCCCGAGTTCGTCACCGTAGGCGCCCTCAGTACCGACCAGCCGCATCACGTCCGGCTTCTTCGACTTTAGCGCCTCGTCGATGTTCTTGGAGGTAATGCCTAACTCTTCGGCATTGATCATCGCATATAGGGTCCACTTCACGATCATCATCCAGTCGTCGTCCCTTTGACGAACGACTGGAG
>Ga0075015_100000484_pt1 | contig 13903 bp, 3 predicted proteins | sample AleBraG_ABR_2013_FD_71476 | JGI IMG/M metagenome (GOLD analysis project Ga0075015, IMG submission 71476) | Freshwater sediment microbial communities in response to fracking from Pennsylvania, USA - Alex Branch Run_MetaG_ABR_2013 | ecosystem: Environmental > Aquatic > Freshwater > Creek >...
CGGTGTCCGTGCTCGGCCAGTAACTGGTCGATCAGAGTGGTATCGATTGCCATTCGGATGTCCTCCTTGGTTCATCTTGCCGGAAACATCGCTTACACAATCTGTTTTACACCCTCACCGCGAATCGCACTCGAATGCCAAGTGTTCTTCGGTGTCCTTGCCTGGTGCATCACGCCGCCGAGGATCTCGATCACGGAGTCGCCCTGAAACGGCCACTTCCCCGTGAACATCTCGTATAGAACTACGCCGAACGACCAAATGTCCGAGTTTGTCCGCTGAATTTCCCTTCGCCTGTTCAGGCGACATAAGGCGACATGTACGCTGCTGTGCCTAGGATCATCCCCTCCTTGGTCGCGCCGATTGTGAACGTGGGTGAATCTTCAGGAGCCAAGCCGGCGTCGTGCGGGGGCTCCGTCGCTTTGGCCAAACCGATATCCAAAATCTTTACCACGCCGTCCGGCGTGATCTTGATGTTGGCAGGCTTCAAATCGCGGTGGATGATGTTTTTCTCGTGGGCAGCCTCGATGCCGTCAATCAGTTGCTCGAAGAGTGGCAGGGCACGTTCGAAACTCAGCGGACCGCGCAGGTCCTGGCCTTCGACAAGCTCCATGACCAGATAGTTTGGCCCGACATCGTAAAGATGACAAATATTGGGATGATTGAGGGCGGCAATGGAACGCCTTCGCGAGCGAAGCGATCAGAAAACTCTACCTTGGAGATCTTGATCGCAACATCGCGGCTGAGACGATGGTCGCGGGCACGATAAAACTCACCCATTCCGCCCGCGCCGAGGGGCGCGAGGATTTCGTACGGGTCGAGTTTTGTGCCAGCCAGATCGGCACATGAATGATTCAGCTAGTGTACGCGATCAAGACGCGGATCGGGAACGTACTACGGCGCACCGGGAAGTTGGATCGGTAGATCAATCCTGGCAAACGCCGTGGACAGCCTCCGATATCTCCGGATATCGCGCTTCAGTGCTGGCCTCTCTGCCCTTCAAAGCGCGGACTGTCAGCGCGCCACAATCCGGCCAGGACCGAAATAGTTATAAGTGTAAGCGAAGCCGCTACCGTTGCTGATTCCGGTGAAGCTGGTTCCGTCCGCAGTCCGATAGAGGATTACATCCTGCTTACCGTCGCCGTTGAAATCGCGCAACTCCACGAAATCCATCCCTGGTCCGAAGAACAAGCTTTGGCCAGTCGGGAAGTTGCCTGCCCCATCGCCGAATAGCAAATACCCGATGGCGTTGTTGCTGTTGTACAAAACCAGGTCCGGAAACCCGTCGCCGCTCACGTCGCCGATCTTGAAGCTCGTAAATCCAGGGCTATAGAGCAAGTAATGATAGGTGAAGCTGGTCCCGTTGCTGATCGCCACAAACACCGTTCCGTCCGACGGGCGGTAGAGGACAAAGTCGCTCTTGCCGTCCGCGTTCAGATCGGCCGGATACACCGCGAACCCGCCTCCGAAGAACAGACCCGTTCCTCCGCCGAAGTGTCCCGTTCCATCGCCCGGTAAGTAATAGGCGTTGAACGGAGACGTCTGATTGTTGTACAGAATCACATCGCTGATGCCGTCTCCGTTGTAATCGGCCACCGCGACCGAAGTAAAGCCGGCACTGAAGGTCTGCCCGATAAAGGTAAAAGTTCCGTCTCCCTTACTGAGCGCCACCGACGCAGCACCATCGGACTGGCGATACAACAACAAATCGGCCTTGCCGTCCTTGTTGAAATCGCCGCGGGCCAAAACGTTGTAGCCAGGGCTGATGGTGATCACCGGCGCATAGGTGAATTTTCCGGTCCCATCGCCCAGGCCGACCTTCAACGCGCCGGTCGCGGTGTTGTAGAAGAGAATGTCGCTCTTGGAATCGCCATTGAAGTCGGCTTGCAGCACCGTATCGAAGGTTCCGCTGCCGGGATTGATACCCGAAGTGCCGACTGCCGTGAAGGTACCGTTGCCCGCGCTCAGCAGCGAGTATTCGTAACCCGGCGTACCTGAGTAATACACCGCCAGGTCCTGTTTGCCATCGCCGCTGATGTCATACGTGATGACCGGCGAAGCAGTCCCATTGGACGCGAAATTGGCTTGAATGTTGAGGGCCTTGCCCGGCATCACCACCGGCAGCGGGTTGGTCGTCGACGTGACGTCGCCGCTGAACCCCGCAAAAGTGTAGCCGGCAGCCGGCGTGGCTTGTATTTGAACCGACGCGCCTATGGAGAAGTAGTTGCTTCCAGCCGAGGGTGTCAATGAAACAGTGCCTTTGCCCGACTGGGTTACATTGAGCTGGTATTGCGTATCGAAGAAAGCCCGGAATGTGCCGCCGCCGATGGGCGCGGGCACGCCATTTCGAACGGCACTTGTGCTGCCATCGCTCCAAGAGTTAAACGTGTACTGAGTTCCACTTGGACCGGCCTGCGGACTGACAACAGAAAAGAACGGCAGGGGAGTGTACTGGCTCTGGGTCACGCTGGTTATAGGTTGGTTCGAGCTGTTTACGATCGGTATGTTAGCCGGACTGCTGGCGAACTGCACCGTAACGGGCGGCGGCGCGGAATTCCCCACCGTAAATGATGTGACGATCGTATTGTCATCCGGATTGGAATCGGTCGCACTGGAACTCAACTGAGTCATAACGCTCAAGGGTTGAGAGGACGTCTGGGTCGGCGTAGCCATGAACGAAAATCCAGGCGCTTGGCCCTGCTGCAAAGATCCGGAATACTGGCCGGTCACGGTAATGCTTCCGTCGGCATTGGTTGTACTGGTGCAAGAGCCGCCCTGCAAGGTGCACGAACCCCCAACAAAGGAGAGACCTGGCGGCAAATTGCTGGAGACCGTCACCTGTGTTGCCGGGCCCGGTCCGTTATTGAGCAGATTGAAAGAGAACGGCAAGTTATTACCAACCTGAACTGACGGTGGCGTACCCGAGGTAGTCGCGGTAGCGCCTTTCCCGGAACTCACATAGCGGGACGAGATTCCGACGCCCGTTCCCGAACTCCCTGACAAAAGTGTCAGATCGATAAAACTCGTAATGGAGTCTGGCGCAAAACGCGGCAAGGGAGCGCTGCTCGAAGTGGTATTGACCGGACTCAATGGAGCAAGAGTTCCCTCCAGCACCACCGAGCCAAGGCCGGATTGCGTGACGCCGGTCAGCACCAAGTCAAAAGTTAGCGTTTCGATGGCCAGCGGGTTGGCGCTCAAGACTTCCCATACTGCGATTCCCGAACCGCTGGAGATGGGAACCTGGGAATACTTGCCGCCAAAAAGGCTGGAGCCGGCGATGGGTGAGATGGGACCGGCGCCGTTGCTGTCGGTGCTAATCAATTGAGCGTTGGTCGAACCTTCCGGAAATACAGAGACGTATGCACTGACGCCCGATAGCACGCCGGAAATTTGCAGAAAGAGACGCGTACCGCTGTCCGCCACGCCCGCCCCGGGAACCAATGTAGTGTTCACGAAGCCGCTTTCGGTGTTGTAAACGGTGCCCGGCGTGCTTTGCTGGCCGCTGGGATCCACGCGAGTTTTGAAAGCGGAGGCGAATCGCTCGGTGTAGCTCAAGCGGATGCTGCGCTGGTTGTTCGCTGAGAACACAGTCTGTGCTTTAAACTCTGTCGGCTGAACAAAGCCCAAAGCTTGCACACCATTAGTCACTGTTACGGCGCTCAATCCAACGCCGATGGAAGCTGCCTGCTGGGAGACTGAACCGAGGCTAAACGCATGCGCATCAGCGCGCAAATTGACAATTCGCAGTTTGCGAGTTCCGCCAGGCTTGGGTGTAGTGATCGGCACGGCCCTAAAGACAATGTTCGGACCCTCTGCTGTACCTTGAAAGACATTCTGGTTTAGAACTTGTTGGCTCGCCGCAGGGTCATCAATCAAAAGCAGCGCCTCGCTGGCATTGGTCGATTCGTTCAAAATTCGGCTAGCGAGGGGACCAACAACTGTCACGTCAGTGGTTACCACGGCGCCTCCAATGGGGCTGGTGCAATTCAGAACGAAATCTCCAAGTAGTTCAGCCTCACCTTCGAACCTCAGAAGTGGAGGTGTGCCGACGTTGGCAGCGCACCCCAACTGCGGCGAACCTATTGTGAACACGACTTCGTTTGAGGCTGCGTTCTGGTTGGTCACATAGACCAAAGCTATGCCAGAGTTAGCGACTTGACTGGCGGGAACTGTTGCAGTCAGCATGGTCGAGGTGTTGAATGTGGTGTCGAGAGCCACCCCGTTGAAGATCACCTTGGAACTGGCGACGAAGTTCAGGCCGGTCACCGTTATGGTGAAGGTTGGCGCGCCGGGGCCGATGGAACTGGGACTGAGCGAGTTGATGGCCGGTCCGGTAACGGTGAAGGTCAGGTTATTGGAACTGCCAACCGAAACTAGAGATGTGCCGGTCGCGCTGAACAAAGCTGGGCTCACACTCGCCGTGAGGCTTGTGCTATTGACGAAAGTTGTTGGGATGGGCGATCCGTTCCAGAGCACTGTGTTACCGCTCACAAAGCCGGAACCGGTTACTACCAGGTTGATCGACGAGGCGCCGACTGGCGCGGAAGAGGGGGTCAAGGACAGCAGATTCGGCGGCTGAGACGTGGTGGATGGAATGAGGACCATCAGCTTTCGGCTAACGTTGTCCGTCATGTAGACGTTCCCCGAAGCGTCGACCCCAATGGCTCCAGGATACACCGAGCTCTCTATGGTAGAGATCACCTGGTTGGAAATCTTCCGCACTCTGCGGTTGCCTTGATCGGCTATGTAGATGTTGCCCGAGGGATCGACTGCAACACCAATAGGGGAGGAGAGCTGCGCGTTTGTTGCCGGCCCCCCGTCTCCGGCAACGCCGGCAATGCCATTGCCCGCGATGGTCGTGATGGTACCGCTGCTGACTTTTCGAATTACATTGTTGCCAGTGTCGGCGATATACACGTTGAAGGATCTGTCGACAGCGACGCCCGTTGGGAATTTTAGTTTCGCGGCGGTTGCCGGTCCGTTGTCCCCCGCATAATCGGGGGTGCCAGCGGTTCCCGCAATCGTGGTTATAGTACCCGTGGATGCCGAGACTTGCCGGATGCAACTGTCGCCGACGATATACAAATTGCCAAGTTTGTCTACGGCAACTCCATACGGATTATAAAGTCCCGCGGCCGTCGCAAGTCCACCGTCACCAGACGACAAGTTGGATCCGTTTCCGGCCACAGTCGAAATGCTGCCACTCGCCGATATTTTCCGAATTTCGTTGTTGTTGGAGTCGGCTACAAAGATGTTACCCGCACTATCCAGCGCCACGCCCTGGGGAAGATTGAGAGACGCCTGAACCGCTGGTCCGCCATCGCCGGATGACCCAAAGTAGTCGATCTTGCTGCCGGCCAAGGTGCTAATGACTCCATCTGATATCTTTCGAATACGATTGCCATCGCTGAAGTAGACATTTCCTGAAGTATCGGTGGCCACCCCGTTGAGGGAATCCGACAGGGAGTCGTCCGCAGCGCTAATACCGTCGCCGACGGACGGGCTTCCGTTACCTACGACGGTTTCAATGATCCCTTGCGAGACACGCCGTACTCGATGATCTTTACTATCAGCAATGTACAAACTTCCTGAACTATCGAAAGCCACGTCGTATGGGAAATAGAGCGTTGCGGCAACCGCAAGGCTACCATCACAAACCGGCGAAGGCGACGGAGGAGACAGGCAGTTCCCTCCCGCGACCGTGTTCACGATTCCAGCATTGGAAATTATGCGGACTCGATAGCTCCCAGGATCGTTAAAATATAAATTATTCGAACTGTCGAATACTACGCCAGTGTGCACTCCAAGAAAAAACTTAGCACTGCGAACCGGAACGCCGTCGCCATAGTCGCCGCCGCCGCCTGCGAAGGTGGAAACAAGTCCATTCGAGACAACGAAAAACTTCTCCATTTGGCCATCGGCTATATACATTTTGCCGGTCTTGTCGAGACCGACGCCGAGCAATCCTGGGAATCCGGTATTAGTCGCTAGACTCCCATCGCCGGAGTAGACGCGAGTGCCATTCCCAGCCACCGTCGAAATGTTGCCGCCCGATACTCTTCGCACCCTGGCGTTGACGATATCGACAATGTATAGGTCGCCATTGGGAGCGATAGAGAGGCTTAGGTATGATCCCAATTGGGCCTGCACGGCCGGGACATTTTCACCCGAGTAACCGCACGTGCCATTTCCAACCACTGTGGTGGTGACGCCGTTCAGCAGCCTTCGGACTGTGCAGGATTCTGGGTAGTACAAGGCACCGGCCGCGTCTACCGCCAGGGCTATCGCCCCATGGTCAACGAGCGCAGTCAAGATTCCAACCGTGTCCAGCTTGAAAATTCCTATGTCAGTCCCTACGTAGAGGTTCCCAAAAGGGTCGGCAGCAACTGCGTTTGGATATTGCACTCCGACGCTCGAAGCGGCAACCTGGTTGGGTAGCCCGCCGCCCGCCAAGGTATACATTGTGTAGCTTTGGCCAGCAGCCGGAACGCTGCAACACGCCACCAAGGCAACCGTTCGACAAATTCTAGAAAAGCGTTCTTTCATGTAAGTGGTGCGATCGCCCCGGGGCGCGCTGCTCCCTCCTCGCTGATGACGACAAGCAACGCGTCGCCGGGTGCAACACCTCGCGGGAAGAAACCGAGCGCGAAAATAGAGCACGAAGCCAAGCGTTGTGCGTTCATAGTTGTCGCCGCTACGGCCAGAAAATCCAACTTTACCGCCCGATGATCCTCCCCGGCCCGAAGTAGTTGTAAGTATAGCTAAAGCCGCTTCCGTTGCTGATCCCCGTGAAGCTGGTCCCGTCCGCGGTGCGGTACAGAAGCACATCCTGCTTGCCATCCCCACTGAAATCGCGCAACTCCACGAAATCCATCCCCGGGCCGAAGAACAAGCTGAACCCGGTCGGGAAGTTCCCCGCCCCATCCCCGATCAGCAGATACCCGTTGGCGTTCACGCTGTTGTACAAAACCAAGTCCGGAAACCCGTCGCCATTTACGTCGCCGATCTTGAAGGATGTAAAGCCGGGGCTATAAAGCAAGTAATGATACGTGAAGCCAGTCCCATTGCTGATGGCCACAAAGACCGTTCCATCCGACGGGCGGTAGAGGATAAAGTCGCTCTTTCCGTCCGCGTTCAGGTCGGCTGGGTACACCGTGAAACCACCTCCGAAGAACAGGCCGCTGCCGGTGGGAAAATGCCCTGTCCCATCGCCCACCAGATAATAGGCGTTATAGGGCGAGGTCTGATTGTTGTACAGAATGACATCGCTGATCCCATCCCCGTTGTAATCGGCCACTGCGACGCTCGTAAATCCGGCGTTGAACGTCTGTCCGATGAAGGTGAAGGTTCCGTCTCCGTTGCTGAGCGCAACCGATGCGGCGCCATCGGACTGGCGATACAACAACAGATCGGCCTTGCCGTCCTTGTTGAAATCGCCGCGGGCCAGCACGTTGTAGCCAGTGCTGATGGTGATCACCGGCGCATAGGTGAATTTCCCGGTCCCATCGCCGAGGCCAACCTTCAACGCACCGGTCGAGCTGCTATAGAACAGAATGTCGCTCTTGGAATCGCCGTTGAAGTCGGCTTGCAGCACCGTATCGAAGGTTCCGCCGCCGGAATTGATACCCGAAGTGCCGACTGCCGTGAAGGTACCGTTGCCCGCGCTCATCAGCGAGTATTCATAGCCCGGCGTACCTGAGTAATAGACCGCCAGGTCTTGTTTGCCGTCGCCGTTGATGTCATATGAGGACGAGCTTAAGGCTGAACCTGAGATGACAAACGGCGTGACCAGAGTATTGTCTGGTGGATAAGAGTCGGTCAGACTGGAGGTCACGGTTGTGACCACATTTCCCGTCGCACCGATGGACGTACCCTGACCTGGCTGCACGTTAAAAGAGAACTGCGGAGCGCCCCCAGGCTGTACCGATGCCGGATACTGGCCAGTAATGGTCGTGCTGCCATCCGAGTTCGTCATCGGCGGCAAACATATGCCCGCCGTAGTACCCGACGACACTTGGCACGAGTTCGCGATGTAGGCCAGTGCAGGGGGCAGATTGCTCGACACGGTGACCTGACTCGCCGGACCAGGTCCCTGATTCAGTAGATCGAAGGAAAAGGGTAAATTCGACCCCACTTGAACAGGCCCGGTCGTATCCGTGGGGTGCTTCCGGTCTCCCGATGGTCCTTTTGCCTTGCCCCCCAGACTAGCGCCCGCCACAAGCGTCATATTTACGAAGTTACTCAGCGAATCCGGCGCAAAGCCCGGTAGCGGCGCACTTGCGGACGCGGACATGAAAGTGCTGAACGGAGCCAGCGAGCCAAACGTACTGATCGGGCCGAGTCCAGCCTGGGTCATACCGGTTAAGACAATCTGAAAATTCAATGTTTCCAAAACACTACTATTGGCGGCGGTCACTTCCCAAACCGCCATGGCGGTTCCATTCGAAACCGGGATTTGCGCATAGGTTCCACCAAACAAACTCGAACCGGAAATGAACGAGGTTGGCCCCGCGCCGTTGCCGTCGGTCGAAACCAGTTTTGCGATGGCGGAGTCGCCGGCGGGAGCTACGGAAGTAGGGGACACGGAGGCGTACACACTTACTCCGGACGGAACATTTGTCAACCGGAGCAGTAGTCTCGTGCCGTTATCCGCAAGACCAGCCCCGGGCGCCAACGCGGTATTGACGAACCCGCTCTCGGTGTTGTACACCATGCCGGGAATATTCTGATTTCCGCTGGGATCAACACGGATCTTGAATGCAGTGGCGAATCCTTCGGTGAAACTCACTTGCAGGTTTCGCTGATTGTTTGTGGATGTAACACTGAGGTTCTGGAAGTCGGTGGGAAGAACGAATCCGACAGCCTGGATACCGTTCGTTATTGGAATTTTGCTGGCGCCGACATACACATACGCGATTGCCGGCGAGCCAGGAGGCTGCGGGCCGAACTGGTGAACGTCGGTTCGCAAATTTACAATCCGCAATGTGAGGTTGCCATTTCCTGGCGGGGTGATTTGAACGTTCTTGAACGTGATGGCGTTCTCGCCTGTCAGAAATCCCGAGATTACATTTGCGCTGGTCTGCTGCGAGGGCTGCGGATCATTAACCAGGAGAATCGCCTCCGTCAGGTTGGCGCTTGAGTTTACAATGCGGCTGGTTAGATTGACATTCGCGAAGATCGTCACATCCGTTGTAATCGGCTGACTGGAAATGCCGCCCGTGCAATTCAGGACAAGATCGCCCGCCAATTCGGTAACGCCTTCAAAGCGCAAGATGGGTGGGACGCCACCGTTCACATTACACGTGAGCGGCGGCGTGCCAACAATGAACGTAAACTCATTGGAAGATGTGTTGTAAGTGAAAACGCTCACCAGGGCCGACCTGGGAACCGCCACCAGACTTGCAGGAACAACGGCACTCAACGTTGTGGAGTTCACAAACGTGGTGGCGAGTGTCGTTCCGTCGAAGTGGATCGTCGAGCTGTTGACAAAATTCGAGCCCGCTACGGTAATCGTGAACGCGGATGCGCCGGGTCCGATGGACCCAGGCGATACGTTGTTGAGAATGGGGGCCACCGTCGCAAAATTGAGGACATTTGAACTGCCGACTGACACCGAGGAGGCGCCAGCGGCGCTGAGCAGCGATGCGCTCACGGTAGCGTTCAGTTTGGTGCTGCTAATGAAAGTCGTCAAAATCGGCGAGCCGTTCCACAGGACCACGTTACCAACGGAAAAACCCGTTCCGCCGATGGAAAGCGTGAATCCCGACCCACCGACAACCCCGGACGAGGGACTTAAGGCTAGTAAGTTGGGCGCCGCGGTGAGCCCCGCCGGCACGGCGATTCGCACTCGATTGTTCGCACTGTCGGCGATGTAAACAGAACCCTGTGCATCAACCGCAAGCCCCCCAGAACTAAGCGCGGCAAGAGTAGCGGGACCTCCGTCTCCAGAAAACCCAAGATTTCCCGTTCCAGCAATTGTCGTTATGATCCCGTTGGCTACCTTGCGTATCCGGCCGCTATCCGAGATGTAAAGGTTGCCGGAGGCGTCCACGGCAACCCCGTCTGGATCGATGAGACCAGCCATCAACGCCGGTCCGCCATCTCCGGAATAAGTTCCCGGGGATGAGCTGTTCCCAACAATTGTTGTGATAATTCCGTTGGATATTTTACGGATTCGACTGTTCGTTGTATCGGCTATGTAAACGTTTCCCGAGTTGTCGGCCGCGACAGCAAACACATTGTCAATTTCGGCATTGACTGCCGGCCCATTGTCCCCTGAAAAGCCAAAAGTTCCATTGCCCGCGATCGTCGTGATGACGCCATTCACTACCTTGCGAATCCGGGAGGCGGAGCCGTCCGCTATGTAAAGCGTTCCAGCCGCATCTATCGCGATGGCGAAGGGATCGACGCCTGCATTGACGGCCAAGCCCCCGTCCCCGGAGTAACTAGGATTGCCGTTGCCGGCAACCGTGGTAATGATACCGTTGGAAACTTTGCGAATCCGGTAGTTAGACACGTCAACGATATACACACTACCCGCGCTATCAACGGCGACCCCCAAAGGATAATTTAGCGACGCGGCGATGGCCGGCCCGCCGTCGCCAGAGTAGCCCGCTGCACCGTTACCAGCGATGGTGGTGATAATTCCATTCGATACTTTACGCACGCGCTGGAAGTAGAAATCGGCAATATACACGTTACCCGCCGAATCTACCGCGACTGCCCGGGGTTCGTTCAGAAAGGCTTCTCCCGCCGAACCGCCATCGCCCCCGTTTCCGCCGCCCCCAAAAGTTGTGATGAGGCCGTTGGAAATTCGTCGAATCCGCGCATCATCCTCCGTGGATGCATAAATCGCTCCCTGGCTGTCAACGGCAATGCCAGTCACACCAGCGAGGGATGCATTCAGGGCAAATCCGCCGTCTCCGGCATAGGCTCGCACGCCATTGCCTGCTATCGTCGTGATGATTCCGTTGGTGACTTGGCGGATTCTGGTGTCATATGCGCCCGCAAGGTACAAACTCCCGGTGGTGTCCAGGGCTATCTCAAGAACACCGATCTGGGCATTGGTCGCTGGCCCGTTGTCTCCGGAAAACCCAACCGTTCCGTTCCCCGCAACTGTTGTGATAGTCCCGTTCGAAACCTTTCGTACTCGGGCATTGCCGGTGTCTGCAATGTAGACGTTTCCTGAGCTGTCGACCTGCACCGAATTTGGAATGTATAACTGGGCGCTCGTGGCTGGGCCATTATCGCCGGAGAATCCGGGCGTTCCGTTTCCCGCAATGGTCGTTATGATTCCATTAACGACCTTGCGGATCCGATTCCCTCCATCAGCAATATAGAGGTTCCCCGCGCTGTCGACCGCGACGCCAAACGCCTGGTTCAGCGTGGCGCTGGTTGCCGGACCATTGTCTCCGGAGTAGCCCTGCTGACCGTTTCCGGCCACCGTAGTGATCAGACCGTTACTTACTTTCCGAACTCGGCTGCCTTGCAGCTCCGCGATGTAAACGTTGCCGGCGGAGTCTACCGCGACCCCGGCTACTCCGCCGAGTTGTGCGTTGATAGCACTGCCGCCATCTCCCGAATCGCCAGAGGTCCCGTTTCCCGCGACCAGAGTCAACACGCCGTTAATATCGATTTTGTAGACGCGGCTATCGACACCCGAAGCGACATATATGTTCCCGGCGGCGTCCGCGGCAAGAGGATCGCCAAATGGTACCGAGGTCAAACCAACGCTTAGCGCCGAAATATCGTTCAGAACTCCGCCCCCCGCCAGAGTAGTGATCGTATACGGCGTCGAACCGGCCGTCTGAGCATTTCCACCAGCACAGAACAGAACCAAACCGACCACGCAGGCAAAACGCAGAAAACATTGGGAATGGCAGTGCATGTGCGTATCGAGTTAGCTTACTACAACCGGTTTGTCACCAGCGATCTCAACAAACGCGATCGCCGCATGATCTGCCCTGTGGGTCTAATTTTGGCGCCATTCTGCCGATCAAAGCCTCGAGCTCACCCGCCTCGTTCGAATTTGCGTTTTCGCTTGGGTGAACAAGGCCGTGCCTTCCAAATCCCTGCCGATCGTGCGTGTGCCCGTGATGAAGCGCTTCACTTCTTTTTCGAAGGTTGCGCAGTGTTCTCCGCATTGCTGCCGGAACCCCTTGGCCGTTATGAGTTGCTCAGGGTGTCACGTGAGGTCGGCCAAGGTGCTACTTCGCAATAATCCTCCCCGGCCCGAAGTAGTTGTAAGTATAGCTAAAGCCGCTTCCGTTGCTGATTCCCGTGAAGCTCGTCCCGTCCGCCGTGCGATACAGAAGCACATCCTGCTTTCCATCCCCACTGAAATCGCGCAACTCCACGAAATCCATTCCCGGACCGAAGAACAAGCTGAACCCGGTCGGGAAATTGCCCAGCCCATCCCCGATCAGCAGATACCCGGTCGCGTTCACGCTGTTGTACAAAACCAGGTCTGGGAACCCGTCCCCATTCACGTCGCCAATCTTGAACGACGTAAAGCCAGGGCTATATAGCAAGTAATGATACGTGAAGCCGGTCCCATTGCTGATGGCCACAAACACCGTTCCATCCGAAGGACGGTAGAGAATAAAATCGCTCTTTCCGTCCGCGTTCAGATCGGCCGGATACACCGTGAAACCGCCTCCGAAAAACAACCCGCTGCCAGTGGGAAAATGTCCCGTCCCATCGCCCACCAGATAATAGGCGTTATAAGGAGACGTCTGATTGTTGTACAGGATCACATCGCTGATGCCGTCGCCGTTGTAGTCGGCAACAGCGATACTTGTAAAGCCGGGCTGGAACAACTGGCCGATGTACGTGAAGGTACCGTCTCCGTTGCTGAGCCCGACATAGGCGGCGCCATCGGATTGGCGATACAGCAACAGATCGGTCTTGCCGTCCTTGTTGAAGTCACCGCGCGCCAGCACATTGAAGCCAGGGCTGATGTTGATGACTGGGGCATAGTTGAATTTCCCGGTCCCATCGCCCAGGCCAACCTTCAACGCCCCGGTCGCGCTGCTGTAGAACAAAATGTCGCTCTTGGAATCGCCATTGAAGTCGGCTTGCAGCACGGTGTCGAAGGTTCCGCTGCCGGGATTGATACCTGGGGTACCAACAGCAGTGTAGGTGCCAGTGCCATTGCTCAGCAGCGAGTATTCGAAGCCCGGCGTACCTGAGTAATACACCACCAGGTCCTGTTTGCCGTCGCCGCTGATGTCATACGTGATCACCGGCGGAGCAGTCCCATTGGACGCAAAATTAGCTTGAATATTCAGAGCTTTGCCCGGCATCACCACCGGCAGCGGATTGGCCGTTGATGTGATGTCGCCGCTGAACCCCGTAAAAGTGTAGCCGGCAGCCGGCGTGGCTTGTATCTGAACCGACGCGCCGATGGAGAAATAGTTGCTTCCAGCCGAGGGCGTCAACAACACGGTGCCTCTGCCCGACTGGGTTACATTGATCTGGTATTGCGTGTCAAAGAAGGCCTTGAATGTGCCGCCGCCGATGGGCGCCGGCACGCCATTTCGAACCGCGCTTGTGCTGCCGTCGCTCCAAGAATTAAATGTATATTGAGTTCCGTTCGGGCCGGCCTGCGGACTGACAACGGAAAAGAACGGCAGCGGAGTGTATTGACTCTGGACCACGCTGGGATTCGCAATGGCCTGGGACGTACCGACAGTGATCGGTATGTTGGCTGGGCTGCTGGCAAACTGCACGGTAACTGGGGGCGGGGCTGTGTTCCCAACCACAAACGATGTGACGATGGTATTGTCATCCGGATTGGAATCGGTCGCACTGGAACTCAACTGGGTCATAACGTTCAAGGGTTGCGATGAGGTCTGGGTCGGCGTAGCCATGAACGAAAATCCAGGCGCTTGGCCCTGCTGCAAAG
>Ga0075015_100000485_pt1 | contig 13901 bp, 13 predicted proteins | sample AleBraG_ABR_2013_FD_71476 | JGI IMG/M metagenome (GOLD analysis project Ga0075015, IMG submission 71476) | Freshwater sediment microbial communities in response to fracking from Pennsylvania, USA - Alex Branch Run_MetaG_ABR_2013 | ecosystem: Environmental > Aquatic > Freshwater > Creek >...
GACCTGACCAGTGATGTGATTGAGCGTGTAATGACGTGAGCGCGGGCCCGATGCATAGAAATCCGGAACTTCATGCCACCGCACCCAAATCTCGGACGGTGTGTCGACTGTGTCTTGAATTGGGGGAACAGCGTCTGGGCCCTCTTCCTCAAGGATGGTGTTGAGTTCATCGCCGGAAGGCCTTTCCGACTCGCGCACCAGCAAGTTCTGCCCCGCCAGCACAGGCGAGCGAGTAGTCTGAAATGTCTGGCTGGCAGCGCCCTGGCTTGAGCCCAGAATCTCATCGCGAACGGTGACCGCCTGTGCAGCCATTGTGGTATTCAGCAGCAGCCGATTGATGCGCGGATCCGTGTCGTAGTCGCCCTGCTCCCACCGTGCTCTCAGCCACCAGGCGGGCACTCCGAACTCGGCGTGGGGCGCGAAATCAGGGGGTGCCAGGAACCGAACGACACCGCTTGCAATGAAGTTGGTGGTTTCGTCGCTCACCACCAGGGCTGTCCACTTCCGGCCGTCCCAATACTCCCAAACAAATCGCAACTGCTGGTCCTTGGGAGCCTCTTCGTGTGCAAAAGTTATGAACTCGGCGCTGTACAGACTGTTGTCGTCAGCTGCAAGCTGCAGGAAACCACTGTCACTGTTTCCAAAGGGCGTACCTGCGGGCACGGTAACTTGCACATCCACTTCGAGCGACTGACCAGCGGGCACCGTCAAACTTGCGGGGAGAGTCAAGGTGGAGACCACATTGGACTTGAGCATTGAGGTCACCGGCGGCCACTGGGTGCCCAACACATCGACGACATAGTTCGCCGGGTCGGGACCAGGATTGGTGATGAAGAACTTGTGCGTGACAGCGGCCGAGGGTTCGGCGGCGGCGCGGTTCACATCCGGCGCCAGTGGAATGGTTTTCTCCCCATAGCGCAGGTCGGCCCCCTGGAAAAATAATGCGATGGTGCTGTTGGGAAATGTGGTGCGCCCGGGGGGAAGGACAAAGCCGAAATAAACTGTCGGCCGAGCATCTTGGGAGGGTTGGAAAGGCGCGAAGGACTGGGTCTGCGAATTATTGATCGCAGTTACGTCTGAGAAGCCGAAATCGTTGTACGTGAGCACCGCTTCCGGCGGGACCGGATTTTGTGCAAGAGCCGGTTTGTCCAGATCGTAACTGACCTGGATTGAACTGATGGAGGGAGGTTTGAAGCTCGGAAGAATGAAGGTGAATGGCGGAGGCGGTGTCGAATTGTTTACGTACTGTCCCTCGAGTCCGTAGTTGCCGGCTGTAATGCGAACGCGGATCCAGAAGCTTTCCTGGCTGTTCACAGTAAAGCTGGCCACGAGCGAAGGCAGAGTAAAGACGACGTTGCCTTCCTGCGTAAACGCATTAGTGGTGTCGGAAAAGGGATTTCCATTCACCGTGGTCGTCGCCGGTCCGTTTGGGGTTGAAGTTCCTAACTCAACCCAGGCGCCGTTCCAGATTTCCCATTTGAGCCGGAGATCGGGAGAAGGTTGCGCCGGCTTGGGGGACGTCACATTGGAACCGGGCGGGCTGGTCAACTTGATGCTGAGGGTCACAGTAGCGCCAGCATTCGAGAAAGCTTCTTCCATGGCCAACCACAGGGTGTCATTGAAGCGGGGCTTTTCTCCAAAGGGAAAGAAGTCTTTGCTCAAATCGATGAGCCCGGTATTGGAGAACGCGGCGTCAATCAGCAAGCCGGCGTCGTGCAGGTGGGCGCGCATGCCAACACTGCGGATCATGGGTAGTTGAGTGGCTCGGACCATGCCATCGCGCTGAACGCTGGACGGGGTAATCGGTGTCAACAAGCGACAGCGGATCCATTCTTTGGAAATGCCCGCCACGGCGGTGACAGCAGCGGGCGGGGCGGGGCCGAACTGGATTGTCCCAGACTGCTGAAAATTCTTAGTGCCGTCGGACGCGGGATCGGATGGCGTCTTATCCAGCCATTGGCTGCCGTCCCAGAGTTCCCACTTGACGTTCAGAAGGTCCGCGGCCGGCGACGACAAGTTAAACGTCACACTCAGACTGCTGATTCCCGGAGAGGACAGAAACTGGCTTTGCCCGAGATACAGAGTGTGCTCAATTTGCCGATTACCGTGAAATATCGGCGTTCCGTCGCTCCCTGTGGTGACGAGATCGTCGCTGTAGTCGGCGAAGGTGTCATCGTCCGGGTCGCGCACCCACACGGCGGATAGTTGCGCCGCCGTCACGGTAAGTTCGCTCTCAGTCTCATAAATCACTGGGGCTTTTTCCCCGGGGGCAGGAGGCGAGGCGACCTGCGTTCCGGCGGGAACCACCACATCCAAAAGGCTACCTTTGGCCAACAGAAAAGTTACTGGGGCCCGGGCGGGCTCGGGAGGGATCAGAGCCGCGCCCAGTAGGTCTAGAAACTTGAGGAAGTTCTTCTGCGGAACCTGGTTTAGCCTCTGAATAATGATCTCTGAAAAACGTGCGGCTACCGCGACTAGCGCCGCACTGAGACCCGAAACGGCGCCGGTGGGATCGATCTCATTCCAGGGAGGAGCATAGAGACCGAGGAGTTGCTGCAGTTCCTGGCTGACCGAACTGGCCGTCCGGTTATCGATTTTGGGCGCCACGTTGGGAGTCAACTTGCGCTCCTCTCGAGATAAAAGGGATAGACCAGATTGAAAACGTTGTTGGTCGCCCGCACCTGGTACTCAATGCTGATCAGCAGCGTCTCTCCGTTATTCTGCGGGTCAACCCGAACGTCGCGGACGTCGATGCGAGGCTCATAAATCAGCAGCGCGTCTCTGACTGCCTGCGCCACTTTGCCCGCGGTCGAGGCGGAATTTATTTCGAACACCAGGTCGTAAATGCCACAACCAAAATCCGGCCGCATGACGCGTTCGCCCTTCGACGTGCCCAGAATGATCCAGATGGCTTGGCGGACACTCTCCTCATATTGCGCGACCTGGACTGCACCCGACGTCGGGTCCAACCCGACGGGAAACTGCCATCCGATACCCAGAAACGCCTTCGGCATATCCGCCACTACCTCTCACCCAATCAAAACTGTGCCTGTTGCCATTACCGTCCCCACCGGCAAGTCGGAGGGATCGTTACAGGTTTCCGCTGTATCGCCGTTGCGCGCTGCCATCTTTCCGTTGATCTTCACGGTCGGGCTGCCAATCTTGATCGTGCCCTTGTTGGTGGGCGGCGCCTGAAACGAAGTGCCCGGCGGAGTCGCAACGTGCACCGGTGAATTGTCCGCAGTACTGTCCACGGTGGCCGCAGGCATGTCCATAATGTTCACGTCACTGCTGAGGCCGCCGTTGATGATCCCGACAAAAGGGTGCGGCAGTGGCGTGGGGACCGGCGAGGGCGCGGCAGGCACCATGACGATGTGGGTGTCGGTGGCTACGATCTGGTCACCCTGCTTAGCTGCTGGTTGTCCCATGCTTCTGCCCTTTCCACATCGCCGCAACGACGTTTTGCAAGTTGCTCAGTTGATGTTGACGGTCGCACCCTTGATGGTCATAGTCCCGCTCGCTTTGACGTCCATGCTGCCCTGCGCTTCGAGCTTTGTACTTGACGACGACTTGATCTCCACATTTTGGGCATCCAACGTGATGGTTCCCTGAGTCGCGGAAAGCTTGATGTCTTTGTCAGTGACGATGGTGATGGTGTTCTTCGAAGAATCGATTACGATACTGTTCTTCCCGCTCTTGTCGATAATCTCCACTGTTTCTTTGCCGTCTTCATCATTGAGTTTCACCAAGTGCCCGCTCCGCGATTTGATCGCGCGCACATTGTTCTTCCCGTTCTGGTTGTTGAAAGGAGGCGTATCTACGCCGTTCCACAAGCCACCCAGCACATATGGAAAGCGAACGTCTCCATGCTCAAAGGCCACCAGGACCTCGTCGTCCACCTCGGGCAGCAGAAAGACGCCACGATCTTTGCCCGCCATGGGAGTAGCTGTACGTGCCCAGAAGCTCTCATCCACGTCACTGAGCCAGGGAAACTTGACTTTGACCCTGCCCAAGTCATCCGGATCCTGGTTGTTGGTAACCACTCCGATCACCACACCGGTAATGCGTCCGGTGTGGCTCTCACTCGCCGCGGTGTCGATGAGATCAAGAATCTTCACGAGGCATTCCTCCTGACGATGAACTCGGTCAAATAGCCGCCAATGGGTGAATAGCGATGAATCGCGGAGGTGACGTAGTATCGGCCTCCGAAGCGCTGGCCGATCCCGTCGATCTTGATCACCTTCCCGGCGCGAATATCGGTGCGGCCCCGGCACACGCCATCCCCCGAAATGAGTTGTAATACCAGTTCATTGAAGCGTGCCTTGGCCAATTGGTCGGCCTCCGCCTGGGTCCCGACGGGTTGGTTGCTCACGACTTCAATGGAATCACCGAAAGCAGTTTGCGCGATCGCGGCCCCGCTTGATTGACCACCCATGGTGGAGACTTCGTCGCCCGGAGTCGAATCGCCCAGCACAGCCTTCTTGTCCTTTACGCTCCAGCTTTGCACCTTCACTTCGGTGGCTTGCCCGGCGGAGGAGAGCCGGGGATGAAACTCGAGCAGATCGTTCTCCAGCCCCAGCGTCAAGACCTCATTCTGATCATTTGCCACTGGCTGGAAAAACAGCGTTTTGTCCTGCACCACCACCTCATATCGAATCAGACGGGCACGTTCACATAAAAACTCCCAGTCGGTCTGATTTGCCTGCAGCACATAATCCAGGCTCGTGCCGCTGTCGGTAGCTTGCACGCTCAAGCCAGCGGCTCCGCCAATTTGGGAGGCGATGTCGCTATCTTTCTGTTGCAGGAAGGTGCGGGTCTTCCTCCCTCTTTGCAGGCGGTGACGGCGGTCGTAGCCGCGGACCCGGAGGATGGGTAAGCGGCTGTAAGTGAATTCCGGCTCCAACGCGGTGATTTCGCCGATCATCAAGCTGGTCAGATTTCCGGCATAACCAAGCTTGATTTCGACCGCGTTCCCCATCGAAAACAGATTCTGATCGTCGATCCAGGGTAGCGCCTGCCCCTGCACATCGGAACTCGACATCGCAAAGGCAAACATGCTGGGTAACTCCACACTTTCGTCCACCACGACGTCGGCCACGTAAGTCAGGGTCGAAGCCGGAATCGGCGAGCCATTGATGAGCACGTCGATGTCAGGAACGAGGGGGCCGCTCGATGGGAGTGTCGCCATTGCCAGTCGTCCTCAGCGAATTTTCGGAATATTCAGCCGCAGGCCAACGGGGATTTGCCTTGGATCGTCCAGCAAATTGGCTGCGGCAATCACACGCCACAAAGTAGGATCGCGATAAACTTCGCCCGCAATGCCGCTCAAGGTATCGCCCCGCTTGACCACCCGAGTGGTGAACTCCGGATCGTTTTCCAGTTGGTCTTTCGTCGGATCCAGATACTCAGTGAAGGCAACGGTCAAGTTCGCCCGTACCGGTCTGCCATCCGGCAGAAAGAGGTTGAAGCGTTGCGTGAGTTGCGTGACCACTCCGGTGAAGGGAAAGTCAGAGCCCTGGGGCGGCGCCTTGCCCCAGGAAATTACGCATACCGGCGGGCGCTGAGGGTCCAGGTCACGCACAATTCGAGTAAGCTTCACGATCTGGTTGGTCTTGTTGCGAACGTCCACTTGCGAGTCGTTTGTTTCCTCCGTGGTATCAAAAAACAGATCGAGGGAAAGGGTTCTGCTCTGCCCTCCCCCGAACTCCAACGCTGGCGCATTCTTTCTACGCTCCGTCTGGCCTGCTGCCTGATTGGTGCCGGTGGCCGGGGTCCATGACACTGTCTTAGTTATCGAATAAGTGTTGGGATTAAAGAGCACCGGGATTGGGGGAAAGTGCGACGCTGCTTCCGGCGTGATGGTGAGTTTGGCGAGTTGGGTCATCTGGTCCTGCCTCGGCGCTCGCGTTCAATCACCAACTGGCGGGCGATGATACGGCTAACCTGTTCAGCCATCCGAATGGCATCCATTCCACCAGTGCCAGACTCCAGAATCACGTCGGACGCGCCGCTTGGCCCACTCGCGTCTGGGCCATGAGCTTGGCGCATCAGTTGCTTAACGCCCGCGGACGGCGAGGGTTCCGATGTAGTCCGCATGACGTATTCATTTCCCACCCCGGCATCGTTTCCCGCTGGTTTCCGCCACACGAGCACGTTGGAGCCGGGAAGCGCAGGTGCTCGAAAAATCTCCGGGGAAATCGGGATCGGCTGGGGACCGGCATGATTGGAACTCAGGTTATGTTCTGTCGGAAACCATTGTGGCGCCATGGTCACCAAGCGCTCGCCAAGACCGTCCGTCTGACTGTACTTCCGCTGCAAATGCATCTCGCGTGGAGGTGTCACGCTGCAGGCTAGCAACTCGGCAACCTTTGGAAGCGGTTGAAAAGTTGGTGGCAGGGCCTGTAAGTGGGCTTCCGGACCTGAGATAGGTATGGCTGCAGGCAAACGGTCGTGTTGCGAGGCGACGGGGAAGTCGATCCGATTCGGACTAACGGCTGGCGGAATACCCCGTTCTGCTGAAACCAGCAATTCATTGCGTCCCCGCGCAGGTGAGGAATACGCCTTTTCGGAGACCGTCCATACCGTGGTGTCTGGGTGGCCTTCTGAATGGGAGTTGGGGTCAACCGCTTTGCGCTGCAAGTGCATCAGCGGATGGGAATCGCTGCTTACCCTGTCCGTTGCACGGACAAGCGGCAACGCCAGCGGAGTTGCCGGGGCAGGCGATTCATAGGGGAAGGCAATAGCCCTCGAGAGCTGCCCCGCTGGCGGGAAGGTATCGGCCCGTTTCACGCGAAATTGTTGAGCAGATGTGTCTCTTGATTCGGAGTTGGCTTCAGTCGCAAGCGGTGTATCTTGCCGAACGGATGGCGGCGTGTGGGATACAGAAGCGGGGTCTCCGGAGGGGAATACCGGTGAGAATCCACGCGCGGACCTCCATTCTATTCCAAGCTCGGAAGCTCCCGCAGTGGCGGTTATGTCCCGATCAAGCCCGAAACGTGTTTTCCAATTTTCCAAAAGTTCAAACCTGCGATCGATCCAGCGAAAGCTATGCGCGCGGAATTGCTCAGCCTGGCGGAGATTGATCACACCCACTGGGCGGTTAGCTCGCCGCAGCAGACGCTCCGTGAGGTCGCCGGCCGGCAACTCGCCGGCCACATCCCGGTATCTGGGCTCCTTCATGTTCATTCCCATCACAGTCCAAGAAGATTGGAGACAGCGTTCACGGCACTACTGATCGCCTTCGAACTGGACGTGTTCCCGCGAGTCGGCCGGCTCAATCCACGATGAGAGAGTTCAATGCTCTCAAACGCCACCGCCGCCGAATCGGCACGGAAGTCCGGCCCCGTATACTTGACTGGAAATGCTTCCTTGAAGTTCCAGTGCATGATCTCGTTCCGCTGTTTGTCGAGGAGGTAGATTGTGCCGTTCTTGCGAGCAATAACTCCCTGCGTGACTCCCTGGTGCCACTTCCACAGTGCGTCGATCTGCGTGAGTCCATGCTTCAATATCAGGGATGGATATTTTGTGGGCCCAGCGAAACGATGCACGTAGTCGTTCTGACCGCCTTCCCGAAAATCGAAATATTCGGTCTCCACCTGCAAACCGGTGCATTCGGAAAATCCACCGGCTAAGATGCCTTCAATCTCGACCAGAAAATTGAATGCCTGGTAGGGGTCGGTACGCCCGCCTTGCGAGTTGGAAAGCGCGCCGAAGGCACTGCTCAAACTGTTTGCTAACGATCCCATGTGGTTCCTTCCCACCCACTCCGAAGTAGCTGGCAATGCGCGGCCAGCGCAACTCCGGAAAGTGCGCGACTTCAAAGAATTGGCTGACTCATTTCATTGAAGCGCCGGTTGATCTTTGCAATCTCCGTCACCCAACGCTGGCGCTCGGAGTGCTCCAAGGCCAGGATTTGCTCATGCGGCCAGTGAAAGTGATACGCAACGTACGCTACCTCCTCGTAGAGCCGCTCTAGGGGGTAGCGCCAATTTCCCCCAAGCTGGACAACTCCACTTCAAACTGCTGCTGGCAATGAGGACACTGCGTCTTGACCCGGCTGTGCCCGTTGCCATTGATGCGGGAGTAGAGGTCCTGCAGATGCGCCAGATCGGCTGCAAATAGTCCTTCCATGGTCTTGGGGTTGATGACTTCCAGCGTCCCCAGCCGCGTCACCACGCGAGACAGCAAGATGATGAGCAGGTAACCCGGATTGTTCATCACTCGTGGGTCCTTGAGAGGGCCGATTTCGTCGAACGCGGTCGCAAGACGCATGGTCCCTTCTCGATGCAAGTTCCCTTCAGCATCCACGTACCCACGCGGGAGGGTAAAAGCGAATTCCGTTTGCAGCATGGTGTTGTCCTATGGCCCGGGTTCCCGAATCGCCAGCGCCTGCGGCTCTTGTTGCAATCATGAGTCACAATGACGGTTCCAGGAGTTCGAGAGCCTTATGCCCGTTTCAGTTCCTCGTGGGTAAGCTCGAGGCTTTCCACGGCCACGGAAGCTGTGCTCGCGTTGAACGATGGCCCCGTCCACTTGCTGGGCCACGCCTCCGTGAAGTTCCAACGGATCTTCTCCGCGCCCGACTCGTCGCGCAGCACGATGGAGCCGTTCTTGCGCTCTGCTTTGCCGTCGATCACGGTCTTCCGCCACTTCCAAAGCTCGCTGGAATCCGTGATCCCTCGTTTGAGGGTGATCGGGGAATACGTATTCATTCCGGTAAGCTTGCGGTTGTGTGGCGGATCCGTGCCCTCGCGATAATCCACGGCGGGAGTGCTCGCATCCAGACCTGACACTTCCTGAAAACCGGCTTGCGTGATGCCGTCGATCTCCACCAGGAAGTTAAAGCCCCGATAAGGGTCGACCCGAGTTCCAGTTGGCATGAGTATTCACCTCCACTTAAAACGTTATATTTGCTTCAATCGTCCGAAGTCGCTCCCGCCTGCCGAACAATGCGAACAACGATAAACTCCGCCGGAGACAGCGGCGCCAGGCCAATCTCGATCACTACCTGGCCAACATCCCGCAGCTCTGGTGGATTGTTTTCCGCGTCGCATTTGACATAAAAGGCCTGGTCGGGCGTAGTACCCTGCAGGGCTCCGTCGCTCTGCAGTTTGGTCAAAAATGCGGCCAATTCGCGCTGGACTCGCACCCAGAGGCGCGCGTCATTGGTTTCAAACGTCGTCCACGCCATGTTCAGATCGATCCACCGGCGCAGGGTGAGAAACAGCCGCCGCACGTTCACGTAAAGCCAATTGAGGTCCGCGGGCACTGTGCCGATCGTGCGGGCGCCCCACACACGTATGCCGCGACCGGGAAAAGCCCGCAGGCAATTTACGCGGGCGGGGTTCAGTTCGTCCTGGATGCTGTTGTCGATCTGGGTTTCCAAGTCGAGAACGCCGATAATTTCCTCGTTGGCCGGAGCTTTGAAGACGCCCCGCTGAGCGTCGCTTCGCGCGTAAATACCGGCCACGTGGCCGCAGGGCGGCAGTGGACTGGGGTTGCTGGCGGTGAGAATCCAGGGATAATAGAGCGCTCCATTCACCGGTTGCAGTTGCCCGGCGGCCAACTGTTGACACTGGTTCATCACATCTTCGATCGCGGCCCCCGGTAAAGAATCCAGGATTGCCAGGCGGTTCCCCAGTTGTGCGCAATGCGCGAGGGCCTCTGCTTGAACCCGTGCAATGGACTGCCGGTCCGGGGAACCGTCGAAGGCGCGCAACAACATTGCGTCCGGAACCGCCACCAGATCCAAATCGTCGTATGAGTCGAGCGAGTGAATTCCGCCAAGCAAGCCCTGCACCATGTTTCCGGTCATGTCGGCTGGCACGACATAGCAGCGCGTCCCACCGTTGTCGAAGAATCCCGCAACCACATCTGCAAGAAAGCTTCCTGCGGCGCTGCTGAATTGCAAGCTGAATTCTTCCTTGCGGTGCAAGACCACAGGGGTGTTGAAAGTGATTGTTCCGCCCGGCGGCGCACCCGCGAATCCAACGAATGCGGGCACGCCGGTCTGCAACACGGGAGGAGCCGTGAGGAAGACCTCCTGCCGATAGACGCCCGCGCTGTTATAGGTTTGAGCCATGGGTTGAGCTGATTTGCATCCTTATTGAGTTGGCGCCGTGAACTGGCTGATGCGGAAAATGACAAATTCCGCCGGGCGAACAATCGCAACGCCAATCTCAGTTACTACCTGACCCAGATCGCGCAGTTCCGGAGGATTGGTCTCGGCATCACATTTCACATAAAACGCCTGCTCCACCGTGGTTCCAAACAGGGCCCCGGAGCGCCATACGACAGTCAGGAACGCGGTGATGTTGCGGGTAATTTTTTGCCATAGACCGGGCTCGTTCGGCTCGAACACCACCCATTGCGTGCCTTGCTCAATGGATTTGCGGAGGAAGAGCAGGGTGCGGCGAACGTTGATGTATTTCAGGTCGGCGTTGGCGTCTCCACCGATGGTGCGAGCACCCCACACCGTGAGGTTGCCGTTGAGGTTGCGAATACAGTTCACGCCTTGCGGATTCAATCCGTCCTGTTGGGCTTTGCTGATCCGGTACGCCAGATCCAGCGCCCCAAGGACGGGTTCATTGGCGGGCGCCTTGTGGACCCCGCGATCCGTGTCCACGCGCGCATAGATTCCGGCCATATGTCCACTGGGCGGCATGTAGGCCGGCCCGTTCGCTACCGGATCGAAGACCTGGATCCAGGGGAAATAGAAAGCGGCAAAATCCGTGACCGGCGGCAGCACATTATTGTTGTTGCTGGGATCCAGCAAGGTCAGGTCGAGGGTGTTGTTGGTCTCTACCTTCGCTGGGCTGTCAAAAATAGCAAACCGGTCTTGTGTCCGGACCTGACAATGAGCAATCAGTTGCGTGCGAGTGTTCTTGCCGGTGGTGTCATTTTGGGCCAGACCCGGCGCTGCGACGATGGCAATTTCGTCAATTGCCTCAAAGTTAACGAGAAACTTGGGTATGTCGGATTCCTGCGCGACGCGCATTACGTAGCAGCGGCTGCCGCCATTGTTGAAGAATCCGTAAACCGCCTGCGCCAGAAAGCTGTGGTTCGGGTCGCTGGTGAAATCGCCGAAAGACTTCTTGAAATCGCTGAAGGTAGTACACAACTGGGCCGTGCCGGAAGTCACGGGGGAAAAGCTGGGCATGATGTCGGCGGTGATCCGGCTGTGCGCCGCTGGAGCAGCTGCAAATGTGGCCGTCGAGACTTTGTTCGCGTCATCATTCTTGAGGGTTACGTTGGTGGCCGTCGTACCATCTACTTTGACCGTGGTACTCCCGGTGTTGATAGGGTACACATGCAGATTGAAGCTGACGATGGCTCCATCTCCTGTTCCCACGCTGGCTCCGACTAAACGCGCCAACGGCTGGTCGATGGCATCGGCGACGACTCCGATGAATCCAGCGGTGCTGGTGCTCACCCCGGCAATCGGCTTGATAGCGGAAGGCACTTCCTCGACATATACTCCCGGCGACAGATACTGTGGCATTGTTCCTCCTCACGAATTCTGCAGCTTATAACTGCACATCATAGTTATTGCCCGCAAGCACTGGGACAGTGATGTTGACCTGCTTCGTAGTGCCGTTCGATTGCACTTGTAGAACGTAGGAACCAGCCTGGACTACTCCCAGCACATACTGGCCGTCGGAATCCGTACGCCCGGACAGTCCCCAGCCCACTACGCTCACATTCGCGCCCACGACCGGCTGGCCCCCACTGGTCACCACACCACCAATCTGAAAGAAGTCCATCTCGCTGGCCGGAATAAGGGACTCTGCGTCTGGCGCAGTACGCTCACCTACGCGAACCAAATCTGTGATGGTGACCGGTGCGCTCACGGGTGGAATCACTTCCATTCCGATGGTGGCGGTGACGCTGAGCGATGGCTTCAGCTTGTTTCCGATTGCCGCCCAAAACTCAGCCGGATTTTTGAGTTCATCTGGATTCGAAGACATCAGGGGCAGCGGCGGTTGCTGCCCCACCAGTTTTCCTTTCAGGTAACGGTCCGGGATCTTGGGAAAGGTGGTCAGCACCTGGAAGACCTGGGTGAGCAAGCGTTGCTCCTGCAGCGCGACGTCGGGTCCGGACACCGGCCAAGCCGTGACAAGGTAGGTGCAGGCCACTCGAGTGGGACCCTGGTGAATGATTGCTTGGCCGTTTCGTCGCTCGATCAACGGTTCGTTGCTGCGCAACTCCAGGTTCTCTCGCACGTCAATCAAAAATAGATCAATCGTGGTCTGTGTGGGCTTGAAATTCTCGTCCGGACGATCGAATGCAACCTGCGCCTTGGAGAGCTCGGGGAAAGCTGTCGCGAGCGAGGGATCAGTGAGCATCGCCTGCAAGGTCTCACTCAGATCTCGGATCATGCCTCAAAACCACCTCGTCAAAACTCGAGGATGCCGTTGCCACCAGCCGGCGATCCAGCTAATTACTCTGGGGCGGAGAGCAAACGGTCTCGTCCCAGCTCCAGGTCCGGCCCAGTTTCTGGTGTTCGCGCCGCGCGGCCCGCCATAAGTGCGGCATCTGGATCAGATGCCCGTTGCTGGCCGCATAGAAAGCCGCCGCCAGAGCGATGTTCTTGATGTTGGCCCCTGCCAACTTGATCTCGCGTGCCAGGAGCTCGAAATTCACATCTGCCGCGAGCGGCGCTTCCCGCGGAAAGACTACCTGCCAGATCCGTTTGCGGTATTCCTCATCCGGAAACGGATATTCAACGATGAAGTGCATCCGGCGCAGAAAGGCTTCGTCGATGTGCTGGCTGAGATTGGTGGCCAGAATCGCGACTCCCTCGTACTCTTCCATCTTCTGCAACAGATACCCAACTTCAATATTGGCGTAACGGTCGTGCGCGTCCCGCACCGCAGAACGCTTGCCGAAAAGCGCGTCGGCTTCGTCGAAGAAGAGGATGCTCTGTCCGGATTGCGCTTCCAGAAAAATCTGATGGAGGTTCTTCTCCGTTTCCCCGATGTACTTGCTGACTACCTGCGAAAGGTCAATCCTGTACAGGTCCAGCTCCAGTTCGCGGGCAATCACCTCGGCGGCCATGGTTTTTCCCGTACCGGGGGGGCCAGAGAAAAGCGCATTGAGCCCTTTGCCCAACGAAAATTTGCGATCAAACCCCCACTCGCCGTAAACCAGGTGACGATGCCGAGCCTGTTCGCAGAGTTCTCGCAACTGTGCCGAATTGTCCTCTGGAAGGACGATCTCTTCCCATCCGTATCTGGGTTCAATCTTGCTGGCTAGCGTTCCCAATCTCGGGCTGGAGCGGGCCCGGCAAGCTGCGTAGAGGTCGTGCGGGGTAATCTGCCATCCTTCGGGTGAACGCCAGCGTGCCCGGTTCTCGGCCGCTGCCAGCGCCTCCTTGATCTCGCCTGGCCCAAGCCGAAACTTTCCGGCTAACACCGCGCAATCCAGATCGCGCGCCAGCCCAGCGTAATTTGTGACCGCCTTTTCCCAAAATACCTTGGACGCACCGAGGTCCGGAATCGGCACATGGATCGATAAGAACCTGCAGTCCTGCAGATAACTGGGCGACTGCCAATCGCGGGGACCGAACATGAAGGTGAGCCGCGAAAACGTCTTCGCCGCGGTCAACAGGTATTTCACTTGCAGTGCATGCTTTTCCGGTTCGAGCATGAGGCAGTCCGTGTTTTCCAGGCACAGTACTGCCGATTGCAGCGCCGCTTCTCGTGCCAGCAACCACGAGATCTGTTCCAAGGGCAAGGGGCCGGCCGTCATCGCCTCGACGTCGGCGACCAGCAGGGGGAGAGCATAGTTTCGGCAGACGGATTCGACCATTAAACGCTTGTCGGAGTTTGCGGGACCGTGCAGATACAGAAGCAGATTTCTCCCCGTCGATTGTGATTCCTGAAAATAGGCTCGTACAAAAC
>Ga0075015_100000486_pt1 | contig 13875 bp, 13 predicted proteins | sample AleBraG_ABR_2013_FD_71476 | JGI IMG/M metagenome (GOLD analysis project Ga0075015, IMG submission 71476) | Freshwater sediment microbial communities in response to fracking from Pennsylvania, USA - Alex Branch Run_MetaG_ABR_2013 | ecosystem: Environmental > Aquatic > Freshwater > Creek >...
GCCTACAGCTGCGCGCTGTCTGCGTACCGCTTCGCAGTCATCGCCGGTCTCAACCTGTCGCTGCACCGTTCCGGGCGGCGCGTGGACGAGCACTGGGAGACGCTCGAGCCATCCATCCCGGTGCTGCTGGCACGCGCCTGGCAGGACCTCGCCTCAGCCGGCTGAGTAGGCCGTTCCTCCGTCCACCTTCAAAACTGCCCCCGTCGTGAACGACGACGCGTCGCTGGCGAAGTACAGCGCTGCGCCGACGATTTCTTCTGGGCGTCCGCCGCGCCGCAGCGGGATCGAAGTCCGCGCTGCCTCATCGAAGGCCGCCATGTCCCACGACCTGGTCACGTCCGTGAGGAACGGGCCCGCCATGATGGCGTTGACGCGCACCGTCGGTCCGAAGGCGCGGGCCAGGGCCATTGTCAGGTTGTTCAGACCGGCCTTGGCGGCCGCATACGGCACCTCCACCGGTCGTGGCTCAACCGCGGCGATGCTGCTGATGTTGACGATGGAGCCCCCGCCCCCGCGTTCCATCTGCTCACCGATCAGGCACGACAGCCGGAACGGCCCCTTGAGGTTCACCGCCATCACCTTGTCGAAAAGCTCCTCGGTGACCGCCCCCAGCGAGGGATAGACCGGCGACATCCCGGCGTTGTTGACCAGGACATCGATGCCGCCGAGCTCGTCGGTGACGCGCCGCACAAGACGGTCGCAGTCGTTCCAGCGGCCCACATGACAGTCGACGCCGACGGCCGGCCGCCCCGTGGTCTGCGTGATGTGATCGGCAAGGGCGACGCAGGCGTCGCCCTTGCGACTGGCAACGACGACGGTGGCCCCGCTGTCGGCAAAAGCCAGGCAGATCGCCCGGCCCAGACCACGGCTGCCGCCAGTGACGACGGCGACCTTCCCGGTCAGGTCGAAGTCGACCATGTCAGCTGTTCCCCGCCTCATGCTCCAAAACCCCGGCCATCCGCTCGCGCGCCGCCTCACGCAGCGTGGGCAGGTGGCCGGTGGGGAACAACCCAGGCGCGGGGGCGTACTGCGCCAGAAGCTCTCGGGCCACCGCCAGCTTGTGCACCTCGGTCGGCCCGTCCGCCAGGCCCAGCGCCTCGGCCTCGATGAGCATGGCCCCGAACGGCATCTCGTTGGAAACCCCCAGCGCACCATGCAGCCGTAGGGCCCGCACGACGACGTCGGCATAGACCTTGGGCAAGGCCACCTTGACGGCCGAGATGTCCTTGCGGACCCGCTTGTAGTCGTGGTGCTTGTCGATCAGCCACGCGGTCCGTAGCACCAGGAGGCGGAACTGCTCGATCTCGATCCAGCTGTCCGCGACCTTCTCCTGGGTCATCTGAAGTGTGGCCAGGGAGCCGTTGCGTGTCTGCCGCGACACTGCGCGCTCGCACATCAGGTCGAATGCCTTGCGCACTTGGGCGATCGTGCGCATCGCGTGGTGTATCCGGCCACCGCCGAGCCGGGTCTGCGCGATGACGAACGCGTCGCCCTCGCCGCCGAGGAGGTGGTCGGCGGGAACTCGAACGTCCCGGTAGCGCATGTAGGCGTGGCTGCCGTGCCCGTCCGGCTCGGTACCTAGTCCGGTGTTCCGAACGATCTCGAGCCCCTCACTACCCGCCGGGACGATGAACATCGACATGCCTCGATACGCGGACACCTCCGCGTCGGTCACCGCCATAACAATGAAGAAGCTGGCATATCTGGCATTGCTGGAGAACCACTTCTCGCCGGTGATTACCCAGCTGTCGCCGTCACGGACAGCTCGGGTCGTGAACAGAGTCGGGTCGGCGCCGGCGTGCGGCTCCGTCATCGAGTAGCACGAGGAGATGGTGCCGTCCAGCAGCGGCTGAAGGTACTTGCTCTTCTGCTCAGCCGTGCCGTAGTGCGCGAGGATCTCGGCGTTGCCCGAGTCGGGGGCCTGGCAGCCGAACACCGACGGCGCCCAACGGCTGCGTCCCAGCAGCTCGTTGAGCAGGGCCAGCTTGACCTGCCCGTAGCCCTGGCCGCCGAGCTCGGGTCCCAGATGGCAGGCCCAGAGCCCGCGGTCCTTCACCTGCTGCTGGAGCGGACGAACGACCGCCAACGCCCGCTGGTCGGACTTGTCGTACGGATCGCCGAGCACCAGATCGAGCGGCTCGACGTCCTCGCGGACGAAACGGTCAACCCACTCGAGCTTCTCGGCGAACTCGGGCTCGGTCTCGAAGTCCCATGCCATGGTCGTTCCTTCCGGGTCAGCCAGCAGGGGTACGCGGCGGGGCGTGAATCTTGCCGGCGTCGACCGACAGGACCTGACCGGTGATGTAGCCGCTCGCATCGCTGGCGAGGTACGCGACCGCCTCGGCCACGTCCTGCGCGCTCGAGCCACGGGGCAGCGGCGAACGCTCGGCGATCGACGACGCGACCTCCGACACCCGACCCGGGTCGCCGTACTTGAACGTCGCAGCCATCGGTGTGGGGATCCCGCTGGGCGCCACGGCGTTCACCCGGATCCCGTAGCGTCCCAGCTCGCTCGCCGACGAGCGGGTCAGGCCAACGACGGCGTGCTTCGCCGTCGTATACAAGTGTGGGCCCTGCCCGCCGCTCAGCGCCGCCGTGCTCGCAGTGTTGACGATGGCTCCACCCCGACCGGAGGCGACCATCGCGCGCGCCCCGTGCTTGGTCCCCAGGAGCACCCCGAGGAGCAGCACGTCGACCAACGCGTGGAACTGGGACACCTCGACGTCCAAGATCGAGGGGTCCGGGCCCGGTAGGCCCGCGTTGTTGCAGACGACGTCCAGGCCGCCGAAGGTGTCCACAGCTGCCGCCACCGCGCTCGCCACGTCCTGCTCCTGGCTGACATCGGTGCGCACGAAGACAACGCGATCGCCAAGCACCTCTACGAGGGAGTGCCCTAGATCGACCTGCAGGTCGGCGATGACAGCTGCCCCACCCTCGCCCACGACAAGCCGGACGATCGCCTCGCCGATGCCGCTGGCGCCACCGGTCACCAGAGCGACCCTGCCGTCGAACCGCGCCGCGACCATGGGCACCCCTCCGCCAGATCTCTCGTGGCGCGGGTCGCTCTCCCCGGCCGAGTTCTTCCGCAACCCTACCAACTTTGTATAACATCTGACGTTAACAGCGTGGTGTCAGAGAGGCTCGGCATGCCCAAGCTCGACGTGAAGTCCGTGCGTGAGACCTTCGACCGTGACGGGGTTGTGCATCTGCCGGGACTGCTGGCCCCGGACTGGGTCGACCTGCTCGAGGTTGGCATCACCCGGAACCTGCTTCACCCTGGCCCGTACGGGCGGCGGTTGTACGAGGGCACCGATCGGGAGATGCTTACCGACCACAGCAACTTCCGGGTCGTGCCGGAGTACCGGATCCTGATGAGTGACTCGCCGATCGTCGACGTGGTCGGGGGCGTGCTCGACACTCGGGAGCTTTGGTTGTTCTTCGACCAGATCTGGATCAAGGAGCCGGGGCCGGGCCGGCGCACCCCCTGGCACCAGGACGCCACGTCGTGGGTGGCCGGCGGCCAGCAAGTATGCGGCTTCTGGATGGCGTTGGACCCGCTGGACGCAGACGAGTCGCTGGAGTTCGTGCGTGGGTCCCACCGTGGGCCCCTGCACGCTGGGACGGCGTTCGACGCCTACGACGAGACCAAGCCGTACTACCCCGAAGCCGACTGGCCCAGGCTGCCGGACATCGAGGCGGACCGCGGCGCGTGGGACATCATCTCCTTCCCCAACGCCCCTGGTGACGCGATCTTGTTCCATCCTGCGATCTTGCACGGCGGTGGCGCGGGTCGCGGTCGCCGCCGGACGCTGTCGCTGCGTTTCTTCGGCGACGACGTCGTGTACTCGCCGCGGCCCGGCGTCCCGTCGCCGCAGTTCCCGGGTGTGTTGGCCACCCACGAGGCCGGTGACCCTTTGCGCTCGTCGTGGTTCCCCCGTGTTCTGCCGAAGCCGGCTCCCGGCTGGTGGTAGCCGGCGGTGTGTGGGCTGGCCCCGGCGTGCGTCGATTACAGAGGCGGCGGTCCGGTTGAGCCGGCTACCTTGAGCGCGTCTGCGAGCTCTCGGAGGTTATGCACGGCGTCCCGGCCTTTGGTCCACGGCCGAACCACGACCTGGTGCACGCCTGCCGCTTCGAGCTCGGCGACGTCTGCGGCGGTCGGTGTCGTGGCCGTGATCAGTGAGATCTCGAGAGGTTGGTGGCCGCGGTCGCAGTCATGCCTTGCCTCGCGCAGGCGATCGACGACCGGTGCCACTTCGTGGGTCTGCAGACCGACCCCGATCCAGCCGTCGCCGAGACGGGCGGCCCGTTGCAGTGCGACCGGTGTGATCCCCCCGAAGAAGAACGGCGGGTGCGGGCGGGTCTGCGGCTTCGGCTCCATACCGGACGGTGGCAGCGTGAAGAACTCCCCGTCGAAGCTCGGCTCCGGGTCGTTCCACAGCCGCACCATGAGTGCGAGCGACTCCTCCAGTCGAGCGCCGCGTCGCTGCCAGGGCTGCCCCACGATGTCGAACTCTTCTTTCAGCCAGCCGGTTCCGACGCCGAAGAGGAAGCGCCCCTGGCTGAACAGGTCGATCGTCGCCACCGACCGGGCAAGGTGGTAAGGGTCGTGCAGCGGAACGATAGACAGCGATAGCCCGAGCCGGATGCGCTCGGTGCGTGCGGCGAGGAACGACAGTGCGGCGTAAGGGTCGTAGAAGGGCAGCCGCGAGTGGTACGCGGGGGTGCCGGGAGAGGCTTCGGCGTATGGGTAGGAGGACGCCATGGACAGTGGCGAGATGATGTGCTCACCGAGCCACAGCGTGTCGAAGCCAAGGCGTTCGGCCTCGACCGCCACGTCGATCATCTGGGCCGGGCGGAGCGGGAAGAGCGAGACTGCGTAACGCATCGTCCGACCCTAAACATCAGATGTTTCGATGTCAAAGGTGTCCCGACGATGCGCGGTTCCGCGGGTCAAGTGAGCCGCTCAGGTAAAGCATCTGATGCCTTGCCTCCCGTACGATCAAGGGATGCCGACCAAAGCTGCCGCGGCTAAGACCCCGCCGCCGGGCCTGGGCACGCCTGCACCCACCGGCCGCGCCCAGCTCGAGGTCCGTAGGGTCCAGTCCTCCTACATCCAGGTGTCGGATCAGCTCCGCGACCTGATCCTTCGCGGAGACCTCGCGACGGGGCAGAAGCTTCCGTCGGAGGCCGAGATGGCCCCGCTCTTCGGGGTCAGCCGCAGCACGATCCGCGAGGCGCTGCGGATCCTGGTGACCGAAGGGCTGCTGACCACACGACGGGGCGTGCAGGGCGGGACGTTCGTCGCCGAGCTGGACTCGAGCCGGATCGAGGGCGTCCTCAACACCACGCTCCACGTTCTCGCCCTGACCAACCAGGTGGGTGCGGCCGACTTCCTCGAGGCCTGGCAGGCGCTGGAGGTTCCTGCGGCCCGGCTGGCTGCACGGCGGCGAGGAGGCGACGTGCTAGCCGAGCTCGAAAGGACCAGCCGCGACATGCCGGTCAAGGCCGCTCGCGACGCCCGGCTGGCTCAAAGCGGCGAGTTCCACTCCGCCGTTCTGGTCGCGTCGGGGAACTACCTGCTGGAGGCGATGGGACGGCCGGTGTCGGCCGTCGCCCGGGTCCGCTTCTCGCGCACCGTGCCCACCGTGGACTTCTGGCGGACCAACACCGAGGAGCACCGACGGATCTACGCGGCCATCGAAGCCGGTGACGAGGAGCGTGCGCAGGCCGAGGCCGCCGCCCATGTCTCGGGGCTGCTGCAGTACTACGGTCCGGCGGCCGACCCTCCGCTGCCGCCGGTGCGCCGGCCAGCCAAGCGTCGCCAGCCACCGCCGGCTCGTTGACTCGGAAAAGATCTGAGGTATTCTGGCGGGGCTTTGCGCTGCTCCCGCGCGGGCGGGGCTGAGCCGCCGAAAGGGCCGCTGATGACGAATCGCCAGAACCTTGCAGCCGCCTTCGAGCGTCATCAGCTTCAGGACCCGTCCGTCACCGCTCTGGTCGTGGGCGACCAGCGGTGGACCCGGGCAGAGCTCGCCGAGCTGGCCGCGCGTGCTACAGGGGTGCTGCTGGATCTAGGTGCCAGGCCCGGTGACGCGGTCATGGCCCAGTACGGCACGCATGCACCGGACCTGGCAGTCGCTTTGGCTGCTGCCCGACTCGGCTGCACTTTCATCCCGATCCCGCACCGACTGGGTCCGTACGAGTTCAACTACGTGCTCGGGCTTGCACGACCGGTCCTGCTGGCCGTGCACGACACCTCGCTGACCGAGCGCCTGGAGGTGCCTGCCGGGACGACTGTGATGTCGGCTGAGCAGATCCTCGAGCACGATGCTGTGCACACTCCGCTGCGCGAGGAGCCCGCTGGCCACGTCGCGGTGGTGGGGTTCACCTCTGGATCGACCGGGCGGCCGAAGGGCGTCATGGCCCGGTGGAGCACGCTGGACTGGGTCGCGGGGTTCCTGGCATCGCTGGTCTCGTTGCAGCCGGGCGAGGCCATCTGCGTCACCGGCGCCGGTGCGGGGGTGCCCGGCTTCACCCTCTTCACCTATCTGGGGCTCACGCGCGGGGCGACGATTGTGACCGCAGAGCGCTGGGATCCCCGCCGGGTCCTTCAGCTCATGCACCGGGAGCGCACTGTCTGGTCGACGATGGTGCCGACGATGCTCTACCTGATGCTCGAGGTGAAGGCAGCAGACCCGGACCTTGAGCTGCCGTCGTCGATGCGCGCGGTGTCGGTGGGCGGGGCGTTCATGTCCGAGGACCTGATCCGGCGTTCGCGCCACGAGCTCGGGCTGGAGGTCCTGCGGGTCTACGCCATGGCTGAGTGCATGATGGCCTGCCAGATGCGACTGTCCGACCCGGTCGACAAGCGTGACTCCGTCGATGGCTGGCCGGGGCCGGGTGCCGAGGTGGCGGTGTTCGCCGCCGATGGAGCGGGGCACGTGTCGACTGGCGAGGTCGGCGAGCTCGGACTCAAAGGGGCGTCCTTGTTCGAGGGCTATCTCGGGGACCCGACGACCAAGTCGGCCCGGCTCACTCCGGACGGCTTCTTCCTCAGCGGCGACCTGGGCATGATCACCCCTGACGGCTTCGTGAAGGTCGTCGGCCGCAAGAAGGACCTGATCATCCGGGGCGGGTTCAACATCGACCCGGTCGAGGTCGAGGAACTGATCCGCAACCACCAGGGTGTCCGTGACGTTGCCGTCATCGGCTACCCAGACGAGAAGTTCGGCGAGCGGGCCTGCGCCGTCCTGCAGGTGGTCGACGGCGCCGACATCACCCTCGAGGAGCTGGCCCCCTTCCTGCTCGGCTTCGGCCTGTCCAAGGAGAAACTGCCCGAGCGGGTCGTCTGTGTGGCCCAGATGCCCCGGACTCCCGACGGGAAGATCCTCAAGGGCGAGCTGCGGCTGCGGCTGGTCGGGTCGGCGTGACCGGCGCCGCCGCCGCGTTGCCGCTGTTCGACCACGCCCTGCTCGTCGGGAGCCCGGACTACGGCGAGCTGGTTCTCGTGCGGCACGCTCAGCAGGGTGTCAACGCCCTCAACGACCCCGCTCGCCCCAAGGGCGGCGATGCCCCCTTGAGCGACCTGGGCCTGCGCCAGGCGGTCGCAGTCGCCGACGAGCTCGCCCACCAGCGCGTCGACGCGGTCTACTGCAGCCATCTGGAGCGGGCCCAGATGACAGCGGCTCAGATCGCCGATCGGCACGGTCTGGAACCGGTGGTGGACGCGGCGCTGGCCGAAGTAGGTGTCTACCGGGACATCCCGGCGGGTCGGACAGTCGCCGACGAGCTCGGGCCACAGGGAGTCGCGCACGTTCGTCGCACATTCACGGCCCAGCGGTGCTGGGACGTCTTCCCGCTCAGCGAGCAGCGAGAGGAGCTACAGGCACGCATAGCGGGTGCGCTCGGCCGGATCATGGCAGCCCACGCGGAGGCCACCCGGGTGGTGGTCGTCTGTCACGGCGGGGTGATCAACGCGGTCCTTCGAGGGATCCTGGACGTGCCGACAGACATGTTCTTCTTCCCGGCGCACGCCTCACTGTCACGCGTCGGTCGCGGCGACGGCCGCCTCGCCCTGCGGTCAGTGAACGAGACCGGTCACCTGCAGCGGCGACCCGGCGTGGAGGTGACGTTCTGATGGACGGCTTCGACCTGGGATCGACGGACCGGCTGCTCACGACCACCCGAGCTGTTCGCAAGCGGCTGGACCTTACGGCACCGGTGGAGGAGTCCGTCGTCCTGGAATGCCTACGGATCGCGACACAGGCCCCCAGCGGCGGCAACGGCCAGCGCTGGCGCTGGCTCCTGGTGCGCGACCGGTCCGCCAGAGCCACCATCGCCGGCTTCTACCGCCAGTCCTACGAGGCGTACTCCGCGCCGCGGCGCGGCCTGGTCCCCGCCGACGACCGGTCAGGGCAGCGCATCGTCGACTCCTCAGACTTCCTCGCCGAGCACCTCGCCGAGGTGCCCCTGTTGGTGATCCCCTGCGTACTGGACCGGCTCGGCCCTGGCGCGACCCTGCAGGAGTCGGCGAGCCTGTACGGGGGCATCCTGCCGGCGGTCTGGAGCTTCCAGCTCGCGCTGCGCAGCCGCGGCTACGGCTCGGCGTTCACCACCTTGCACCTAGTCCACGAGGGTGAGGTGGGTGAGCTGCTGGGCATCCCCGAGACGGTCACCCAAGTAGCGCTGCTTCCGGTGGCCAGGTACACCGGGCAGACATTCCGTCCGGCCCCACGCCGCCGCATCGAGGAGCTCACGTACTACGACCAGTGGCGACGGACGGCCGCTGATGTCGCGGCCCTGGACTCGCAGCACTGAGACCGGGGCAGCGGTCGACGTGACCGGGCGGGGGAGGGCCGACGGCCTTGTCTCGCACCTTGCTGACAGCCGAACGGTCGGCTCGTCACGGGGCTCCAACCCCCCGGCTCAGTCGACGTCGACACCCTCCGCCGGCTCTGGGTAGAAGTTCCTGGCCCACTTGCGCATCGCCCCGACGGGCCTTGCCTCGTCGCGGGTCAGGGCCGCGTTGGGTCGGTACAGCATGTTCTCCCAGATCGGTATGTCCCGTTCGATCTGCACGATCTGCTCGCGGACCCGAGAGCGAGCCATTCCCTGCGGCTCGTCTCCGGGACCGTCGTCGTCGCGGTAGACCAGCACCGACTGGAACATGTCACAGTGCTCGTCGTCGATCGGAGTCTGGGCCTGGATGCTGATCGCCTTGTCCGGCTCGGGGAAGAAGGTGAACTGGTAGCCCACACCCCACACCTCGGCGTCGACGACCACTTCGACCGGCCCATCGGGAGTCAGCCGCGTCCGCTCCTTGCCGTAGCCGTAGGTGATGCGGATCGCCGTGCGAAAGCACCACTGCTCGACCGAGTACGACTCGAGCACGATCGGTCCCTCGGCCCGGTGGACCCAGTGCAGATGGTCCAGGTCGACGTTGTTCTCGGCCACATACTGCGGCCGCATCCGGACGCCGGTGAACTTGCCCGAGCAGTGCGGGTGCACCGGGTACCGCTGCCCCTGCGCCACCCCGGGCAGATCGACCGGGGCGGGCCACAGCGGGTCGCGACCAGCCGCGTCATGCCACACCCAGATGATGCCGTTCGACTCGCGCGTGTTCCAGCAGCCGATCCGCCGTCGCAGGATCGGCTCGCCCACCGAGGGCACCATCGTGTTGACACCGGAGCGGTCCCAGGACCAGCCGTGGAACGGGCACACGACGTCCTCACCCTGGACCTGCCCCCCGAACCCCAAGTGCGCGCCCATGTGCGGGCAGTGAGCGTCCAGCACCTGCACCACCCCGGAGGCGGTGCGGTAGATCACCAGATCCTTGCCGAAGTACTTCATCGGTCGGACGTCACCGACGGCCACCTCGGCGCTCCACGCAACCTGGAACCAGCCGGTCGGCTGACCCACGTGGGGGAAGCCGCGTCCCTGCGCCGTCATGCCAAGAGCGTAAACGTCTGATGAATGTCGGTCAAGGCTGGGTGGGCAGGCTGCGTGCGCGCACCCGGCGTTCGAGGAAGTCGGCGAGGACGTCCTCGAACACGACGTTGTCGTCGCCGGCCACCATGTGGTGGGCGCCGGCGACGGTGGCGAACTCCGCGTGCGGCACAAGCTGGAGGAATCGGCGGGCGTCCTCGATGCTGAGCACGTCTGACTCTCCGCCCCGCACCAGCAGCGTGGGTACCCGCAGGAGAGCGGCCGCGGCGCCAAGCCGAGCAGGGTCGAGCAGGGTGTTGCGCTGCACTGGCTGGTCGGTCGCCGCGGCGAGCAACGCAGGGTCCCAGTGCCAGAACCAGCGGCCGTTCACCTGGCGCAGGTTCTTGCGCAGACCCTCGAGCGTGGCTGGCCGGGCACGGTACGGCAGATAGGCAGCAACCGCGTCGGCCACGTCCTGGATGCTGTCGTAGCCGTCGGGCCGTGCGGTCATGAAGTCCCTGATCCGGCTGGTGCCAGCGGGCTGGACGAACGGGGAGACGTCGACCATGACCAAGCCGAGTGCGAGATCGGGTCGCGGTCCCACGGCCGCCAGTGACGCGTTGCCCCCCAGGGACGCCCCGACCAGGACTGCTGGCCGGCCCACGTGCTCAACCAGGCGGACCACGTCGTCCGCGAACCGGTCGAGGCCGTAGTCACCGTTCGGCGACCATCCGCTGTGGCCGTGGCCTCGCAGGTCGACCGTCAGCGCGTACCAGCCGGACCGTCCGAGTCGGGCGGCGGTCGCGCGCCAGGAGTGCCGGGTCTGGCCGCCTCCGTGCAGGAGCAGGACAGGGGTGTCGCCCGGGTCGCCGTAGGCGTCGGCCTGCAGCAGCACGTCGGCGCTGCGGATGGTGAGTGCAGCCCTGCCGGCCGCTCCGCCGGTGTCGGTCACGGCACGTCCCAGGTCACCGTCTCGGCGGGGACGTCGGAGTACTTCTCGCCGAGGTGGATCGAGTACTCGTTCATGGGAGCCGCCATCGACACCTGGGCCGAGTCCCCGTCATGGGCCAGCAAGGCGTCCAGGCTCCGGGTGTGGGCGGTCAGGATGGACGTGCGACGGCGGTCGGGGTAGTCCACGCCCGGGGTCGGCCCGTCCACCATGCCGATGGAGGCGTCGATGGGGAAGCCGTAGATCTGGCTGCCCGAGGCCCACGCCATGATCTCGTGGAAGTCCTTGTTGCTCCGAAGGAAGCTCTCGCGGTTCTTAAGGTTCTGACCCATCGACTGGAGCAGGCTGGTGGCCGGGTCCGAGCCGCCGGGGTTCTCGACCGTCGGCCCGCCCCACGATCCCGGCTTGAGCGAGATCACTTTCCGCAGCTGGAGGAACGGCGGCGCTTTCGGCAGGGTCTCCCGCCCGATCCGGTACGGCTCGAGCATCGGCTTCTCGGTGGGGAGGCGATCAGCGACACCGGCAACGCTACGACGGCTCTTGTTGACGGTGCGGCGGGCGGCGGGCATGGCCGGCTTCTTCGGCCGGGACGGCACCTGGTGGGCCATGCGGCTCCCGTCGCTGGGTCAACTGTCACGTCGATAGGGGGTAATCGTAGTCAGAGATTCCAGTGGAGGTCCCGTGCCTGACAACGCCGAGCGCACCCTTTAGACCACGTCGGCGACCGCCCCACGGCCCCACCCCAGAAGCTCGGCGAGCACTTCACGAGTGTGCTGGGCTACTGACGGCACAGCGTCGTAGCTGGCCGTCGTATCCGGACATGTGCAGGACTGCCCGTGCATCAGGGTGATGCCCGCAGGCGGAACACGCAGCCGCCGGCTGTGGCACGCCCACGGGTAACCTCGGCAGCCTGAGCCTGGCGTCGCTGGCGCAACGATCAGGTCGCAGGCCAGGCCAACGTCAAAGCCGCCGCCAGGACCCAGCCCCCCACTGCGGCGTTCAGCGGCTTGCGCGGCGCGATGAGCACGCTGCCCCCCAGGCCACCAGCCGCCTGAGCCGCGGTCTGGCTGCGGGCGAACGAGGTGGCGGGCCGTCCGGCGCAGAACGTTCCCCCGCCCGGTGAGCTCCTCGATGCGCAGCGCATCCTCGACCTGCTGCGAGACCGCTCGCGGGGGGTGGGGGCGTTGATGGTGGCGATCAGCACTTAGTCGCTGACTTCGGTGACGACCGGTTCGCCAGTCGAGGGGCTCCTGTCCATGGGGTCGACTCGGCGGCGGTCGCCGGTTCAGCGCGGCGCCATCCGAAGGGCACCGTCAATGCGCACGGTCTCACCGTTGAGATAGGTGTTCTCCAAGATGTGCTGGGCCAGCTGTGCGAACTCGGTTGGCTCCCCAAGACGGGCCGGGAACGGGATCCCGGCCGCGAGGGCGGCTTTCACCTCAGGCGCCAGCCCGTCCAGGATGGGGGTGTCGAAGACCCCGGGCGCGATGGAACACACCCTGATCCCGCGCCTGGCCAGGTCGCGGGCCGCGACCAGGGTCAGTCCGACGATGCCGCCCTTGGAAGAGGCGTACGGGGCCTGTCCGATCTGTCCCTCGTAGGCCGCGATGGAGGCGGTCAGGACGCAGGCGCCGCGTTCTCCGTCTATCGGCTCAAGCTGCGACATCCGGGCCGCTGCCAGGCGCAGGACATTGAAGGTGCCGACGAGGTTCACCCTGACAATGTGCTCGAACTGCTCCAGTGAGCCCGGCTGACCGTCGCGGTCGACCACGCGGACCGGCCCGCCACGCCCGGCGCAGTGCACGAGCCCCCGTAGCTCGCCGAGCTCGGCGGCTGCGTCGACCGCTGCGGCCACAGCGTCGGGGTCGGTGACGTCGGCGGCGGCGAAATGGGCGTTGTCGCCGAGCTCATCGGCCACCGCTGCTCCGGCCGACGTGGGCAGGTCGACCAGGACGACGCGTCCCCCTGCGGCGACCAGCCGGTTGGCGGTCGCTCGGCCGAGACCTGATGCGGCGCCGGTGACGACGAAGGCATGTCCAGAGATCCTCATGCTGGTCCTTTCTGTCGGGAAGTGGTTCTAGCCGTCCAGCAGCTCGATGATGCAGCCGCAGCCGGCGATGGCACCTAGCCCGCACCGACGGCTGGCCGGGGTCGGTGACCTGGTCCCGAGTGCTGGCGGTCCCACCGACGAGTCCACACGGCCCCCACCCCCTGCTGCCACCGTGCCCCACGCCGGAACTTACGTCAGCACCCACGCCAGGGCTCCAGCCGGCCCACCCGTCAACGGTAGGTGAGCAGGCCCGGTGTCGCCTGAAGATGGTGATGGTCGTTGAAGGTCGACAACGCGATGCCGCTTCGACCGTAGATCAACTTGGTGATGCCGGTGTTGACGCTGACCCGGTTCAGGCACGTCCAGATCCGCGCGAGCTGCGCTCCGGTGACGTCAGGGCCGGCGACCAACAGCGCCGCAACCATGGCGATGGGGCCGCCCGAGCTGACCACAAGAACTGCCCGGTGCTCGTCCAGCAGGGCCTGCGATCGGACCAGAACGCCAGCGACGCGAGCGCGAAAGGCAGGAAAAGACTCGACATAGTCGCCGTCGAAGTCGCCGCTGCACCATCTGACGGTCGCCTGCTCAAAGGCGCGCTGAAAGGCGGCCGCGGCGTCGCGTGGCTCCGGCTGCCCGTCGGTGCCGTCCGCGAACAGGGTCGCGCGGCGGGCAACGTCGAGAACTTCCTCGAAGTCGAACTCGTCCCACCCGGGGTCGATCCGTACCGGAGCCGGCTGCCCCAGACCGTCGAACAAGGCGGCCACGGTCTGTTCATGGCGGCGCATCTGCCCCCGCACGACAAGGTCCGGCTGCGTCTTCTGAGCGGCCAACGAAGCGCCTGCGACCCTCGACTGCTCCACCCCAAGGTCGGACAGGACGTCATAGTCGGCTGTGCCGAGCGAAGCTCGACCATGTCGAACCATCAGCAGCTGCGCCACGGCGTCAACAGACC
>Ga0075015_100000487_pt1 | contig 13856 bp, 7 predicted proteins | sample AleBraG_ABR_2013_FD_71476 | JGI IMG/M metagenome (GOLD analysis project Ga0075015, IMG submission 71476) | Freshwater sediment microbial communities in response to fracking from Pennsylvania, USA - Alex Branch Run_MetaG_ABR_2013 | ecosystem: Environmental > Aquatic > Freshwater > Creek >...
GCTTTGGAGCTGGCGCACGGTGCGTCCCGTTGGCGACGCCGCCGCCGCCACCAACAGCAGCAGCAGCAGCAGCAGCAGCACACCCCACCTTATCCTGGTATATGGATTTGTTGAAATAGTCACAAATTCGTGGGATGGTTATCCGCGTTCGGGGGGAAGAACGTCGGGGGGAACATGGGGCGACACTTGCGCACGCCAGGGATGGCGCTGCTGACATTAGGCTGTGCGTGGGTGGTCACTGCGTGCGCGGAGGACTGGCTGCCCATTGCGCCCGATGAACTGAAGCTAGCCGCCGAGCCGGCAGCACCGGGCGCGAGTGCGATCTACCTGTATAGCCAGGTCGATCGCAACGACAATGACCCGTCCGAGCGAAACTACGAGCGCATCAAAATTCTGACCGAAGATGGGCGCAAGTACGCCGATATCGAAATCCCGTATTTGAAGGGCACCGAATCGGTGGGCGATATTCGTGCTCGGACCATACGGCCGGACGGCACCATATTGAACTTCGACGGCAAGGTCTTCGATAAGACCATTGTCAAGGCGCGTGGCGTCAAATACTTTGCCAAGACTTTTGCGATTCCAGATGTGCAGGTCGGCAGCATCATTGAGTACCGCTATCGCCATGATCTGGCCTCCGGGTACGTATTCAATTCCCATTGGATCTTGAGCCAGGAGTTGTACACCCGGAAAGCCAAGTTCACCCTGCGCGCCTATGGTCAATATGCCCTGACCTGGAGTTGGCCGTTGGGATTGCCCGAGGGCACCAAGGCCCCCGAGGAGCACAACGGCACCATTGAGCTGGAAACCGCGAATGTGCCGGCCTTTGTCGAGGAAGATGACATGCCGCCCGCCAACGAGCTCAAGTATCGAGTGGACTTCATTTACAGCGATGAAAGCCCGGGCAAGGATGTCAATGCCTTCTGGAAGCGCTTCGGCAAGCAGTCGTATCGGCGTGTCAATGATTTCATCGATGAACGGCGAACATTGGGGCAGGCAGTAACGCAAATCGTAGCGGCCGGCGATCCACCGCTCGTCAAGCTGCAGAAGCTTTACGCGCGCAGCCAGCAGATTCGCAACGTGAGCTATGAGCACGATAAAACCGAGCAGGAAACCAAGCGCGAGGACCTGCGCGCGGTGCGCACCAGTGCGGACGTCTGGAATCGCGGCTACGGCGATGGCTTGCAAGTCACCTGGCTGTTCCTGGGATTGGCGCGAGCCGCTGGATTTCAGGCCGATCCGGTGTTGGTGTCGGCACGCGATCAATACTTCTTCAATGCCAGAGTGATGAACTCCGCGCAGCTCAATACCAATGTTGTGCGGGTGAAGCTCGATGACAAGGATTTGTTCTTGGATCCGGGCGCCGCCTATACGCCGTTTGGCATGTTGCCGTGGAGTGAGACCGCTGTCAAAGGTCTGCGGCTCGACAAGGACGGCGGGGATTGGCTCGCCATGCCGCTGCCCGCGGCCGGTGATTCGCGCGTTGAGCGGCACGCCAGCCTGCAGCTGTCGGCCGACGGCGAGTTACAGGGGAAATTGACCGTTACTTACAGCGGGTTGGAAGCGGCCTGGCGCCGTGCCAACGAACGGGATGACGATGATACCGAGCGCCGGCAGTTTCTCGAAGATCAGGTCAAATACGCCGTGCCAATCGGCAGCAACGTCAAACTCACCAACACCCCTGATTGGTCCAGCTCGGCACCCACATTGGTGGCCGAATACGATCTGCGGGTGCCAGGCTTTGCGGAGTCGGCGGGCCGACGCCTCTTGATGAGTGTCGGCTTATTCGGAAATGCTGAAAAGCACATGTTTGAGCGCGCCGCGCGCGTTCACCCACTATACTTTGAGTTCCCCTACCAGCACGACGATGACATCGCCATCGAGCTGCCTGCTGGCTGGCAAGTAAGCAGTACTCCCAGTAAGCAGGCCAAGGAGGGCGACGTCCTGGCATTCAGCAGCGCTGTCGATCAAAGCGGGAGCACTTTGCACCTGCGCCGCTCACTGACGGTCAACATTATGCTGGTGCAAGTGAAGTACTACGACGCAGTGCGCGGCTTCTTTCAGACTTTGAGGGCCAGTGATGAACAACAGATTGTGCTCACCCAGGACAAGGAAGCTGAAAAGCATTAGGCCGGCGGCGCCGGTACAGCTGCCGGCGCTCGCACTGTTTGTTGCTTGCCTGGCGCTACCAGGCTTGAGCTGGGCGAGCTGGGCGAGCGACGCGCCGGATTGGTTGCGAGCGCAGATTAGCGCGCCCCTGCCCGCGCACGATCAGAAGACCGATGCGGTGATGGTATATTCAGAATCGGTCCTGACCGTGCAGGCCGACGGTCGCCTGAAGCGACTGGATCGGCGCGCCTACCGGATTTTGCGTCCCGAAGGAAGGGCGCACGGGCTGGTTCGCGTGTACGTGGATTCGCAAACCCGCGTCACAGGCCTGCATGGTTGGTGCATACCAGCGGACGGTAAGGTATTCGAGGTCAAGGCCAAGGACGCCGTCGAGTCAGCTGTGCTCGGCGTTGACGACGGCTACTTGATGAGTGACGTGCAGACGCAATCGCTGCAGATTCCGGCCACCGAACCGGGGAATCTCATCGGCTACGAGATTGAGCAAGAGCTACATCCCTATGCCGTCGGTGACGAGTGGGATGTTCAGGAAACGGTTCCGGTGCGTGAAACGCATTATACGTTGCAGCTGCCGTCTGGCTGGAGCTACAAGGCGGTGTGGATCAACTCCCCGGAGGTGGCTGCGGTAGCGTCAGGCAATTCACGCTGGAATTGGGTAGTCACCAATCTGGAGCCGGTTAAGATTGAGGAGGATATGCCGCCGTGGCGCGGCATCGCAGCGCGTATGGTGGTATCGTTGATTGCGCCGGGCGGGCAGGAGCTGGGATTTCGCAGCTGGCACGACTTGGGCGCCTGGTATCTGCATCTGGCCAGCGATCGGCGCAACGTTGACACCGAGATCAAGCAGAAGGTGGCGGCGCTGACGGTGGGCATCCCCGGCATGCTTGGCAAGATGCGAGCCTTGGCGGCATTCGTGCAAAACGATATTCGCTATGTCGGGATCGAACTGGGCATCGGCGGCCATCAGCCACACCCTGCGGCCGAGGTCCTGGCGCACGGCTATGGCGACTGCAAGGACAAGGTCACGCTGTTGAGCGCCATGTTCAAGGAACTGGGCATCGAGTCCTATTATGTGGCGATCAACACCACGCGTGGCTCGGTGACAACCACGACACCGCCCAATCTGGATTTCAACCACATGATCATTGCCGTGGCCGTTCCGGCCGCCGCCAGTGATCCCGCTCTGATCGCCACAATTGCTCACCCCAAGCTCGGCTCGCTCCTATTCTTCGACCCCACCGATTCCCTGACGCCCTTTGGCGCCTTGCGCGGTGGATTGCAGGCCAACTTTGGCCTGTTGATCAGCCCCGACGATGGCGAACTAGTCAAGTTGCCGCAGCTGAGTAGCGACAGCAACGGCATTCATCGAGTAGCCAAGATGACGCTCGATGCCGATGGCACCCTTCACGGGGAAATTCAGGAAATCTGGTCGGGGGACCCAGCAGCGCGGCAACGATTCGCCCTGCGCGCCACCACCCAGGACATTGATCGCATCAAACCAGCCGAAAAAGTTGCCGCCGAGGCGCTCTCAAGCTTTCATTTCGAAAAGGCGGCGATTCGTAATCTGCACGACGCCCAGCGACCCTTCGAGTGGAATTATTCGCTGGTTGCCGATCACTACGCGAAACTCAGCGGCGGGCTGCTGTTGTTACGACCGCGAATACTCGGCTCAAAATCGAGCGCTTTGCTGGAGGGCGAAGAGCCGCGCCGCCAGCCGGTCGAATTCGACGGACCACAGCGCGACAGTGACGAATTCGACATCGCATTGCCGGCGGGATTCAGCGTCGATGAATTGCCGCCACCCATCCACGCCGACTACGGATTTGCGCTTTACCAGAGTGAATCCAAGGTGGTGAATCAGGTGCTGCGCTACACGCGCAGCTTCGAGATCAAACAGCTGAGCGTACCCACCGACAAGCTCGATGAGCTCAAGAGCCTGTATCGACTCATTTACGGCGACGAGCGGCGCATGGCCGTATTGAAGCCGGCGGGGTCATAGCGGCAGTTTTCGGCCAGCCGGGTCAAGGTCTGCGGGTTTGGACCCTGTGGCATTGGCGCGCCTGGAGAAACTCGAACTCCCGACCTACTGGTTCGGGGTTCGTTGGCGCCACCTGCTTGAAATTTGAGCATCTTGTAAATCAATGGGTTACAAACCACGCCACCGGGACATTGTTGCACTATCAGCACCACTGAGCACAACGGAGCATCACCCACTCACGCAACAGTCACGCAACCTTCTGGTTTCGACCAGGAGGTCGGGACTTATGGGCCGGACTACCTCGGCGTCACAGCGGTAGCGCTACCCGCCCGGGTGCCGGTGCCAGTGTCTGATCAAGCCTATTTGGGCCGCGGAATGGCCGGTTTCGCGAAGAGCATCCAGCAGCTATCGACCCACAACTCCGGCCGTTGACATTCGAAGCTCAGCTACGGCAAGCAGCCGGTCGCCGCTCCGCGCTTCCATAGCGTGAAGTGTGCCTTTGGACAACTACACGCCAATGAAAGCGGGTCTCATTAACCGGTCGGGCCGGTACTCCGCCCTATGGATAATCCGCTGTATTTTGATACGGTATGGTTCACTGTAAATTGACCCTTCGGAGCCTTCCGGTGCGGGAATTCATGGCAAGCTAAAGATGAACAGTGTGGGTAATTCCTCCCCTACCGCTTTGTTATTTGCCCGCTGGGCCGCGGGGAAAGCGTGGCTGGCACTGGAGCTTGCGCCTGCGTGATCACAGACCGCGCGACGACGTACCGGATATTCGCAGAAGCGTTGGAGCTGGAACCCAGCCGCCGTGATCCCTTTGTCGAAGCACAGTGTCGGGGTATGCCCGACATGTTGGTCCGGGTTCGTCGCCTGCTTGCGATCGCGAATACCGATGACTCGGCGACCGGAATGTTGCAAGGCGGGTTGATACCCGCGCTGCCGCCGGTACCCGAGCGCATTGGTAGGATCTACGGCCGATTTCAGCTGCTCGAGCTCTTGGGGAGTGGCGGTATGGGCGCCGTGTATCGCGCCCAACGCACTGACGGTGTCCCGCAGACAGTGGCTGTGAAGGTACTGCGCGATGTGGTCGGGACTGCCAGCGGTACGCAGTTTACTCGCGAAGCGCGGATGCTCGCGGGGCTTGAGCACCCATCGATTGCGCGGCTTGTTGATGCGGGGGTTCAGGGTGGCGAGGGGTGGATCGCCATGGAGTTCGTGCGCGGCCAGCCGATCACTGAGTATTGCGATGAGCGCAAGTTTAACCTGGCGGCACGGGTACGCCTGTTGATCGAGGTTGCCGATGCGGTGGTGGCAGCGCACCGGCAATTGATTGTTCATCGTGACATCAAGCCCAGCAATGTGCTCGTGACCGATGCGGGCGATGCCAAATTGATCGACTTTGGCATTGCCTACGCGCTGCGAAATCTCAGCGCAGCGCATGAACCCACGCTCGATGTGAGCCGATTATTTACGCCGCACTACGCCGCGCCGGAGCAAGTACGGGGGGAGCCCGTGAACGTGGCGACGGACGTATTTGGACTGGGTGCGCTGGCCTATCGCCTGCTCTCTGGTGCCGAACCATTCGCCGCAGCCCACAGCGCCATCGAGTACCTGCTGGCGGTGACGCAAAGTGATGTAGAGCGGCCCAGCGCCGTGGCGCTCAAGTCTGGAGCGGGAGCGGATTTGATCGGCGCGCACCATCTTAGAGGAGATCTGGATTCAATCCTGATGAAGGCGTTGGAGCGTGAGCCGGCGCGCAGGTATGCGGGGGTGCAGGAATTCCGGGCAGACCTCAAGAACTACCTCGAAGGGCTCCCGGTGGCAGCGCGGTCGGGTACTTGGCCGTATCGGTTTGGCAAGTTTGCGCGCCGCCGCGCGGTAGGTCTCGTCATCGCCTCTGTGTGCACGCTGGGAGTAATTGTGGCCGGCGCCATCTACAACGTGCAGCAGCGGCAAGTGACCCAAGCTCGTGACGCCGCCGCACGGCGCGGGGAATTTCTCGAGCGCGTGCTCAAATCCGCAGATCCCAACTCCGGACGGCGCGATATCACGGTGGCCGAACTGCTGGATTCGGCTGCGCATGATATGGATCGGACTTTGGGTAAGGAGCCTTTGGTGGAGGCGTCCATGCTGGGCCTACTCGCCGACACCAATGGCGAGTTGGGTCGCTACCCAGCGGGACTCGCGGCCAGCGATCGCCAGTTGGCACTGCTGGGAGCCCACGGTGCCACTAAGCTTGAGATGGCGCGGGCTTTGCAATCTCGGGGAGAGTTACTGCGCGCATATGGTCACTATGCCGATGGGATACCGATCATGCGGCATGCCTTGGCGCTGTTGCAGGGGCTGGTGGGCGCCGACCAAGAACGCGCGATTGCGTTGAACACCCTTGGTCAAGTGTTGGCCAACACCGGAGCGGAAGACGAGGCCGAGCAGTTATTTCGCCAGGCGATAACTCTTGACGCAAGCTTGGCCGAGGACAAACGCGGCGCAGCCGGCGCGCCGCTGCAGAATCTTGCGGTGCTGCTCAATCGCGAGGGAAAGTACGCCGACTCGGTCACGGCCGCGCGCCAAGCGGTTGACGTGGAAAAGCAATACTTCCCCGCTGATGATCCTGGTGTATTGAGCGCCGAGCGAAACTACGCCATGACGCTGGAAGCTGTGCATGACCTCAGTCAAGCGGAACCCATGCTCCGAGAATTGATGATTCACACGGCTCGTGTCCGGGGCCACGATCATCCTGAGGCGCTCGTGGCGCAGGTCCAACTGGCTGAAGTTCTGAATGATCTCGGTCGCTTCGCCGAGGCCGAGCAATTGACCCGAGCGGCGGCGACCGGCTTGGACAGGGTGCAGGGACCCGACTCACCGTACGCCACGAGCGCGTGGAGTGATTTTTCCATCGCCGCATGCAATGGTGTGGACGCTGTCGTGGGTCTCGAGGCCGCGCGGCGAATGGAGGCTATTCGCGCCAAAACCATGCCGCCTGACGATTGGCGCCGCTTGGCCGCGCAGACTGATATCGGCCTGTGCTTGGTGCGGTTGCGTCGATTCCGAGAGGCTCAACCCATTTTACAGAAGGCGGCGACGGGCCTCGAAGCCAACCGCGGGGCCGGCTTTTACACCACTCAATTGGCCTTCAAGGCGTTGCGGGAGCTCTACCAAGGTACCGGGCGCCCGGCCGAAGCCGCGGAGGTGGCAGCTAAGATTGCAAAATGACCTGAGCTCCTGGCCTGGTGGCACGAAATTCGCGTGCGTTGCGCCTTACCTCTGTAGGGACACCGCGGATAACCACCTGGAGCAGCTCATGGCGCACCGAGAAATTGGAAACACCGACCAACCGGTACTGGGTCAGGGCCGGCATTTGCCTTGGCGGTGGCCAAAATTCGCCACCGGGCTGGCGGCCGTTGGAGTCGGCGCGGTGGCCATCAGCGCCATGGCGGTCGGCGTGGCGGCTCATGGAACTGTCGCGTCTCATGCGATGAGTTCGCTCCAAGTTCTACCCAGCCAAAAGTCGGATTCCAGTGTGCGACCCAATCACTTGGCTGCGAGTCTGTCAGGCCGACCGCTGAATTTTGAGGCCAACCTGGGTCAGGCTCCCGCCGACGTTCAATATCTGGCGCATGGATCCGCTTACGCGATTGAGCTGACGAAGCAGGGCGCAGCGCTCGCCTTCGGCGGCCACAGTTCTAGAGCGGAGCAAGTGATTCGACTGCGCATGCAAGGCGCCAATCTAGCTTTAAACCCGGCGGCCGAGGAGCCTCTGCCGGGACGAGTGAACTATTTTATCGGCAACGATCCATCGAAATGGCACACCAGTGTCGCCACCTACAACAAGGTCCGTTACGCGGGTGTCTATCCCGGCATCGATCTCGTGTACTACGGCACGGACGGTAAGCTTGAATATGACTTCGCGGTGGCACCGGGGTCCGATGCCAAAACGATTGAATTGAATTTCGAAGGTGCTCGGCGCCTACGCGTCGATAGTCACGGGGATCTGAAAATCCAAACGTCGGATCGCGAGATCGCTTTCCAAAGACCAGTGGCGTATCAAAGCGGCGATGCGGGTCTACGGATTCCAGTGAGCGCGCAATACCGGCTCAACGGCACGGCGGTGCGATTTGAGGTGGGCTCGTACGATCGTAGCAGGGAACTGATCATCGATCCCGTGCTGAGCTACTTCAGTTACCTCGGCGGCAGCGGCGTGGACTATACGGGCATTACCCCAACGACAGTCGGACAGGTATCTGGCGAGGCCGCGGCGCTAGATAGCGCCGGCGAGCTCTACGTCACTGGCACTACGGCCTCCACGAACTTCCCCGTGCAGTCGGCCTACCAGTCGACCGGCCCTGTCAAGACCTCTGGGCAGCAGTGGGCCTTCGTGACCAAATTCGCGGCCGACGCCAAGACGCTGGTCTTCTCGACCTACTTTGGCGGCACCAACGACAATGATTACGGCTACGGCATCGCGGTCGATGCCAATGGCAACGCCTTCGCCGTGGGCAAGGCGGGCTCGAGCGACTTCCCCACCACCAGCGGCGCGTTTTTGCGCGTCTGCTCACCGAACTACACTAATTCCCCGAATAATCCTGTTTCCGGCTGCGGCAACAACAACGGCTGGGAATCCTTCGTCGCGAAGTTTTCACCTGCGGGTGCGCTACTGGCCTCAACCTTCATCGGCGGTACGCACACGTTGTCGCAGGCCATTGGGGTCAGCGTGGACGCCAGCGGGCGCCCGTATGTGGCAGGCACGACACTGCCTGGTGAGGACATTCCGACAGGCATTGGCGGATTCAATCAAGCGGTGGGCTTTCAGACCACGGTGGGAGCGGTGGTGCGGGCCTATCCCTATATTGCCAACGTCAACGTCAACGGTGGACTACAGTACGACGCCTATGTGAGTGTGTTCGATCCTACGCTGTCGAACCTGGTCTATTCGACGCTAATCGGTGACAAGCGCCCGCAGGACGGCATCGTTCAGTTCACTTCGCAGGCGAACACCATCGCGGGCGGCGTGACGATCGATGCCGCCGGGAACTTCTATCTCGCCGGCTATACGGCCGATGCCTATCTGCCGACCACGACCGGCGCCTATCAGACGGCGGCCACGCAGTGCGGGCCCTACGCCGCCACCGGCCAGACAAACCTCGGTGGCAACTGCGGCTTCGTGGCCAAATTCTCGCCGGTCGGCGGCGCGCAGCCGCCGACGCTCACCTACGCCACCTACCTGGGCGCCAGCTTCAACTTGCTGACCACCACGCAGGGCGCATCGTGGTCCAACGACATCACCGGCGTCGTCGCGGACTCACAGGGCGATGCCTATGTGGTCGGCTACACCAATGCCGCCGGCTATCTGGTCACCACTGGCGCTTACCAGAGCACCTGCAACGGCTTCACCGGATCGAATTTCAATCACGGGCTCTGCAATGCGATCTATGTGTCGGAGCTCAGCCCCACCGGCACATCGCTGCTGGCGAGCACCTATTTCGGTTGCGTGACTTGTAGCGGCGATCCGGTTTACACGGCCGGCGCGATCGTGCGCGACGCCGCCGGAAATATCTACGTCGGCGGCCGCGGCGGCAACAGCTTGCCGGTGGTCAACGGATTTGCCAGCACTAACGTCAATGGGCAAGGGCCGTTCGTGGCCGAATTCGACTCGGCACTGACGACGCTCAAGTTTTCGAGCTTTGTCAATGTCGGCAACGCGGCGGAGACCGGCCCTGCGGGGCTCGCGCTCGATAGTTCTGGCGCGATCTATGTCGCCGGCAATGTCAACTCGCCGGCCACTTCTGCAGCGACCGCTGGCGCCTTCCAAATGGCCTACGGCGGCGGCGCCTCCGACGGCTTCGTCGCCAAGATCGTGGTAACGGCCGCGACGACCACAACGCTCAGCGTTGCGCCGACGACTGCCACGACGGGCACTAGCGTGACCTTCACCGCAATGGTCGCTGAGTCGCCGGGAGCGGGCGTGCCGAGCGGAACCGCGACCTTCAAGAATGGCTCGACGGTGCTCGGCAGCGGTAACTTGAACAGTTCTGGCATCGGGACTTTCTCAACGAGCACGTTGGCGGTGGGCGCCTATTCCGTCACTGCAGCCTACGGCGGCGATGCCAACAATAGTGCGTCCACTTCAAGTGCCGTGGCGCTGACGATCACCGCCCCCGCACAACCCGCCGTCACGATCACAGTGGCCCCAACGAGCATTGTCCAGGGCGCAAGCGCGACCCTCACCTGGTCGTCGACCAACGCCACGAGTTGCACGGCGAGCGGCGCCTGGAGCGGTACACCGGCCACGAGCGGGACCATGAGCGTCACGCCGGCGGCTGCCGGAACGTCCACTTACACGCTGGCTTGTACGGGCGCCGGCGCGACCGGAAATGGTTCGACCAATCTTACGGTGACCGCGCCCCCGCAGCCCACCGTCACGATTTCGGTGGCGCCGACCAGCATTACCGTAGGCGCGAACGCGACGCTCTCCTGGTCCTCGACCAACGCGACCAGCTGCACGGCCAGTGGCGGCTGGAGCGGAACGCAGACCACGAGTGGCACGGCGACCGTAACACCCTCAGCGTCAGGAACGGCGACGTACAGCCTCGCCTGTACAGGAGCCGGCGGCACCGGCAACGGCTCTGCAAGCCTCACGGTCAACGCCCAAAGTTCGGGTGGCGGCGGTGGCAGTCATGGCGGTGGCGGAGCCTTCAGTCTGTGGACGTTGCTGGCGCTGTTAGTACAAGCATTGTTCACTCTGGCTCGCCGCCAGCGAGGCGTTTTAGGTCGCGAGTAGGCGGTCGCTCGGGTTGACCTGCGGGTCGATTATCGTGCCGGTTGATACTTCGGGAAAACTCCCCTTCGGGAAGCGAGGGGGCCGTAACGAAGACCTCCTTTTGGGAAGGATAGATAGTCAACATTCCACTCGAGTCGGACGAGCCGCCTGTGTCGGATCGACCTGACAGCCGTTTTGGCCCCGCGAACAGTTAGAGTCCGCGCGATCGGAAGCCCGAATTAGTCCCGAGTGAGGTGGCGTCCGCGCATTACGCTGCGACCACTCGGGTCTTCGCCCAATGCCTTGCCACGTATCTGACGTCAGTCCGCCCAGTGAGCTGCGCGGCGCTTGCGGCCGCGGAGTGAAAAACCTTATGGTCCTTATCCAGACGATCCGCTGGCGCTCAATCCAACTAGTTGAATTGAAAAGATGTCGCAGAAGACGTTGCAGAAGACGTTGGTTTGAAAATAATGGGAAAGTGGCAGTCGAGTCCCGCAAGCTTCTGGCATAGAAGTTCAATAGTAAGTAGTACGAACGACTACGTCGCTGACAAATATGACTTTATTGGCGCGCCTGGAGAGATTCGAACTCCCGACCTTCTGGTTCGTAGTTCGCTGGCGCCGTCAGTTCGAAAATTGAGCGTCTTGTGAATCAATAAGTTAGAAACCACGCCATCGGGACATTGTTGCACTCTCAGCACCACTGAGCACTACTGAGCATCACTCACTCACGCAAAAATCACGCAACCTTCTGGTTTCTTGGGGACGGGTGGCGTTCTGGTCTTGAGCAGGAGGTCGGGACTCTTGGGCCGGATTCCACAGATGCACGCAGAGCTCGATGATCTCGGCGTCAAAGACATGGCCACGGTACATGGCGTCGCGGGCGGCGGGTCGGGCAATCTCGGGCTACCAAGCGGAGCCAGCTCGTAAACGGATGCCCCGTGGATGCATCAGAACCCTCTGATGGTTGGAGTTCGGCGAAGAATTGAAACTCATTGCAATTGGCCTGCGCATCGCCACAATCATGGTGAAGGACGGCGCTGAGCGTCTCAGGGCTGAGCGCCGCTGTGCGACAATCCCGCGAGAGTGCCCGGCCTGGCGGCCGGGCACCCCATTGCAGCTCGTGGCCTGGAGCGATGACTCCCAGGAACGCGCCGCCGGCTCCGTTTGTACTACTTCGGATTCGGTGTTGTTCCGGAGGGCACAGAAGACTTCTTGCTCTTGTCTGAGGGCGGTTGGACCGCGGGCTGAGCCGTTTGCTGGGGTTTCTGCACACTCGCCGGTAGCGTGGCTCTCTCCTTCGGGAGCTCCTCTGCAAACGCGCTCGAGATCAGACCGCCGTTGGTCTGCGTGATCGCGGACGCTCCGATTACGATGACTGCTCCGGCCACGGCCACACGGCCGTGGCGCTTTTGATCTTTCGGCATACCCATCTGTTGACTCCTTGGTTAGTAGATCACTTGCAGGTCTCAAAACGATCAGGTTGGCTGGGCTACATCGAGGGAAGGCGCCGGCTCGGACGGGCTCAGCAATTCGAAATCGGCCATCTTGCGCACCAAGGGCATCTCGAGCTCGATACCGAGGCTGCGTTTGATTTCGTCCAGAACAGCCGGGATTTCCCGGCCGTCGAAATAGCGCAGAGCCCCGATCAGTTCGTAGGGCACATCGACCGGATCGAGCGGGCTGTAGGTGCGAAGTCTCACGGCGCCGGGCAGGAACTCCGCCCCGGCTGCGGCAGCCGGGGCGAGTCGGGTCGGCAGGCTTTCATCACGTAACTGGTGATAGTGATCCTGGGCGATCAGCCACGCCGCCCGCAGATCCTGGCCACAGATCGCCAGGATTTCCGCCCAGGAGAGACTGGCGACCCGTGTTGCGCACTGCACGTAGAACTCCGCCTCGCGCCCTCGCCAGACTCCCCAGGCCCGCGCGTACTCCCGCTCCGGGACAATCTGATCGAGTGCCTCGCCAGTCAGTGCGCCCGGAGTGCCATTCCAGGTGCCCGCCCCGATCAGGGCGTCGAGCGGTGCCGCATGCAGACCCAGCTCAAGCAGGCACCACTTCGAAAGTCCCTGTTCGGTGAGCTCAAGCGTGCGCTGCAGGGACTTCCAGAACCGGGAGGCTACGTTGCCGCGCACCAGCTTGCAGAAAAAAGTTGCGCACACCGCATTGCGATGACGCCAGATGCTGCACTGATTCAGCTCCGGCACGTAGAGCGGGCACAGCAGTGCCTTGCTGCGACCGAACGCACCCGCGGCCCGATCGTAGAGTGCCTGGTAAGCGGGCGAAGGTCCGATGCCGAGCGGAGTCACTCCGACGCGTCTCCCGATCCACCCTCGGATCGCGCGCACACCAGCCTGCGCGGCGGTTTCGCAGTCACGTAGCACGCCGCCCAGGAGAAAGTTGGGCACCGTGGGCACATAGGAACAGCATTTCACATCGGGCCGGTAGTAGAGACCACGAGCCGAGGGGGGTGTGCCAGGCGGAGCACACATGGCGCAGTTGGCGCATGTGGCCTGGGTCTCCCGAGGGATCGTTCCGGGGAGCGCCTCTTCGAGCCATCCTGCATATAGAGGCGGTAGCGTCTCGATACCCTCAGCGCTGTCAGGATAATTGGGCATAGCTGATCACCAAGGCGTAAGCGGCGGCAGATTAGGCTCATTGAGCCGTTGACAAGCTCAGCTTGCAGCTGTCGACGGAGTGCTGGGGAAGTGCCGGAGGGACTCAGGGCATGTATGAGCTCGTAGGCGACCGCTCACGGCAGTCGCGAGGGCGCGGTGTCATAATGGACATCACGCTCGCGAAGTGCCGTTGACGTGGAGAGAGCCCGATGAAGTGCCACAACTCTAGTCGCCCTGGTCCTTCTTCGCTCGGCCTGCTGGCGCTGCTCGCGCTCCTTGCATTCGCTCAGACGAGCGCGCACGGCGCGACGCCCGCGCCGCCGGATCCCTCTGCATTGCCGCGACCCTGCCCACTGCCCGGCTCACCACCCGAC
>Ga0075015_100000488_pt1 | contig 13843 bp, 14 predicted proteins | sample AleBraG_ABR_2013_FD_71476 | JGI IMG/M metagenome (GOLD analysis project Ga0075015, IMG submission 71476) | Freshwater sediment microbial communities in response to fracking from Pennsylvania, USA - Alex Branch Run_MetaG_ABR_2013 | ecosystem: Environmental > Aquatic > Freshwater > Creek >...
CGCCGGTGCCGAGACCCAGCTCGACCGCCGTGGTGTTCACCACGACCCGGTCGCCCTGCGCCACCGGGCCGGTGAGCTGGGTGAGCGCGTACGCCCGTTCGGGGCCGTTCCCGAGGTCGACCTGGACTCGCTGCAGGCCCTGACGCGCGTCGAGCAGCGTGACGACCCGACCGGTCCGGTACGACGGCATGTCCGGAGAATAGGGGCGCTCTCGGGAACAGCCGTGCTATGGCGGTCGCGCAACGAGCGGAGCGAGTGCAGCGACTCGCGGGAGCGATGAGCGCCTGTGGCGCCGGTGTCCTGCTTCGCAGCGAAATTGACCTAGAGAGACGCGATCAATCGCTCCACGCGGTCGTCGTGGGCCTTGAAGGGGTCCTTGCAGAGCACCGTGCGCTGCGCCTGGTCGTTGAGCTTCAGGTGCACCCAGTCGACGGTGTAGTCGCGCTTGCGTTCCTTGGCCCGCTTGATGAACGCGCCACGCAGGCGCGCCCGGGTGGTCTCGGGTGGGTTGGCGACCGCGTGCTCGATCGCCTCGTCGGTGGCCAGGCGGTCGACTGCGCCGCGACGTTCGAGCAGGTAGTAGAGCGAACGCGAGCGGGTGACGTCGTGGTAGGCGAGGTCGAGGAGCGCCACGCGCGGGCTGGTGAGCGCGAGGTCGTGACGCTCGCGGTACGCCTCGATCATGTGGTACTTGATCACCCAGTCGATCTCGGTCGACAGCTTCAGCGGGTCGTTCTCCAGGTGGGTCATCACGTGCTCCCACATCTGCAGGGCCTGCTCCTCGAGCGGTGACAGGCCGCGCCGCTTGGCGAACTGCATCGCTCGCTGCAGGTACTCGCTCTGCATCTCGACCGCGGAGAGCTCGCGGCCGTTGGCGAGCCGCACCCGCCGCCGGCACGTCACGTCGTGACTGATCTCGCGGATCGCGCGGATCGGGTTCTCGAGTGTGAGGTCGCGCCACGGACGCGAGTCCTCTTCGAGCATGCGCAGCACGATGGACGTGGCCCCGACCTTCAGGAACGTCGTGTACTCGCTCATGTTGGAGTCGCCGACGATCACGTGGAGCCGGCGGAAGCGTTCGGCATCGGCGTGGGGCTCGTCGCGAGTGTTGATGATCGGGCGCGAGCGCGTGGTCGCGCTCGACACGCCTTCCCAGATGTGTTCGGCCCGCTGGCTCACGCAGTACATCGCGCCGCGTGCCGTCTGCAGCACCTTGCCCGCCCCGGCGTACACCTGACGGGTGACGAGGAACGGGATGAGCACGTCGGTGAACTTCGAGAAGTCGCCTTCGCGCTCGACGAGGTAGTTCTCGTGGCAGCCGTAGGAGTTGCCCGCGGAGTCGGTGTTGTTCTTGAACAGGTACACCTCGCCGCGGATGCCTTCCTCGCGGAGCCGCTGCTCGGCGCTGCGCACCAGGCCTTCGAGGATGCGCTCCCCTGCCTTGTCGTGGACGACGAGGTCGGCGATGGAGTCGCACTCGGGGGTGGCGTACTCGGGGTGGGAGCCGACGTCGAGGTAGAGACGCGCGCCGTTCTCGAGGAACACGTTGCTGGAGCGGCCCCACGACACGACCCGACGGAAGAGGTAGCGGGCGACCTCGTCGGGGCTCAGGCGCCGCTGACCGCGCAGCGTGCAGGTGACGCCGTACTCGTTCTCGAGCCCGAAGATCCTGCGTTCCATCTGGTCACCCTCTCAACGTGGCTCCACGCTACCCGGCCCTGTGGCGCGCGCCGTGGCCATACCGCTCCCACGCATCACCCGAAACGGACCCCTAACATTCGCCAAATGGAGGCCCGCCCACCGATGACGCTCCTGACCTCGGTGTCCGGGTCCTTCCGGGCGCACGTGTTGCTCGCCCGCCTCGAGACCGAGGGCATCGACGCGCAACTCCGTGGCGCGCTCGACGGTGCCTACGGCTTCACGATGGGCGATCTCGCCCGGGTCGACGTGTTCGTCCCCGAGGAGCAGCTCGACGACGCGAAGTACGTGCTGCTCGCCGACGAGGTCGACGCCACGCTCGCGCCGCCGAGCGAGTGGGCAACGGCGGCCGACGCGCCCCACGACCCGGCGCGCTGGCCGTGGTGGGTGGCGATCGGGATGCTCGTCGTCGCGGTGAGCGGCGTGATCCTCCGCTCGATCGCGGGGTGACGCTTCACCCCGCGAGCATCGCGGCCAGAGCTTCACCGCGGATGCGGCGGAACTTGCGACGCGGGCGGGCGCGGTCGAGCAGTGCGACCTCGAGCGAGTCGGCCTGGAGGACGGTGTCGGGACCGGCGAGCACCGCGGCGCCGAGGCGGATCGCCGCACCGGAGTCGAGCTCCGGGTTGTAGCGCGCCTCGAGCGCCTCCGCGATCGTCTCGGCCTGACCTCCGAGCACCGTGCAGCCGCGCTCGTCCATGACCGTGCCGTCGTAGAGGATGTGGTACAGCTCGTCGTCGGCCTGGTCGTCGCCGACCTGCGCGAGGAGGATCTCCACCTCGTAGGGCTTCATCTCGTGCGTGAACACCTGGCCGAGCGTCTGGCCGTACGCGTTGGCGAGCGCGCGGGCGTTGACGTCTTCGCGGGCGAACGAATAGCCCTTGAGATCGGCCTGGCGCACGCCGGCGACGCGCAGCATCTCGAACTCGTTGTACTTGCCGACGCCCGCGAACGCGATGCGGTCGTAGATCTCGCTGATCTTGTAGAGCGTGCGGAAGCTGTTCTCCGCGACGAGCACGATGCCGTCGGTGACGCTGAAGGCCACGAGGCTGCGCCCGCGCGCGATGCCCTTCCGCGCGTAGTCCGCGCGGTCCTTCATCATCTGCTCGGGCGGGACGTAGAAGGGCATGCTCACAGTCCGCTCCCTTCTTCGCGGCCGCCGTAGAGGGCCTCGGATCGAGTGGCGATCTCGTCGTCGGCGAGGGCGACGTAGCCGTCGTGGGAGATCACCGCGACCATCGGGAAGATGCGGCGCACGAGGTCGGGACCGCCGGTGGCGGCGTCCTCGTCGGCCGCCGCGAACAGCGCCCGCAACGCGAGGTCGACCGCGGCGTCGCGGTCCAGGTCGGACTGCCAGAACGCCTTGATCCAGTTGCGGGCGTGGACGCCCCCCGAACCGTTGGTCTGGAAGTCGGCCTCTTCGTACTTGCCGCCGGTGACGTCGTAGCTGAACACGCGGCCCCGCTGGCGGGGCTCGTCGTAGCCGGCGAAGAGCGGGATCACCGCGAAGCCCTGCATGGCGGCGGGCAGGTTGCCCCGCACCATCTGGCCGAGTTGGTTGGCCTTGCCCTCGAGCGAGAGGTACTCGCCCTCGATCTTCTCGTAGTGCTCGAGCTGCACCTGGAAGAGGCGCACCATCTCGACGGCCGGTCCGGCCGCGCCGGCGATGGCGACGCCGGAGAAGTCGTCGGCCGGGAACACCTTCTCGATGCGGCGGCTGGCGATCATGTGCCCGGCGGTGGCCCGGCGGTCACCGGCCATCACGACACCGCCGGCGTAGCGGATCGCGAGCACCGTGGTGCCGTGCGTGATCTCGATGCCCGAGCTCCCCGCGGCTTCGAGGCCCGCGCCGGGGAGGTCGTGGGGTGCCACGCGCCGGAGCAGGTCGACGAACGATGCGCCCGGATCGTGGCCGGCCGCAAAGGTCGGGAGAGGAGTGTCCATCACGCGGGCGAGCCTATACGGCCGCTTCGCGCAGCTCCCCCGCCCTCACACGAGCGAGATCACGTAGCTCGCGATGTTCCGAGCTCGTCGTCGCGAGATAGGTGGCGGCGGCCGACAATGCGTCAAGGTCGTCCTTGAACTGGCCGAGGCCGCCGTTGCAGCTGAAGCAGAGGATCCCGCGCACGGCGCCGGTCGCGTGGTCGTGGTCGACGTGCTCGGGACCAGGGCGTCCACAGATCGCGCACCGGCCGCCCTGCTCAGACGCCATGCGGTCGAAGTCGTCGGCTCCGATACCGTACCGACGCTTCAAATGGTAATGACGCGTGCTGCCATAGCGGCGCTGTACGGATTGGCGCGAGCGACGGTGTGTTACACGCCTTGCAGTAGGAATGACAACCGTCCTTCGCCTTCTTGTCCGGCGGAAAGTCGCTGTAGGGCTTGAGTTCCTTGCAGTCTGCGCATCGTTTCATGTGCACATTCTGCAATGAAGGTGAGACATCTACGCCCTATTGAACGTAAATCACTCACCCCCTTTTTGTACGTAGCTCTTCACGAACTCCTCTGCGTTCGTCTCGAGGACGGAGTCGATCTCGTCGAGGAGATCGTCCAATTCCTCCTTGAGCTCCTCGCCCTGCTTGGCGGGCGCGGCGGCCTCGACGGTCTCCGAGGCGCGCTCCTTGGGAGCGGGCTTCTGCTTGCGCTCACGCTCGGGCATGGGGGCTCCTCTTACTCCTGGAGTCTGGCAACCAGTTCGGCGGGGGTGCCGACCTGGTCGAACAACGGTTCGACGTGCGACTTCGTTCCCCGCATCGGCTCCATCATCGGGATCCGGCGGAGGGGGTCGGAGCCTACGTCGAGGATCATGCTGTCCCAGTTGGCGGCGACGACGGCGTCGGGCCAGCGGGTGAGGCACTCTCCCCGGAAGTATGCCCGGGTGGAGGCCGGCGCCACCGTGATGGCGCGCATCACCTCGTCTTCGGTGACGAGGCGCTCGACCTTGCCGGCGCGCACGAGCTTCTCGTACAGCGAACGGTCGCGACGGACGTCGTGGTACTGGAGGTCGAGGAGGCGCACCTTGGGGTCGGACCACTCGAGGCCGTCGCGCTCGATGTAGGCGCGGAACAGGCCGAGCTTGGTGACCCAGTCGAGCTGGCCGTCGAGCAGCATCGGGTCGCGCTCGAGTGCGCCCAGGGTGTGCTCCCACCGGTCGAGCACCATCGGACCGACGGTGTCGCCGCCGCACACGTCGAGGCCCACTTCGTCGGCGTACTTCTGCGCGAGCCGCAGGAACTCCCACTGGAGGTCGACCGCGGTGATCGTGCCCCCCTCGTGCAGCTCGACCGTCGCCGCCAACGCGGGGTCGTGCGACACCGTGCGCATCGCCGCGACCGGACCGACGATCGAGAGGTCCTTGCCGATGAAGCCGTCCTCCACCATCGCGAGGACGATCGCGGTGGTACCGACCTTCAGGAAGGTCGCGACCTCGCAGAGGTTGGCGTCGCCGGCGATCACGTGCAGCCGCCGGTAGAGCGACGGATCGGCGTGCGGCTCGTCGCGCGTGTTGACGATCGGGCGCTTGAGCGTGGTCTCGAGGCCGACCTCCTCCTCGAAGAAGTCGGCACGCGAGCTGAGCTGGTAGTCGACGCGCTCGGCGCCGTTCTCGGAGCCGACCTTGCCGGCGCCGGTGAACACCTGGCGGCTCACGAACCACGGGAGCAGGTGGCGCACCAGCGTCGCGAAGGGCACGGCGCGGTCGACGAGGTAGTTCTCGTGGGTGCCGTAGGAGTTGCCCTTGCCATCGGAGTTGTTCTTGTAGACGACGATCTCCTGCCCGGGCTCCAGCAGCGAGCGCGCCGCCAGCATCGAGCGGGCGAGGATGCGCTCCCCCGCCTTGTCGGCGACGACGAGCTCGAGCGCGTCGGCGCACTCCGGGGTGGAGTACTCGGGGTGCGCGTGGTCGACGTAGTAGCGGGCCCCGTTGGTGAGGACCGTGTTGACGAGGTGGGTCTCGATCTCCGGCGGCGACGAACCCTCCCGGGCGAAGCCGCGGGCGTCGCGCCCGGGCGACTCGTCCTCGAAGTCCCAGCCGACCTTGTGGTGCTCGACGTACCCATTGATGAGTACGGAGGAGGCCAGGACCGGGTTGGGGTCGGCCGCGCCGCGCAGCGTGACGCCGTACTCCGTCTCGATCCCGCAGACCTTGGGGATGGCCACCAGCGCAGCCTAGTGGTGGACCGCCGTCATGCCGTGGCCCTTCTCGGCGGTGGTCGCGAGGGTGCCATCCGCCACTCGGCGCCCCGAAGCGTCTTGTGGGGATGTGTCGCGGGCGACTACTCTCCGTGGTCAGAGCTGGCCAGGTCGTCGGCACCAGGGGCTCGGTCGTGGCGGCATGATCAGGCATGATCATTGGCGTGTCGGGAACTCGGGTTCCCGGGCTGTTGGGTGCCTTCCGCCACTCTGAGCGTCCGACGGCTTGTTCTTGTTGGGAGAGTTGACTACGCTGCGTGGTGGAGTCCGATCTCCTTCCCCCGGGGGTCGGCGGGCAGCAAGGGGCTGGGAACATGGGTAGTGCCGTGGACACGACGGAGCCGCGTGAACGGCGTGGGCTGAGCCGCCGCGACATGATCAAGGGCGCCGCGGTGGCGGGTGCCGCGGCCTGGACGGCACCGGTGATCATCGACTCGCTGAGCAGCCCCGCGGCGGCGGAGTCGTTCACCTGCAAGAGCAACGGCAACTGGTACGTAGTGCTCCATTCGCCGACATCCGGCGGCGGGCTGGTCGATCGGCCCGGGGGCACCTGGAACTCCTCGTACTCCTTCTCGTCGTACTACGGCGGTGGTACGTGCAATGTCTCGTCTCCGGGCGCAACGTGTGCACCCACCTCGGGATACACGTACACCTCCGTCAACGATCCGGGCATCGGTCTGTCCACCTCGTCGATCAACATCAGTCACAACGTGACCAGCCAGAACCAGGGGTCGGTCACCCTGGCGCTGAACCAGACCACTTCCTGCTGCATCATCAGCCGCGTCGTCGCACAGGTCCACCGCTACGGTGCGCCGACGGGCACCTCGCCGGGAACCGACTGCCCGACGGACTACTGCCAGGAGGCGACGTCCGGCGGCACCTACCTCCCGGCCACGGGCCTCAACAGCAAGACGGTGACGCTCAACCCGGCCCGGGGAGGCAGCCTTTGCAACAACGAGGGTATCCACTGGGGTTCGCCCAACGACCAGACCGCCTGCAACTCGCAGCCGGGCGGCAACGGCTACACGAACGGGCAACCTGCGGGTTACCTGCTCATCGAGCTGCAGTGCGGTCCCGCGCACAAGCCTGGGACGTGAGCGCGGATCGCCAGGTTCTCCTCGACCTGGCGAACCTCGTCGTGACCCCCGCGGAGGGGATTCGCGCGGTCTTCCCCGGCGACGGCGCACTCCTCGTCGACGAGGTCGGCAGTCGTACGATCCCGCTGAACCAGAGCGGTGCACTGCTGTGGAACTGCCTCGACGGCGAAGCATCACTCGGCGAGATCTGCGCCGACCTCGCCGAAGGTTTCGGGCTGGATCCCCGGCAGGTCGCCGAGGGGGTCGAGCCACTCGTCAGGACGTTGCTCGATCGCCGCTTCGTCACGGCCGGCGGCTTCGCGGCGGATGCGTTTGCCGGCGTCGTCGCCGAGTCGTGCTGTCCTCCCGGACACTTCGCGCTGGCACCGGGCGTCGAAGCCCGCATCCATCAGCTGGTGCACGACGGGGTGTGGCTCGAGGAATCGGCCGATTCGTGTCGCGACGCCCGGTATCTGCTCGGTCCGCAGGGCGAGGTGGTCGCCCGGGTGCGATCCGAGCACGGCCCGGACCGTCTGGTGGGCATCCGCACGAACGACCTCGCGGTCGCCGCGGAGGTCCGTGAGCGTCTCGGGGACCTCCTCGCCGACGACGAGCCCTTCGGGTACCCGAACCTCTCGCTGCTCATGGGCGACACGCGCGGCCCGGTCCGTGACGTGAACATCGTCGTCCGCCGCGGCGTCCGCGCCTTCCACACCTTCTCGCGGGAAGAGGCGATCCGAGCGACCCTGGCGCTGGTGCCCACCTTCGGGTCACCGCCCGCCGGACTGCTCCCGCTGCAGGCCCGTCCGCTCGTGCGCGACCATCGGGCCGTGCTGGTGGCCGACGTCTTCGCCGAACCGCTCGACGCCGAGCGTCGCCGGCTCGAGCGGGCCGGGTTCGCGATCCTTCCCGTGCTCCCGGTACTGGTCGACACGGCCAGCGCCGAAGCCGTCATCCCAGAGGTCGCCGGCTCTTCGGGAACCGCCCGGGTGGCGATCTCCGATCTCGTGGTCACCGGCGCGCAGGTCGAGTCGGAGGGCTCCATGTCGTTCGACCTCGCGAGGCTCACACCGCTGGTCTCGGGTGGCCAGCGACCGCTCGTCGCCCGCGAAGTGGGCGAGCTCGCCGACCTGGTGCAGAAGGTACCGCCCACATGGGTTCCGGCAGTCGAGCGCCGCCGACTCGCCGACGTGTTGCTCTCGCTCTGAGCCCGCACTGGCGCGGGCGCACCCGCGGCTAGAGGTACTGGCCGGTCTGCACGCGCTCGATCTGACGGCCACCGAGCGGCTCGTCGCCCTCGGAGAGGATCGTGCGGACGTAGACGATGCGCTCGCCCTTCTTGCCGGAGATCTTCGCCCAGTCGTCGGGGTTGGTGGTGTTCGGCAGGTCCTCGTGCTCGCGGAACTCCTGCTTGATCGAGTCGAGCAGGTCCTGCGTGCAGATGCCCTTGTCGCCACCCTCGATGAGCCGCTTGATCGACAGCTTCTTCGAACGCCGCACGATGTTCTCGATCATCGCGCCCGAGGAGAAGTCCTTGAAGAACAAGATCTCCTTGTCGCCGTTCTGGTACGTGACCTCGAGGAAGCGGTTCGTCTCGTCGACCGCGTACATGCGCGTGACCGCCTCGTCGATCATCGCGTCGACCGCGTGCTCGGCGCCGCCGTGCGCGGCGGTCTCCGAGTCGGCGATCGGGAGATCGGGCGTGAGGTACTGGTGGAAGATCTGCTTCGCACTGGTCTCGTCGGGGCGCTCGATCTTGATCTTCACATCGAGGCGCCCGGGGCGCAGGATCGCGGGGTCGATGAGATCCTCGCGGTTCGACGCACCGATCACGATGACGTTCTTCAGGCTCTCGACGCCGTCGATCTCGGCGAGCAGCTGCGGCACGATCGTGCTCTCGATGTCGGAGGAGATGCCGGTGCCGCGCGTGCGGAACAGCGAGTCCATCTCGTCGAAGAACACGATGACCGGGTACCCCTCTTCCGACTTCTCGCGTGCGCGCTGGAAGATGAGGCGGATCTGGCGCTCGGTCTCCCCCACGTACTTGTTGAGGAGCTCGGGGCCCTTGATGTTGAGGAAGTACGAGCGGTGGGTGGCGCCGGTCTTCTCCGCGACGCGCTTCGCCAGCGAGTTGGCGACGGCCTTCGCGATGAGCGTCTTGCCGCAACCGGGTGGGCCGTAGAGCAGGATGCCCTTCGGCGGCTGCAGCTGGTGCTCGTGGAAGAGGTCGGCATAGAGGTACGGGAGCTCGACCGCGTCCTTGATCTGGTCGATCTGCTCGTCGAGGCCGCCGACGTCGTCGTAGGTGACGTCGGGGACTTCTTCGAGCACGAGCTCCTCGACCTCGGGACGCGGGATTCGCTCGACCAGCAGGCCGGAGCGGCCGTCCATGAGGAGGTGATCGCCGGCGCGCAGCTTCTCGCCGTCGAGCAGCGTGGCGCCGAGCTCGCAGACGCGCTCTTCGTCGGCGCGGCCCACGATCAGTGCGCGCAGGCCGTCCTCGAGGACCTCCTTGAGGACGACGACCTCACCCGCGGTGTCGGCGTCGCGCACGAGCACGACGTTGAACGACTCGTTCAGCGCGACCTCCTGGCCGCGCTGGAGCTCGTCGATGTCGACCTCGGGGTGCACGGAGACGCGCATCTTGCGGCCCGAGGAGTAGATGTCGACGGTGCCGTCGTCGTTCGCGGAGAGGAAGGTGCCGTACGCGGACGGCGGCATGGTGAGCTTCTCGACCTCTTCGCGCAGTGCGGCGATGTGCTCGCGCGCTTCGCGCAGGGTGGCGGAGAGCCGCTCGTTCTGGGAGACCGCCTGGGCGAGCTGCCCCTTGGTCTCGAGGATCTTCTCCTCGAGGGTGCGGACGCGCTTGGGGGCGTCCTGCAAACGGCGGCGGAGGACGATGACCTCTTCCTCGAGGCCCTTCAGCTGTCCCTGGAGCTCGCCGACCTGGCGCTCGTATTCGACGAGCCGATGCTCCTGCTCCGACGCCACGTCACCACCTCCTCGGTCCCCCGTTGTTCCGTGCGCGGCACCCTACACCGGCCTACCTGCGGCGCACGCGCACAAATGATGACGGCGTGGTTACGGTCACGAGACCCCCGGTGGCAGAGCGCGAACACGCGACGACGCCTCGCCGGAGCGGGACGTGAGCTGACGGATTTTCACCGTCAATCCTTGTTAAATCCGACTGGCGGGTCTACGCTTGATCCGTACCGGGACGCCCGCAGTTGGTAGCGTCTCGGACGTCAGTCCGAAAGTCCCGAACGGCACTCCGAACGGCACCCCGAACGAAGGAAGCGACGCGACGATGAAGGTCTGGATCGATCAGGACCTCTGCACCGGTGACGGCCTCTGCGAGGAGATCGCCCCTGCAGTCTTCACCCTCCTCGACGACGGTCTCGCGTACGTCAAGGAAGGCGACAAGGTCTTCAGCAACCCCGGTGGCGCCGACGGTCTCGCCAACGTGCCCGGTGGCATGGAAGAGGCGACGATCGAGTCCGCCGAGGAGTGCCCCGGCGAGTGCATCTTCATCGAGATCGACTGACCCACAGCTCGCTGCACGTCTCGCAACACGGCCCGGGCGGTTGCCCGGGCCGTGGCGCGTCCGGGCCGCTGGTCGGCCGGATGCTGGTTCAGTCGGCGAGGCAGGCGCCGGTGCTGTGGGGCAGCGTCGACGTGCCGGCGAGCACCGGATCGAGCACCGCGTCGAGCTCGGTGTCGGTCAGCGCATACGCAGTGGTCGCACGACTGATGTCGTAGGCGAACATCACGCCGACCACGTGCCCTTGCTCGTCGACGATCGGGCCGCCGGAGTCGCCGGGCGCGGTGGTCGCCGCGAGCACGAACACGTTGCGCTCGGTCTGCACGGAGTGCGTGATGTCGGTGCCGCGCGCCACGATCTGCTCGGCGATGCGCACCGGCGCCTCGCGGAGCGCGCCACCGCCGGGATGCCCGAACAACGCACCGGTGTCGTCGACGTTGGCGTTCGCGCGTTCGAGCGCAGGTAGGCCGAGGCCGGGAACGCGCAACACGGCGAGGTCACGCTTGGGGTCGAACGCCACGACCTGCGCGTCGAGCCGACGCAGATCGGTGGTGTCGACGTGGGTGTGCTCCTCCCCCGCCACCACGTGCGCGTTGGTCACGACCAGGTCCGTCCCGGCGACGAAGCCGGTGCCCTCCTGTATGCGGTCACAGGCCGTGCCCGAGACCTTCACCGTGGACCGCGTGACGATCGCCGCGGCAGGCGCAGGGATGCCGTCGCCCGGCGGGACGCCCGCGTCCGGTGACGTCAGCGTGTCGAAGACCTGGGGGAAGCTCTGGTCGCCGACGAGGCGACCGAGCGTCTCCGACTCCTGCGGCGGTGCCGGAGCGAGGTTGTCGATCGCGCGCGCGACTGCGGAGTCGCGCACCGCGCGGGCCGGCCAGCCGGGTGAGCTCGCGAGCGCGGGGATGAGCAGCCACATCACGAGGAGCACCCCGAACACGCCGAGCGCCGCGCCGGCGATCCGGTCGGCCTGCTGCACGCCTGCGCCGCGCGGCATGCGGCCGCGCAATGCCGAGCCGATCGTGTAGCCCACCGCCTGTGCGAGGGTGACGACGAGCAGCACGAAGCCGAGCGACACGAGCAGGCGCGTGCGTGGCGGCGACGACTTGAGCAGGTCGGCGACGTCCGAGACGAACAGGACCGCGACGACGAGCCCGAGCGCGAGACCGGCCCAGGAGAACGCCCGGCGCACGAAGCCCATGCGGAACCCGAGCCACCCGGCGCCCGCGGCGAGGCCGACGACGAGGAGGTCGAGCGCGTTCACCCGGTCATGATGCCCGGGTCAGGGACTGGCGAGCAGTCGGGCGTGGGTGAGGAAGCCGGTGTGGGCGACCATGCGATGGTCGGGCCGCACCGATTGTCCCTCGATGTGCCACGTGCGGTGGAGCACCTCGAGCGTCTGGGCCATCCCGAAGCCGGAGTCCTCGAGCTCCTCGCGCAGCCGGGCGACCTGGCCGATCGTCGGCAGGTAGGCGAGCAGGATCCCGCCGGGGTGCAGCGCCTGCGCGGCGTGCTTGACGACACGCCAGGGTTCGGGGAGGTCGAGGAGGATGCGGTCGAGGTCGTCGACCGCGATGCCCTCGTAGACGTCGCGGATCTCGATGTCGAGCGGCATGTCGGGACCGAGGAAGCCGTCGACGTTCTGGCGGGCGCGCTTGGCGAAGTCTTCGCGGATCTCGTACCCGGTGACGTGACCGGCGGGGCCGATCGCGCGCAGCAGCGCCATCGTGAGTGCCCCGGAGCCCACCCCCGATTCCAGCACCCGCGCGCCGGGGAACACGTCGGCGAGCACGAGGATCGGGCCGAGATCCTTCGGGTAGATCACCTGCGCGCCGCGGGGCATCTCGAGCACGTACTCCGCGAGTGTCGGCCGCACCGCGGTGAGGCGGGCGCCGCGGGTGGTGCGGATGACGGAGCCGTCGGCCTGCCCGATGATCTCCGCGTGGGGTACGAACCCCGCGTGCGTGTGGAACTCGCCGCCCTCGGCGAGGGTGACGAGATGGCGGCGCTGCTTGCTGTCGACGAGGAGCACGCGCTCCCCCGCCCGGAACGGCTGGGCCATTCGTCACCCCTCGGTCGGCCCGGTCGAGACCTCGACCGGGATCTCGATGGCACCGACGCGCGCGCGCAGCCGGCAGAACGCGCACACCTCGCCCGGCGTGGGCGCGCCGCACACGGTGCACTCGCGCAGGTCGTCGCGCTCCTCGGCCGCGGTGTCGGCGAAGCGCTCGTACCCGCGCTCGACGAACCCGAACAGGAACGCGGCCTTGCTGCCCGGCGAGCGGTCCTCGAGCGCGTTGAGCACCTCCTTGTAGCCGAGGTGGCGGTTGCCCGCGGCCATGGGGCACTCCTCGACCTGGTAGTCGATGCCGCGCAGCACGCAGTAGGCGGCCATCTCGCGCTCGCCGAGGCGCACCAGCGGCTTCACCTTGCGCACGAACCCCGGCGCGGCGGGCAGCACCGGGTGCTGGCGACCGAGGTAGCCGACGTCCCAGCGCAGCACGTTGCCGAGCAGCACCGCGGCCTCGTCGTCGAGGTTGTGGCCGGTGGCCACGACGTCGTAGCCGTGTTCCATCGCGGCGCGGTTGAACAGGTGGCGCTTCGAGAGCCCGCACGCGCCGCACGGCGCCCGGTGGGTGGCGGCCGCCGCCTCGGGGATGCCGAGGCCGTACTCGTCGGCGAGGTCGACGGTGTGGAGCTCGTGGCCGCCGTCCTCGATGCCGTGCTCGCGCACGTAGGCATCCACGTACTGCGCGGAGACGTCGGAGTAGTCACCGATGCCGAGCCCGAGGTAGAGGCCGTCGGCCTCGTACCCGAGGCGGATCAGGATGTCCCAGAGCGCCAGGGAGTCCTTGCCGCCGGAGACGGCGACGAGGACCCGCTCACCCGGCTCCAGCATCTTGTACTGGTGGATGCCGCGGCGCACCTGCTCCTCGCAGTGGTGGAGGAAGTGGTCGCGGCAGAACGCCGCGTTGTGGCGGCGCACGTCGATCACCGCCGGTCCCTTGCACACCCGGCACTTCATCGGTCGCTGCCGCCCTCTCCGCGTGCTCCTCGGTCGCTGCCGCCACTGATCACGGGGCGGATCTCCACCTGCGCGTCGTCGGCCAGCTTGGAGTCGTGGGTGACCAGCTCGTCACCCACGATCACCAGCACCGACTCCGGGCTCACGTCGAGCTGCGCGAGCAGCGCGACGACAGTGATCGGCCCGGCGATCTCGAGCTCGCGACGAGGGTTCCTGAGGGTGACCTTCACCGGTCCAGGGTACCGGCGGTCGGGTCGTGCCCTCCCGCTTGGCGCCCGCGGCAGCTACTTGCCGCGGCGGATCTCGGTG
>Ga0075015_100000489_pt1 | contig 13837 bp, 10 predicted proteins | sample AleBraG_ABR_2013_FD_71476 | JGI IMG/M metagenome (GOLD analysis project Ga0075015, IMG submission 71476) | Freshwater sediment microbial communities in response to fracking from Pennsylvania, USA - Alex Branch Run_MetaG_ABR_2013 | ecosystem: Environmental > Aquatic > Freshwater > Creek >...
GTCGTGGACCGGTGGCCGTGCCGGTCGAGCCAGACGCCGTGGAGTCCGGCGGCCGTGGCCGCCAGCGCGTCCACGTCGAGCCGGTCACCCACGTACACGACGTCCCTGGCTGCCACTCCCAGCACGTCAACAGCCCGGCGGAATGCGAGCGGATGCGGCTTCGCCGCACCGAGGTCCACCGAGACCAAGATCGCCTCGACATACGGTGACAGGCCGATCCGCCGCACCTTAGCCGCCTTCTCCGAGAGCTCTCCGTTGGACAGCACGGCGATGCGGTGATTCGCGCGGATCACCTCCAGGCACGGGAGCACGTCGGGGAAAGCGGCCCAGCCGACTTCGTACCCAGCGTGGTACCGGTCGAAGAGCCGGTCGAGCTCGGAGTCGGACGTCTGGGCGACACCGAGCGCCTCGAGGAACCGCGACACGCGCAGCCGACGCTGCCCGGAAGACGTCAGTACTCCCGCCCGGTGGCGGGCATGCGCGTCCTCACTGATCGAGTGCCATAGGACGCAGGTCGATACGCCGTCGACGTCGGTGGGCCACCCTTCCGCGTCGATCAGACGGGCGATGGCGTCCGCTTCGGCACGATCGTGGTCGAGCAACGTGCCGTCGAGATCGAACAGAACCAGCTCCACACAAGCATGATGGCGGGCCGGTCGTTGCGAGTCAGGTCGGCGGGCGCCGGGCTGGCGTGCCGATCCGCGTCGCGGGCCTGCGGTGGTCCAAGCTGCGATACGGCGCAGGACGCGGACTCGGCCAGGGGCTCATAGCGGGCTGGCTCGATGGTGATCCAGCGGTGTGCGTGATCGCCTGGTCTGTCTGCCGGTTCAGGACGCCTGAACGTCGCGGATGAGCATCTGGGTGTGGGCCGAGTGCCACTGGTCGGGGTAGGTCGACGCCCGGCGACCGGAAAGGGAGTCATCGCGCTGGGACCGTGGGTAGACGGTCACGAGGCTGCCACAGATCGGGCGACGCAGCCGTGACCGACCATGTCAACGTCTCGTCGGCCCGTTGTCCGCATGCAACCAGGCATCGGCTGGATGCTGGCGGAACCGTCACGCACCGGTGCAGGTTGAGGGTCGCCCCGGACCTCGGCTGGACGTTCCCGGTGCGACCCTCCGTCACAGCATCGTCCTTCGACCGTGCCCGAGTCGCGCCAGCAGCTTCGGCCGTGCGGGCGCGCGGAGCTTTGAGCCACCTGCGAGGGCGCGTTGAGCGTGGACCGCTCCGAACGGGTGACGGGGAGTCCCCGTTCCGAGGGTCGGCCTACCGTCGAGGGATGGCGAGGGCGAAGCCCAACCTGACGGACTGGTGGTTCACCTATCTGACCGAGGTGCAGCGCAAGCGGCTGCTGGACGCGGTTGGTGAGCCGCTCGATCCCGATCTGGCCCTGGATCTCTGGCGTGGCAGCCGCTCGGTGCGGGTCGTGGAGCCCGACGCGTGGATGGTCGGGGCCGACCCGGCCACCTGGCGGCTGCTGCGGCCGCGTTCGTCGCTGCAGGGCTCGCGAGCGCGCGAAGGGCTGAGCCGGTGCGCCGGCCAGGAAGCGGGTTCGCGGATTGCTCAAGACCCGGGTACCGGTATGCCGATCGCGCTGCCCTGCCGTTGGCGTCCGAGGTCGTCACGATGGTCGTCTTCCTGGTCGCGGTCATATTTGTCCTGACTGTCCCGCTGACTGTCACGCCGGCCTACCCCGCGGGCGTCGCCGCGCTTCTGGTCATACAGAGCCTTGTCGGCGCGGACCAGCGCCCGGTCCAGGTCGGCAGCGTCATCCGCGATCGCGATCCCGATGCTCAAGGTCGGCAGCAGAGCGTTCCCGGCGATCATCAGCTCGCGTGAAACACGATCCGCGACCTTCTCGGCGATCGCGATCGCGGCTGCGTCATCGCGAACTCCGTTGAGGATCAGGACGAACTCGTCACCACCGACCCGAGCGACCAGGTCACCGGCCCGTACAGCGCCCGACATCCGGGACGCCACGGCCTGCAGGACGGTGTCGCCGACATGGTGCCCGTAACGGTCGTTGATCGCCTTAAACCCGTCGAGGTCGCAATAGAGGACGGCCAAGAGCTCCCCGCGCCGTTCTTCCCGATCCGGCACGGCCACCATCTGCTCGGCCAACGCCCGGCGGTTAAGCAGCCCGGTCAGCGGGTCGGTGTCGGCGAGCGCTCGCAGCTCGGCCCGGTCCTGCTCGCGGGCGGTGATGTCGACGAGCTGCGCGATCACGTAGCGGAGCGTCTGATCGTCGTCGCGCACGAAGGTGAGTGCGACATCAGCCACGACCTCGCGGCCGTCCGGGAGCGTGAACCGTTTGATGATCCGGTTGAGCACGGGCCCCCGCGGCGCACCATAGGTGAGTTCCACGTCGCGCTCAAGGTCCTCGACGGCGGCCGTGTGGATGCCTGTCGTCCCGAGTAGCTCCGGCTCGGTCGATGCGAGGAAGGCACACAACGCCCGGTTCACAAACACCCAACGCCCCTGGGGATCCGTGACCCCGGTACCGATCGGTGAGTCCCGCAGAGCCCGGATCAGCACATCCTGATCACGCCAACCCTCGACCACACCCACCACGTCCTGCACGTGTCAAGCCTAGGGGCGTCGACACCGAGGACGCACGACGTGACCGAGATCGACGCCGTGGCCGGTGATCTTGGTCGTCGAGGGTTCCCCCTTCCCAGCGAGGCGCCGGAGGTGTTCGCGCCGATTGGGAGCGGACTGGACCAGAGCACCGAATCGGGCCGGTCGGGACAGCGACGCAACCCGCCTTGCCGGACGTGGTCACCGGTAGGAGGACGTCATGAGGACCACTCGTGTCGACGCCACCGAGACGTTCCGGCCCCGCCACCTCAGCGACCACGACCGGTGCGGGCCACAGGCCTACGTCCAGGCAAGCCTGTCCACTGGGCAGCTCCTGTTCTGCGCCCACCACTACCGGGAGTTCGAGGCGCGCCTTCGTCCGATCGTGAGCGCGTTGCTCGACGACAGAGACCGGCTTCACGCCGACTCGTCCCGCGGTTCCGCGTGCTCGGCCGCGTCGCCCCAGTTTGGGGATTCCCCGGTACGGTCCGCGCTGCTTCTTGCCGCTGGTCCGAGGAGCCGGTTGGCGCCGTTCACGGATGCGGTCCCAAGTGCATGGTGCCCGCCACCGGTTCCTGATGGCTCTGCCTGCCCGGTCGTCATCACCGCCACCCAGGTTGACCCCGCGACCTAGGCCGGCGTCCTCCAGCCGCGTGCCCATCGAAGGGCAGGGTGGAGCCGAGGATGACCGCAGCTGCGGCCCGACTAGGGACACACCACTATGCAGGCCCGTCGGGGGCGGCGTCCTACACCAGGGGATCCGCTGGAATAGGGGCAGTTTGGAGTTAGAGGCACGCCTCGGCCCTATCGCGACTCGGGGCGCAACGTCCCCGCCGACAGGCCAGCATGGGGTGAAGGCGTGAGACTCGTCCCGGACGGAGGGTGAGTGCATGACCGAGATGGTGCGCGTTCCGCACGTGTTGCGGGACCTACATGCGGGCCAAGCGGTGGAATTGGTACGGCAGTACTTCGACACTTCCCTGCCGGGTCGGCACTTCTCCGGAGCGTTCTTCGACCGCCTCGACGGTGGAGGCGACAGGCCCGGAGTCCGAAATTCCTTCACGGGCGCCGACGTCGTGGCTCTTCGGCTGATGTCGATCGATCTGCCCGCCGGTGCGGCCGACCACCTGCGCGAACGACGTGAGGAACTGGGAGGACTGCTCGCGCAAGTCCCGCACGACCTCGACCTGGTGGACGCTCATCCGCGATACGTCGACTCGAGCTCCTTCGCGACGGACCTGTGGAACCGGCTGACGGGCATCGACGGCGTGGACTCGAGGGGCGCCAGTGCCCTCCTCGCCCGCAAGCGTCCACGGCTCATCCCCGTCGGCGGTGACCACCTCGGCGATCGAGCGATATCCCCGGCGATGCTCTGGACTGGCCTGCAGGAGAGTCTCGGACGGCACGACAACGCGCTCCATCGCCATCTGGCGCAAGTGCGGCAGGATGCCGGAGTCGGCGAGGACATCTCGGTCATACGCGTCTACGACATTGTGTGCTGGATGCTCGCCCAACTCGATGAGCCCCGGGGGACAGTCACGGGACGCGGCAGGGACGCCTGAGTCCTGCGCAGTTCGCCGGTCCGAAGCCGGCACGACAGTCCACACACCGTTGGCCTGGCTGACTCCCTGTTGGGCTGCGAGCCATGGCCCCGCCTTCCCCTGCCGGACCTGAAACCGCTGCATCGTCCCCACGGATGACGGCCGGTCGCCGTGCTCTCCCGGGATGTTGTTGGCGGTCGCAGCGTCAGGCTGCGGCGGCCACCCGGGGCACACTCCGCGTCAGGCCGCGGTCGCGACCGGCCGCAACCGGGCTCGCGGCCACGCTCGGGCTCCACTTCGCGATCCGCGGCACCTACCCGCTGGCGCTGACCGCGCTGGTATGGGCGGTCGAGTTTGACTGGGCCGACGGACTCATCGCCAGCCGAATGCTCGCGCGCAGCGAAAGTCAGGCGCCGTTTCGGCGCGCAACTCGACTCACTGATCGACATCGTCAGCTTCAGCGTCGCACCAGCGCTGCTTCCCCTCCGCGTCGGACAGTTCAGCCCCTGGTTCTTCCCCGGTGCCTTGGTGATCCTCACCACCGGAGTCCTTCGGCTCAGCTTCCTCAAGGTCTTCGACCTCCTCGACGCCTCGACCTACCGGAGGCTGGCATGGACAACAACGTCGTCATCCTGGGGCTGCTGTTCATCGCAGCGCCCACGGTCGGACTCACCACCATCGCCATCACCCCTCTACGCCGCACTGCTCGCGCTCGTCGCCCTCAACGTGGCGCCGATCCGGACGCCCCAACACGGCGGGGCATGGTTCTACGCCGTCGTCTGACGTGCGCTCGCGCTCACCCGGATCTACGTCTGGCAGATGGTCTAGTCGGCGAACTCGTGCGCGGTGCTCGGGCGGTACGTCGTGACCCTGCACCCGACCGGCGCAGGCCACTGGGGCACGGCTCAAGCCGGACCTCGGCGACACTGGCGACCTCGAGTTGGGGGATTCGGCCGCCATGACAGGCGTCTAACAGGCTTGAGGTAGTCCGCGCCAGACTGGCGCGAGTGGGGACGTGTCGGCCCCTCCGCGGGTCCGGCCCGAGTGAGAAATGTCGGGGGCCTACGTGTCGCGGGAGGTGGGTGGGGTCCAAGCCTCGGATACGTCCGTAGGTGTCCCTGAGTTGCGCCCGCAAGTGGCGCGGCCGGTCAGCGCCATCGCGCGCGCGTGGGTGAGTTCGGCGGGGAGGATGTCGAGGACTGCTCCGAACGCATCGGTGGCCCATTCGAGCGGCTGAGAACGCGCCCGGAGAGTCGATTCGAGCCAGCGGGCATGGTCGGTGGCCACGGCCGGATCACTGGCGATGGTGGCCGACGCGACAATCCTCAGGACGGCATCAAGTCGCTCTCGCGTCGCGCGTCGTGTGGCGTCGGTCAACGCCAAGCTCGGGACTCGCGTGAACGTGGTCTCGAGGGCGTGGACAAGCAGTTGATCACGCTCGCGCAGCAGGACGTTCAACTCCGCTACTGCGTCACGCGCTCGCACAGGTCCGCGGGGGGGCCTCGGTGGGCCATCGATGGCGGCTAGGATCCGATCCGCGCCACGGGTGAAGTCGGGGGCCCACTGATCCGCGCCGAGTGCCCAAGCCCATCGCCCATCGCTGCCGAACCCACGCCCACCGCATACGACGGTCATGCCACCCGATCGCAGTGCGTTGATGGTGCGCCAGGCGCCAGCGAGGTTCATCGGGGCGGCGCACGCGACTGCCACCACAGTCGGGCCGTCGTGGATGAGGTACTCGACCAGGTCGTCCGCCGGCAGTGACGGTGCGACGTAGGTGACATGGGATCCGCGCAGACGCAGTACGGCGGTGGTCATCAGCGCGGGCAGCGCGTGCCATTCGTCCTCACCACAGACCACCGCCGTCTGACCGCGTGACCCAGGCACAGGGCTCCCCGATTCCTGCAACGCGACCCGGGTCACGTCGTACAGAACCGATTCGGTGATCGAGGTGGCCAGGTGCTCCCCAGCGATGCTCCACTCGCCCCGCTGCCACGCCTCGCCCACCCGTGCTTGGCACTCGGCGAGCAGGTTGCAGATGATCAGCTCGCCCGACACGCCACCAGCCAGGAGACGCAGCGCGATGCTGGTCGCGGTGGACCGTTCCCCCTGCCACACCGCGTCGAGATACCGCCGCCTGGCATCCACCCACTCGCTGGGACCCGTTTCAGCCGAGGCTGCCGAAGGTACGCCATCGGCATCGGCCGAGGGGCGCTCAGCGGACGCGCGGTCCGGGATCGAGAGTGGGGGCCTCTCCGCGGCACTCACGGTCTCACCGTCACCAAGCTCGCTCCCATCGGCTGTGCGTTGCGGGGGCACATCCGACGTACGTGCCAGGCTGAAGTCGGTCACGACGTGCGCCGCGGTGAGCGCCGCGGTCACGGGCCCGTCGTCGTCGAGGATAGTCAACGGTCGACGCATGGAGTGCGATCGGTGGTTCGCCCCGATGAGCAGGGCGATGCCGGTACGGTCGATGACCGTCACACGGCGGACGTCGAGTTGCACGCCACCAGGATGCGTGTCCATCGCGTCGAAAAGGTCCTCCCGCAGGTCCGCGACCTCACGCCAGGTGACCTCGCCACCCCACACCACCACAGAACCAGGCAGACCACCCTGGACTCGAGGGTCAACAGCACCGGCCAGCGAGCCGCTGGCACGTGGTCCGGACTCACTTGGCATCGCTGGCACCATCCCGCGCGAACCTGCCCAACCGCCGTGCACGCCATCCCGACGAAACTGGCAGCGAACTCCGAGTCAGTGGCCTCGCCCGAGTCCCGTTCTCACTCCTTTCCAGTGTATCGCTGTGGATGAGTCGATGATCGGCGGACTACGCCCGGTCGCATGCGGTCTTCACCCGCGTCGCCTACCGCGGGCGCTGCCGACGGCTGCGATCGGCCGCGCCACTGCGCTGATCGTTTGTTAACGTGGCCTCGGGTACTTGCCTCTCGATCCCGCGCTGCGGGCAGATCGCCGGGGTGCTCCATGGTCGTCGATCCGCGCACGTCCGCCGCCCCGTCCGGGGCGCCACTGAACGAGCCCCTGATGCCAGCCGCGAGCCCGCGACTCCCCGCGCACCCGATACCCGCACTCGGCGACGTACGCACGTCGAAGCTTCGTATCGGCCTGATCGCCCCACCGTGGGTTCCGGTGCCGCCGACGACGTACGGCGGCACCGAACTCGTCGTCGACACCCTGGCGCGGGGCTTCGCCGAGGCCGGGCACGAGGTGCTGCTCGCGGCAACTGCCAACTCGACCTGCCCCGTCCGCACAATCTCGGTGTTCGACAGGCCGCCCCGTCCGATGAACACGACGACCGAGGAGCTCCGTCACGTCCAGGGCGCGTATGACGCACTCGCCGGCGACGTCGACGTGATCCACGACCACACCCTGGTCGGACCGGTCTGGGCGCTCGCCGCGGGCGTGCGGACACCCGTGGTCACGACAGCACACGGACGCATCACCGACCTCACCCGTGGTGTGTACGCGATGCTCGGCAGGTCGGTACGACTCACGGCCATCTCGTACCGTCAGCAGGAGCTCGCCGGTTCTTTGCCGTTCCTCGACGTCATCCATCACGGGATCGACCCGGCCCGCTTCCACCCGGGTGCCGGCGACGGCGGCTACCTCATGTTCGTCGGTCGGATGTCGTTCGAGAAGGGCGTGCGCGAGGCCGTGCTCATCGCACGCGGCGCGGGATTGCCGATCGTCGTCGCGTCGAAGATGCGTGAGGACGTCGAGATCGACTACTTCGAGGACCAGGTGAAGCCCGTGGCCGACGACAGCGTCACGTTCCTCGACGAGCTCACCCCCCAGGAGCGCGATGGCTTCCTGCGCAGGGCGGTCGCCCTGGTGAATCCCATCGCGTGGGAGGAGCCGTTCGGACTCACCATGATCGAGTCCCTCGCCCTCGGGACGCCCGTCATCGTGACCCGACGCGGGGCGGCCCCGGAGATCATCTGTGACGGTGTCACCGGCTTCATCATCGACGGGATCGACCAGGGCGTCGCCGCCGTTGACCGCATCGGCGAGATCGACCGGCGAGCATGCCGCGCGGCCGTCGAGGGCTACTTCTCCGCGCACCGCATGGTCGAGCAGTACCAGAATCTCTACCGTGACGTGCTCGCCCGGCGCGCAGCGAGAGCCACGTGACGACCGGTTGGTTCGAGCCGCTCACGACCGCCTCGTCGTCCGACCACTCGAGTGTCACTCTGGTCGAGGGCTCCTCCTTCTGCCTGAGCACCGGGGTCGGCAACATGGTGCCTGGCGGCACGTTCGGTCTCTACGTACGCGACCTGCGGATCGTCTCCCAGTGGATCCTCGAGGTCGACGGCGAGCGCCTCGAACCGCTCTCCCAGATCCAGCCCGAACCGTTCCAAGCCACCTTCGTCACGATGGTCAAGCCCCGCGAGGGCGCCCACGAGAGCACCATGGTGCTGGTGCGCGAGCGCGAGGTCGGCGACGGCATGCGCGAGACCCTGACACTGCGCAGCTTCAGCCCCGAGGCGGCCGCGGTGAGCCTCGAGCTGCACGTCGGCGTCGACTTCGCGGACCTGTTCGAGGTCAAGCTCGCGCGCACGGCGACGCATCATCACCAGCACGAGTCCACCGCTGACCACACGTCGCTGCAGTTCCGCGCCAACCGCTCCGAGCGAGCCACCGTCGTGCACGTCCTGACCCACGACTCGGCAGAGGCGCAGGGCACCCGCCACATCTCACCCGGACGCATCGTGTGGAACATCATCGTGCCCGCCCGCGGCGAGTGGACCACGACGCTGTCCGTGGAGTCGGTCATCCACGGGGTGCGGCTCGCGCCGGAACCGCACGATCCGTCGTCGACTGAGACTCTCGCCCGCGCACGGGCCCGGACGTGGCGGGAATCGACCCCTGAGCTCGAGACGCCCGATGACCACCTCGAGCGCACCCTGCGCACCAGCGCGGCCGATCTCGGGTCGCTGCGAATCTTCGACCCCGACCACCCCACGCGTGCGATCCCCGCAGCCGGGGCGCCCTGGTTCATGGCGCTGTTCGGACGCGACTCGCTGCTCACCTCGTGGATGGCGCTGCCGCTCGACCCGTCGCTGGCCCTCGGCACCGTCAACGCGCTCGCCGAGGCCCAGGGCACCGTGGTCGACCCGCTCCGCGATGAGCAGCCCGGCCGCATCCTGCACGAGCGCCGCTTCGGGTGGTCGACGACCAACGTACGGCGCGATGACGGCGAGAACCTGTACTACGGTACGGCTGACGCGACACCGCTGTTCGTCATGATCGTCGGCGAGATGCTGCGGTGGGGCATCCCCACCGACCAGCTCGTCGAGGTACTGCCCGCCGTCGACCGCGCGCTCGACTGGATCACCGACTACGGCGACGCCGACGGCGACGGCTTCGTCGAGTACTGCCGCGCGACCGACCGTGGCCTGCGCAACCAGGGTTGGAAGGACTCATTCGACGGCGTCAACTTCGCCGGAGGGCGTCTCGCCGAGCCGCCGATTGCGCTGTGCGAGGTGCAGGGCTACGTGTACGGCGCCTACCTCGCACGGGCGCACATCGCGCGTGAGCAGGGCGACGACGCCAACCGGGAGCGCTACAGCGACCTCGCCGCCGACCTCAAGCGCCGCTTCAACGAGACGTTCTGGCTACCCGACCGCGGCTGGTACGCCGTTGCCCTCGACGCCGACAAGCAACCGGTCGATGCCCTCGCCTCGAACATGGGCCACTGCCTGTGGACCGGCATCGTCGACGCCGACAAGGCGCCAGCCGTGGTCGAGCGGCTGATGAGCCGGGAGATGTTCAGCGGCTGGGGGGTGCGCACACTGGCGACCACGATGGGCGCCTACAACCCGCTCGGCTATCACAACGGCAGCGTATGGCCGCACGACAACGCCATCATCGCCGCCGGTATGAGCCGCTACGGGTTCACCGACCAAGCCCGCCAGGTCGCGTCGGGGATCCTCGACGCGGCCGCCGCGTTCGGCGGCCGCCTACCCGAACTGTTTTGCGGCTTCGACCGCGCCGAATACGCCTCCCCCGTGCCGTTCCCGACCTCGTGCTCGCCACAAGCATGGGCCGCAGCAGCCCCGCTGCTGCTGATGCGATCGCTGTTCCGCCTCGAGCCGTCGGTGTCGCAGGGCGAGGTACGGGTCGCTCCCATCCTGCCCGAGCGTTTCCTGCCTCTGTCGCTGAGCAACATCATCATTGGCGGGGCGCGGGTCTCGGTACGGACCGACGGTTCCACCGTCGACGTCGACGGCCTGCCCACCGGCGTGCGCCTGGTCACGGGAGCGCGCACGCCCCTGACCGAACTCCACCGTCACTGATGTCGTCCGCGGCGTTCACAGCGGCCGGTGCAACGGCGGTGCATCCTGATCGTGCCTGGCTACCGGCACCGCGGTGATGGAATCCAACCCGCTCACGACCTGGTCCGCGACCTCCGCCGACCCAGCCCAGCTTCGGGGTCCCCGCCGGATACTCCTTTGGCCGCAGATGGTTTGCGCGGTGACACCGTTGTCATCAGGATGCCCGTGGCAGCGAGTCCTGGGACGTTCCGGCTCCGGAAATCGGATCAGCGGACCGGTCGGGTGGCCGGATCGGAGTTGACCCCTCCGGACCGGTACCTCATGGGGGTCCCACGCAATCCGGAGGAATGCGCGGCGAGGCGCGGAGCGCGACCGGGATGCCGCGCGGGGCGGTCACTCCGCAGTGATGACAACTCGTGAATCGGCACTGAGACCTGCGAACAGACCTGTCCGTATCAGTCCGGGGTGGCGGTTACGATGAGGTTGTCCTGATAACCGCCGTGGTGGGGGTCGTAGGCGCCCCCGCAGGTGATGATCGTGAGTCGGGGTGGGCCCTGGTTGGTGAAGAACGTGGCCCAGGGCAGCCCTTGCTTGAGGTAGAGGCGCCGCTCCACGATCCGGTAGGTCAGGGTCGTCCCGTCGGAGAGGCGGACCTGGATCTGGTCGCCGAGGTTGACGGCACCGAGGTTGTAGAGCGCACCGCGGCCCTGGGTGCGGGAGTCGCGGTGTCCGACGATCACTGCGGATCCCGTCGCGTCGCCGGGCGCGGGCCCGAACTCATACCAGCCGACGTGGTAGGCGTTGTGCGGGATTGCGACGGTCCCGTCGGGGGCGACTCCGGCGGCCTCGACCGGGACGCTGACTGCGATGCTCGCGATGGTCAGGGTCGTCGGCGTCGGCGTGCGGGTCTCGGTTCCGGGCTGGGCGACAAGGTCAGCCTGATAGATCGGGATGGCCGGGGCGCCAGGTCCGGAATCGGGCACGGAGGCCGGTGGAGCGACTGTGGGTGCCGCAGGGCCAGCGAGGACGGGGAGCTGACCTATGCCGGTGGCGTCCGGGCGGGTCAGGGCCCACCCGGTCGGGATGAGCACCAGCGCGGCCAGGCATCCGGCCAGCAGTCCCAGCCATCCTCGGCGGCTCATGCGCTCCCACTCAGACGATCGTTGTTGCCGCTCGGGCCCGTGGCGGACACGAGCGTGGGGGTGGTGCCACCTCAGCCGGTGGCACCACCCCCACGGTAGGTCAGGCCTGGCGGGAGCCGGCCAGGACGCGGCGACCCGCGACCAGGGCGCCGAGCACGGCCAGGACCATCGCGACCACGGCGTAGCCGGGGAACGACGGGGCGTCGTTGGCCAGACCGGCCTCACCGGCCGGGACACCCATCGGGGCCGAGCCAAGACCGGTGATCTTCTGCACGGCGACCGCGAAGGTGGCCGGGTAGGTGCCGTAGGCGAACACGATCGTGTTCACCCCGGCCGCGACCGGGAGGCTGGTCGAGTAGACCGTCTTGCCACCGGCGACCACACCGACCTTGTACGTCGCGGCCGGGACCACGGCGCTGGCCGAGTTCGGGTTGCTCAGCGACTTGATCAACGTGGCACCGTTCGCGGTGATCGCCACCGTGGGGGCATCCGCGATGTGCGCGACGGTGACGCGCCCCTTGCCGGCGGGCAGCATCGAGATGTCGTTGTCGAACACGGTCGCGGTCGGCTTCCCATCGGTGGTCAGGTGCGCGGCGATCGTGTAGTTGTGGCTCGCCATCACCGGGATGTTCGCCGGGCCGATGACGTCAGCGGTCTTCTTGCCCGCGGCCTTGTCCGCCGCGTAGGAGGTGACCTCGACCTTGTAGGTCCCGGCGGGCAGGGACAACGGGCCGGCCATCGCGCCCGGCTTGAAATCGGTCAGGGTGATCTTGTCGTTGACGTAGACGTTGACCTCGACACCGGGGATGCCGTGGAACACGCTCACCTGCGCATCCGCGGTGGCCGCACCCGCGGGCGAGGAGGACAGCAGGACAGCGGCGGGAGCGAGCATGAGTGCCGCCCCGATCAGTGCGGTGGAACGAAGCGAACGCATGCGGACTCCCAGAGGCAGAGGACGAACCAGTACTCCCTCTTCGCCTCAGGGGCCGCCCGTGGATGCAGGCGTGCGTCCCGGGTTTCGAGCACTCCGGCGTGGACGTCACCCGACATGGTGCCGGCTGGGTCTTTAGCGCTCGAGCGTCAGGCACCGCCTGGAGCCGGCTCGTCGCCTCGCCGTGCACCATCAACGCCGTTGGGCTCGAACGACAGGGGCGTGTAGACAGGGATCCGTACCGCAGCAGGGGGGCCGGGACGGCAGCTACGCCGAGATCGTCCCCCGGACGGCGCTGTTCTTGCTGTGCTCGGGTGACCCATTCATCGGCTGCAACGCTCTTGGCAATCGGCATGAATGTTCCCGGGGGTTGGTGTAGGTCGGAGCGCCGGGATGCCTTCCTGTTGCTCGAGAGTTGGGTCCTCACAAGGAGGTGAGCCGATATCTTGCCGTCTATGGAATCCGATCGGCGTATCCGCGCGAAAGACAACGGCAGGCAAACCCATGCGCATCGCTTCGTGTCTCGCGGCGTCAGCATGCTTACCGCCGACGATGCGAATCCCTCGACGGTTGCCCTGCGGGTTGGTTTGGCACCTTTCGCGAAAGAAGTCCTGGCGGTCCGGGCATGAGGCGACGGCTCACCGTCTAGTCCGATAGGTCAGGATGCTCGAGTGACCACGCGCAGCGGGCGAACATCGCTTGGACGAATCAGACGTTGGATCCGTCGACACCCGGCGGATGTCATGGACGTGTTCGTTTACGTGGTCGTGCTCAATCTTGCTGTCCAGTACATCCCGTCGATCATCAGCGAGACGTTTACGCTCTCGCTTCTGACGGCAGTGTTGTTGAAGGTCGCCCTCGAAGCCGTGATCCTACTCAAGACCAGGATCGTCTCTCGGTTTCGTGCGGCGACGACGAGGTCGGCCAGGTGGGCGAGTGCAGCCATGCTCTGGGTCGCTGCGGCTGGCAGCAAGATCGTCGTCCTCGAGCTGGTCGATCTGGTCTTCGGCGACGCCGTGAGCCTCGGCAACTTCATTTCAGTGACCCTGCTCGTCGTTGCCCTGATGTTGTCGCGGGCCGCGGTGCGCCGACTCATCTATGGGATCGGCACACCCGACTGACCAGCGCGCCGACGGGACAGAGCGGCACGCCTTCGGTAGGTCACAGCGTGGCGCACGCATCAGGTCCCTGTCCGGCAGTGCGCCTGGGGTGCGGGCCGGCGCGTGAGACTGGCGAGCAACTGGGTGCGGTGAGAAACGCATCTTCCGCCACTTCGTGACGCCGCGGCATGGTGTCAGCGGATGTCACGCGGGACGCGTGGCGATGGGGCACGGCCGTCCTGCTGTGGGAGCC
>Ga0075015_100000491_pt1 | contig 13823 bp, 9 predicted proteins | sample AleBraG_ABR_2013_FD_71476 | JGI IMG/M metagenome (GOLD analysis project Ga0075015, IMG submission 71476) | Freshwater sediment microbial communities in response to fracking from Pennsylvania, USA - Alex Branch Run_MetaG_ABR_2013 | ecosystem: Environmental > Aquatic > Freshwater > Creek >...
CGAGCTACATTCTTGGTGGCTGGCAAATTAACACGATTGTTACCGCTCAAACCGGCGCCACCATTCAACTGTCTGCGCCCGATACGAGTCTGTCGGGAGGCAATCACGTTTCGCGTCCGGACTGCGTAAGTGATGCGCGTTCTGGCGCCTCCAGCGACCCACGCAACGGGTTTTGGTTGAATCCAGCTGCGTTTGCCATGCCAGCAACCGGTCAATTTGGAAATTGCGGAGTCGGAATATATCACGGCCCCGGATTCACCAATGTAGACCTCAGCTTCTTCAAGATCGTCCCGGTGAGGGAAAGCATGCGGTTTGAGTTCCGCGCCGAGATGTTTAACGCGTTCAACCACGCGAATTTCTCGAACCCGAATTCGTTCTATTCGCCCTCGTCCCTCGGACCGGGCGGATTCGGAGCGATAACCTCTACTATTGGTGACCCTCGTGAAATGCAGTTCGCTCTGAAATTCTACTTCTAATTTCCCTGGGCTTTTCTCCCCAAGCCGCCAGACTCGGAAAACTTCCGATCTGGCGGCCCGGGATTTCCGAAATGCGAAACCTTCCCTGCATGCTTGCGCCGTACGAGAACAGAAACCTTCAACCGTCAGCAAATTCCCTATGAAGAGATATTTATCGCTTGGCCTGTCCCTGCTGCTTTCTTCGGCGCTGTGCGCACAAACGCCATACGACTCGTCGATCAAAGCGTCGCCCGACGCGCAGGAGTTGCCCATCAATCGAGGTGCGACGGCACTCTGGCAAAGTCTGAAGAAGCTGCATACTCGCGCCAGCCTGATCATGGTCACCGCGCACCCCGACGATGAAGATGGCGGCATGCTGACCTACGAATCGCGCGGGCAGGGCGCTCGCGTTGCTCTGCTAACCCTGAATCGAGGCGAAGGCGGCGCCAACGTCACGTCGTCGAACTACTTCGACGGGCTTGGCCTGGTTCGCACCGAGGAACTTCTCGCCGCAGGACGTTATTACGGCGTGGATCAGTATTGGACTCGGGTCGTGGACTATGGATTCTCAAAGACCAAAGCCGAATCCATCGCTAAGTGGACACATGACCGCGTGCTCTACGATGTTGTTCGCGTGGTTCGCCTGACCCGGCCGCTGGTCATCACTTCTGTCTTTGTCGGCGGACCCACCGACGGGCACGGCAATCACCAGACAGCCGGCGCGATGGCGCAGGAAGTGTTCAGGGCTGCCGGCGATCCCAGTGTCTTCCCTGACCAGATCGCTGCCGGCTTGAAACCCTGGACTCCGTTGAAGGACTACGCGCACACGCCCTGGTTTGGAAACGATGACGGCAAGCTCGCTGTCAACGTACAGGTTCCAGAAGGCGACTACGATCCTGTGCTTGGAATGTCCTACGTCCAAATTGCGCGCGAAGGCCTGGGCTACCAGAAATCGCAGACAGGTGGAGGTACGATCCCGAAAGCTGGTGCTGTCGACTCCACCTATCATCGCTATGGCTCGCTGGTATCCGCCCAGGACAAAGAGACTTCGTTTTTCGACGGAATTGATACTTCCCTCAACGGAATCGCCACCCTGGCGCCGAATGGCAAGGCGGATTTTCTCCTGCCTGGTCTGAAGAAAGTAAATGGACTGGTGGAAGCTGCTATGGCGGGCTATTCGGTCGCTCATCCCGAGACGATCGCTCCGAAGTTGGCTGATGGGTGGAAAGAAACTGAAGCGCTGATCCAGCAGGTGAAGGCCAGCCAGTTGTCTGAAGAAGACAAGTACAACATCGCCTTCGAACTCGAAATCAAGAAGACACAGTTCAACAATGCGCTGGCGCAATCGCTCGGCCTGTCTTTGGCGGCAAATGTCGCGCCGGAAAAGGAACCTGATCCGCGTTTTGCGATGTTCCTGGGCGATCCCGAGACGACACGGGTGATCATTCCCGGAGGGAAAGTTGGAGTGAAGGTGCACGCCGTGAGCCAGAGCTCGGCTCCGGTCAAGTTGGACGAAATCAAGATTCAGGCCACCGACGGAAAAGACTGGGGGATCAAGAACTCGGGCGATACCGCTGGAGAACTTACCCAAGGCAAACCAGTTGACGCCCGGTTTGATTTAAACGTGCCCGAGAATTCCACCTATACCCGCCCGTATTTTTCCCGACCCGACATCGAGCAGTCTTACTATGACATTTCTGACATGCGCTACTTGAACTGGCCCCTGCCCCCATATCCGCTGGAGGCCTGGGCGGAGTTTCAGTATCGGGACGTGCCTGTGCGGGTGGCAAAAGTTGTGCAGTCAAGTAAACGGGTTACCGGATTCGGCGAAGTACTCGAGCCGCTCGTGGTCGGCCCTGCTGTAGCGCTCAACATCTCACCGCGGGCGGGCATCGTCCCCTTGGATGCCAAAACGTTCCAGTTGACCGCCGCTGTACACAGCAACATGAAGGGCCCCGGAAAAGGAACGGTCAAGCTCGATTTACCCAACGGTTGGACGAGCCGTCCCGCGACTGCCGAATTTGCCACCAACTCAGATGGAGACGAACAGTCCCTAAGCTTCAAAGTAATGCCTTCGGGGCTGTCAGAGAAGATGTATCGCGTGACAGTCGTCGCGGAAACCGGAGGCAGACAATATCGCGAAGGCTACGAATTAACAGGCTATCCCGGACTTCGCCCGTACTATCTCTACCGGCCATCGGTCTTGCGAACCTCGGGGGTGAATGTGAAGGTTGCGCAGGGTTTGAATGTCGCCTACGTCATGGGCAGCGGCGACGATGTTCCAACTTCGCTGCAATCGCTCGGAATTCACGTTAACTTCCTGTCGCCCAATGACCTGGCCACCTCAGACCTGTCCAGATACAACCTCATCCTCCTGGGAGTGCGGGCCTATGCCGCCCGAGAGGAACTCAAGACCTACAACAGCCGCCTTCTCGATTATGTGAAAAATGGCGGAGTCATGATCGTGCAGTACAACACCCCGGAATACGATCACAACCTCGGGCCCTACCCTTACGTCATGGGGAACAATCCCGAAGAGGTGACCGACGAGGCGTCCAAGATGGACATCCTGGACCCCAAGAATCCCGTATTCCTCTGGCCAAATCCCATCACATCTCACGATTTCGAGGGATGGGTTGAGGAACGCGGATCAAAATTCCTGAAGTCCTGGGATCCTCACTACGAGGCGTTGCTGGCTACGCACGATGACAATCAGGAACCCCAAAAAGGCGGGTTGCTCTACGCGCGCTACGGCAAAGGCATTTATATCTACAATGCCTACGCTTTCTATCGTCAATTACCGGAAGGGGTCCCGGGAGCATTTCGTCTGTTCGCCAATATGGTAAGTCTGCCGAAGAATCCGAACCTCGTGGAAGGTAGCGGAATGAAGTGATCGGCGCCCTATCACGCGAGCAGAGGTTCCATTAGATCGACTTCCGGGTGGGAAACTTCCGCACGGCAATAACAGAATGCAATCTCGCAATCGCTTAGAGCTGTAACGGCAAACTTGGTGTGGATAGGCAGGTAGACCGTCCATGGCATACCCGTGAACACATTTGCACGAAACCCAATATCGCTCCACGTTCCATTGGTTGACTCTAAATCGAACCTTCCACCCAGACCGACAATGGCGACTTCGTTCGAATCCGTGCTGCCTTCAAATGTTTCCTCGGCCAAAATACGGCGAACCTCCAGCTGGAGGTATTCGAACTCAGCCGTGCCTCCAGGCCCAAAGTACATTGATCGCCCGCGGCCGCGAGCTGTAGGTATTGCGGGAATCAGCAAATTTCGGACACGCATGCATCATCTCCCCCGAGGCGGCGCGGTGGATTCGCGGACAATCAATTCCGCTGGAACATTGATCACGTGTGAGGAACTCTCTCCGGAAATCAACTTCAGCAGACTCTCCATGGCTAAGCGACCCATGAGCCGGCGAGGCTGTCGCAACGTCGTGAGAGGCGGCTGCATGTACGACGCAATGAACAGATCGTCAAATCCAACCAGGGAGACGTCTTCCGGCACGCGTATTCCCCGCAGATGAAGCTTCCTGAGCGCACCCAGAGCCGTCATGTCGTTGTAACAAAAGATTGCCGTCGGCGGCTCGGCCAGGGACATCAGCGCCTCGATACCAGCCATCCCGCCTTCACACTTTCCGTCGCCATGCACCACCAACTCTGGCAGGAACGGAAGCCCGGCGCGATCCAATGCTTCTCGATACCCGGCAAATCGCTCCACGTCGGATTGGTAGCCAAAGCGGTCCCCGAGATACGCAATTCTGCTATGACCAAGTTGAATCAGATGATTGGTCACCTGGGCGCTCCCCTTTACGTTTTCGATCAAGACGGAATTTACGAATTCTCCCGGATGCTGGTTGTTTACCAGCACAATCGGAATGCGCATCTCGGACAAGAGAGGCAGGTAAAGTGCTCCCACACGGGAAGAAGTGACCACCATGCCTTCCACTCGCCTTTCAGAGAAAGAGTGCACCACTTTGGCTTCCCTGTCCGGATCCGTATTCGAATTCGCGAGGAAAACGGAGTAGCCGTGGTCGTTGCCGTAGTCTTCGATACCGCTTACGACTTCACTCACGAAAGGGTCGGCAATGGTGGTGACCACGACACCGATGGTCTTGGTTTTCTGGGTTACCAGCCCGCGCGCAATCGCGCTGGCCCGATAGCCACATTGCTTGGCAATGCCCTGGATTCTCTCCGCCGTTTCCCGGCTAATTAGAGGACTGCTTTGCAGGGCGCGGGAGACCGTAGACGAGGAGACGTTTGCAATCCTCGCGATGTCTTTGATGGAAGTCGGTCTATGCACGGGCTGCGCGCCAGGTTCCGCAGACGTTTGCATGCCGGGATTATAACCTAAATCATAGATTTGTTTGATCCCACTAACACCCATGGTTTCATTGTATTAGCGATCGCAAGAGCTAGTTTTCCAGGTATCCCAGATGCTCCCGATCGCACTCGGCCCAGGTTTTTCGAAGATTCTCCGCAATCTCCCATTGACCAATGATTGGGTATTCGAGCATGGCCAACTGCGCCACTGGCCAGGATTTTTCAACCACCGCACGGATTGCGGTGCGTTCATAAGCTTTGACGGCAAGAACTAGTCCCCGCACACTCTCCGGCAGTCTCCCGCAAGGCACAGGTTTCACCCCTGCCCGATTGATTGCGCAGGGCACCTCAACCACATCGTTCGCAGACAGGTCATCGATGCTGTTTTCGTTGCGCACATTCACCACAACTGAGCGAGGTTTGTCCGAAACCAATCCACTCATGACCTCGACGGCAATCTTGTGGTAGCCAGTGGGTAAGTCAAACGGATCGGGCTCGTTCTCTGTGGCTCGAAATGCAGTTCCTGCTTCAGCTTCCAGACGAAGATACGAAGCATTCCTTTGCATCAGGTAGCGACGATAGGTCTCCAGAGCTGTCCCCGGAGTTTCAGAATAAAGTTGCGTAAACAGTTCGGAATTCAACCGTACTAATTCCTCGCCGCGGCTGGCTCCGGCGCTTAACTGATTGCGATAGGCTTTACGCTGGCTGTAGTAGAAGAACAGGTACTCTGACGGAATGAGATTCAACGTGCGAATCAGCAGCGGATCAAACAACTCCGCGTGATAGAGCTGGCGCAACGCTCGCTCGTTACCGATCAACTTCGAAGTCACGTCTTCGCCGCGGGCGATCACACGCTGCACCCATCCCAGATGGTTCAGCCCCGCATAGTCGCAGCGAACTTCAGAAGGGGGTATTCCCAGCACGTGAGCGATGCGGTGGAACAATTCGGCGGGAGTATCGCAGATGCCGACGACCTTAAGCTGGGTGAGCTGGCACAAGGCCTGGGTAATAAGCCCGGCGGGATTTGTGAAGTTGATGAACCACGCCTTGGGTGCCAGCCGCTCCACCACACGTGCATGTGCCACGGCCACCGGAACGGTCCGCAAGGCCATCGCAACGCCTCCCGGCCCTGTGGTCTCCTGCCCTGCGAGGCCTTCCTCGATGGCAATACGTTCATCTCGCGCGCGAGCAGCCATGCCACCGATGCGCAGACTGCTAAGCACGAAATCACAATCCTCCACTGCTTCTTCAATCGAATTTGCCGCTAGCAGTCGCAGGGTCACGCCTAAGTTCTGCGCGATTTCACGCCCCAGCGAGGCCATAAGCTCCGCTCGGCGTGAGTCAACATCGAACAACTGCAGTTCTCCGATGTTGAGTAACGATTGAAACTGCAGCAGCCCATGAATCAGGAGTGGGGTTCGAACCCCTCCGCCGCCGATGACGCTTACTTTGCGGTGCATAGGATCAGTTCCAATTCCTCTTTGGCGGGAAAGCCAGCAATCCCTCCCAAGGTTCTCGCGGACATCTCGCCGCACGCTGCCCCGGCTCGGAGACAAAGGTTGGGCTCCAAGCCGCGCAGCCAGGCATAGAGGAAACCCGAATCAAAACAGTCGCCCGCACCAGTAGTGTCCACAGTCTCGATGGCTCCCGGCTTCTGAAACGAAATTTCGCCGTCCCAAAGCAGGGCTGCGCCCTCCGCACCAAGTTTCAAGGCAACCCGCTTGAGGCCCATACGTTCAAATACCCGCAGCATCCGGACTGGGTCCGTTTCGCCTGTGATCACAGCACCCTCGCGCTCATTAGGAAAGAAGATGTCAACCTGGGTGAGCGCAGCAATAGCACGTTGATCCGCGAACCATTCGGGATGCCAGCCCACATCCAAAGAAAGACTTCGCCCGCTGTCAGCAATTGCTTTGAACGAAGACTGCACTGTCTCCAAGTCCATTGCGTGAGCCAAATGGATATGGCGAACCTGAGAGCTCGTAGCAATACCCGTCAAATCACGCAAGATTCCAGGCAGCTCACGATTCGCTCCACTGTAAGTCAAGAACGTGCGATCCACCGCTGTGGAAACGCTGACCGTAAACGCAGTGGGCTCTGAGGATGTTAGCCGAATTCGCGAAGTGTCCACGCCCCGCGCCTGCAACCGATCCAACATCCACTGCCCATCCTCTTTCCCTACCGCCCCCAGGATGCAGGTATGCAGGCCGAGTTTCGAAAGCCCGCACGCAGTGATGGCGGCACCGCCTCCCACTTCCTTGTGGAACTTCTTCGCGAAGGCTTCCTCGCCGGGGTGGGGCCAGGATTCGAAACCACTCATTACCAGGTCGAGAAAGAGGTCACCAGCGACGAGCACATCCAATTGCGCCCGACCGCTCATAAGGGCGCCTCACTTGGCGCCAGTTCGAACGGCCACTCTTGTTGTACGCGGGCTCTCCACAGATAAGCGCAGATGCCAAAAACCAGCAGGGCCAGTCCCCATAGGATGAACTTAAGCCCACTGGCCGCCAGGATGAATGCCCACCCCGCAAAAGCGATGATGCTGGTCACCGGGTAAAGCCACATCTGAAACGGACGACGGATATCCTTGCGGTAGCGGCGAATCAAAGTGACCGCGAGAACCTGCGCCATGAATTGCACCAGAACCTGAATAACGATCAAGGCGGTGATCAAGTCAGAGAGATCCAACAGGCTCGCAAGCGCAGAGGAAATCCCGATGAATGCAACCGAAAAATAAGGGAAATTCTTGGTGCGATGAAGACGTCCAAAGACTGGGAAGAAACGGCCGTCGATTGCCGCCGCGTAAGGCACCCTCGAATAGCCCAGCAATACGGCAAACAACGAGGCGAAAGTGGTGAACAAAATCAGCCCTGTCATCACCTGCGCTACCTTTGAGCCATAGAGCCGGTTCATCAAATCAGAAACGATGAACGTCGAATGCATTGCTTCTCGCCACGGAACGACGCCAATAATCGTCAAATTCATGGTGAGGTACAGCACTCCGACCAAGCCGATCGAAATAAGGATCGAACGCGGAATCACGCGCTCCGGATGACGCACCTCACCGGCAAAAAAACACGAATTGTTGTAGCCGCCGTAGTCGTACATCGCCAGCAACGTTGCGCCGCCTAAACCGACGAAGAAATCTTTCGAAAGCACGAACGCATGAGGAGGGAAGTCGAAAACACGCTGCACCTGAAAGTTCAGCAAACCTGCGGCAGTTAAGGCCAGAGCCGTAAACATCACCAGGACCCACAAGATAATAGAGAGGCGCCCCACGGAGCGAATGTCACGGTACAGCATGAAGGTAATGACCAGGCAGACCGACACGGCCACTGCTTTGCCCTGCCACACCCCCATGTGTGGCCACAGAAATTTGGTATATTGCGCAAACCCGACCGCTCCTGCGCCAATCGACACTGGGGCCAAAAAGATGGTTTCCCAGATAAAAAGGAAGCTCATCAGTCGGCCCAGACGTTTGGGACCGTAAGCTTCCGACAGGTAGCGGTACGGTCCGCCGGAGCCCGGCATTGCCGCACCGAGCTCGGCCCAAACCAACCCGTCGCAGACCGCTACCACCGCCCCCAGTAGCCACCCAAGCATGGCTTGGGGACCATTCATCGTACTCAAAATCAAGGGGATAGTGAGAAACGGCCCAACCCCGATCATCTCCAGCATGTTGGCTGAAACAGCTTCGAAAAGACCGAGCTGGCGATCCAGATGAGGCGGAGCAAGGTCAGACACCGCGAGATTTTCTCACACGTTTGCATAACCCACAAGCCAGTCATTGCCGCAACCCGCGATAAGATAGGCGTAGACATGAGACGGGCGATTTTCTTCAGTTTCATTGTTTTAATCGGATGTCTTTCCTCATCGGCGGTCGCTGAGGCAAAAGGCCAACGAAGCTATTCGAGAGATGAGACATCCCTCGCTCAGGCATTGCAACTTGCGAAAACGCATCGCTACGCGGAAGCGGCTGCTGTAATCCGGCGGGTGGGCCCCCCTGAAGACCGTCTTCAGAGAATAGGATTCTTTCGTCTGCGAGCTTCCATCGAGTCAGGGCTCGGTCATTCCGCAGCCGCCGCGGCTGACATGGAAGCGGCGACCAGACTGGCGCCAGAAAACTTGGAGTTGAAAATTGCCGCCGGTCTCGCGCGCTTGGAAGCCCAAATAGAGTCGCACACGGATCCGGCTCCGACACTTGGGAGACTAAGAAGTTTTTTACTTACTCCTGCACAACAACTCGATCTTCGTCTACACACAGGGGAGATTCTGAGCCGGGCGGGTCTCTTTCGGGAAGCTGCAAATGATCTTGCTGAAGCGAGTCGCTTGGCGCCCGACCGCGCAGATATTCACTTCAATCTCGCTCTAGCTCGCTACCACAATGGAGAGTGGGACGCTGCGCTCACAAGCGCTGAACGCGCAAAATTCCTGAACGATAGCGGCTCTGTGGAAAGCTTACTCGGCGACATCCAGGAGAAGCGTGGTGACGCCCTTGCAGCCGCTCGCGGTTATCAGGCTGCGGTGACGCTTGAGCCCAATGTCGAAGATCATCGTCTGGCGCTAGCGACCGAATTGCTGAAACATCAGACGTTCGACGCGGCCATCGTCGTACTCGAGCAAACCGAGGGTCTGTTTCAGCAATCCGTGCGAGTAAGGGTCCTCCTGGCTCTCACTTATTATTTTGTGGATCGGTCACAGGATTCCATCCGCACGCTGTTAGAGGCGACCAGACTGGATACAACCGATATTCTCGCGACGCGGTACCTGGGCGAGATAACGCTCCAAGATTCTGCGGTTCCCGATCCCGCCGCAGTCACTCAGATTTGTTCATTTGCAGATAAGCATCCTGCCAGCGAGGCCGCCGACTCTCTATGTGGTGGAGCCCTGCTTCGGGTTGCCGAGGATAACGCAGACTCTTCCCGCCGAGAGGAGATCCTGCATCGTCTGCGGCACGCGGTTGCGATTGCGCCCAGCGATCCCGTTGCCGCGTGTCAATTCGGAAAGGCATTGGAATGGTCCGAGCGATGGCGAGAGGCACGGACGCAAATGGAAAAATGCGTGCGCCTGGATCCTGATTCGCCCGAGAGTCACTATCGCATGGCTCGCATTTATCGACGGCTTGGGCTAACCACACTCGCGAGCGAACAGACCGCCGCTCAACAACAGGCTGCGAAACGTCAGACCGAAGAGAACAACCGGCGCACCAACGCCATCACTCGATTCCTGGTCCTACTCAATCGCTGACAGACCCCATTGCTCACCCTGACAACGTTTGTTTGGTGGCGGGTGTGGTGAGTGACAGTCTGCGATGGTAGCAACAGAACGTCACAAAGTGAGTCTGCCCGGATTCATGAAATCGCTTCACTCATGGACGTAATCGGGCGAATACAAGCATCTCGTCGATGAGGAAAACTATCAGCATCGCGTAGGTCCGGGGCGGTGGAGAAATTGTTGATAGCTGTTGGTGCACCGAGTCGTAGCAGCGGAATGTGCATCAGCACCGGATGCAGCGGCAATCGTCATGCTGGACGAATGTCGCGTGGAGCTTTACATTGATCGGGGAAAAGATTGCGATGAGGAAAACAAACAGATCTTGGACGTCTTGTATGCTAACCGCCAAGGAATAGAGCAGGCCTTTGGGGGCCCGCTTCCTTGTTCAGAATCCCGACGTTCGCGTTGCCGGCAGAATCCACGGTGAAATTCTTCATGTCCCCGGCGTGGTGTCCCCTGAAGCATGTGCTGACGGTGTGAGAACGAGCAGGCCGCTGCTGTGATAGAAACGTGATAGTTCCATGCTCAAAATGCGTCCCCTCAGATCAGAACCCGTCAAAACGTCCGGCTGGCAAGCGGTTGAAGAATCAATTAGAGTAGGAAATTTTAATAACCGGTCAGAACAGACCATGTGATCTTCAAAACCGGTGGGCGGCGGGTCACCCCGTCGCCGGTGCGTTCGACTCGCACACGCTTCCGCCATTTGTTCACTAGCCACGCCCGACTCAGAATGTTTGCGACCTGGTTTTCCGGTGAGCCTGATCAGGCGTCGGCCCGTGCTACCATGAAGCGACTTAGCGGCGGATGAAACGCTTGACCTGGAGGACGTTCGTGCGATTCTGTGTCTTCCTCTTTCTGGCAGCTCTTTGCGCGGCGTCGAGTGCCACTCTCGCCCAGCAGGTTCCCGCACCGATTTTCACCGACCCACCGGGAGACGCGGCCCACCCGGCCGCAATGACGGTGCTGCACATCCCAAGCCACGGTGTGCTTATCAACGGCTTGGTCTACAAGCCCGCTGGAGCCGGGCCTCATCCCACACTGGTCATCTGCCACGGCTTGCCCGGGAACGAAAAGAACCTCGATCTCGCACAGGCCGTCCGGCGCGCGGGATGGAACGCCGTCACTTTCAACTACCGCGGCTCGTGGGGTAGTCCTGGCGTTTACCGCTTCGCCCAGAACCTGGAGGACGCCGACGCTGTCCTCGCCTACCTGCGCGACCCGGCGAACACCGCTCGCCTGGGGATCGATACGCAAGGCATCGCCATTGCCGGCCACAGCATGGGGGGCTGGGTAGTCGCGCACACCGCGGCCCACGATCACGGATTGATTGGAGCGATCCTGATTTCTGCCGGAGACATGGGCCTTCTCGGCGAGGAGCCCCCCGAAAAGCTGGTCGCTGACATGGCGGACAGCATGGAGGGCTTGTCCGGTGTCACCGCCCAAAGCATGGCTGACGAGGACCGGGCCAACGCCAAGGCGTTTCGTTTGGAGAACACGGCCGCCGGTCTTGTCCCGATGCCTCTTCTGGTGTTGGTCGCCGACGACGGACTTGCCCCGCAAAGCGATGCGCTGGTACACGCCATCGAAGCGAAGGGCGGGCACAAGGTCACTACAATCCACGTCGCCACCGATCACGGCTGGTCCGACCATCGCATCGCTCTGGAGAGCGCGATCCTTACATGGCTGGCCGGGTTGCGCTAACATCACGACCGTCACATCGCAGATCACGATGTAGTCAAGCCCGCCTTGGCACCACGTTTCCGGCGAGAGTCACGATCATAGACAACCATGGGAGGGATCATGTTGCCCAGCTCCACCGAGAGAAGAGACTTCCTGAAGCTGACTGGAGCCGGTATCGCCGGATCCGCGTTGGGCACGGCCGCAACCGTCCAGGCATTCCCTGCAGAGGCAAAGACAAGCTCGGCATCCCCTAAGACTCTGGATGTGAGAGGCTTCGGAGCCACAGGCGATGGCAAGACCCTGGATACTCCCGCCATCAACAAAGCCATCGACGCGGCCGCCGGTGCGGGTGGCGGCGTCGTGCGCTTCCCTGCCGGAGGTTATCTCTGCTACTCCATCCACCTGAAAAGCCACATCACTTTGTATCTTGACCCGGGCGCAACCATCGTAGCTGCAGACGCGCCTGCTTCGGGCGGCGGCTACGATCCGCCCGAGCCCAACGCCTGGGACAAATTTCAGGACTTTGGCCACAGCCATTGGCATAACAGCCTGATCTGGGGCGAAGACCTGCAAAATATTTCCATCGAGGGCCAAGGGCTGATATGGGGCAAGGGCCTCAGCCGCGGAGATCGCGACGTCGCACTCGCCGCCGGGGTCGGGAACAAATCCATCAGCTTGAAGAACTGCCGCAACGTGACCCTGCGTGATGTCTCGATCCTGCACGGCGGGCATTTCGCCATCCTGGCCACCGGCGTGGATAACCTGACCATCGACAACCTTAAGATCGACACCAATCGCGACGCAATCGACATCGATTGCTGTCGCAACGTGCGCGTCTCGAATTGCAGTGTCAACTCACCCTGGGATGACGGTATCTGTCTGAAAGACTCATACGGCCTGGGATTTGCGCGGTCCACTGACCACGTCACCATCACCAACTGCTATGTCACCGGCGGCTACGAAGAAGGCACCATGCTGGATGCCACCTACAAGAGGTTTCCGGCGGACTACAAAGTTCCCCGCAACGGGCGGATCAAGTTTGGCACGGAAAGCAACGGCGGCTTCCGCAACATCACTGTCTCCAACTGCGTGATTGAAAATTGCCGGGGAATCGCTCTTGAGTCGGTGGACGGCGCGATACTGGAAGACGTCGCCATCACCAACATCACCCTGCGGGACATCGTCGATGTTCCCTTCTTCCTCCGCCTGGGAAGCCGGATGCGCGGTCCGGAGGGCACGCCGGTGGGAGAATTACGGCGCGTGCTTATCAGCAATGTGGTCGTCTCCAACTGCGCCTCGCGTCAGGCCACGATCATCGCCGGGATTCCGGGGCATTGCATCGAAGACGTCAGGTTCAACAACATTCTTGTGCTGCATCAGGGTGGCGGCACCAGGGAAGACGCCGCCATCCAGCCCCCGGAGCTGGAAAGCGTCTATCCCGACCCGAACCGCTTCGGAACCATGCCGGCCCACGGCTTCTACATTCGCCATGTGAAGAGGATCGAGATCAAGGACGTCGAGATCAGACCCATGAAGCCGGACATGCGGCCCGGATTCGTCCTCGATGATGTGACTGGCGCAGAGCTCATTCACGTCAAGCTGCCCCAAACCGCCGAGGTTCCGTCCGTGGTGCTCAAGGAGGTCAAGGACTTCAGCGTCACGCAGAGCAAGCCTCTGGCGGATACGCAAGTGGAAAACGCGGAGCAAAAAGTACTCTGATGCGCCGTTCGTTCGATACCCGACAGTGCGATTCTTCATTCCTTCTTAAGTGGTATAAAATCTTTCTGCGTGTAATCACGACACACGATCACGGCGTCCCTACCGTTGAATGAGAGTTTTTCCTGTGCTGAGGGCGTCAAAGGCAAGGACCTGTGAACCAACAAGTGTCCCAACGGACGCGAACCCAACTGGCGTTTGGCGCGGCTGTAATTCTGCTTCTTCTTAGTGGAATGGCCGCCTACGTCACTGCGGTCCGTCTCCGCACGGCGCAGCGCTGGGTCAGCCACAGCCACGACGTGCAATCCTCTTTGGCCGATATCAACAGCCTGAGCGCGCGGGCCGGACGGGCACGCACCCG
>Ga0075015_100000492_pt1 | contig 13809 bp, 11 predicted proteins | sample AleBraG_ABR_2013_FD_71476 | JGI IMG/M metagenome (GOLD analysis project Ga0075015, IMG submission 71476) | Freshwater sediment microbial communities in response to fracking from Pennsylvania, USA - Alex Branch Run_MetaG_ABR_2013 | ecosystem: Environmental > Aquatic > Freshwater > Creek >...
TTCGCACTCGTGCTTCCGGCGACAAATAACTGAAAATGTGGTTCTGCTGATGATCTACTCCGCGCATGCCTTCTCGTACCATACTCGGCTGTGGATTAGGAGTAGTTTTTCAGCAGCCTGTTAGGAATAGCTAGTAGCCGAATAACTAATGGGGGCTAATGAACTACGGCGACTTTCGATATGCTTTCAGCATCGAGACTCCCGTTAGAGCTCGCAGACCTGGAATTTTCTCGCATCGATCAAGAAATGGAGCGAGAAACGTCAACTTGCTCTCCCATGAATTTGCCTGTGCCGCAGCCCGTTCGAATTGTGGTGAGGCATAACTAGTTCCCAGAAGCTCCATACCTTGGGGGACGAAGAGCCGATCCATCTCGGCTGACGAGAACACTCGTGCAAGGGACCACTTCCTGTGCAGCGGGCGAATGTAGGGTAACAGCGGGATCTTACGAGGATAGAGCCACTTCCCGATCTGAGCCCCATGATTTTCAAAGGGGAACCACACTTGGGGGACGGAAATCACGATGATTCCTCCGCGCCTACAAACTCGAACCATTTCGCGCACGCTTGCGCTCAAGTCTGGGACATGCTCAAGAACCTCAAAGGAAGTTATGAATGGAAAACTTTCGTTCGGGAACTCAATCTTCGCCGCGGACATTGGCAGGACTTGGAAGTTCGAGTTGCTGCTGACGTGCGCGCGGAAGTCCTCCAACCGCGCTTCCTCCAGATCTATGCCGACCACCTTGTCAAAGCCCGGTGCGACAAGTTCAGTAATGAACCCGTTTCCACACCCCACGTCCAAATATCGCCGGCCCTCCGAACCGAGCGGAATCGAGTCCACCCAGCGTAACGCAAAGCCCGCAAGTTTATTGGCAGTTCGCCAAGCATGTCGAGGTGCTGTCCCACCAGGCACTGGGGTGTTCTGAATGTCCATTGCCAGGAAATTCTCTTAGAAGCAACAGCTTCCATTCACGATATTCTCGAGTGACCGCGTGATTGTCGCGCCGTTGTTCGCCAACCAGGTCGTACCATTGAAATAGTTTAAGCGAATTGTAAAATTGACGCCCGCGTTCAAGAATATCCCTATCCCAGAATCGTTGATAAATCGATTGTTTTCGATTTGCACTTGAGCCGGAGAGCCCTCAGAATCAACGGCCCGTTGAGAGCTGGCAAAAGCGTCAAAAATGTTGTCATCAATGTGGATATCAGTCACGGCTCCGGTGGCGATGGTTTGCACCAATACTCCAGCAGCCGATCCAGCCGGTATTCGGATCACATTATGCCCAACGATGCCAGTGTTCAAGCCGAAGGAGCCCCCAAAACCGGCGGAAATGTGAACAGCGGCAACGCCTACTGACGAGGTCATGGTATTGTCTGTGATTAACACAACCGCATGCGTGGCGTGATTACCATCCCAAGAGATAGGGCCTGTACTAGTCAGCGTGTTGCCGATAACATTTGTGTAGCTTGCAATCACCTCGATTCCAAACAATTGGCAGTTGCTCAACGCGTTGTCAGCGATCACCCCGTATCTCCCGCCGATCGATAAGCAGCTCGTACCAGACGACCCGGCGTTCGTCGTGACGATATTATCGGCAACCGTAAATTTCTGAATATCCGCGTCGTTCCCGTCGGTCGCGAAGAACTCAATTCCTAAATTGTTGTTAGAGCTGGTGCCGGTGCCTACGTTTAGCGTGTTGTTGGTAACGGCAACCTGCGTCAGCGTCTTCGAGGCGGATGCGGCGAACTTCATGCAGCCAGATTGCTGGCCGAGGTTGTTACACGTGTTGTGGTGAATCTTTATCCTGCTCGATCCCGCGGTGCCGTTTTGAGCGTAGAGATAAAGGGCGGAGTCGTTTAGGCCGGTCGGGCCGACGAATGAAAAAACATTGCCGTCGATTTCGACGTCTGTCCATCCACCCCCGGGGTACGACGTTAGACCCTCTGCTTGGAAATTCTGAAACGTATTGTGCGACACTCGAACCCTGCTGACGTTTTCCAGGACTAGGCCTGGTGTGCTTCCATTGCTGCCATCGATGATGCAGCCCTCAAGCGTAATGTTTTCAACCCCGCTAGCCATCAAGAGAGCGCTACTGGCACCATTTTGCCGAATCGTGGCGTTCGGCTCGCATCTGAGCGCCATGTTAGACGGTATCGAAACCGTAGAAGGGATCGAGAAAACCGATGTGGTTGAGTTGGGTACGAGCACCACCGTTCCAGCCATTGTTCCGCCGGTAGTCGCTGAGGTAATGCATTGCGCGAGCGTGTTCGCGGTTGGATCACAGTTGACTACCGACCCTTGCGCGACTTGTGCCCATGCCGTCGCCATCACAAGAATCACCACGGTTTTCAACATAACTACTCCTCCCCATGAGATTTCGAACAGTTGCCGGGAAACGGGGCTAACGCAACGTGAAAAGCGATCAATGCGCTTGCACAATTCACAGGTTGTACCTGAGCGTCGGGGAACAAGACCTGCAATTTCTCTTTGGTCAGTAGTTCGATGTGCTGAACCTCTTTCATATAGCCAGGAGAAACCCGTAGGGCCAACCGCTTCAGACGCTCGGGATAGAACTGATACAGCGGCAACAAAGCATGAGGCTCGATGGGAAAATAGAGATTTGGCGTAGTGATGAAGTACCCCCTCGATGCGACCCGCCTGATCTCAGCCGCGAATTGCCGCTGATCTTCCCAATTTCCGACGTGCTCGATGACGGCGTTGGAGAAAACCCAGTCGAATGACTTGTCCGCAAAGGGCAGAGAACGACCGTCTGCGTTAACTATGCGAATATTGGACGGTCCCTCGGCATCGTGAAGTGGTGGGTCGATGTTGGCGACAGTCACGCTGTCGAATCTCTGATACAGACGGATAAACTCGCCGTTCATTCCCGTCCCGCCACCCACGTCAAGCAGCCTCCCCGCGTGCTGCGTCCGCAGCAGACTGAGAAATTGATCGGCCTTGCCGCTCCTGAAGCGATGATGGATTGGCTGAACCGAGCGGCGAATGATGGTTTTTATCCCCGACATGCTAGGCCATTCAACGATTAAGCTCGGCAAAAAAACCCTGCGACGTTGCTATCTGAACCACTGCAAAATGTATGCGTCGTCCACTTTTTTTCGACCCATAATCACTCTGCGTTTTTGCAGCGCCCGTGGAATTAGGCGCAATGCCTGTTTATATCCTGTTAGGGATGAGCGTTCGTAAAGCAGAGTGTAAGCCAGGATTTTGAGGTCGTAGATTACGATATGAGGAAAGTGTCTGACGAAGTGCTTGACTAGATCGTTCTTCAGCATCAATAAATATCGATTGCGAACAGAGGCGGCTCTCAGGACCCCGGAAATTTCCGAGCGTCGGTCTTTCGGAGTGAAGGTGCGGAAGTGATGCCCGATAGCGGAAGGAACGTACAAGCATTTCCAGCCGTACAACTGGGCGCGCCACGAAATGTCCAGGTCTTCTTTGCCCGCGAAGAAATCCTCGTCGTAGTACTCGCCGTCGATCTGGATTTCCTCAAGCATTGTCCGTCGTAGGAGCATAGCTGCTCCGTCCATCGCGAAGGCAAGGGTTGGAACCGCGGCCTGTCCCCTATCCGGCTGCGAGTGGACGTAACACACCTGCCTCCTCTTTTTCTCGATATCGAGCCACGTCATATCGATAACTTCTCCCACTTCGGTATTCGCTTCGATCTTCCTCAGGGAGTAGAGCTTTCCGCCAGCGATGCCCACATCGGGGCGCGTCCGCACGGCGCTGACGAGTTCCTCGAGAAAGGTCGGCGAGAGAAATGCATCCTGATTCAACGCCAGTACAAAGGCCGAGCGCGTCTTACGAATAATGACGTTATGCCCGCCCCCGAAACCGAGGTTGACCTTTGAGGAAATTATCTTGGTCGAGGGGAAATTCTTTGCAACGAAATCCACAGTTCCGTCGTCTGAAGCATTATCAAGCAGACAGACTTCTATGGGCCGGTATGTTTGGGAAAGAACGCCATCCAGGCAGCGCTGCAAGAATGCCTTTCCATTGAAGGAAACAATGCTGACCAGGACCGTGTCCGTCATTTACCGTCGCTTTAGTTCTTCGCGAAACGGTTCCCTAAACGGTTGTGTTCGCGATTCGCACTCTGCCAATGCCTGCCCACCAGTTCGCGGTGTGACAATGGATACCCAGTCCCGTCTCACACAATATTGATCTGCCCGCACCTCAATCCAAGGCTGCAAGTCTCGTTTGGAGATCGCGCAGAAGAATTTGTTTCCCTGAGAACGTAACAGCGGGAATATGCTCAACAACGCCTGGGCGAGACGTAGGAAGACAATGAAATGTCGCGCCCCTAGTTTCGAAGCCAATGCGGCGAGTTTCGTCTCTTTTCGAGCAAGCAGGTCTTCTTCATTCACGTAGAAATCCCAATATGGTTGGGACCGTACTTCGAACTGCCGCTCAGGATGATAGGTGAGTACCGACTTAAGTACCTCACGCTCTGTCCAGCGATAGATGTAATTCGGGATTGGGCCATTGCGTAGGCCGCCCATGTATCCGTTGTTCGCCACGCCACCAATTTCGTACGGAAATGAAAATCCTAAACGTACTAACATGCGAAGAGTCCCGCACTCGTTTGGCTCCATGAAGAACACATGTTTTTGCGAGACGCGGACCATTTCACCGAGTGCCTTCTGCGGGCTGCGGCAGTGATGCAGGACAGCGTGGGCGAAAACGACGGGATAGCTATTGTCGGGCAGATCGATGTGCTCTGCATCAAGAATCATTCCTGTTCCCGCGAGGTTTGACAGTACAATCTGGCTAAAGCCGCAAGCGGAGAGAATTTCCAGATCGTCCTGTCCGCCCCCCACAATCAGCACCGGCTGTGTCCTGTCGACTCCGCACGCTCGCAAGTGGCGCTCGATGACTCTCAATATGCGAGACTTGTCCTTTGGCCTCGGAACAACGCGGCTTTCTCTGGCGGATAGCGGTATCGCTTCAGACATGCGCACCTCCCTCAGGGCGACTTCGGCGCAACCTAGCAATGGGCATATGCCCCCTACTAGAGAACATTTCGAACGGAGATGTGCTGGAGGTAAACCACAATACGTTACGCGCGTTTAGGAAGAATAATTCCCGGGCCGCGCTCGCCTTAGAACCGCGGCCGCACGGTGAGAAATCGGGGCGAGGCGATGTCGAGATTCAATTGAGCGGTGCCGAAGATCCACTGGAAGGTGGGTGCAACGCCCACGGTACTGCTGGCTTTGGCGCAGCATTCCAAGAAGCGACTGACACGTTCAAAAGGGACTTCATTGCTGAGAAGCCTTTTTCCCGTTCATCCCTTGAAGAAAATAGGGGGCGATCGCACATCCCGCAGTTAAGTAAAATGGAATGGCACCATAGGGTGTCTCAAAGAAGGCAGTAAAACATGCAAAGACGAGCGAAGTTGCCCAGAACAGAATCCCAAAAGGTTGTCCAGTCTCCTTCCAAGTGTTCCAAAGCAGTCTCGCCAGTTCAGCTTGGAAGGCGAGAAAGAGGGCCAGGCCAAGCCATCCTGTATAACCTAGCGCGTAGAGAAATACGTTATGTGGGGTCCTGATAAATTCTCCATCCAGATATGGGTTTAAGTCGCCGAGAGGAAACCCATACCCAAAGCCCAGGAACGCTCGAGCCGGGGTTTCATGAACCGAAGTCCAGATCTCTGCCCACCAAACTGTTCGCCACAATGTTGTGTTTAGAGCATCCTGGTAGTCCGCCGTGTATTCAAATGCGGCGTCTGGGTTGACTGGTGCCAGAGCGCGACCGATAAGATCACGGGCGGAGATGGTGCCGGCAAAGCGCGTCTCTGGGCCGGGAAGTTTTAGATCTATGGCATACATGAGAATGAACAAGAGCATCAGGTATGCTCCCGCCAGAGCTACTCGCTTGAGGCGCTTGGTCATCCAGCCCCAAACCAACAATCCAACAGCAAATGCTAGCCATTCTCCCCGGATCTGCATTCCGAGCAGAACAAATAGGTTCAATCCCAAAAGGTGCCACACGGATCGCAAGTCATCCTCGAATGCCAATAAACCGATTAGGGCAATTGCAGAACCGAGGGGCTGGCCGAACACGCGTACTTCCACAACTTCGTTCGAAACCCCGGGGATGGTCCAAATTATCCTGTTGAGAAAAAGAATGAACAGCACGCCGTATATGCCATTGAACCAAGCCAGGAGGCGGACCAGCTTTGGCAAAAAGAGAGTCGAACGTAGGCTGACACAAAGGCCGAGAAGGAGGTACAGGGGATAATAATTAAAAGCCAAGTCGCGGACTGCCGTGAATAGAGGATAGCCTCGTCCTGCACCTAGGAACACTTGGAAAACACCGTAGCCGAAGAGCAACAAGAAACGTTGTCTCAGCCTTCTGAGTGGGGGAGCACTCACCGCCACCCAAGGCCAGCGACCGGTGGTTGCCTTGGGGCCGAACAGCAGAAAACAAGCGAGTACAATCTCTCCCACGAACACATGCAGCGGAGGGATTCCCAGGTAGGCGAAAGACCTGCTCAAACAGAAATAGCCGACAACAAGAAATGCGATGATCTTTGGCCACTTGCGAGTCACTGCGCTTGCCTTCAGAACTCTCGAGGCGTCTTTAGGCCCAAAGGATTAAACTTGCCGGTCAAGAGGGTGTCCCTTCCGATTCTGCTGTTGAGGAAACATACTCACCTAGGATGTTTTGGTCACTTGTGTGCATGGACTCAGCCCGTCGGTAGAAGAAATACATAACGAGCGCGGATACCAGCCCCGATAGCAAGAGTCCTTCTGCAGCGCCTTGCACGCCTCGGAGTGCGGCCAAGGGCACGCCCACTACAATCGTCAAGATGCTCGAAGCGATAAACGACCAAAAATTCCCGTCGGGGCGCTCTAGGGCCATGAGTCCTGCCCCGAGGACGGTAGTGATACACGTTCCAACGAGAGACACTAGCAGGAGAAACAACGATGCCGAAGCAAATTGATATTTACCGCCATAAAACAGCTGGAACACCTCAGAACGGAAGCCCCACAGGCAAACAGAAAAGAGTCCAGAACCTGCAAGAAAGATGCCCAAAGAAACGAGCATCGGGTGATTCATGCTCGCTTTTCCGCCGTTCCTGTGATTTCGGGCGAGGATGGGAAGGAGTAGGGAACCGAGTGCAACTAGGATATGCAGTATGGGGTTGATCAAGTTTATGAGGGCACGTAGAGCGGCAGCTCCCGCCAATCCGAACCAGATAGGCAATACCAAGTAATAGATGTTGAGCGGAATCCACCCGACTGCCGCGCCAGCGACGGACCAACGACCGTAGGACCAATGGGATCTAGCGACATCTGTGGAGTCGAGGCTCTCATGCGCTGAGATCAGTTCGGGACGCAGACGCAGCAACAAGAAGCAGCTCACGATGAAAGCACCGACGCTCATCATAGCGAGCGCCGTGACGGTCGATAGTTCATTGGTCGCCCGCAACAGAAATATCGAAGCGGCCAGCACAACGAAGTAGAGGACCGCGCCCAACATTGCCCAACCTGGTCGTAACTCGACATAAAAAGCTCGCCGCAACATCCACAACAACAAGATGAACGGGATCGCGAAAGCCAGCGTCAGAAATGCGTGGCCTACGGTGGCTGACGATGACCAACGGATAATTACAAAAGCCGCTGCAGCCATAAGCAAGCTGACGGGAACCATCAAGAGAAAGTGTCCGCGGATCAGAATGCCCAGGTACTCGTCCAGTCTTTCACCGTACTTACCAGCGCCAAAGACGAGCATCGGCTCCACAAACGTAGCGCTGTGTACGGACGCCAATAGCACAAATACAGAATATGCGAGAGCGAAGGCGCCATACTCGACCGGTGTTAGCCAGCGAGCGAGAAGAACGTTTAGCAAGAAATGAGTGCCGGCGAAGAAAGTCTGGTCGCCAATTGCTAAGGCACCTTTGGTGGCCCAGAGGAGAAAATCCGGACAAATGACTTCTCTCATGATCGCGGGAACAGATGGCGGCTCCCCATTGTTCGTCGACCCGGGCCGGGCCAAGGCGTGGCCCCTACCGTTTGTGCCCGTCCCACATTTCTCGGTGCCCGTTTGTGTTTCCATCAGGACGTCCCGCTTCGCTCGTTTGCGTTCTAAGAAGCGGATCACGGGAAATCATTCTGAAGCTGTGGCAGCCCCTCTCCTTAAACTCGTGAGCCATCTCACGACAGCAATTTGCCTGTAACGCCCCCAACCATTTGAGAGAGCTGTAGCCGCTCGCATCGTGAGAACTCGTCTCGGATCGCGATCATCCAGTTGCTGGAGCCGGACACGTCCCATCACCCACGCGGCCGCCGCGACAACTGAAGCCGCTGTCAGTAGGATCATGATCAGCAGTCTGGGTGGCCACGATTTCCTTTCCGGCACATTAGCGGGGTCGACGACATTGACGGTCGGGATTTCCTTGGCTTCCTGGATTCGCGCCAGTTCGTATTGCTGATTGAGCAACTCGTAAACCGCTTCCTGGATCTTTATGCGGCGATACAGGTCGGCCCACTGCACGCCCAGCAAGGGCAGCTTGCGGATGGAAGGATAGAGCTGGTCGGACTGTGTAGCCTCCGAGAGCAGCGATGAATCGGTTCCGCTCAGCTTCTGGAGTTGGCGCTTGAGTTCGTCGACTCGCGCCCGGAGAGCGCGCACCCGGACATTGTTGGGCGTATAAATCTGTTCCAGGCTCTGCAATTCCGATTGTGCCGCGATCATCTGGCCCTGCAGGAGCGCAGCCGATTCGACCATAGCCTTGGTCTGCTCTTTGATATCGAGAGCCGTGTTCTTGCTGGCAAATTGGCTGAACTGCTTTTCGGCGTCTTCCAGGTCGAGCCGCACCGCACCCAGTCTCTGCTCGACAAAAATGCGCTCCCGCCGCGCCGAAGACGTGCTCACCTGCGAGACCAGGTGGTTCAATTCTTCTACGTAAGCCAGGGCCATATCCCGGGCACGTTGCGGACTACTGTCGCGGACCGTAAGCGTGATCACACCGCTCTTCCGGTCCTCTCCAACATCGGTTCGTTCGTTGAGGGTTAGGCGGGCGTCCTGCTTGTAGCGCTCCCAGTAGACTTTTTGCAGATCGAAACGCTCCACGATGTGGTCCTGAACGGTCCGGCTGCGCGCCAGGTTGACAAATAAGGCACCCGAACTCTTCATGCCGAGCAGGCTTCCTGCCATGCCCGCCAGCCCGGGCGAGGCTTTGCCGGCCAGCGCCGCCATCATAAGGCCTTCGCTATTGAGCGAGTCAGGCGGCATGATGCTGACGGTGGAGTCGTACTTCCGCGGGATCAAGAACGCGATCGCGGTGCTGACCAGTAAGGCCCAAAGCGCAACCCGTAGGAGAAGCCCGCGGCGTCCCCAGAGAAGCTGTAAATTCGCCAGCACGTCGGGCGTCGGCAATTCGGGTGCCGCAAGTGGAGCCAGCGAAGAAGATGGAAACTCCACTTCAATTTCGTGAATGGCGGAATCTTGTCTCAGGCTTTCCACTTCAGTTCTCGATTTCCTGCGAGGTGAACTATCGGTTCATTGCTAGACTCCGCGCATGGCGAAGATCAACGTATGCAAGAGAACGGCGAGGTCCATGAAGAAATTCCGGTGCCGAATATAGTAGAGGTCGTATTCGATGTTTTCATGAATAAGGAAGGCGCGATCACCACTGAGTTGCCACAAGCCGGTCAGGCCGGGTTTGACCTGCAGTCTCTGCCGGTGCACTTCGTTGTACTGGTCGACGATAAAAGGCATTTCGGGCCGCGGTCCGACCAGTGACATGCTGCCACCGAGGACGTTGAGCAACTGCGGCGCCTCGTCGAGACTGGTGCGGCGCAAGAACCTGCCCACGCGGGTAATGCGAGGATCGCTGGAAACCCGCGGAGAAACCTCGTACGGAGATGCGTTAGTGTGCATGGTGCGGAACTTGAACATCCGAAAAAGCTTTCCGTCCAAGCCCACACGTTCCTGAAGAAACAACACTGGGCCCGGGGAGTCAATCTTGACGAGCAAGGCCAGTAGGAGGAAGACAGGAGCGCCCAGGACCATGATCAAGAGCGAGCCCAGAAAGTCCGTCACCCTCTTGGCAACTTCATAGGCGGACCGGCGCGTGGATTTGTCAAACGAGGCCAGGAGCACGCCGTCCACATCCTGATAGTCCACCATGGGTTCCACCGGCAGAAACTGGCTGGGGACGAAGGAGACGCGCGTGTTGGTCTGGAAGGCTTCCTGCACGGTGCGCAGGAAGGCATCACGGCCGATCGACGGGATGGCTACGATGACCAGGTTCACGCCGTACTCGGGAATCATTTCCTTTTTCGGCGGTCCCAGCAGCACGCGCGCCGACCGCCGGCGCTCGTACCCCAACTCGAAGACTGTGCTGCCCGCCTTGGCGGGGTCGTCGTCCACAAACGCCACCGGCTCCAGGCCGAGCTTTGGTGATCGCGTGAGAACGGAGAATACCCGCCGCCCCGTGACCCCCGAACCGTAAATCAACACCTTCTCGATTCCATAACCCTTGGAGTGCAGGATGTGAATCAAGAAATACATCAAGGTCTTTTGGGCGAACAACGCGAGCGGCACCAGCGCCAGGCAAATAGCCAAAAGCCAGCGCGAGAACAGAACACCGGTGAAGAAAGAAACCCCGAGCGCGAGCAGAAATGCCTGCGTTGACACTCTGAGGATTTGTTCCGTTTCTCGCACACGCAGCAAACTGTTGCCACGGCGGTAGGCCCCCACCCGGTCCAGCATCAGGATCATCACGCCGGCAAAGACGAAGGACAGGCTCAGGACGATGCGCGGCGGATAGTAAATGTGCTTGCCCAGCGCCAAGTGGTAGTAGGCCAAATAGCCGGCCACTACAGTGAACGTGATGGTGAGAAGATCCGCCACAGCCTCGCAGGTGGTGATCACATTGCGCAGGTAAATCGCAGCGCCGGGCCGCCGCACGGGCTCAACCAGATGCAGGTCCGGAGACAGTTCGCGGGTTGCCTTTTGTTCCGATGGCCTATTCAAACCAACTGACGAATGCACTTCAGCGCCCTCAGATTGTTGGGAGAATTCGGTGTCTTGCCGTCACTTCTTGTTCCGCGGGGTAAACCCGAGCTCGACTATTGCCGTGACGTTGTTCTGTGGCCCGTTAAACAATAACGGGTAGCGGGAAATGTGCTCATATTGCACTTGGCTTTTGACGTAAAGCCCGGAGCGCAGATACGTCTCGCTCTTGACTACATAGTCCTGCCATAGTCCACCTTGCGGAATGAAGTCAGGACTGACACTGCTGTGCTTGTAACTGAGTTGCAGGGAATTCTGCGCCGAAATCCAATAAGTGAACCAACATTGGATCGCTCGACCCATGCGGCCCACGGAGTTGCCGATCAGGTTGCCGTTGTTGGTGTAGCCGTCGTGATAAGTAAAGTTCCAGTAGTTCAAATTGCCGTGGTTGGTGCTGCCGAAATTGAAGAACCCCGGAGACTCCGTGGAAGCTGCCTCCATGTGAAAATCGAGCTGCGGTATTCCCGGGATTCGCGTGATGTAGATGCCGGGCCGATAAGCATTCTTGGGCGGGTTCTGCCACGCGATGAAGTCGTCATCCGCGTAAACCTCACCGTAGAACACGATGTAGTTCCGGACCTTGGGGACACGGAAGGTCCAGTCCATGCCGCTGTGAGAGTCGCCTGGAACCGAGCGGGTCCGATCGACTTGACCAAAGAAACTGTGAAGAAAAGTGGACGCGGTGAATGGGTCTCCCCCTTTGCCGCCGAGAGTGACCGTCCGTCCTATGCCCACTTCCAGAAAAGGAAACGGCTTGAAATTGATTTTATTGCCGTAGATCAAGGGGTGAGGGACAAACGAATGGCCGCCGAGCCTCCCAATGAATTGATCGACTTGTGTCGGCCCCAGGAAACGAAGGACGCTGGGTAAACGGGTGGGTTCGGCTCGGGTCAGCCGGACCATAGGGACTGATTCGGAGTTATCGCTCCACAACATCGAACCGCCGATGCCCGGAGCCCAGGAGAGACTCTGCTTGCCGGCCGAGATCTGCCAGCCCCTCGCATTGAGCGTGACGTAGGCCTCCAGAAAACGCGGGCGATTGAGCGCGTTTAGCGAAACACTGGATGGCAGAGGCACTTCGTCGCGCAGAGCGATGACTTCGCGTACAGCGTCGGAGGGAGCCGGAGCAGAAGGTGCATGTTGGAACTCCGCTCGAACATAGGCAGCCACGGGTCCCGCCGCCAGCCGGAACGAGGCTCCGACTTGGCCGTTTGTTCCGCGACGGAACGGCCGCCCAAAATCGTAGGCGAGCGTTTGGCCAAAATGATAGCTGTCAGTCAGAGCTGGTCCGCTGACTGAAACTGCTCGCGTGTACACCGAATCGAGACTCGCAGTGAGATTCCGGTCTCCGCCGATGAGGCCGAACTCGTAGGTAAATTCCTCACGGAGCCGCGTCTGTAAGTCGCTTAATTGACGGGGTGATCCCTCATCGCGATCTAGTCTCTCACCGGCTTGCTCGACAAGTTGCGCGCACTCGATACGCGTCCAGGGCTTCAGCCCAGCAAAAGTGCTGTCGACATAGCCGAGAGCTGCTAGCCTCTCCAGCGCCGGATACACCCAACTGTCGAGCGGTACAAAAGGAGAGCCCATGTTTTGAGGCCCGCGCGGCGGTTTCTCGTCGTCCTCGAGCAGGCTTCCCCACGGCTCACCGCCGAGTTCCGGATCATGGTGCGCCCGGTAGACCTGGCGTCCCATGTACCAGCCGAGCGCACTGCCGACCACGACGTCCGACGCAAAATGTTGCTGCCCTGTGACTCGGGTCAGGGTGACTCCCGATGCCAGGCCGTAAGCCAGCAACTTCGTCAGGGTACTCGGATATTCATGCGCGACGACGCCCGCGATCGACCATGCCACCGCAGCGTGCTCGGACGGGAAGGAACTGCCTCCGACCAAAACTTGTCCCTGGCGATTGCCTTCCTGTGGCCTCTCACGTTGTGTCAGTGTCTTGAAGGCATAAGTCACGGCGGTGCTGTTCGCGACTGCTTCCGTTGCCAGAAAACCGGTCTCGCGCAGGTGGTCGTTCTTGGTCGCAAGCCCCCACAGGTAACTCCCGCCCGCTACACCGACCGTGGAATACAGCATGTAATTGGAAAAGTCCTGGCTGCGTTTGAGTTGATTCGGCTTGTTGGGTACTTGCTTTGAGAGCCAGCTGTCGCTCGCTATGAGCGCGCCGGTGAAACCTGTGAAGGGCAAGGCCCACTTCAGATCGGCCTTTTTCAGGCGAGCGGGAGTGGTCCAGAACATTCTCTGGTCTGCCGCCAGGTGTTGGATCAATGGCCACCCGACTTGATTCTGCGGGTCGGCTCCAGGCTCAAGCATCTCATCTTTCTGCGGTGCGATTGGTTCCACGCTTCGATCAGTTCTGGTCGCGACTCTGTCTTCAGATTTGGGTGGTGCTTCTTCGGATGGGGGTCGCGATTGGGCACGCGCCGCGGGCGAGGTGAACGAAGCGATCGAAAAAGCCATCAAGATCTGCAGTGCTGCAGCGCACTTCATCACACACCTAGAAGCTGCGCGCCACCTGGACTGCGATGCCCACTGCGTACACCAACTGGGACGCCTGCAGCGTGTTCTTCCACTTGGTGGAGGCGCCGAATGCCTTTTCCGGGACTACGACCATGTCTCCGGGACGCATTTCCGCGCGCAGAGCATCCCCACTGAAGAGGCCGCCGCTGCCGCCGGCAACCGACCCATCGGCACGAATTACGAAGACTGCTTTTTTGTTAGCCGCTGCGGTCGGTCCTCCCGCTTGTCGCAGATACCACGCT
>Ga0075015_100000493_pt1 | contig 13804 bp, 14 predicted proteins | sample AleBraG_ABR_2013_FD_71476 | JGI IMG/M metagenome (GOLD analysis project Ga0075015, IMG submission 71476) | Freshwater sediment microbial communities in response to fracking from Pennsylvania, USA - Alex Branch Run_MetaG_ABR_2013 | ecosystem: Environmental > Aquatic > Freshwater > Creek >...
ATAGAGCACCGTCGCCGCGCCTTCCGACGGCGCCACGCGGTCTTCGACCCACGGCCCGGCGTCTCTCTGGTCGACGACGGTTTTAGCCGCCAGCGCCATGGCGACGGCGCTGTCCAGTCGCGCCAGACGATCCAGCTGATCAGCCCATACATAGGCGCGCAGACGCTGGCGTAGTCGCGCCTGGGTGATGTCGACCGGCTTGCGGTCGCACGCCGCGCGTTCGATCACGACGACCGATACGTTTTCCGGACGTGCGACGCCGCGCCATTCCGCCTCGATCATAACGGGCGAGGCCGCGTCGCCCCAGGCGCCGGCTCTCCCGTAATCGTAGCGATAGCGATCCCACAACTGGTTCAGGCCCGCGCTGGCGCCGATCTCGAAACAGCGCAGCGGGAGCCCGGTTTCGCGCGCGACCTCCAGGAAGCCGGGCAGAAGGCAGGCCGAACGCCGGACTTCGTTGGTCTGCGGCTCGTGCGTCATGAACTCTGCCAGCCGCGCGTCTTCGGCGACTATGGCCTTGGACGCCTCCGCCCAGGCCGCCTCGACGTCGCCCGCCGACCGTTCGCTGGGATAGGCCGCCGCCAAGGCGGGCGCGCGCCCGCTCAGCGCCAGATCGTGGAGCGCGCCCAAAAGCCGTAAGGGCGCCGCGCCTTCGATCAGCGCCCGGGTTGGGGACTCAAGCCAGGGTGCAAAGAGGCGGAGCGTGGGCCCATTCGCCGCGACGTCCCGGGCCGCGGCGGCGAGCAGGCTGGCGGAAAACGGCGAGCCGTAGGCTTCGCAACCCGCGGCTTGGATCTCAATGCCGCGCATGAGGTTCGATATATCCGCCATCGAACCGGTGTGCGGCGAGGCGGCCCATGCGGTCAATGTTGAATGTGTGCGTCAATCCTCCAGAGCGCCGACCGCCCACGCATTTCGACACCAAGACGTCACGCAGGTGCGATACCATGTCGCTTGCGGGCATCGGGCGAGGGGCGTATCGCTCGCGGCGTCAGGAGCCGGAACCGACGATCAGTCCCGTCGTTTTCTGGTCAGACCCTCGAAGCGTCTTGGTGCGGCATGCTCACGAACCTGCCCTTTTCGTACTTTCTGGCGGCCCTGACGATCGGGGTGTTCGTCGAGGGTGTCGCGATGATCTTCGGTTTCTGGACCTACAAGCCGCGGGCGTTCGCCTTGATCACCATCCTGGCGGGTTTTGGTCTGGTCGAGGGACTGGGCGTGGGGTGGGTCATCGGCGGACATCAGGCCTTCGGCAGCATAGCGCCCGTCCTGTTCATGGTCGGCGCGGTCGTGGGCATTTTGTTCGAGGGGTTGAACGACTACTGGTGGCATGCATGGACGTGGCCCGACCGGCCGTTCCTCGGCATAGAGCGGGCGATCGACAAGGCGGCGTTCATCGGATTTGCCTGGGGGTTTGTTCCCGTGATCACGGTAGCGCTGGCCAGGCTGGTCGTCATGGGCGATCTGGAGCTCTAGGGCCGTGCCGCGCCTCACCCTCGCCGATAAGATCCACGCGGCCGCGCTCTCGATCGGCGTGGCGGGACTGGTCTGCGCTTACTGGGTTGCGTTTTTTCACAGCGACCTGACCATGCCCAAGTTCGTGCACAACCTGACCAATCCCGAACTGATTCAGTTTACGACGGTCTACATGGGGTTCGAAACCGCTTTCCCGCTTGCGGATCTGTTCGTGGCGGTGACCTCGGCCCTCGCGGCTTTCTATCTGATCGGGCGTGACGCCAAGGCCGTCTTGTTCGGGCTGATCGGCAGCGGCGCCCTGGGCTTTCTGGCCCTGATCGACATCTCGTTCAACCTGCTGCACGGGCTCTATGCGCCGACCTTCCTGCTTCACGACGGCGGACTGCGCGTGGAGCTGATTATCAACATTGGTTGTGTCGTCGGCGCCTTCTGGTCGATCTGGCGGTTCTGGGGCCACCCGCTTCGCCGCGCCGACGATCGGCCGGTGCGCCGTGCTATCGGCGAGGCTGACCTGGCCGCCGGCGAGTCGCCGAGCGGCTAAGCGTGTTGGACGGGGGATGTGATGTTCACCCACCAACCAACTTGCTAGTCCTGCCATTCGGTGGCCGTGCGCGGCCAGGTGCGGGCGGCGCGGGCCACCGGGTCGGCGATTCGAAGAGCCAGAGCGCTTAGCACGCCGGCCAGCGGCGGGATGCGATGACGCTCGCCGGGCAGGGCGTCGGCCAGCGCCGGTGCTATAATCCGGCGCCTGAACTCGGCGATGACATCGGCCGAATGGATGACGGCTATGAATTCTTCTTCCGCCGCCAGACTGACGAAATCGAAATTCGACGATCCCATCACCAGGGTGTCGTCGTCGATCAGCAGCGCCTTGAGGTGGCTCATGTGCCCAAGCAGCGCGGTCTCGAAGTTTTCGCGCCGCGCGGCGCGCAGCAGGGCGTTGCGCACAAGCGTCTTGTTGCTGGCCCAGGGGGTGATCAGGCGGACGGCGACTCCCCGGCGGCGCGCCGCGGCGAGGTGATCAGTGAAGGGGAAGGTGAGGTAGGGGCTGAGGACGGTGATCTCTCGTTGCGCCCGCGCCACGGCGTCGTGCAGGGGCGCCATGGCCTCACGGTTGGTTCGCCCGTCAAGGCTGTGCAGGCTCATGGCGTCCAGCGACAGCCGCGCCGGCCTGACGCGACTCTCGAAGGTGGCGTCGAAATCCTCGGCCAGGAAATCGGCCGTTTCCGATCCTTCCAGTCGCAACATGAAATCGTGCCACTCATAGTTATGTTCGCAGAAGTTTATGCCGCCCAGATAGGCGACATCATCGGCGACGATGAGCTTCTTGTGGTTGCGGGCGGGATAGCCCGCGCCGAATCGGCCGACACGATTGGTGACGCGCACGGGAACGCCCACGCCGGCGAGGTCGCGGAACATGCGGGCCGTGGCCGCCACCTCGGCCTGCAAGGCCGGGTCGCGACGGCCCTTGCGGGACCGCACGGACCTATCATTGACGTTGAGCCGGGTATAGTCGTCGACCAGCACGCGCCGATCGCCCGCACCGCTGGCCGACAGGGCCCGCGACACCGCCAGTCCGGCCGAATCACCCTCGAAGCTCATCGCCTGCACCAGGACGCGGCGTTCGGCGCGCGCGATGTCGTCTTCCGCCCGACTCCAGAAATCGCGTGCGCCGACCAGGAGTTCAAATCTCATAGAATATCCGCCCCCAGCCTAGTTTTGCGCGAAAACGCCGTTGCCCACGATCGCTTACGGCGGCTAGAAGATGGGCTGGACGCACGCACGCCGTCCGACGGGGGCCAATCCTTGAACGAACGCATTCGCGTCATGCTGCTGCTCTCGTCCTTGCACGGGGGTGGCGCTGAGCGGGTGGCGGTCCACCTGCTGAACCGCTGTGACCCAAATCTGATCGATGTCCGCATGGGCCTGCTGCGGCGCGCGGGTCCGTTCGTCGGCGACGCCGACTCCAGCCGGATCGACGTGTCGCCGATCCGTGAGGACCTGATGGCGTTCGAGGGACACAACTCCAATTTCTATCGTCCCGACCGGCTGGCGGCCGGCATAGTGCTGGGGCCGATGAACATTGCGGCCATGATCAAGGCCCACCGCCCGCATGTGGTAATGAGTTTCCTAAAGGGCATCAGCATCATCACCCACTTCGTGGTCAAATCCATGGGCCCGGGCCGCCCGCAATGGATCGCGCGCGAGGGCAACAATACCGATGCGGTGATCGAGGACGAACTTTCCGGCCGCGCCGCGCGTGGCTTCATGAAGACACTGACGCGACAAGTCTATCGCGGCGCCGATTGTTTCCTCGCCAATTCACACGAAATGGCGCGCGGCCTGCACAAGGAGCTGCGCCTGGAATGGTCGAAAATCCGGGTGATCAACAATCCCATCGACCTGACCAATGTGCAGAAGATGGCGCGCGAACCCCTGCCTGTCGCGCAGGAGCGCCCGTTCATCGTCACGGCCGGTCGCCTTGAATATCAAAAGGGGCACGACCTGTTGCTGAAGGCCTATGCCGACAGCCGCGTGGCGCGAGAGCGCGATCTGGTGATCCTGGGGTCAGGCAGCCTGGAGAGCGAACTCAGGCGCCAGGCCGCCGAACTGGGCGTCGCCGACCGGGTGAAATTTCACGGATTTTCCGCCAACCCCTGGGCCTGGTTTTCCAAAGCCGAACTGTTCGTCCTGCCCTCCCGCTGGGAGGGTTTTCCCAGCGTGGTGGCCGAAGCCCTGGCTTGCGCCGCGCCGGCCCTGGTCACCGCGTGCGATTTCGGTCCCCGCGAAGTGGTCGAAGACGGTCGCTGCGGATGGGTCACGCCGGTGGAAGACGCCGGCGCGTTCGCCGCCGCCATGGACACCCTGCTCGAAAGCCCCGACCTGCTGGCCCAGTTTCGCGCGCGCGGTCCGGCGCGGGCCGAGAATTTCGACATCGCGCGCATGGTCGAAGCCTACACCGAGCTCTTCCTCGAGCAGGCGGGCGCTACCCGAGGCGCGCTCGCCCGCGCGCAAGGCCGCGAAACCCTGGCGCCGGCGACCGCCTGAAATCCTTACGGTCTCGCCTGCGCCATCATCTTCAATGCGTCGCCGAAATGCGCGGCGTAAAGCACCGGATTGAACAGATCGAAGTGCGAGCGCCCGCGCTCGAGATGCGCGCGCGCTTCGGTCAGTTTCTCGGGATTGGACAGCAGCGTCTCGGCGATCTCGCCATATTGATCCAGGTTCGCCGCATTGAACGCTTCGAGCCCGACGGCGCGATTGAGGCTGCCGGCGACCCGCGATGCGAAGATGTCTCCCACCGTGGTGAGAACTGGCGTGCCGGCCCACAGGGCGTCGCTGGTCACGGTGTGTCCCCCGCACGGATAGGTGTCCAGCACGAGATCGGCCGCGGCCAGTCGCGTCAGGTGAATCTGATAGTCGGCGAAGGGGGCGAAGACGATGCGCTCCTGAGCGAGACCTCGCACCGCGGCCTCGCGTCGCAGATTGGCCTCGTGCGCCGGGGCGTGCGGGAACCCCAGCAGCCAGAGCATGCGCCGGGGATCCGCGCGCAGCAGTCTTGCCCAGATGTCGAAGACATCGGGCGTGATCTTGGCCGGTTGGCCGAAGTTGGCCAGGACCACGGCCTCGCGCGGCAAGCCCAGTTCATCGCGCCGCGCGGGGACGGGTAGGGGTCGTCGATTGTCATTGGGCTGATAGCACCCGGGCAGGCGGACGATGGTCTCGGTATAGAATCGTTCCTGCCCGGGCGGCACGACGAAATCGTCGGCAATCATATAGTCCATGAACCAGGCGCCGCTGGTGCAGGGATAGTAAAGGTACTGGACCTGGACCGGCGCGGGACGCAGGGCCAGGACGCCGAGCCGGCTGTCGAGCACGCCGCGCAGATGAATGAGGACATCGATCCCATTGTCGTGGATGCGGCGCGCGGCGTCGGCGTCGGACAGGGCGCGGATGTCAATAAAGTGGTCGTACGCCTTGAGCGAGCGTTCGCGGTATGACGACGGCTGGCCGCCGCCGAAGTCGTAGGCGAAGAGTTCGAACGCCTCGCGGTCGATGAGCTCGACCATGCCGATCATCAGCAAGGCGGTCGCCTGCCAAAAGAAATCCGCGCCCAGGAAGCCTACGCGAATCCGCTTTCCCGGCGCGCGCGGCGCAAACGGCGTGGCTCGCGGTGGATAGCGGGCGGCGATGTGGGTCTCGTGCGCCTGCCGGATCAGGCGGGAGTTCGTATACGGCGACATCAGGCCCGCGACCCCCACCACCCCGCCGCCCAGCTCGGTGAATATGCGGTTCGTCCGATGGATCAGATCGAAAAACTCCCAGTCGTTGATCAGAGCCGGGTCGTGCTGAATCCTGCCCAGGCCGTCCGCCCTCGCGGCCAATTGCTCGATCGTCGGCGGTCCGGCGCCGGCGCGCAAGGCGCGCTCAAGTGAATGGATGATGTCGTTGGGCGACTGGGTCAGGGTCGGGGCGCCTTGAATGCGGTGAAGCCCAAAACCAGCAGCGGCCCTTGGGCGAACCGAGCGGGTTCTAGACGTTGCCGACCCGCGCGCAAACGGTCATGACTCGCCGATCGCCCGGAGGCCGCGCATGCCGCAACCCACGCTCTATGTCACGACGCCATGCTACACCGGGGAGGTGGCGTTAGCCTATCACGCCAGCGTCATGGCCCTGGCGCGGCTGTGCGCCGAGCGCGGCTTCGCCTTCGAGCAGAATTTCATCGAGGGCTGCAGTTCGATCACTCACGCGCGCAATTGGCTGACCACGGCCTTCCTGATGACGACCCGACACAGCCACATGCTGTTCATCGACGCGGACATGGGCTTCGAGCCCTCCGACATCCTCTCCATGCTCGACTATCCCGACCACGAGGTGGCGGCGGTTCTCTGCCCCAAGCGGAATTACAACTGGCGGATCATCCGCGACGCGGTGGCGCAAAATCCGGCGATCGATCCGGCGGTTCTTCCCCGGATCGGCGGTCAGTACACGGGCATGTTCCAGCTGCCGGAGGGGACCGGATCGGCGCCGGTCGGGCGCGATCCGATCGAGGTTGCCGTGGCCGGCACGGGAGTCATGCTGATCGCCCGAACACTGCTTGAGCGCATGCTGGCAAGCGGCGGGATCGCTCACTACCCCAATCCCAACGGCGGCGTGCCGATCGCCGAGTTCTTCCGCGACGGCGTCATCGACGGCGTGCGACAGGGCGAGGATTTCTATTTCTGCAATCTGGCCCGACGCCACGGCGCGAAGGTCTGGGGGTTCCCCGGCTTCGCGATCACCCATACGGGGATGCAGACCTTCATCGGCGACATGCCCGCCATCGCGGCACACTATCGCGGCCCGATGCAGACGCCCTGAGGGGCGGACGATCCCGGTCAGGCCGCCGATTGGTGCTCAGCCAACCGGCCGGTGAATTCGACGGCGACCGGTCCGGTCATCAGGACGTGATCGTCGCTCTGCCGCCATTCGACCTGGAGCTGGCCGCCATCAAGCTCCAGTGTGGCTGCGCGTTCGGTGAAACCCCTGCGGAAGGCCGCGACCAGCGCCGCGCAGGCGCCCGTGCCGCAGGCGCGTGTCAGGCCCGCGCCTCGCTCCCAGACGCGCAGGCGAATTCTGTCGCGCGCGAGAACCTGCGCGAATCCGACATTCACCCGTTCGGGGAACAGCCAGTGATGCTCGACATGGGGCCCCGCTTCGGTGATCTGAGCAGCCAGGACGTCGGGCACGAAGAACACCACATGCGGATTGCCCATGGAGACACAGCCGGGCGACTTCAGATCCGGGCCGTCATGCAGTTCGATTTCACGGGTGTCCATTTCCCACGCCAGGGGAATGTCACGCCAGTCGAGGCCGGGCGCGCCCATGTCCACGGTCACGGCGGACTCGCCCGCGCGGCTTGCGGTGAGAATTCGGCCCGCGGTTTCCATGGTCGCCTGATCGCGCCCGGTGGCCCGCATGACGAGCCAGGCCACGCAGCGTTCGGCGTTTCCGCAGCGCTCGACCTCGCCGCCGTCGGCGTTCCATATCCGCATCAGGACATCGGCCTTGCGCGATCGGCTCAGGCCGATCAGCTGGTCGCAACCCACGCCATACTGGCGGTCCGCGATGGCCCGAACCTCCGGCGCCGTGGGCATGAACGGCGTTTCCCCCGGCGGGACGACAACAAAGTCGTTGCCAAGGCCGTTCATCTTGATGAACGCGTGGGTCATGGCCCCTTCTCTACAGCTTTTTTTGGGGCTGTATCGCCGTTTTTGCTGAACACTTCGGCCAGAAGCCTGCCTTCAACCGAACGTGTCGAACCGGCGCGCCAGGCGACCACGATCTCGCGGCTCGCGTTGTCCGCGTCGAGGCTTCTTACGGTCACGCTGGCGCTGGCCGCCAGGCCGGCTTCGACCGCCATGGCCGGGAGAAAGGAAACGCCCAGGCCCGAACCGACCATCTGCAACATGGTGGCCAGCGACGTCGCCGCGAAACCTTCGTCCCGAACGCGTCGGATGTTGCCCAGGCCGCACGCTGTCAGCGCGTGGTCGCGCAGGCAATGACCGTCCTCCAGGAGAATCAGCTCCTCATCGGCCAGGCGTTCAGGCGCGACGCGGGTCGCTTCACACAGGGGGTGATCGGCGGGAATGGCGGCGAGCAACTCGTCATCGCCCACATGCGCCCATGCCAGCCCGCTCATGTCATAGGGCAGGGCGATCAGCGCCGCGTCCAGCGTTCCGGCCTTGAGCTCGGCGATCAGGCGGTGGGTGAGATCTTCGCGCAGGTACAATTTGAGCTTGGGATAGCGGGTCCTGAGGGCGCGCAGGGCCGCCGGCAGCACGAAGGGCGCGACGGTGGGGATGGCGCCAAGACGGAATCGCCCGCTCAGAGGTTGCGCGGCGCCGCGTGCGAGCCGGACGAGATCCTCGGCCTGGGTGAGAATGGCGTCCGCCCGCGTCACAACCTCCGCGCCCGCGGCGGTCAGGATGACGCCTGAGCGGTTTCGGTCCACCATCGCGGCGCCGAGAATCTTCTCCAGTTCCTGCACTCCCGCCGAAAGGGTCGGCTGGGTGACGTGCGCCGCCTCGGCGGCGCGGCTAAAGGAGCCGTGTTCGGCGAGAAGTTTCAGATATTGCAGCTGGCGCAGAGTTGGGAGCATGATTTTTCATAGGCGAATTCGATTGGAACTCGAAATCAAATCGATCCACTCGCTGACTATTCAGGCTTTCCCGTCTCAATATAGGCTTTCAGTCGCCGCATCTGTGCGTTCAGCACGCCGTCCACCGGCGCGGCAAGTTTGTCCAGACCGCCTGAAGCATGTCCTCCGACATCATAGGTGTTGACGAGGGTCGTGGCGCCGTTTGCCTCGGTAAGAGCAAAGGTCAAGCGACCGGTGACCCCCAGCGCCTGGAGCGGACCCAGAGCGCCGTCCAGGCGCAGAACCCTTGTGGGCTGCAGATACAGGACGGTCATATGGACCACCCCGCCGCCCGGCAGCTTCTCCAGCCATAACCCGCCCGGGCGCAGGTCGAGGGACATGGCCGCACGGTCGTGCGAATAGCTGTGCGCCATGTCCCACCACGCACCGGGCGCCGAGAGGGCCGCCCAGACCTTGTCCGCGGGCGCGGCGATCGCGAGGGATTGGCGGACGGTGAATCCGTTGGCCTGGCTGTCGATGACTTCGGCGTGCGCGGCGCCCGTCATCGCGGCTATGGCGATCGCGGCGGTGAGTAGCTTCATGGGGCGTTGGTCCTTATTGACGCCGGGTCAGACCGCGTCGAACGCCAGAGCTTCGCCCCAGAACTGCTGCACCAAGCCGTTCTGCACCCCGGGCATTCCGGTCGTCAAAAAACGCCGACCTCCGCCGGAGCCTGGGTCATATTCAGGGTGACGCTGAAGGTAGAGGGTTACGCCGTCGGCCGTCGCGTCGGGCTGGTGAATCAGCGCGGTGCCCGGCGGAAGGGCGGCGCGGAACATGTCGGCGATGATCTCATAGTGGGTGCAGCCCAGGACGGCGCGGTCGGGCGGGCGACCGATGCGGCGGCTCAGGGCTGCGACATGAGCCTCTACCACCGGTCGCAGTTCATCCGGCCCCGCGCCGGTCTCGATCTGGCGGGCGAGGGTGGCGCACGGCTCGGAGAAAACCGCGACGTCGCCGCTGCGTTTGTCGATCTCGATCTCGTAGACGCGGCTGGCGGCCGTGGCCGGCGTTGAGAAGATGCCCAGGACGTCGACGTGCTCGACCTTGTCCATCGGCCGTTCCGACGCATGCGCCCACGGCAGTCCCGTGGCGGCCTCGATGGTGGGGACGATAATCCCGAGGATGTTGAGCGGACGGCCTTGCGCGCGCCGGTACTCGGGCAGCCAGGTCTGTTGCAGACGTCGCAGGGCCACGGCCGCGGCCGTGTTGCACGCCAGGATGACCAGCGAACAGCCTTCGTCGAATAGTCGCACGCAGCCGGCGCGGGTCAGATCGACGATGTCCTCGCCGCCTCGTCCGCCATAGGGCGTGTTGGCCTGATCGGCGAGGTAGACGAAATCAGCGTCCGGAAGGCGGCGCACGAGGGCATGGTGGACGCTCAGCCCCCCCACGCCGGAATCGAACACCCCAATCGCCATAGCGCGCGTTTAGCGCGCCTGTTTCGACGCGTCCATGGGGCTAGGATTGCGTCGCCGTTTCGAGGACACTGGCATGATGGAGGCCGTTCCGCTTCGCATCGCCATCGTGGGCACATCCGGCTCCGGCAAGTCGACTCTGGCGCGCCGGATCGCGGCCGACCGGGATCTACCGTGCATCGAACTTGACGCAATCAATTGGGGTCCCGGCTGGGCCAATCTCTCACGCATGGATCCCGCCGCCTTCGTCAGTCGGGTTGAAGCCGCGATCGCGCCCGATGGCTGGGTGGTCGACGGCAACTATCGCATAGCCCAGCCCCTTGTGCTGCGGCTCGCAACCGACGTCGTCTGGCTGGACTATTCGCGCGCCGTGGTCATGCGCCGCGTGCTGGCGCGTTCATTTTCACGCGCCCTTCGCGCAATTGAGCTTTGGCCAGGAACCGGAAATCGGGAGTCGTGGCGTCGATGGCTGGACGCGGAACACCCCATCCGTTGGGCGTGGGACACCCACGCGGCGAACCGGGCGCGCTATGAGGTGCTCCTGTGCGGGAACAATCGCCCCAACGCGTGTGTCCACAGAGTGCGTACGCCGACGGACCTGAGCCCCGCGTTGGCCCGCCTTTCCGCGCGGCATCGTCGCTAAACCCTGCCGATCACCAGGCAACCGTTGGTGCCGCCGAAGCCGAAGCTGTTGGACATGACGGTGTCGAGCATTTGGTCGATCCGTGTGCGGGCGATCGGCAGTCCCTCGAACTCTGGATCGAGCGTGTCGATGTTGGCGCTCGCCGAAACAAAGCCGCCCTGCATCATCAGTACGCTGTAGATTGCTTCCTGTGCGCCGGCAGCGCCCAGGCTGTGGCCGGTCAGCGATTTGGTGGAGGAAATGGCCGGCACGGTGTCGCCGAACACCTCGCGCACCGCGCCCATCTCTCTGGAATCGCCCACCGGCGTCCCGGTGCCGTGGGTGTTCAGATAGTCGATTTTGCGGTTGCCCGCACCGCGCAAGGCCATGCGCATGCAGCGCACGGCGCCCTCGCCCGACGGCGCCACCATGTCGTGACCGTCGGAGTTGGCGGCGTAGCCCAGGATCTCGCCGTGAATGGTCGCCCCGCGCGCCTTCGCCCGGTCCATGTCCTCCAGGACCATCATGCCGCCGCCGCCGGCGATGACGAATCCATCGCGGTCGATGTCGTACGGCCGGCTGGCGCGCGCCGGCGTGTCGTTGAAGCCGGTGGACATGGCGCCCATGGCGTCGAACAGGGAGGACAAGGTCCAGTCCAGCTCCTCGCAGCCGCCGGCGAAGACAATGTCCTGGTTGCCGAAACGGATTTGTTCGTAGGCGGCGCCGATGCAGTGGGTGGAGGTCGCGCAGGCGGAGGAGATGGAATAGTTGATCCCCCGGATCTTGAACCAGGTGGCCAAAGTCGCTGACGGCCCAGAACTCATCGCCTTTGGCACGGCGAAGGGACCGATGCGCTTGACGCCCCTGGTGCGTGCGGTATCGGCCGCCTCGACGATCGCGTGGGTCGAGGCGCCTCCTGATCCGACGATAAGGCCGGTGCGGTCGTGCGACACCTCGTCGGGGGTCAGGCCCGAATCGGCGATGGCCTGCTCCATCGCGATATGGCCGTAGGCCGTGCCTTCGGCCAGAAAACGGGCCGCGCGGCGATCCACCATGCTCTGCCATTCGATCGGGACGGGCGCGTGCACCTGGCACTTAAAACCCATGTCGGCGTAGACCGGCGCCGCGGCTATTCCCGACCGCCCTTCGCGGAGTGACGTACGCACGTCGTCCACGGTCCCGCCGATGGAGGAAACAATCCCCATGCCGGTGATAGCCACGCGTCGCACGAGAAGCCTCCTCCTAGACCGTCAAACCAATTCGGCGGCTTTGTACAGGCCGACCCTCAAGTCCTTGGCCTCGTAGATGGGGTTGCCGTCGGCTTCAAGAACCCCGTCGCCGATGCCGAGGACCAATCTTCTGAGGATGACGCGTTTCAAATCGATGCGATAGGTCACCTTGGAGATTTTCGGCGTGACCTCGCCGGTAAATTTCACTTCGCCCACGCCCAGGGCCCGCCCACGGCCCGGCGCGCCGGACCAGCCGAGGAAGAACCCCACCAGCTGCCACATGGCGTCCAGGCCCAGGCAGCCGGGCATCACGGGATCGCCGATGAAGTGGCAATCAAAAAACCAGAGATCGTGGCGGACGTCGAGTTCGGCGACGACCTGCCCCTTGCCGAAGGCGCCGCCTTCGTCGCTTATATGGGTAATGCGGTCGAACATCAGCATGGGCGGGGCCGGAAGCTGGGCATTGCCAGGGCCGAACATCTCACCTCGGGCGCAAGCCAGAAGCGCATCTTTGTTCAGTTGATTTGGGCGTGTCATGGTCATTTACGAGGCGTTAGCACGCGGGCGGCGAACGGCTCAACCTTATGCGTCTCGGGTTCAGAAACGGAGAAGGGACCGTCGAAGTCTCCTTCGGTCCTTTTGCGGCGCGCGGAGGCTGAATTTCGGCGGATCGGCGCGGCGATTGACTGTCCGGCATCTCGTTCATCATCGAAAGGTCGAAGAGATCGACCCGCGTTCACTTTGTCCGAGGTCGAATCATTTGCACTGCGCGTCCTTGCCCAGGCCCCAGACCTGATTTGCTCGTAGCCATCCGGACACGCCGCCTACCGTCACCTTGCACCATGCGCCCTGGCACTTTTCGAGATCGGCCAGGGCGCGGGGGTTGAGGTATCCGGCCACCGCGGCGCCGGACTTGGCCTGTTTCAGCAACGGCGCCGGCGCGGCCTCCATCGCCATGATGGTCCGTTTGCCGTCGACCATGGAGCGATGCACCCAGATCGCACCGCCGTCGGGATCGCAGATGCGCCGCCAGTCGGTGGTTTCGGCGACGACCTGCACGGGCAGCCCCTTCACATGGTAGATCCACAAGGCCGGGTAATCCTTGCCTGGACCTTTACGCCCATAGACCTCGCCGCGCTTGAGGCTGACGTAACGGGGAACACAGAAACCGGACAAAGTGTGGGCGCGCTGCGCCTCCGGACAGTCCTTGCCCTCGGCCACGTGGTCGCCGCAAGCCGCCAGGGCGCACGCGCCGAGGCCCGCCATAACGCCCGCCGCCGCCCGCCTTCGCCACTTGGGGCTTGCTTGGAGGCGCGAAACCGTTTTGGTAAGAAGCGCGTCTTCGGCGTCGCGCCGTTCCTTTTTCTTGTCAGACCCGAGCATGGCCCATCGTAAGCCGAAAGTTGTCGTTACACGCAAGCTCCCCGATGCGGTGGAGACGCGAATGTGCGAGCTGTTCGACACCGAACTCAATCTCGACGACACGCCGATGTCGCCCGAAGCGCTGGGTCTTGCCATGCAACGCGCCGACGTGCTCGCCTCGACCATCACCGATCGGATCGATGCGTCGGTCATCGAGCGCGCCGGCGAGCGTCTGAAACTGATCGCCAATTTCGGCGTGGGCGTCGACCATATCGATGTCGAGGCCGCTCATGCTCGCGGAATCATCGTGACCAATACGCCCGGGGTCCTGACGGAGGACACCGCTGACCTCACCATGGGGCTGATCCTGGCGGTAGCGCGGCGGGTGGTCGAGGGCGCCAACATTGTCCAGGCCGGCGAGTTCCACGGCTGGACGCCGACCTGGATGCTCGGCCGGCGTCTTCGCGGCAAGCGGCTGGGCATCGTCGGCATGGGCCGGATCGGCCAGGCGCTGGCG
>Ga0075015_100000495_pt1 | contig 13797 bp, 11 predicted proteins | sample AleBraG_ABR_2013_FD_71476 | JGI IMG/M metagenome (GOLD analysis project Ga0075015, IMG submission 71476) | Freshwater sediment microbial communities in response to fracking from Pennsylvania, USA - Alex Branch Run_MetaG_ABR_2013 | ecosystem: Environmental > Aquatic > Freshwater > Creek >...
CGGCCGGCCGGCCGCCACCGCGTGGTGCGCGCGCACCGGGCGCCGGTGCGTGGAGCGGCGTGCGCAGCGCGGCGCTCATGTAGAAACGCTCACCAGCTTGACGTCGGTGTAGGCGAGCAAGCCTTCCAGGCCGTTTTCAGAGCCCATGCCGCTGTCCTTGACGCCGCCGAAAGGCGCTTCCGGCTGCGAGACGCCAAAATGGTTGATGCCGATCATGCCGGCCTGCAAACGCGCTCCCAACTCATGGGCGATGCGCAAGTTGCGCGTGAAGGCATAAGCGGCCAACCCATAAGGCAGAGCATTGGCGCGCCCAATCGCCTCGTCCAAGTCATCAAAGACGTCCAATAAAGCGATCGGGCCAAACGGCTCCTCGCGCTGTACCTGCGCCTGGGCGGGTGCGCCTTCCAGTACTGTGGGCTCGTAATAGAAGCCGTTGCCCGCCACGCGCCGCCCGCCACACAACAGCTTCGCACCGCATGCCAGTGCATCATCCACGTAGGCCTGCATGGCGGAAACTCTCCGCTCGTGAATCAGCGGTCCAATCTGCGTCTCCGGCGCCAAACCATTTCCCAGGCGCAGCGCCCGCGTGCCGCCCAGGAACTCATCGCGAAACGACGCGTAGCGGCTGCGATGCACCAGGAAGCGAATCGGAGACGCACAGATCTGCCCGGCATTGCGATACTTCGCCGCCACCGCCAGCCGCGCGACCGCCGCAGGATCCGCATCCTCGCACACGATCACCGGCGCGTGCCCGCCCAGCTCGGCCGTGAAACGCTTCAAATGCCGGCCTGCCAATTCAGCCAACTGGCGGCCAACCGCCACCGATCCGGTGAACGAAACCTTGGCGATTCCCGCCGCTGCGATCAACGTGGAAGAGACCAGGGCCGGATCTCCACACACCATGTTGACCACCCCAGGCGGAACACCCGCGTCGACGAAAGCGCGGAGTAGCTCCATGCAGCTCGCCGGTGTCTCCTCGGCGGGCTTGATGATAATGCTGCAGCCCGCCGCCAGCGCCGCACCCAGCTTACGCGCTGGCAGATTGACCGGAAAATTCCAGGGCGTGAAAGCCGCCGCCGCCCCCACGGGCACGTGACTGACCGTCTGACTCTGGATATTAGCCAGGCGCGGCGGCACGCCGCGACTCCCCAGGCGCTTGCCCTCCTCGGCCAGAAAATCGATGGTATCGGCGCTTAGATTGATCTCACGTTCCGCCTCAGCCAGCGGTTTCCCCTGCTCGAGTGTCAAGATACGGGCCAGTGAGCCGGCGCGCTCGCGCAGGAGCGCGGTCGCGCGGGTGATGAGCTTGAAACGCTCCAGTGGCAGCAGGCCGGACCAGAGCACAAAGCCCCGCTGCGCTGCCACCACCGCGGCGGCCAGCTCGGGCGCACCGGCCCTCGGCAGCTGGCCCAACCTCGAGCCGTCGGCCGGATTCAATACCGGCAGTGAGCCGCTGGCGGTACGCTCGATCCAGTTTCCGTCAACCAGCAATTTGAGCGTTGGATAGTTCACCGCGGCATGCTCCGCGTTATTCGTTTCGTTGTCAACAAACTCACCACTTGGGCGTTGCCGCCGCCGCGCATTGACGCGGCGCGGCCCCACGCCGGAGAATGTCGGCCCATGAAGCCTAGCAGACCCCCGAGCCGAGTGCCGCCCAAGCGCGCACGACCCGCGCCCAGAATTGCCCGCGCCAACTTAGGTCCCATCGGCAAGCTCGAGGATTTCATCCCCTACAAATTGTCGGTGGTCGCCAACCGGGTCTCGCAGTCCGTGGGTCGACTGTTTGAGGCCGAGTTCAATATTCAAATACCGGAATGGCGCATTCTCATGGCCTTATATGCTTATGGGAGCCTGGTTTTCAACGAGGTGGTCGACAAGACCAGCATGGACAAGGCGCGCGTTTCGCGCGCCCAGCGGCGCCTGGCCGATCTGGCCCTGATCAGCACCGCGAGCGATCCGGGCGACAAGCGCAAGTTAATACTGGCCATCACCCCGGCCGGCCGCAAGATCTGCAACGATATTCTGCCGCGTGCCGCCGAGCGCGAAACCTGGTTCCTGGCCGTGCTCGATCATCGCGAGCATCGGCAGCTCGATGTCATTCTCGACAAGCTGATGCGCCGCAGCCAGGAGCTGTAACGGTGGGCGTTGCCGCGCGTCGGGCGAGCGGCCGCCGGTGCGCTCTGGCCGTTCGCGGACGGCGACCGACCGGTCAGTTTGGGTCGTGCCAGTTTGTTGACAACGAAACATTCGCGTCGCATCATCGTGCCGCCGCGGACCCATCGCCGGCGCATCTGCCGCAGAGGATCGAGCCAATGTATCAACGCAATATGGTTTATCGAGTTACGCGGTTGCTCCCTTGGTTGGCAGCGCTGGGCCTGGGTGGCGGACTGTATTCACCGCTGTGCGCTGCTGCTGCAGGGGGCGCTGCCAGTGCCGATACGGACAAGATTGAAGAGATCATTGTCACCGCGCAGCGACGCGAGCAAAGTATCGAGGACGTCGGCACTTCGATCACGGCCTTTGACGGCGCCAGCCTGCAGAAGCTGGCCCTGACCAGCATCACCGACATCGCGCAGCAGGTGCCGGGCCTTCAGTACCAGGCCTTCAGTCCGACGATCACCATTTTCAATTTGCGGGGCGTTTCGCAGAACGATTTCGGCGACCACCATGAGGCGCCGGTGGCGGTGTACACCGACGATGTCTACAACGCCTCGATGGGCGCAGTGGCCGGCGCCATGTACGATCTGGATCGGGTTGAAGTCCTGCGGGGCCCCCAAGGCACGCTGTTTGGGCGCAATGCCACGGGCGGCCTGATCCACTACATCAGCGCCAAGCCCAGCACCGACGGCGATAACGGCTTTGTGCATGTTTCGGGCGGCCAGTATGGGGATATTGAGACCGAGGGCGCGCTGAACTTCAGGCTCAGCGATGATTCGGCCACCCGCCTGTCCTTTGCTACCACCAAGCACGAGGGTCTGATTCACAATCTGGTGGGCCCCGACGCCAACAGCGAGAATCAATATGCCGCGCGCCTGCAGTACCTGCTGCGGCCGAATGCTGACAGCCAAGTGCTCCTTAAAGCCTATTACCTGGGCAACAGCAATGAAGTATCGCCAAGCTATGCTTGGAACGCTTCCTGTAATAATAGCCCGGGACTCCTGCAGCCGGGCCAGAGCTGCCCCGGCAGCTACGCCAGCTTGGGCGCTTTCGTAGCACCCACCGCCAATCCTTACGGCACCGGACCTGGGTGCGATCAGTCCGGCTATTGCAACCCGCGCGCCTTTTCCGACCCGTTCACGCAGTCATTTGATCGCCAGGGCTACTTCAGCCGCACCGTCTATGGTCTCACCGCGCACGTGGACTGGAACTTGGGGGCCGCCAAGCTGGCCTCGGTGACCGACTACATGCATCTGAACAAACGCTATGGCGAGGATTCGGACGGTTCGCCGAACTATCAATTCAACTTCGACACGCGCCTGGATTTCCATCAGTTCTCCCAGGAGCTGCATTTGAGCGGCGGCGATACGCTGCAGTGGATTGCCGGCGCCTATTTCCTGGATCTGGCCAATGTCGGTCTGCAGGACGAGAGCGTCAATCAGACCTACCTGGGCTTCATCGAACACGATCAGGGTCCGCAGTACACCCTCGATACCCGCTCGGTGGCCTTGTTCGGGCAGACTGAGTGGCGATTTGCACCAAGCTGGTCGCTGATCACCGGCCTGCGCTACACGCGCGATGACAAGACCTACAGCTACGTCCTATGGAACCCGAGCCCCGGCACGCCGCTGGTGGACGCCGTCGGGGTTCCGTACGTATATAACTCCACCACCTTTCCCGGCCTGGCCAATCGCACTTTCGACCTGTATTCGGGCAAGCTGGAGCTGGATTTCAAACCCAGCCGCGACTCGCTGTATTTCGCCAGCATCAACCGCGGCCCCAAGGGCGGCGGCTGGTCGGCCCCCAGCAACACGTCGGGCAGCAACATGGCCTCCGACCTGTTTGGCGTCATCGCCTACAAACCCGAGACCCTCATTGACTACGAGGTGGGCACCAAGCACACCCTGATGGGCGGGCGGGCGCGGCTCAACGCGGACGCGTTCTATTACGACTACCGCAACTACCAGGCGTTCTTCCTGCAGAACTTCACCCAGATCATCGGCAACGTCAATGCCACGCTCTTCGGCGGCGAAGTGGAATTTTCCGTAGTACCGGTGCACGGCTTGACCGTGGAGACCGGCGTCTCGGCACTCTCCACGCGCATCAAGAATGTCACGCTGCCGGATGGCTCAATCGCTGATCGCGAGATGCCTAATGCGCCCAAGTGGACGGTCAATGCCGTGGTCCGCTACGAGTGGCCAGCGGCCGGCGGCACCTGGTCGACGGAGATCAACGGCAAGTGGAACGCGTCGCAATGGCTGGAGAACGTCAATGCTCCCGTGGACTTCCAACCCGCCTACGGCACGGTGGACCTGCACCTGGGCTATGCCATGCGCCAATGGGAATTGACTGCGTGGGTCAAGAATGCAGCCAACAAGTACTACCGCGTCTATAACCTGGACCTAAGCGGTCTGGGCTACAACGAATCGGTGTACGGGAATCCGCGCTGGGTGGGTGCTACGTTTGCCTACCATTGGGGCAAAACCTAGCCCACACCTCCTTAGCGCTCAAACTCAAAGCTCAGGCCCACCTGGCGCAGGGACTCCGGCGATACCCACCCTGATACGCCATTGACGTAGCCGTTCGGCGCGGTCGGATCGGCTCCGGGAGGCGTGAACGAGGGCCCACCGAACAGCGTAATCGGTTCGTGATCGTTGCCGATATTGCGCACGAATAACGCGACGCTCCAGCGCTTGGTCGCTGACTGAACGCCCAGATGAGCGCCCGTGGTCCAGTGCGCCGGATAGATGAAACGCGGATCCGCCGTGGGACCGAGGCGCATCGCCGACTTGAACACCGTATCGGCCGCAATGACGCCCTCAATCGGTCCGAGCCGCAGCGTGTACTGGCCCGAGAAGGTGAACTTGACCTTCGGCACACCCACGAGCTGCAGGTTGCTCAAATCGGTCGTACCATTGTTGAGATTATTTGGATCGTACCCGGTCCAGCCGGAAGGGTACTGGACCCTGTCGTAAATCACGCCGGCCTCGAGGGTTAGATCCCGGGCCGGGCGACCAAAGACATCCAGCTCCGCACCTTTTGTTGTCACCGACGAGACGGATACGCCGTTGCATATCAGTGCGCCGAATGGCGCAATGAAGCAGTTCTGGCCTTGGTAGTCCTGCACGCGGCTCGAAAATACATTGAAGTCGACTGCCAGCGAATCCTCCAGCGCCGCACCCTTGACACCGATCTCAAACGCCGTCGGAATTTCCGGGGCGATTACCGTCGCCGGGGTTCCAAACGCCGCCGGCGTGACCTGCGGACCCTTATAGCCCCGCACCGCCGTGGCGTAGGCGCTCAGCCCTGGCGCGATCTTGTATTGCAGACCCAGCCGCCCGGACAGGTTGCTTTCCGATACTTCCCCGTAGGTCGGGTTGGTAGTCGGGTCATTGGAGTTAGCCGTTGTAGAATCAGTGATCTGTTGATGGGTGTAACGCAGGCCCGCGATCACACCGAGCGTGTCGGTCAGATGGTAAGTCAGCTGACCGAAAGCGGCAGCCGACTTGTTGGACGTACGCGTGGCGGTGTCATCCGGCGGGGCAAAGGGCGTGAAGCCCGGTCCGGCCTGAAAGCTGCCGACGTTGTCACTGCCGCCCGGCGCATAGCCGGAGTCGGCCAGGTAGTCGGCGTAAAACAGCCCCGCCACATAGTCCACTTTCTGCTGGCCGCTGGAGGCAACGCGCAGTTCCTGGGAAAACTGTCGTCCCGAGTTCACGAACTGCGTCGTGAAGATTTGCACGAACTCCGCCGCAAGACCCTGAATGTCGGCATCGCTCGGCCCCACCTGGTTCTTACGGAGCGAAGTTATTGATGTCAGGGTCTGAGCATTGAGTTCGGCGTCGATCTGCAGCGACGCGCCGTAGTTGCGATTGACATTGTCATTTGGCAGGTTGCCGCAATGCGCCCGGTTGGCATAGGAGGGCGTGATGCCGCAGCCTGCGAGCTCTGCGCCGAGAGCCGCATTGGCATAGACGTAGGTGAACTGCGGATCGGCATAGTTCTGTGTGCGCTTGTCGTAATCGCCGATCAGGTTCACGGTTACGTGCTCGGTTCCTTTCCACAGGTAGCGGGCGCGCAGGCCATAATCGTGGGCGTAGTTGTTGGCGCCTGTCAGCGCGTTGTACTGCACGCCATCGAGCCGGTCCGCATCCCCGCTGAGGCGCAGGGCCGAATCGGCACTGATCGGCAGGTTCAGCACCGCGCGCAGCGTCTGCTGACCGAATCCGGAACCGGCGTGCCCGTCACTCGAATAGTCCAGGTGTGCTTTGGTCTCGAGGCGCGATGGATCTGGAGCGACCGTTACCATGTTAATGACGCCAGCGGATGAGGTGAGGCCGAATAGCGTGCCCTGGGGCCCGCGAAGCACCTCGACCCGCTCCACGTCGAAGATGTTGTTGGTGTTGACATTACCCTGCGGCACTCCATCGACCACGATGCCCACAGAACCCTCAGCCGAGCGCGTAAAGGACTGCGTGCCGATACCGCGGATCTGACCGCCGCCGCCGGGCCCGCCAAAGGCCTGTACCATTTCCAATGCAGGGGTTGTGCGAGCCAGATCAGCGATGGTATAGACATGCTGGTCAGCCAGCTGCGTCTCGTTGATCACCGTTATGGCGATCGGTACGTCCTGGAGCTTCTCCTTGCGCTTCTGTGCCGTGACGACGACTTCCTCCAGCGCGTTTGAGCCGTTTGCCTCAGGCTCGGCCGACGCCTCCACGGGCAGGAGACTAACCAGGCTCAAAGTTGCAGCAATGACACTGCCGCCGATTTTCATTACACGCATTGCGTTCCCCATGGTGTTATTGCTCGGGGCCGAAACCTTTGCGCTGCAGTGTCCAGCGCTTGTCCTGACACAGTCCGCAATGCTCGCCAACGAAGCGTGATGCGGCCCGTTTGTCACCGCGCAGTTGCCAGTCGAGCCAGCTGACGGCAACGGAGGCCGCGGCGCCTCCATTGAGCTGCAGGAAAGTGCCACCGTGTCCGATGTCGAGATTCGCAACCGCCGCCGGGACACCCTCGATACGCTTGAAGTCATCCATCCCGTTGGCGTAGGCAATGTCCGTGGGTCCGCCTAAGATGTAGATGATGGGCGTGTGAATCTTCTGCAAGGCATCCTTGCCAAGGTCCATGCCGGGCATGTGGTTCATGCCTTGGCCGAAGATGCCACTGTTATGGATGACGACGGTCCTGACTCGCGCATCGGCTGCGATCCGCAGCGCCTGGATACCCCCACAGCTCCAACCCGACACGGCAATTTGCCGCGGATCGATGCGACCAAAATACGGCCCGCCAGCGCGCTTGTTTTCCACAAGCGCCCAGTCAATCGCCCGCGTCAAGTCCGCAGCTTCGGTTTGCGGTGGCGGCAGGCTGCCGTCTGCGGCCGGTCGAGGGGGTTGCCAGAGTCCAGGTGGGGCACCGGGTCCACTGCGAATCCGACCATTCGCGATGACCAGGTAGCCATGCGAGGCGATCTCGGCCAGATGCATGCGGGCGCCGGCCCCATCATTGGAGCAGGCGCCATTACCCCACGCGAGCACACCCAGTTTCAGCTTGCCCAGCCCCGCGAGATCGGCCGGCCGGTAGATCACGTGATCGGGGAGCGACGCCGCTTCTTCCTTGAGCGCCGCATAGGGCCCGGTGCCAGGGGTATCGGGTTTCTTGTTGAACTCGGCCAACTCGCGCTCGAGCGCGGCGGGATCAAATCCTGGCGCAGCCGCTGGAGGTGGCTGCTGTGCGCGCAATCCCATCGATGCGGTGAGGCACAGCGCCGCCAACCGGACAATATGCCTCACGAAGGAGTCCTGGCGGTCAACAATCCGCGATCCTGCAACCACAGCACGAACTCCTCCAACCAATGATCGCTGGTCGTTCCCTGTCGGCGCATGCCGAATCCGTGACCACCCTTCTCATAGAGGTGCAATTCCACCGCCGCGCCGGCCTGCTTCCACGACTCCACGATGCCCAGGCCGCTATTGCCAAACAGTGGATCGTCGGCCGCAAGGGCCAAGAACAGCGGTGGCAGCGGCGCCGGCGCGCTGACCGGATTCATGGGGCCGTAGATGAGTCCCGTGAAGGCCGGTCGCGGCTGCTTGCTTTGCAGCGTGGCCCCAAGCGCGGTCATGGCGCCGGCCGAGAAACCCACTAAACCGACACGCTGCGAATCCACGCGCCACTGCTTTGCGTGCGCACGTACGAAGGCCACGGCCGCCACGGCATCGTCTATCGCCAGCGGCTGCTGAATGGGAGCCACTTTATCGGCACCGGCCTTCGCAGCGGCCCCGAAGCGCGCGTCAGCCTGGGCCTGGAACTGCGCCTCGTCAGGCGGCGTGGGATCCAACCGATACTTCAGCACAAAGGCAGCGATGCCCCGATCGGCCAAGGCGCGCGCCACCGCGTAGCCTTCCAGATCCATCGCCAGCATGTAGTAGGCGCCCCCGGGAGCGATGATTACTGCGGCGCCGGTGGCCTTGTCCGCTGCGGGCAGGACCGGCGTCAGCGTCGGTCGCGTGACATTGCGTGCCACGCGATCGCCCATGATCTCGTCCCACAGCTCCACCTGCGTCGCGCCCTCGGAGCCCGGCGCGATGCCGGCATATAGGCGCACGGCGTCGGGTTCGGCCGGCACGGCAATGCGCTTGAAGGGTGGGAACTTCGGCAGTTGCGGTGGCGAAGGACTGGCGGCCGTGGCAATACCAGCGGCAACCAACAATGCGGCAAGCAAGCGAATATTCATTATCAATCCCCGTTGCGGACCCCTGCGGCCAAACCGGCGGCAGGTCATCCGCGACCGGTTCAGCGAAGATCATTTCTGTCTCGAAGAGACCCTAATTAGTGTCCTGGCAGGACAGAGTAGCCCCACCTGTGTTTGGTGGCAAGTACTGTACTCGCCACCCGGCGCTGTGCAAGGCGCGCTCCCAGACAGTAAGATGCATCCATGCATCAAAGCGATCGGATTCCACCGCGGGCATCCCTGACCGCCCGTCGCGGGGCGGAAGCGCAGGCGCGGGTGCAGCGCATCGTGGTCGCGGCGCACCGGCTATTCATAACGCGCGGCTATCACCAGACCAGTCTGGACTCGATCCTGGCGAGATCGGGTGGCTCCAAGGCCACGCTGCGCAAGTACTTTGGCAACAAGGCCGGACTGCTGGGCGTGGTGCTGACGGACGAGGCGGCGCGCTGCGTGGCGCGGGCCGACCGCGCGGCCCAGCACCGCGCCGTGGACGGCGCTTTGCGCGCCTTTGCGCGGGTCGTGCTCGAATTCTACTGCCGGCGCGAGGCGTTACTGGTGTACCGCGCAATCATCGCCGAAACCGCAACCCAACCGGCGGTAGGTCGGCGTTTCCACAATGGCGGCCACATGACCTTCGTATCCGCGTTGGCCAAGCATCTGACCCACTGGCAGGAGCGCGGCGCGCTCCTGCTCGTGGATGCCACCGCAGATGCCGATCGGTTCTTGCACATGTTGCGCGCGGGACCGCACCACCAGGCATTGCTGGGCGTGCGCGACAGCGTGCCGCGCGCCGCGATCCACGAGCACGCTGACGCGTGCGTGCGCATATTCCTGAGGGGGCTTGAGGTCTAAAGCGCTTCTGCGGCCGACGCATTCGGCGGCCTCGGTGCGAAGCCGCTGTCTATGTTTGTGCCGGTGACTCGTTCTGCAAAGTCTTACTAGCCACCGACACGTGCCAATCCGGCGGCCAGGTCCGCCGTCAAGTCCGCCACGCCCTCGATTCCCACTGACAGGCGCAGCAAGCCGTCGGTCAAGCCGGCGGCGCGGCGCGAGGCCTCATCCATGGCCGCATGGGTCATGCTGGCCGGATGAGCCACCAGGCTTTCCACGCCGCCCAGGGACTCGGCCAACGAGAAATATTTCAGCCCCGTGACAAAACGGCGCACGGCGGCCGTGCCGCCCTTGAGCTCAAATGTGATGATGCCGCCGAACCCGGATTGTTGGCGTGCGGCGATCTCGTGCCCCGCATGACTGGGGAGCCCGGGGTAGTACACCTTCGCTACGGCGGCTTGCTGCGTCAGCCATTCGGCCAGCTCCTGGGCGTTGCGACCATGTATGGCTAAACGCGCGTGAATGGTACGGAGTCCGCGCAGCGTGAGGTAGCTGTCGAAGGGTGCGCCGGTGAGGCCCAGACAGTTGGCCCACCAGGCCAGCTGCTCGTGCACTTCGCGGGTTTTGGCCACCACCGCGCCGCCGACGACGTCGCTGTGGCCGTTGATGTATTTGGTGGTCGAGTGCACCACGATGTCGGCACCAAAGCGCAGGGGCAGTTGCCACACGGGTGACAGAAAGGTGTTGTCGACCACCACCAGCGCGCCAGCGCGCTTGGCCGCCTGCGCAGCGGCTGCAATATCGGTGATGCGCAGCAGTGGATTGCTGGGAGTCTCGATCCAGACCAGCGCAGCCGGCCTGGCCAGGGCGCGCTGCAAAGCAACGGCATCGCCAAAATCCACAAACTCCACCTGCAATTCCCCACGCCGCTGCCAGGAGGCAAACAAGCGATAGGTACCGCCATAGCAATCATGCGGCACAATCACCCGCGCCCCCACCGGGAACAAGTGCCCCACCACCGTGATCGCCCCCATTCCGGAGGCGGTTATCACCCCGCCCGCGCCCTCCTCCAAATCGGCCAGCGCATTGCCCAACAAGTCGCGCGTCGGATTGCCCGAGCGTGAGTAATCGTAGTCACGTTTTTCGCCCAGGCCACGAAAGGCAAAGGTGGAACTCATGTGAATAGGCGGCACCACCGCGCCGGTCACGTCGTCATTCTCCAGTCCCGCACGTACCGCCCGAGTCGCGGCCGTGGCCGCAGCGGCGGCGTGGGCCGGGGCGGCGCTCTTGTCAGTTCCAGAATTCACTCAGCACTCTCCATATATACAGGCGAAGGTGGGCCGCAGCTGCCCGCCTTCCTTCAGGAAGGCATCGTGTCCGTGCGGCGAGGAAATTTCGTGCAAGCGTGCGTCGGGCAAGCGCGCGGCTAGTGCCCGCATGTCTTCGATGGGTACCAGTTGATCCTCGCGTACCGCGATAACCGTGGTCGGCACGTTCACGCCACTGGCATCGATCCGGTGCAAATCGATGGATTCGGACAGACACAGGAAGCTGTCCGCCCGGAAGCACGCCGCATAGGCGCGCCCGCGTGCGAACAGGTACTCCTCCACCGGGAAAACGAAGCGCCCGTCGATGCGTCGTGGCGGCTCGTTGAATCGCGCCGCAAATTCCTCCGGGCTGCGATAAGTGGCCATCGCCAGCGCTCGCGCCAATTCCAGACCCTGCGCGGCGCAACCCTGCTCCGTGGCAAAGTGCACAGTCCGACGCTGAACACTGCGCCACGCCGTGGCCATCGGGTGAGTACGATCCGCCGCGCTGATCACCAAGAGCCGCCCAACGCGCGCCGGGTAACGCTCGCCAAAGGCCAGTGCCACCATGCCGCCGTAGGAGGCGCCCAAAATCGCGCGGATGCGCGTGACACCCAAATGATCCAGCAGGCAGCGCAGCGCCTCGGCCTGATCATAGCTGGATATGCTGGGCGCCACCGCCGGATCGCCCGGGGCCGCGGCGGATGGCGTAGGTGGGCCCGTCGACTCACCGCTCCCGCCCAAGTAGTCGATACCCAGGACACAGCAGCGCGTGGTATCCAAAGCCCGGCCCGGGCCGGCCACTTCATGCCACCAACCCGAGCGCGGGTCCTGCTCATCGCATACGCGTCGATGCGCCGAAATGCCCCCTACCGCCAACACCATGGGTAGCCGTGGGTCGCCCGCCAACCGCCAGGCCAAGCGTGGCGAGTCGAGTTGACCGCCCAAGTGCAAGGCGAAGGGTACGGGGAGCGGCAGCACGCCTTCACGTGCAGCAGCCGGCGCCGCCGCTAATTTCAACGTTGATGGGACAGAATTCACAGTACCGCTCCAGCGTAGTGCACCACGCTCATCGGCACTCCCTTAAGGGCGGCGGGGCACCTGTGCGGCACCCAAGCGCTACGGTTCGCAGGGCGAACCAGCGCATCGCTCGCTCATCTGTCGGCCAACGAATCGACCGCAGGAGTTGGCACCATGTCGGACTTTCCGACGGTTGCCCCGGCGTCGAAGGGCCTTTCCCTCAGCCGGTCTCGATGAGTAGGGGCAGTCTAGAGTTGGCGCGCCGAGCGCGTCAAGTGCCGCCCTGCCCGGCCGGCCGCCGGGCCGGCCGCCGGGCGCTTGCCTTCGGTACCATTACCCTCCATAATGTACTAATACGTTAATACATTGGCACAAACATGAAGACCCACCGCACTGTTTCTTCGCGCCAAGAGGCGCAGGCCGAAACCCGGCTGGCGGAAGCGCTGCTCACACTGCGTGGCGTGGCCGAATGCCGCTCGTTCCTGCGCGATCTGTGTACACCGGCGGAACTCCAGGCCATGGCGGATCGCTGGGCGGTGGTCGGGGATCTGGAGCGCGGCCTGCCCTACCGGGAAATTCACCGTCACACCGGCGTCAGTTTGACCACCATCGGTCGAGTCGCTCGCTACCTGGCCGCCGGGAGCGGCGGCTATGCATTGGCTGCGGCTCGCGTGCGCGGCCGCGCGGCCAGCGGCTCTGGCGGCAGCGCCGGCGGCAATGGCAACGCCAGCAGCACGCAGGATGCGACCCATGGATAAGGAGATGCGCCTGAAGCTGGCCGTGCAGAAATCGGGTCGGCTGACCGATCCGTCCCTGGACCTGCTGGCACGCTGCGGTCTGAAACTATCGCGTGGGAAAGATCAGCTCATGGGATTTGGCGAGAACATGCCGCTCGATGTGCTGTTCGTGCGCGACGATGATATTCCGGACCTGGTGCAGGAAGACGTCTGCGATCTGGGGCTGGTGGGACTGAATGTGCTGGAGGAGCGGCGCCTGGAATTGGCCGCGCGCGGCGCGCAGGCGCGCTTTGAAACCCTGCGTAAGCTCGACTTCGGTCGCTGCCGCCTCGCGCTCGCGGTGCCGGAGGGCACCGCCTTTGATGGCCTGGGCTCCCTGCGCGGCAAGCGCATTGCCACCACCTACCCCTTCATGCTGCAAAGGTTCTTGGCCGAGCAGAGCATTGCCGCCGAAATTGTCACGCTATCGGGCGCTGTGGAGATCGCGCCGCGCCTGGGGCGCGCCGACTTGATCTGCGATCTGGTCTCCACCGGCTCCACGCTGCAGGCCAATCACCTGCGCGAGGCCTACACTGTGCTGGAAAGCCACGCCGTATTAATTCGCACGCCCGTGAGCTTGGCCGCAGCCAAGAGTGAGTGGGTCGAGCGCCTATTGATGCGCATCGACGGCGTCGAACAGGTCAAGGAGAGCAAATACATCATGCTGCACGCGCCGCGCAGCGCCCTGCCCGCCATCCGCAAACTCCTGCCCGGCAGCGAGTCGCCCACCATCATTCCGCTCGAGGGCCACCCCGACCGCGTGGCCGTTCACGCCGTATGTCGTGAAAACGTGTTCTGGGAGACGCTGGAGAGTCTGAAGAAGGCCGGTGCCAGCGCGCTGCTGGTGCTGCCGGTCGAAAAGATGCTGGCCTGACTGGCTGTGGCCGCGGCGCAATGAAAATACTCGATTGGCCATCCCTGGACGCCTCCGCCCGCCGCGCCGCTCTGGCGCGTCCGGCCATGAGCAGCAGTG
>Ga0075015_100000500_pt1 | contig 13711 bp, 5 predicted proteins | sample AleBraG_ABR_2013_FD_71476 | JGI IMG/M metagenome (GOLD analysis project Ga0075015, IMG submission 71476) | Freshwater sediment microbial communities in response to fracking from Pennsylvania, USA - Alex Branch Run_MetaG_ABR_2013 | ecosystem: Environmental > Aquatic > Freshwater > Creek >...
GCGCGAGGCCGCCGCTTGCCTCGCCGCGCGGCCGCCCGTCCCGATGGGCCGAAGTTTCGCCTTGGTAGACAAAACCCGAGGCAAGGCTTCGGGCGATATCACGAAGCGGCGATCGCTGATAGTCGCGGTAGTAGCCTTGCGCTTCGCCGGTGAGCCACACATGCCAGGCGTGATGATAATCGTCGTTCCACTGCGCGCGATACTTTCCGCGCGGTGGGTCTTGCCTGGGATCGAGAATTCCGACGCGATTGTCGTCGTTTTCGAGAACAAGATGAATATGGCGTCCCGTCTCTGCGGCGAGTTCGCCGACCGCGACGCTGAGATCGTGCAGCATCGACACTTCGCCAAGCTCGGCGATACTGTGCACGGCGTCGAGCCTCAACCCGTCGAAGCGATATTCGCCAAGCCAATAAAGCGCGTTCTCGATCGCGAACTTGCGAACCTGCGGTACGCGGTAATCTATCGCGCTGCCCCAGGGCGTCTGTGCCTCGGTGAAGAAGCGAGGGGCATAGCGGCCGAGGTGGTTTCCCTCGGGCCCAAAGTGGTTATAGACCACGTCGAGAAATACCATCAGCCCGCGCAGATGCGCCTCGTCGACGAGGGCCTTCAGATCGTCGGGCCGGCCATAGGCGCCGTCGGGCGCGTACCACAAGACGCCGTCATATCCCCAATTGCGCGAGCCGGCGAAATCCGCAAGCGGCAGCAATTCGAGCGCGGTAATCCCGGTTGCGACGAGGTGATCGAGTCTTTCAATGATGGCGCGGTAAGTGCCTTGCGGCGTGAAGGTACCGACATGGGCTTCAAGCAGCACGGTTTCGTGCCATGGCCGTCCCCGCCAGTCCGAAGCGCACCAGCGATAGGCCGAATGGTCAATCAGCTCGCTCGGGCCGAACACGTCATCCGGCTGAAAGGCCGATGCCGGATCGGGTATGTCGATCTCGTTGTCGATCCGGAAGCGGTAGTGGTCGCCCGCCTTTACGCCGGCAACATCGGCAGCAAACCAGCCATCCGAGCCGCGCTCGAGCGGGTGAGGTGTCTCCAGCAGGAGATCGACACGCCTGGCCGCAGGCGCCCAGAGGCGAAAGGAGGCGCCTTCCGCAGTTAGCCTAGCGCCGAATTGCCGTCCGCTCATGCCGAACCCGAGAAAGCCAGCACCGAGCGGGGAGGCGCAGTGGCCTCGCTTCCCGATGCAAAATCCGCGACGACTTGCTTAACGTCGGCGGTGTTCAATAGTTGCCGCCAGCTTTTGTATTCGGGCAACTTCGGCAACTTGAACTCGATCGCTTCGGGTGCGGCATTGAGCACGATGAGGAGGGGGGCCTGGCCCGCTTCGGCAGGTCCCAGCACATAGGCGAGGAAGCGGCCTTCGGGAAATTTCCAGTCCGCTTCCTTCATCTCCTCGGCGGCCGGCGTCAGCCACAACACGCCGTAGGTTCCATCCGCGCGCCGTCCGTCGAGCCAGCCGCGGGCACGGATTTGCGGGAAACGCCGGCGAATTTCGCTCATGTGCCCGATAAAGTCGATGAGGTCGTCACCCTCGCGCCCCAAGCCATCCCAGCCGGTCCAGCCAGTTTCGTTGTCCTGGCAATAGGCGTTGTTGTTGCCATGCTGGGTATTGGCGACTTCATCTCCTGCCAAAATCAGCGGCACGCCCTGCGCCAGCAGCAGGCAGGCGAGCTGGTTCCTCCGCAACCGGTCGCGGAGCGCGTTGATTGCCGGATCGTCGGTCGGGCCTTCATGGCCGCAATTATTGCTGTGGTTATCGTTGGCGCCGTCGCGGTTGTCTTCGCCATTGGCCTCGTTGTGCTTGCTGTTGTAGCTGAACAGATCCTTCAGCGTGAAGCCGTCGTGCACGGTGACATGGTTGATGCTGGCACGAGGTATGCGGCCATCATGGTTGAACAGATCGGACGAACCGGTCATTCGGCTGGAGACCTCGCCGATCAAGCTGCCTTCGCCGCTCCAATAGCGCCGCATGGCGCTCCGGTAACGGTCGTTCCATTCCGACCATTGCGATGGGAACGCACCTACCTGGTAGCCGCCCATGCCGAGGTCCCACGGTTCGGCAACCAACTTGACGGAGGCGAGCACCGGGTCCTGCCGGACCGCGGTCAGAAACGCCGCACCACGATCGAACCCGTTCGGTCCGCGCGCCAGGGTCGTTGCCAGATCGAACCTGAAGCCGTCGACGTGACAAACCTCGACCCAGTAGCGCAGCGAGTCCATCACCATCTGCAGGACGCGTGGATGGGTAAGGTTGACCGAACTGCCGCAGCCGGTGAAGTCGTCGTAGTAGCGCTTGTCGTCGGGCTTCAGCCAGTAATACGAGGCGTTGTCGATGCCGCGGAACGAGAGCGTCGGTCCCATATGGTTGCCTTCGGCCGTATGGTTGTAGACGACGTCGAGCATGACCTCGATGCCGGCATCATGAAGTCTTGCAACCGTGGTGCGGAAGGAGTCGAGCGGGTTATCCTGCGCGTAGCGCGGTTCAGGCGCGAAAAAAGAAAGACTATTATAACCCCAGTAGTTCGACAGTTTCCTTTCGACCAGCGTGCGGTCATCCACGAGTCCGTGGATCGGCAGCAATTCGAGTGTCGTGACCCCCAGCCGCTTGAAGTGTTCGATCATCGCAGGCGAAGACAACCCACCATAAGTCCCGCGCAGGTTTGGCGGAACCTCCTCCCGTTTCTGCGTCAAACCCTTGACATGGGCCTCGTAGATGATGGTGTCTTCCCAGCGAATGCTGGGACGAATTTCACGGCGGCCCCAGTTGAAGGTCTCATCGACCACCACGGCCTTGGGCATGCCGCGGGCGTTGTCGCGCCGGTCGAAGGAAAGGTCCTCGCGCGCGCTGCCGGTGCGATAGCCGAAATGCGCATCGCTCCAGACCAGGCGACCGGACAGCCGCTTGGCATAAGGATCGAGCAGCAGCTTGTTGGAATTGAACCGATGGCCTTGCTCCGGGGCGTAGGGTCCATGAACGCGATAGCCATAGAGCTGCCCGGGCGAAACGTCGTTCAGATAGCCGTGCCAGACATCCTCGGTGCGCTCGGGCAATTGTATCCGCTCGAGCTCGCGACGACCCTGGCTGTCGAACAGGCAGAGTTCGACCTTTTGCGCGTTGGCGGAGAATACCGCGAAATTGGTGCCCCGGCCGTCCCAGCTTGCACCCAGGCGAGAGGACGATCCGGCCGACAGTCGCATGATTAGCCTTCGGGTACGAGAAAGATCGCGGCCAGCGGCGGGATGGTGAGGCTAAGTTCCGGCGGTGCGCCATCCAACGTCCGGACTTCACCGATGTTCCCGACATTGCTGCCGCCGTAATGGGCGGAGTCCGAGTTGAGCACCTCGCGCCAACTTCCCGCGATCGGCACGGCAACGCGATAGTCATAATACACATTCGGCGAAAAATTCACCGCAACGAGGCAGCGCGCTTTTCCATCCCGTCCCTTTCGAATCCACGCAAAAACATTTCCGTTGGCGTCATCCGTCACAACCCACTCGAAGCCCGAAGGATCGCAATCCAGCTCATGCAGCGCAGGATATCGGCGGTAGAGCCGGTTGAGGTCACGGACGAGCGCCTGGACGCCTGCGTGCGCTGACTGATCGATCAGGTGCCAGTCGAGCGAATGATCGTGATTCCATTCGCGCTCCTGGGCGAATTCGCAACCCATGAACATCAGCTTCTTGCCGGGATGACCGAACATGAAGGCGTAGTAGGCGCGCAGATTCGCAAAGCGCTGCCAGTTGTCGCCGGGCATCCGGCCGAGGATCGATCGTTTGCCGTGAACGACTTCGTCGTGCGACAGCGGCAGAATGAAATTCTCGGAGAACGCGTAATGCAAGCCGAACAGGATTTCGCCGTGATGATATTTGCGGTGAATCGGTTCCTTGCTGATGTAATTCAGCGTATCGTGCATCCATCCCATGTTCCACTTGTAACCGAAGCCAAGCCCGCCATGTTCGACAGGCTGCGACACTTGCGGCCAAGCCGTCGATTCTTCGGCTGCCGTCGTGGCTTGCGGAAAGCGCGCGAAAACTTCGGTATTGAAGCGGCGCAGGAACGCGATCGCGTCGAGATTTTCACGGCCGCCAAACCGGTTCGGCACCCATTCTCCCGCGGGCCGGCTGTAGTCGAGATACAGCATCGAGGCGACGGCGTCGACGCGCAGACCATCGATGCCGTAACGCTCCAGCCAGAACAGCGCGTTCGACACCAGGAAATTGACGATCTCGGTGCGGCCGAAATTGTATATCAGCGTATCCCAGTCGAGATGCCGGCCTTGGTGTGGATCGGCGTGCTCGTAAAGTGCGGTGCCGTCGAAATTGCCGAGCCCGTGCGGGTCGTCGGGAAAGTGGCCGGGCACCCAGTCGAGCATTACGCCGAGGCCCTCGCGATGGCAGGCATCGACCAGCGCGGCAAAGTCGGCGGGGTTGCCGAACCGGCTGGTGGGCGCGAACAGTCCGGTTGGCTGGTAGCCCCATGAGCCATCGAAGGGGTGCTCGCTCACCGGCAGGAATTCGACATGAGTGAAACCGAGATCGCGGGCATAGCGCGGAAGCTGCTCGGCAAGCTCTCGATAGGTCAGCCACTCATTATTGCCCTTTCGCCGCCACGAACCGAGGTGGACTTCATAGATCGAGATTGCGGCTTCACGCGCGTTAAGGTTGGGCGGGGCGGGACGGGGATGCGGCAGACCTTCTTCGTCGAACACGATCGATGCTGTGCTTGGGCGCATCTCCGTGGCGAACGCCAGCGGGTCCGATTTCAGCGGCAAATGGTCACCCTGCCGGCTGACGATGTCGAACTTGTAGCGGTCTCCCGGCGTGGCACGGGGAATGAACAACTCCCAATAACCGAGACCCCGTACCCGCATCGGGTGCCGTCTCGGATTCCAGAAGTTGAAATCGCCGACCACGCTCACTCTCTGCGCATTGGGCGCAAACACGACAAACGCGACGCCCGCCACGCCTTCGAGCGCGAGGGGGTGTGCGCCGAGCTTGTCATAAAGCCGTTGATGGGTGCCTTCGCCGAGTAGGTACAGATCGTAGTCGGTGAGCACCGGTGGAAAACGGTAGGGGTCGTCGAGGTCGACGACAGTCTCGCCGAAGCGGGCCCGTAGCTGGTAGGATTTGGAGCCGTTTGGCAGAACGCCGGCAAACAGCCCATCCTCATGGATGCGCGTCAGCGCCGCCGCCTGGCCACGCTCGACCACGGCGTCGACCTTCGAGGCATCGGGAAGGAACGCGCGTACCACCGTCCTGCCGCCTTCGGTGTGCGGTCCAAGATAGTGAAACGGATCGGAATGGCGGCCTTCCAGAATCGCATAGGCCTCGGCGGAAAGCTCGGTCATGAGGTCTCGTTGTTACGCGGGGACAAGATTCGAAGCGCTCCTGTCAAAGGCACCCGTACCCATTCGGGTCGATACCTCAGATCGTACTCCAGCTCGTCGAATATCTTCTCAAGCAAGAAATAGTCCAACATTCGGCCAGCGGCCTGACGGTCGGCCGGCCAAAGCGCCGGATTGGCGCTCGATTCGCGATATGCGGCCTGGACGGCCTGGCTCGCGCGGTTGACCCATTCGGAAAGCGCCGCACCAAGTCTGCCCTGTTCATCACCCGAAAACTTCAGCGCGCGCTCGAGCGCTGCGCTAGCCGAACATTCGATCGATCTGATCAGGCTTGCGAGGTCTCGCGCCGCGGGCGCCTTGCGCCGCCGTTGCTCGATGGAAAGACGAAGGTCGCCTTCAAAGCCGGTAATGAATATGTCGTCTTTCACGATCAGCGCGCGGTCCAGATTGAGGTCGCCATGACAACGGATATTCAACCCACCGCAATCCGGGGGCAGGAGGGTTTTCAGATGATCCCGCAAGGCCGTCTCCAGCTCCAGCAATCGATCGACCAATGGGCGATCGGCTTCGCTGAAACCGTTGCGGCGCTGCCGCAGCGTCTCGAAAACGCGTTCGGCGCGCGCGAGAATGTTTTCGGTCCAGCGCCGCACATCCGCGGCGCGGATCGGTTCGGGCGCAAAATCGGTCAAACCGGTGGCGGCCGAAAGTGCGTCGTGCATTTCAGCGGTTCGTCTTCCTATCTGCAACATGTGACGCAGATAAGGCCCCCGTTCCTCGCTTTCGGTCGGACGCTGACTTGCCGCAAGCAGGCGCTGTTCCTCGACAAAGCGATCGAGATAGGCTGCCGTCACGGTCCAGGCGTCGCCCTGATTGCCGACGAGAGCGTGAACTACCGCGATCGCGCTTCGCCGTTCGCCTTCAGCGAATTCCACGCTGCCAAGCATCGCCGGCGTATTGGCGAAACCCGCAACCTCGGTCAGGAACCGGCCGACCTCGATCTCTGGATTGGTGCCAGCTTCAAGCTTTCGGTAGAGCTTGACGACGTAGCTGCCATTGATCACGACGATACTGCTCAGCGGACCGTCATCGACCGGGATGACGCGCTCGGGCTGTCTGACGGGTTTCGACGAGAACTTGCTCGTCGGCCTGAATTGGAGGCTCGCTCCGTTTTCTTCAATCGTCAAAGCCTGGCGCAGATTTCGAAGCAGCAGCCCGTGGAAGATCGGATCATTTGCGACGTCCAGCAACGTGCCTTCCCGTGCACCCTGGCGCACGGCCGCGAACGCATTGGGATTGTAGCGCTCGCGATCAAGGCGGACCCATTCGATTTGCATCGGCAGCACGTAGCGCGTCGTTACCTCATGCTCCGCCGCCTCGAAGAAGGCGAGCCACGGCCGGTTGTCGCCAATATCGCAAAACGGTATCGCCGAAGTGAGTGTCGGATGTATCGCCGAAGCCCTGTGCTCCGGATACCAGCGGCTCCGTGCCAGGTGTCCGGGCAGAACGTCACGTTCGAAAACGCTGCGGGTCCGTGCCAGCGACACCCAGGTCGCGCCCAGCGGTACAACGAGGGTTTCGAATTCCGGCACCGCCGAAGGCGCGACATATTCGGATTTGTCGCGCTCCTGAAGCCGAAACCAGTAAAAGCCGTAGGGCGCGAGCGTGATCATATAGGGGAGTTCGCCGATCGCCGGGAAATGCGTACGGCCCAGCATCTCCAGGGGAACGCGGTCCTTGAAAGCCGAAAGATCGAGCTCGGTCGCTTGTGCCGATCGTGACAGGTTGGCAACGCACAGAATGACCTCGTCGCCAAGCTGCCTGACATAGGCAAGCACTGCGCGATTGGCCGGACGGATGAAGGTCATGCTGCCGCGACCGAACGCCAGCGTCGACTTGCGTACGGAGATCAGCCGCTTGGCTGCGCTCAACAGCGACGACAGGCTGCGCGATTGCGCTTCGACATTGACGGCTTCGTAACCGTAGACCGAATCCATGATGATCGGCGCGTAGAGGCGCGCGGGATCGGCGCGGGAGAAGCCACCGTTGCGATCCGGCGTCCACTGCATCGGCGTGCGAACCCCGTTGCGGTCGCCGAGATAGATATTGTCGCCCATGCCGATTTCGTCGCCATAATAGATGATCGGGGTGCCCGGAAACGACAACAGCAGCGAATTCATCAGCTCGATCTTGCGCCGATCATTGTCCATCAGCGGTGCAAGCCGCCGGCGAATGCCAAGATTGATGCGCGCGCGGGGATCGTTGGCGTAGGTCGACCACAAATAGTCGCGTTCGACGTCGGTGACCATTTCGAGCGTCAGCTCGTCGTGGTTGCGCAGGAAAAGCGCCCACTGGCAGTTGGCGGGGACATCGGGCGTCTGGCGCAGGATGTCGGTGATGGGGAAGCGGTCCTCCTGGGCGATCGCCATGTAGATCCGCGGCATCAGCGGGAAGTGGTATGCCATCTGGCATTCATCGCCATTGCCGAAATATTCCTGCACGTCTTCCGGCCATTGATTGGCTTCCGCCAGCAGCACTTTGCCTTTGGCATAGGAATCAAGCTCGGCGCGCAGCTTTTTGATGATCGCGTGAGTTTCCGGCAGGTTTTCGTTGTTGGTGCCGTCGCGTTCGCAAAGGTAGGGAATGGCGTCGAGGCGGAATCCGTCGACACCGGTATCGAGCCAGCGCTTCATCACCTGGATCATGGCGCTGACCACGCGCGGATTGTCGAAATTCAGGTCGGGCTGATGCGAAAAGAAGCGATGCCAATAGAATTGACCGGCCTCCGGGTCCCAGGTCCAGTTGGATTTTTCGGTATCGGTGAAGATGATCCGCGTACCCGCATATTTCTGGTCGGTGTCGCTCCAGACATACCAATTGCGCGCGCTGGAATTCGGATGGCTGCGGCGGGCGCGCTTGAACCAGTCATGCTGATCGGAGGTGTGGTTGATGACGAGCTCGATGATGACCCGCATACCTCTGCGCTTGGCCTCGACGATGAAGCGGCGAAAATCCTTCATGGTCCCGAAATCGGGATTGATGGAGCCGTAGTCGGCAATATCGTAGCCGTCGTCACGCCCTGGCGAGGGATAGAACGGCAACAGCCACAGCGCCGTCACTCCGAGATCCTGAAGGTAGTCGAGCTTTTCGGTCAGACCTGCAAAATCGCCGATACCGTCGTTGTTGCTGTCGGCGAACGCCTTGACGTGAAGCTGATAGATGATGGCGTCCTTGTACCAAAGTTCATCATGGCCCAGCGTCGCGGCGGCCGGCATTTCCTGGGTATCGATTGAGGACATCAGATTCATCGCAAAGCTCCACGCGCCAGACAGCGAAAGAGCAGGGCGGTATTATGGATATGTTCAGGCCGCAGCGTAGCATCGCGCGCGGCGCGCTCGACAGTTTTGCAAAGTTTGTTCACGGTGATGCCGTTGGCATGAAGTAACGTCCCATTTCGTTTTCGCGAAAGGAGATGCACGGGACTATATAGAAAGCCGCGTCCTTCGCATTGGTTCCCGTGGGAACAGCGGCGATGGGGCGACGTTAACCAATGCTATCTTATTCCCAAATTTGAAGAATTCGCGACGGCCGACCTCCGTTGCCGCATAAATGGCCCCTTGGATGGATCTTTTCGAAAAAGCTCGAGAACTGGGTATCCAGACTGAATTCGTCGACGGTCAGGGCCATCGCCATGTAACCGACCCCGTTGCGCTCGAGATTATCCTTGATGCGCTGCCGGAGCGGGTTCCCTACCGCTTTCTCCCCGGTGCAGTGGTCATCCGCTCCGGTCGGCCGTCGCGGACCGAGATCGATCGCGCAGCGAGGCTCCCGCTGCAATGGAAGATCACGGCGGGCGAGAAGGTGATGGCCCAGGGCCAGGCTCTCGATCACGCCATTGCCTGGCCCGCCGATCTGCCGGAGGGGTCGTATCGGCTTCGCCTGGAGGACGCCTCCTCGTCAGCGGATGAAGCGCCCCTCATCGTCTCACCCGCCAAGGCCTATCCCGGCGATTTCGACCGGGGCTGGCTGATGGCGGTCCAGCTCTACGGCGTCCGCTCCGCACGCAACTGGGGCATGGGAGATTTTACGGACCTCAAGGCGCTGATCGATCTAGCCGGCCAATTGGGCGCCGACGGCATCGGCCTCAATCCGCTTCATGTGCTGTTCGATGACCGGCCGGCAGATTGCAGTCCTTATTCGCCGAACAGCCGTCTGTTTTTCAATGCACTTTACATTGACGTGGAAAAAATCCCCGAATTCAGGGCCGATAAATCGGCCGAGACCGTCGGCGCCATCGCGCGGCTGAGGCAGGGCCACCTTGTCGATTATGAAGGCGTCGCCAGGCAGAAGTGGCGTGCACTGCGCGCAACGTTTGCGAACTTCAAGTCGCACACATCCGTCAAGCGCAGGAAGGATTTCGACGCGTTTCGCGCCGAGCGCAGCCCCCTGTTGTCACGCTTTGCCTGCTTCGAGGTTTTGCGGCACAAATTCAACAAGCCGTGGTGGGAGTGGCCGGAAGGCTGGCGGCAGGCGGATGATGCCAAATGCGCCGAATTGCGCCGCGGGGCGGATGCCGCCGAAATCGAATTCGTCGAGTTCGTGCAGTGGACGGCCGACCGGCAATTGCGCTCGTGTCGCGATCGCGCGCGTCAGCTTGGCATGACGGTCGGCCTTTATCTGGACGTTGCTGTCGGTGTCCAGGCTGACGGTTTCGATGCCTGGAATGAGCAAGTAGCGATCTCGCGGCATCTCGCCGTCGGCGCGCCACCCGATCCCCTCAACCTTGCCGGCCAGAACTGGGGATTGGCCGGCTTCAACGACGCAGGTCTGGAGCTGAGTTCGTTCGAACCCTACCGCCAGATATTGCGGGCATCGATGCGATACGCGGGCGCGATCAGGCTCGATCACGTGCTGGGGTTGAAGCGGCTGTATCTCGTACCGCACGGCTTTCCGCCCAATGAGGGCGTCTATGTGCAAATGCCGTTCGAGGCGCTGCTGGCCGCCACCGCCCAGGAGAGCGTGGCGCATGCTTGCGTGGTGATCGGCGAGGACCTCGGCACCGTGCCGGAGGGATTCCGGGAGCAGATGGCGGATTGGGGCATCTGGTCCTATCAGGTGATGATGTTCGAGCGTGACGACCGCGGTGCATTTCGCAGCGCCGATTATTACTCGGCGAACGCGCTCGTCACCTTCAACACCCACGATCTGTCGACCTATGCAGGCTGGCGCTCGTTCAGCGATCTCAAGCTGAAGCGCTCCCTCGGAATCGATCCCGGCGAGAGCGACGACGCCCGCTGGCATGCGTTGACCATGTTGAGCGACGTGTTGAATCATCATGCCATCGATCGCCATGATCTATACGCGGTCGCGGGCTTTCTTGCAAAAACCAGATCGCGCCTGCTCGCGGTTTCGCTCGAGGACCTGCTGGGCGTGGTTGACCAGCCCAATATTCCGGGCACCGTGAACGAGCACCCGAACTGGCGTCAGCGGTTGCCGGTCGCGATAGAGGGAATTGCGGCTGCTATCGACGTGGCTGCACTCAAGGACGCAACGCGGGAGCGAGCGCGCGCCTCGGCATAGAAACGAAACGTTGCATTTCAGCCGGTGAGGAAATTGTCGAGTAGAATAGAGGATTATGGACTTATCGGCGATTGCGAGACGGCAGCGCTTGTCGGTTGCGACGGCTCCATCGACTGGCTGTGCTGGCCCGCATTCGATTCCGATGCATGTTTCGCCGGTCTCCTCGGTTCGTCCGGGAACGGCCGCTGGCTAATCGCGCCGGCGGAAGAGATTCGGCGAACTACGCGCCGTTACTGGGACAATACGCTGATCCTCGAGACGCGCTTTGAAACGGCAAGCGGCGTCGTCGCCATCACGGATTTCATGCCGCCACGCGGCAAAGCCTCCGACGTCGTCCGTCTGGTTCGCGGCATCGCGGGGAAGGTGAAGCTCAAGATGGAGCTTGTGATGCGTTTCGGCGTGGGCGCGGATGTCCCCTGGGTCAAGCGCACGGAGGACGGCGCGCTGCTTGCAATCTGCGGGCAGGACATGACGGTGTTGCGAACACCGGTTGCAACGCGCGGCAAGCAGATGACGACCGTTGCCGATTTCGAGGTGAACGAAGGCGAGACGGTTCCTTTCGTTCTGACTTATGGCCCATCGCATCTGAGCTTGCCGGAGCCGATCGATCCCGCGCAAGCATTGCAGGACACCGAGGAGTTCTGGACCGACTGGTGCAGCCGCTGCACTTTTGAGGGCGACAACCGCGACCTCGTGCTGCGTTCGCTGATCACGCTGAAAGCGCTGACCTATGCCCCGACCGGTGGCATCGTCGCTGCACCCACGACGTCGCTACCCGAAAAACTCGGCGGCAGCAGGAATTGGGACTACCGCTACTGCTGGCTTCGCGACGCCACTTTTACGCTGCTGGCATTGATGAACTCGGGCTACACCGAAGAAGCCGCCGCCTGGCACAATTGGCTCCTGCGCGCGGTGGCAGGATCGCCGGCGAACATGCAGATCATGTACGGCATCATGGGTCAACGCAGGCTGCTGGAGTGGGAGGCAGGCTGGCTGCCCGGTTATGAAGGCGCGTCCCCGGTTCGAATCGGCAACGCCGCCCACGCCCAGTTGCAGCTCGACGTCTACGGCGAGTTGATCGACGCCTTTTATCAATCGCGCGTGGCGGAGTTGAAGCTCGACCAGGGATCCTGGGCGCTGGCTCGGACGATTGTTGAGCATGTCGAAGAGGTCTGGGATAGGCCCGACCACGGCATCTGGGAGAGGCGCAGTGCCCCCAAGCACTACGTGTTCTCAAAAGTGATGACATGGGTCGCGATCGACCGCGCCATCAAGGGCGCCGAGCGGTTCGAGTATGACGCGCCGCTCGATCGCTGGCGAGACTTGCGCGATACGATCTGCCGCAGCGTCTGTGAAAATGGATTCGATCCCGAACAGAACACGTTCGTCGAATCCTACGGCTCTCACTTGCTCGATGCGAGCGTGCTGCTTTTGCCATCGGTAGGTTTCCTGCCTCCGGCGGACCCGCGCATCCGGGGCACCATCGCGGCCATCGAACGGCAAATGATGCGCGACGGCTTCGTGCTGCGGCACGATCCTCGTGAAATCTCCGACGAACAGCAGCCGATCGAGGGCGCGTTTCTGGCCTGCACGCTGTGGCTGGCAGATGCTTTCGTATTGGCCGGCGAGGTCGACAAGGCGCAGACGCTGTTCGATCGCGTCGTTGCCGTCGCCAACGATCTCGGGTTGCTGGCGGAGGAATTCGACACGGTCGCGCTGCGGCAGACCGGCAATTTTCCGCAGGCGCTGACCCATATCGCGCTGGTCAACACCGCCCATAACCTCAGCGACGCGAAGAAATCGCATGAAAAGCCGGCGATGCAGAGGTCGAAGTGAACATTCACAGCGTCATCGCCGGGCTTGACCCGGCCTGACCCGGTAATCCGGTAACCATCGAAAGGTGCTTCGCCTCCGGCGTCATTGCGAGCGCAAGCGAAGCAATCCAGAGCCGCAAAGGCTGGATTGCTTCGTCGCTCACGCTCCTCGCAATGACTCCCTTAAAATCATCTCCATCGCCTTGGCAAAACCCTCTTCTTCGTTGGAGGCCGTAACGTGGGTCGCCGCTTTTTTGACGTCATCGGTAGCATTGCCCATGGCAAACGAAAGTCCGCTTGCGGCGAACATCGGCAGATCGTTTTGCATGTCACCGATGGTGGCGACAGCATCGGTTGAAAGCTGCAGGCGTCTTGCCATTGCCTGGACGAAGGTGCCCTTGTCGCAGCCGGGCGGGGTGACATCGAGGTAATAGCTCTGCGAGCGCACCGCCTTTGCCTCGGCGCCCATTGCATTTTTCATGTCGATTTCGCAACGCTGCAGCAGCTCCGCATCGGCGCTCGATCCGACGATCTTGCAGGCGGAAGCGAGATAAGGCGTAAAATCCGCAACAACAGTTGGATCGGCCTGGATCGCACGCTTTTCCAGCGCAACGTATTGCCCGCTATCGTCACGGGCGAGCCAGCGATCCCCGGTGAACAGCCAGATACCGGTACCGAACCGGTTCAACAGATCGATGCAGCGCCGCGCTGCGCCCTCCGGGATCAGGTGTTGTTCAATTGGCTTCAGGCTGGAATCGGCGATGGAGCTGCCGTTGAAGGCGCCGATCGGAAGCTTTATTTGCAGCGGCTCGATGAGAAACCGCATGCCAATGGTCGGCCGGCTCGAGGTGATGGTGAAGCCGATGCCCGCTGCATGCAGGCGCCGCACGGCTTCCTTCGCGGCTTCGGTCAGGCGCTTGTCTTTGGTCAGAAGGGTCCCGTCAACGTCCGACACGACAAGGGCAATTC
>Ga0075015_100000501_pt1 | contig 13706 bp, 15 predicted proteins | sample AleBraG_ABR_2013_FD_71476 | JGI IMG/M metagenome (GOLD analysis project Ga0075015, IMG submission 71476) | Freshwater sediment microbial communities in response to fracking from Pennsylvania, USA - Alex Branch Run_MetaG_ABR_2013 | ecosystem: Environmental > Aquatic > Freshwater > Creek >...
GGCCCTACCTATCAGTCGAGGCGGACGCCCGCCCACGCGTCGCAGTGCCAGCCGTCGTCGTCACGGCGCAGCTCGACGAGCTCGCAGTTAGCGAGGATGTGTTGCGACACGAAGATCGCGTCGAGGTTGTCGCACATCGACTGCAGCCCGACCGCCATCGCACCCCCGTGGGAGACGATGAGCGACGTCGTACCCTCGTGACGCTCGGCCACCGAGTCGAGCGCGGCTCGCATGCGCTCGACGATCTCGAAACCCGTCTCGCCGCCCGGGAAGCCGGCCGAGAGGTCGTCCTCGCGCCACCAACTGCCGAACACCGTCAGCGCCACGGGGCCGACAGTGTCGTCGTGCTCGCCCTCGTGGGCGCCGACATCGAGCTCGTGCACGCCGGCCAGGGTGCCGACGGGCAACCCGAGCACCGAGCCGACCTCGTGCGCCGTCTGCTGTGCCCGCGGGAGGGGCGACGCGTAGATCGTGGTCACACCCGCGCCGATCAGCCGCTCGCCCGCCTCGCGCGCCTGCTCGCGGCCGCGCTCGGTGAGCGGGTAGCCCTCGGGCGAGCTCGTCCACACCCGGGCGACGTTGCCCTCGCTTTGCCCGTGCCGCAGCACGAGCACGCGGGTCCGCGTCACGCGTCCACGCCCACGAGCCGCGACAGGCCGTGTGCCGCGCGGACCTCGTCGAGCACCCGCGCCATGATCGCCGTCGCGTCGTAGTCCTTCGGCGTGAACACGGCCGCGACGCCGAGCGCACGCAGCGTCTCGGCGTCGGCGTCGGGGATGATGCCACCGACCACGACAGGCACGTCGCCGAGCCCGGCGTCGCGCAGGCCGTCGAGCACCATCGGGACCAGTTCGAGGTGTGAGCCCGAGAGGATCGACAGGCCCACGACGTCGACGTCCTCCTCCACCGCGGCCGCGACGATCTGCGCCGGGGTCAGCCGGATGCCCTGGTAGACCACCTCGAAGCCGGCGTCACGAGCGCGCACGGCGATCTGCTCGGCCCCGTTCGAGTGGCCGTCGAGACCGGGCTTGCCGACGAGCATGCGCAGGTGCACGCCGAGCTCGGTGCCGGTGGCGGCAACGGCCTCGCGCACGGCGGCGAGCTGCTCGCTCACCGGTCCAACGCCGACCACCCCCGCGACACCCGTCGGGGCGCGGTACTCGCCGAACACCGCGCGCAGCGCTCCCGACCACTCGCCGGTCGTGACGCCGGCGCGGGCGCAGGCCAGCGTCGCGGGGACGAGGTTCTCCGTGGTCGCCGCGACGCGGCGCAGCTCGGCGAGAGCGGCATCGACCGCGGTGGAGTCGCGCGCGGCCCTCCACTGCTCGAGCCGCGCCACGGCCTCGGCCTGCACGGCGGGGTCGACGGTCTGCACGGTCACGACGCCGGCCGCGGTGAGCGGGCTCGGTTCAGTCGAGGTGAACGCGTTGACACCCACCACGACCTCCTGGCCGCTCTCGACGCGCGCGCGCCTGGCGGCGTGGGCGGCGACGAGCCGACCCTTCATGTAGCCCGACTCGACCGCCGCGACGGCGCCGCCGAGCCCCTGGACACGGTCGATCTCGGCGTTGGCGCCGGCCACCAGCTCGGCGACCTTGGCCTCGACGACGACCGACCCGGTGAACAGGTCGTCGTACTCGAGAATGTCGCTCTCGTACGCGAGCACCTGCTGGATGCGCAGCGACCACTGCTGGTCCCACGGCCGGGGCAGCCCGAGCGCCTCGTTCCAGGCCGGGAGCTGCACGGCGCGGGCACGCGCGTCCTTCGAGAGCGTGACCGCGAGCATCTCCAGCACGATGCGCTGCACGTTGTTCTCGGGCTGCGCCTCGGTCAATCCCAGGGAGTTGACCTGCACGCCGTAGCGGAAGCGGCGCTGCTTGGCATCGGTGACGCCATAGCGCTCACGCGTGAGCTCGTCCCAGATGGCGACGAACGCCCGCATCTTGCACATCTCCTCGACGAAGCGGACCCCCGCGTTGACGAAGAACGAGATGCGCGCGACGACCTCGCCGAACAGCTCGGGCGGCACCTGACCGGAGTCGCGGACGGCGTCGAGGACGGCGATGGCGGTGCTGACCGAGTAGGCGATCTCCTGCTCGGCCGTCGCGCCCGCCTCCTGGAGGTGGTAGCTGCAGATGTTGATCGGGTTCCACTTCGGCACGTCGACGACCGTCCACGCGATCATGTCCGTGATCAGCCGCAGCGACGGCGTCGGCGGGAAGACGTAGGTCCCGCGGGAGAGGTACTCCTTGATGATGTCGTTCTGGGTCGTGCCCGACAGCGACGCGAGGTCGGCTCCCTGCTCCTGCGCCACGGTGGCGTAGAGAGCGAGTAGCCACATGGCCGTCGCGTTGATGGTCATCGACGTGTTCATCGTGTCGAGCGGGATCGCGTCGAACAGCGCACGCATGTCCCCCAGGTGGGTCACGGGCACACCGACCTTGCCGACCTCGCCCCGCGCGAGGACGTCGTCGGGGTCGTAGCCCGTCTGCGTCGGGAGGTCGAAAGCCACCGAGAGGCCGGTCTGGCCCTTCTCGAGGTTGCGCCGGTAGAGCGCGTTGGACTCCGTCGCGGAGCTGTGGCCGGCGTAGGTCCGCATCAGCCAGGGCTTGTCGCGCATGGTGGCGTCCCCCTGCTCAGGCGTGGTCGTAGAAGCCGTGACCGGACTTGCGGCCGAGGTCGCCGGCGGCGACCATCCGGCGCAGCAGCTCCGGCGGCGCGAACGTCTCGTCCTGGGTGTCGGCGTAGATGTTGCTCGCGGCGTTGAGCATGATGTCGACGCCGGTCAGGTCGATGGTCTCGAGCGGACCCATCGCGTGACCGAAGCCGAGCCGGCACGCGGTGTCGATGTCCTGCGCCGAGGCGACACCCGACTCGAGCAGCCGCACGGCCTCCATGGCTAGAGCGCTGATTAGTCGCGTCGTGACGAAGCCGGCGACGTCACGGTTCACCACGACGACGGTCTTGCCCACACCCTCCGCGAACGCGCGAGCGGCGTCGACGGTCGCGTCGGAGGTCTTGTAGCCGCGCACGACCTCGCACAGGCGCATGAGCGGCACCGGTGAGAAGAAGTGGGTGCCGACCACCGACTCGGGTCGCTGGGTCACGGCGGCGATCGACGTGATCGGGATGGCCGAGGTGTTCGACGCGAGCACGGCTGCGTCCTTGCACCGGCGGTCGAGCTCGCGGAAGACCTCGGCCTTCACCTCGAGCTTCTCGAACACCGCCTCCACCACGAGGTCGGCCCCGGACACCGAGTCGAGCTCGGTGGTCGTGGTGATGCGCGCCAGCGCCGCCTCGGCGGCGTCGGCCTGCATCCGGCCCCTCTCGACGAACTTGTCGTACGACGCGCGGATGGTACCGAGCCCGCGCTCGAGCGCGTCGGGCGTGACGTCGCGCAGGACCACGTCGTACCCGGCAGCGGCGGCGACCTGGGCGATGCCGCCACCCATGAGCCCCGCCCCGATGACCGCGACCTGCTGCGCCACTGTGGCCTCCCGTGTCCGTGGTCGTCGCCGCAAGGTCGGCGCGACCGTCCACTCGGACACTAGCCAGCGGGTGGCCTCGACGGTCGATCGGGTCGACCATGGTCCCGTGCAGTACACGAGCGCCTCGTTCCTCGTCGGCCCGCTCGTCGCGTTCGCCACGGTCGGGATCCTCGTGCTGCTGCTGCGCTGGACCTTCTCGCGCGGGTCCTCGGTGGTCGCCAAGCCGCCCACGGTCGGGCGGGTGGACGAGTACGGCCTGCTGGTGTCGGTGGCCGCTCCGCCGAACTACATCGAGGCGGAGATGGTGCGCCGGGCGCTCGAGGACGCCGGCATCCGCGCCACCCTGGCCCAGACCCTGGCCGGGCCGCGGCTGATGGTCTTCCCCGAGGACGCCGAACGAGCCCGGAAGGTCGTCGAGCAGCGATGAGGCGGGTCAGCCGAGCTGGTTGACCGAGACCCGTGTGACGTCGGCGCCGAGGCGGACGAGGTCGTCGACGAACCCCTCGTAGCCACGGTCGACGTGATGCGGCTCGTAGACGGTGGTGACGCCGTCCGCCACGAGGCCCGCCAGCACGAGCCCCGCGCCGGCACGGATGTCGGCGGCCTCCACCGGCGCCCCTGACAGCGACTCCTTGCCGCGCACCATCGCGTGGTGGCCGTCGGTGCGGACGTCGGCCCCGAGGCGCACCATCTCGTTGACGAACCGGAAGCGCGCCTCGAACAGGTTCTCGGTCACCATCGCCGCGCCGCGTGCGATCGAGTTGAGCGCGATGAACTGGGGCTGCAGGTCGGTGGGGAAGCCGGGATAGGGCAGCGTCACGACGTCGACGGCGCGCGGACGGTCGTGGCACCGCACGCGGATGCCGTCGTCGAGCTCGTCGACGAGCGCTCCCGCGCTCACGAGCTTGTCGAGGGCGATCTCGAGGTGGTCGGCGCGCGCGTTGCGCACCGTGACCTCACCGCGCGTCATCGTGGCGGCCACCGCCCAGGTGCCGGCCACGAGGCGGTCCGGCACGGTGGTGTGTTCGGTGGGCGAGAGCGACTCCACGCCCTCGATCTCGAGCGTGGAGGTGCCGATGCCGTCGATCTGCGCCCCCATCGACAGCAGCATCTGGCAGATGTCGACGATCTCCGGTTCCCGTGCGGCGTTGTCGATCACGGTCGTCCCCTTGGCGAGCACGGCCGCCATGAGGAGGTTCTCCGTGGCCCCGACGCTCGGGAAGTCGAGCCAGACCGTCGCGCCGTGCAGCCGCTCCTCGCGGGTGGCGATGAGGAAGCCGTGCTCGCTGCGCACGGTAGCGCCGAGCCGCTCGAGCCCGGCGACGTGCATGTCCAGGCCGCGGCTGCCGATGTTGTCGCCGCCCGGGAGCGCGACGTCGGCCTGTCCGCAGCGGGCCAGCAACGGGCCGAGGACGTTGATGGAGGCGCGGAGCTTGCGGACCAGGTCGTAGTCGGCCTGGTGGGAGGGCTCGGCGGGGACCGTGATCGACACCGTGCGGGTCGGGGTGTCGCGCACGACCTCGCAGCCCAGGCGGCGCAGCAGCTCGGCCATGTACTCGACGTCGAGGATGTCCGGGACCTCGTGCAGGACGGTGGTGCCCTCGGCGAGCAGCGCGGCTGCCATGAGCTTGAGCACGCTGTTCTTCGCGCCCGTGACCCGCACCTCGCCGGTCAGCCGGGCGCCCCCGACGATCCGAAAGGCCTCCACGGGGCCTGAGGATAAGCGACGCGGCGATGGGATTCGGCCACGGCGAGGCGCCGGTGCCGGCACGCGGGCGCCGCCAGCACGCCGTAGGCTCGCCGCATGGTGAACCTCACCCGCATCTACACCCGCACGGGCGACGACGGCACGACGGCACTCGGCGACATGTCCCGCGTGGGGAAGAACGACCTGCGGCTGCGGGCCTACGCCGACACCGACGAGGCCAACTCCTCGATCGGCGTCGCGATCGCCCTCGGCGACCTCGACGCCGGGGTCGTGTCGCTGCTCGGACGCGTCCAGAACGACCTGTTCGACGTCGGGGCCGACCTGTGCACCCCCGTCGTGGCGGAGCCCGAGCACCCGCCGCTGCGCGTCGAGCAGGCCTACGTCGACGTCCTTGAGGCGGCCTGCGACGGGTACAACGACGCGCTCACGCCGCTGCGGTCGTTCGTCGTCCCCGGCGGCACCCCCGGTTCGGCCCTGCTGCACGTCTCCCGCACCGTGGTGCGCCGGGCCGAGCGGTCGACCTGGGTGGCGCTGGCGGCGCACGGCGACACGATGAACCCGCTCACCGCGACCTACCTCAACCGGCTTTCGGACCTGCTGTTCATCCTGGCCCGCCACGCGAACCGGTCCGTGGGCGGCGACGTCCTGTGGGTGCCCGGGGCCAACCGCTAACCGGCCCGCCTGCCGGTGCATCCAGGCGCCGGCCCGCGGGCGACGAAGGGGTGACGCCCACTCCCTGACCGGCCCGTCCGCCGGGGGACGCCGACACACCCGGAAGGTCCACGCCATGACCACCCTGGTCGCCCTCGGTGTCGCCGCCGGCCTCGCGACCCTCCCGCTGCTCGCCGACGCTCCGGCAGGCCGCTGCGGCGAACGCCGACGCCGCCCGCGTCCAGGTCGGCCGCGTCCCCCTCACGTCGCTGGGCGTGTCCCAGGCCGTCGCGCAGCAGCAGAACGGCACCACCGCCCGTGCCGACCCGGTGAACGGCCCCAGCGTCACCACGATCCCGGCGGGCATCAGCGCAACCTCCGCCAGGGCGTGACGCTGCACACCACGAACCCCGAGCTCGCTACCTGGTGCCGCCAGGACCCCACGCGCGCCGGGCACCGACCCGCCAGGTCACGGCCCCGTCCTCCCGACCGTGACCCGGCGGGAAGGCGCCACGCGCGGGCACCGGCGTCCGCCCCACCGAGCGCGCGGACGACCCCGCTCGGGCTTGCGCGTCGAGAGGTCGACGGGCGACCGGCGGGGCCGGTCAGACCAGGGCCTCGCCGCCCGTGGCGGACATCAGGGCGGCGAGCTCACGCCGGACGGCGGTCCACTGGTCCGCGGTCATGGGCGGCAGGCAGTCGGTCCAGTCCGACAGCGACGAGCCACGCAACTGCAGCAGACCCTCCGGTCGCGCCAAGAACCACACCTGCTGGTGGGCGCTGCCGTCACCGACCTGCATAACGTGCACCCGGCCCACGCCTCCCCGGCAGCTCAGCGCCCGCTCGAGCCGCACCGTGAGCACCCCGAGCTCCGCGGCGTGCCGTTCGTCGAGGTCGGCGAGGTCGAGGTGCTCGCGCGGGCACAGCAGGCCCGCGGAGATCGACACGTCCCCCGCGGTCGTGAGCCCCCAGCGCCCGTCGGCCCAGTTTGCACCGTCGAGCCCTGCGTGGCACGACGCGCACCCCAGACCGTCCTCGCCGGCCCGCGGCGGCTCCGGCAGCACGGGCACGTCGAGCCGCGTCACGAGCAGCTGCCCCTCGAACGGGAGGATGTCCCACGCCGCGACGTCGGGGAGCGGGAGCCGGCCGTCGGCGTCGCCGCTGCCCCGACCCGGGCGAGCAGAGCCGTCGTCCGCGCATGCACCTCGGTCATGCCCCGGCCCTAGGCAACGCGCGACCCGCAGGGCGGGAACCCCCGCAACCACGCGAGGCCGGACCCCCGACGGGGTCCGGCCTCCCCGTAACGAGCTGGTGGCAGGGTCAGCCGCCCACGCGGTGCCCGCCGGACCTGTCCGACGCGTGCGCGTCGTGCTGGTCGGCGAGCGCCACCTTGAGCCGGGTCTCCGCGCGGGCGATGGCCGCCTGCTCGTCCTCGGTGTCGGCACCGGCGGCCTTGGCCCGCTCGAGGGCGAGCTGGGCGCGCTCGACGTCGATCTCGCCGCCGAGCTCGGCGCTCTCCGCCAAGATCGCGACGTTGTTGCTGTCGACGGAGAAGAAGCCGCCGTGGACGGCCACGGTGATGAGGCGGCCCTCGGTGGTGGTGATGCGCACCGGGCTGTCGGCGAGCAGCGCGAGCACCGGCTCGTGCTGCGGCAGGATGCCGATCTCGCCCTCGAGGGTCTTCGCCACGACCATCGACGCCGTGCCCGACCACAGCTTGCGGTCGACCGCGACGAGGCTCACGTTGAGCTCACCCATGTCAGGCGCCCAGCCTCGCGGCGTTCTTCTCGACGTCCTCGACCCCACCGCAGAGGAAGAACGCCTGCTCGGGCAGGTGGTCGTACTCCCCCTCGGTGAGCGCCTTGAACGACGCGATGGTCTCCTCCACCGGCACGAACGAGCCGGCCTGGCCGGTGAACTGCTCGGCCACGAAGAGGTTCTGCGACAGGAAGCGCTGGATGCGACGGGCGCGGCCGACGAGGATCTTGTCCTCCTCGGAGAGCTCGTCGATGCCGAGGATCGCGATGATGTCCTGGAGGTCCTTGTAGCGCTGGAGGATCTCCTTGACGCGGGCCGCGACGCGGTAATGCTCATCACCGATGTAGCGCGGGTCGAGGATGCGCGAGGTCGAGTCGAGCGGGTCCACGGCCGGGTAGATGCCGAGCTCGGAGATCGGACGGCTCAGTGTCGTCGTCGCGTCGAGATGGGCGAACGTGGTGGCCGGGGCCGGGTCGGTGAGGTCGTCCGCGGGGACGTAGATCGCCTGGAGTGAGGTGATCGAGTGGCCACGCGTCGAGGTGATGCGCTCCTGCAGTTGCCCCATCTCGTCGGCCAGGGTGGGCTGGTAGCCCACCGCGGAGGGCATGCGGCCGAGCAGCGTGGAGACCTCCGAGCCCGCCTGGGTGAAGCGGAAGATGTTGTCGATGAAGAGCAGGACGTCCTGCTTCTGCACGTCGCGGAAGTACTCCGCCATCGTCAGCGCCGACAGGGCGACACGAAGGCGCGTGCCCGGAGGCTCGTCCATCTGGCCGAACACGAGCGCGGTCTTGCTGATGACGCCCGACTCGGTCATCTCACCGAAGAGGTCGTTGCCCTCGCGAGTGCGCTCGCCGACACCGGCGAACACCGACACACCGGAGAAGTTCTCCGCGACGCGGTAGATCATCTCCTGGATGAGGACGGTCTTACCGACACCCGCACCACCGAACAGACCGATCTTGCCGCCCTTGACGTACGGCGTGAGCAGGTCGATGACCTTGATACCGGTCCAGAAGACCTCCGTCTTGGACTCGAGCTGGTCGAAACTCGGTGCCTGGGCGTGGATGCCGCGGCGCTCGGTGATGTGCAGCGAGGACTCCTCGACGTCGAGCGGCTTGCCGAGGGTGTTCCACACGTGGCCGAGGGTGACGTCGCCGACGGGCACCGTGATGGCGTCGCCGGTGTCGCGCACGGCCGTGCCGCGGACGAGGCCGTCGGTCGGCTGCATGGAGATGGTGCGGACCATGTTGTCGCCGATGTGCTGGGCGACCTCGAGGGTCAGGGTGCGGTTGGACTCGCCCTCGATGTCGTCGCCGAAGCTGACGTCGACGTGCAAGGCGTTGTAGAGCTCCGGCATCGCCTCGACGGGGAACTCCACGTCGACGACAGGGCCGGTGACCCGGGCGACCCGGCCGACGCCGGTCGCGGTCTCAGTCGTTGCAGTCATGGTGGTCCTCGACTCCTATGCGGATGCGGAGAGCGCGTCGGCCCCGCCGACGATCTCGCTGATCTCTTGGGTGATCTCGGCCTGGCGAGCCTGGTTGGCCTGGCGGCTGAGGGTCTTGATGAGCTCTTCTGCGTTGTCCGTCGCCGCTTTCATGGCGCGGCGACGGGCGGCGTGCTCGGATGCCGCGGAGAGCAGCAGCGCGGTGAACACGAGGTTCTCGACGTACTTGGGGAGCAGGGAGTCGAGCACGGCGGGACCCGATGGCTCGAACTCGTATAGCGGGAACGGGCCCTGGCCCGCGGCCGCCGCCTCCTGCGCGGTCTGCTCGACGATCTCGAGCGGCAGGATGCGGCGGACCGTCGGCTCCTGGGTGACCATGCTGCGGAAGTGTGTGTAGACGATGTGGATCTCGTCGGTGCCGCCGTCCTCGGTCCGGGTGAGGAACGACTCGAGCAGCGCCGCCGCGATCTCCTTGGCGTGGGCGTAGGTCGGCTGGTCGGAGAAGCCGGTCCACGACGCCGCGATCTCCCGCCCGCGGAAGCGGTAGTAGCCGACCGCCTTGCGACCGACGAGGAACGGCACGACCGTGAGGCCGCTCTCGGTGAGCAGCGCCGTGAGCTGCTCACCCTCCTTGATCGCGGTGGACGAGTAGCCGCCGGCGAGCCCGCGGTCGGCCGTGATGACGAGCACGGCGGCCCGCTCGCGCAGGCGCTGCTTGGTCTCGGTGAGCGGGTGCCCGCCGCCCGTGTGGGACGCCGCCGCCGAGATGGCCCGACTCAGCTCGCGGCTGTAGGGCAGCGCCGCGTCGACGCGCTGCTGCGCCTTCACGATGCGCGAGGACGCGATGAGCTCCATCGCTTTGGTGATCTTCTTCGTGGACTGGACCGTCTTGATCCGCCGACGGAAGATCCTCTGCTGTGCACCCATGGGTCTGGGACCTCAGCCCTTGACCTTGGTGATCGTCGCGTGCTGCACCTCGGCCTCGTCGAGCGCCTCGACCGGGGCCTCGTGCACGACGAGTGGGGTGCCGGCCGAGGTGGTGAACTGCGCCTTGAACGACCCGATGGCGCCCTCGAGCAGGGTCACCGAGTCATCCGAGAGGACGCTCGTGGAGCGGATCGTGTCGAGCACCGCCTTGTGGTCGCGCTTGAGGTAGTCGAGGAACTCGCGCTCGAAGCGACGGATGTCCTCGAGTGGCACGTCGTCGAGCTTGCCTGTGGTGCCGGCCCAGACCGACGCGACCTCCTCCTCCATCGGGAAGGGCTGGTACTGCGCCTGCTTGAGCAGCTCGACGAGGCGCGAGCCGCGCGCGAGCTGGGCCTTGGACGCGGCGTCGAGGTCGGAGCCGAAGGCCGAGAAGGCCTCGAGCTCACGGAACTGCGCGAGGTCGAGGCGTAGACGACCGGCGACCGACTTCATCGCCTTCGGCTGCGCGGACCCGCCCACGCGGGACACCGAGATGCCGACGTTGATCGCTGGGCGGACGCCGGAGTTGAACAGGTCGGACTCGAGGAAGCACTGGCCGTCGGTGATCGAGATGACGTTGGTCGGGATGTACGCCGAGACGTCGTTGGCCTTGGTCTCGATGATCGGCAGACCGGTCATCGAGCCGCCGCCGAGCTCGTCGGAGAGCTTGGCGCAGCGCTCGAGGAGGCGCGAGTGCAGGTAGAAGACGTCACCGGGGTAGGCCTCGCGGCCCGGCGGGCGACGCAGCAGCAGCGACACGGCGCGGTAGGCCTCGGCCTGCTTGGACAGGTCGTCGAAGATGATCAGGACGTGCTGGCCCTGGTACATCCAGTGCTGGCCGATGGCCGAGCCGGTGTAGGGCGCGAGGTATTTGAAGCCGGCCGGGTCGGAGGCCGGCGCTGCGACGATGGCGGTGTACTCCATCGCGCCCGAGTCCTCGAGCGCACCCTTGACCGCCGCGATGGTCGAGCCCTTCTGGCCGATCGCGACGTAGATGCACTTGACCTGCTTCTTGGGGTCGCCGGACTCCCAGTTCTGCTTCTGGTTGATGATCGTGTCGATGGCCACCGCGGTCTTGCCGGTCTGGCGGTCGCCGATGATGAGCTGGCGCTGGCCGCGGCCGATGGCCGTCATCGCGTCGATCGCCTTGATGCCCGTGAGCATCGGCTCCTTCACCGGTTGGCGCTGCACGACGGTGGGGGCCTGGAGCTCGAGGGCACGACGCGCCTCGGACTCGATGGGGCCCTTGCCGTCGATCGGGTTGCCCAGCGGGTCTACGACGCGGCCGAGGTAGCCGTCACCGACCGGCACGGACAGGATCTCGCCCGTGCGCCTGACGGACTGGCCCTCCTCGATGCGGGAGCCGTCGCCGAGGAGCACGGTGCCGATTTCGCGTACGTCGAGGTTGAGTGCGAGACCGAGCAGGCCGCCCTCGAACTCGAGCAGCTCATTGGTCATCGCCGAGTGCAGACCCTCGACACGCGCGATGCCGTCGCCGGTCTCCGTGACGCGCCCGACCTCCTCGCGGGTGGTCCCGGGTGCGTACGACTCGACGTTCCGCGCGATCGCGTCGCGGATGTCCTCCGGCCGGATCGTCAGCTCAGTCATCGTGCCCTGCTCTCTCGTCCCACCCGCCGTGCTCGGCGTGGTGCTGTCATGGGTCGTTCGGTCGTCGGTGCCGTCGTGCTCGTGGGGCTCGTTCAGGCGGAGAGGGCGCGGCGCGCCTGCTCCAGTCGTGCGGACACGCTGCCGTCGATGACGTCGTCGCCCACCCGGACGACGATGCCTCCCACGACCTCCGGGTCGACGATGACGTTGACCCGGACCTGCCGGCCCTGCAGCCGCGTGAGCGCGGCGGCCAGACGTGAGTGCTGGTCGGTGTCGAGCGGGATCGCGCTGCGCACCTCGGCCAGCACCTGGCGGCGCTGCTCGGACGCGAGCCTGGCGAGCTCCTCGACGGCCGCGGCCGGGCGACGCCCGCGCAGGTTGCCCGCCGCGTGCGCGAGCAGCGCGGTACTGGCCCGCGACGCGGTGTCGCCGACGAGGTCGCGCACGAGGTTGCCCTTCGCGGCCGCGGGCACCGCGGGGTCGGTGAGAGCGAGCTGGAGGTCGGGTGACTCGTCGACGGCGCGACTGAAGGTGAACAACTCGTCCTCGACGCGGTCGAGCGTGCCCTCGGTCTCGGCGACGCAAAACGCGGCCTGGGCGCCGAGCTGCTCGACGCCGTCGACGAGGTCGGCGTCGTGCGACCAGCGGGCGCTCACGACGTCGGACAGGATCGCGAACGACGGCGCCGCGATCTTGCCCTCGAACAGCGACGTGGCGACGCCACGGCGCAGCTCGACCGGCTGGCCGGAGTCGGCGAGCGTCTGGCGCAGCGTCTTCTCGCCGCCCAGGACGCCCGCGACGGCCAGCAGGTCGTCGGAGACGGAGGCGAAGCCCGCGTCGCCACGACGGGCGTCTAGGGACGCCCGCAGCGTGGTGAGGGACTCGCGCGAGGAGCCGAGCATCAGTGGCCCGCCCCGCTCGTGGCCTGCGCCTCGAGGTCGGCGATGAACCGGTCGACCGTGGCCCGGGCGCGGGCGTCGTCCTCGAGGGACTCCCCCACGACCTTGCCCGCGAGCGTGAGCGCCAGGGTGCCCACCTCGCTGCGCAGCGACGCGATGGTCGAGGCCCGCTCGGCGGTGATCGCGGCGTCGGCCCGGGCCGTGACGGCGGCCGCCGCCTCGGTGGCCTCGGTGCGGGCCTCCTCGACGATGGCCAGCTTGTCGGACTGGGCCTGGGCGCGGATCTGGGCCGCCTCGGTCCGGGCCTCGGCGAGCTGGGCCTGGTACTGCGCGTAGAGCGCGTTGGCCTCGGCCTCGCGGGCCTCGGCGCGGGCGATGCCGCCCTCGATTGAGGCCGTGCGCTCCTCGAGCGCCGTGCGGATCCCGGGCAGCGCCAGCTTCGACAGCGCCCAGAAGACGATGAGGAAGGCGACGATGCCCAAGATGAGCTCGTCGAGCGGCACGGCGAGGACGTTCGGCGCCTCTGCGGCTGCAAGAAGGTTCATGACAGGAGTTCTCCGTCAGTGACGATCGATCGGGACGAGCAGGTCACTTACCGAAGACGAACGGCGCCACGAAGCCGATGAGCGCGAGCGCCTCGGTGAGAGCGAAGCCCAGGATCATGTTCTGGCGGATGACGCCGTAGGCCTCGGGCTGGCGGGCGATGGCCTGCACACCCTGACCGAAGATGATGCCGACGCCGATGCCGGGGCCGATGGCGGCGAGGCCGTAACCGATCGAGCCGAGCGAACCGGTCACCTGGAACTGAGTGGTGGCATCAGCGAGGAGCGACATGTCGTGTTCCTTCGTGTCGGCCGGCGGCTGTTCCGCCGGTCATCTGGTGGTGCGAGCTTCGGGGTGGGACCGGTCGTGCGGGCGGGTCAGTGGGCGTTGACCGCGTCGTTGATGTAGACGGCTGCGAGCAGGGTGAAGACGTAGGCCTGCAGCGCCTGGATCAGCATCTCGAAGGCCGTGAGACCCACCGTGACGGTGAAGGACGCCGCAGAGCCCAGGACGCCGATGATCGACGGTGAGAGCAGGTACCAGGTCGCGACCGAGAAGGTCACGATCAGCATGTGGCCCGCGAACATGTTCGCGAACAGACGCACCGAGTGCGTGAACGGCCGCACGATGAAGTTCGA
>Ga0075015_100000504_pt1 | contig 13672 bp, 8 predicted proteins | sample AleBraG_ABR_2013_FD_71476 | JGI IMG/M metagenome (GOLD analysis project Ga0075015, IMG submission 71476) | Freshwater sediment microbial communities in response to fracking from Pennsylvania, USA - Alex Branch Run_MetaG_ABR_2013 | ecosystem: Environmental > Aquatic > Freshwater > Creek >...
GGAATTGCGTGAGGGCCTCCGCGTGAAGGTGCTTGACCTGTCCATGGCCGAAGACCTCGACCTCGAGGTTCTGCGCCGCGAACTGATGGAAGGCGTGCCGCGCTGACATCCTGGCCCCCAGCGGGCGAAGCGCGCATCAAGAACCAGCCGATCCCGATCTGCGGCTTGCCGGCCGAAGCCGCAGCATCGGTCGGTAATAGCTGTGACTGCGCAGGGGGTGTGTTTGACATCCCCCTGGGATTCATCTTAATCTTGATAGAGATTGGCAGATTTCATTCAATTTGAGGCCTCCTCCGCCTCCGAAATCCTCTCCTGGGTGCTGGCCACCTACGGCGATTCCTTCGCCATCGCTTCCAGCCTTCAAAAGGAAGGGATGGTGATCCTGGACATGGCTTCCCGCATCGCCCCGGGCCGCGTGCGCGTCTTCACGCTGGACACCGGCCGTCTGCCGCAGGAAACCTACAGCATGATCGAAACCGTCCGCCAGCGCTACGGCATCGATTTCGAGATCGTCTTTCCCGCCCGCGAGGAAGTGGAGCGCATGGTGGCGGGTCACGGGCCGAATCTCTTCTACAACAGCGTAGAGTCCCGCCAGTTGTGCTGCCAGATTCGCAAGGTCCGGCCCCTTACGCGAAAACTGCGCAGTTTGCGCGCCTGGGCTACCGGCGTGCGGCGGGCGCAGTCGGAAACCCGCGCCGGCGTTCCCAAAGTCGAGGAGGCCGATGGCCGCATCAAGATCAGCCCTCTCGCCGATTGGAGCGCCGAACAGGTAGAGGGGTACATCCGGGATCATGACGTCCCGGTACACCCACTCTACGCGCGCGGTTACACCAGTATCGGGTGCGCGCCTTGCACCCGGGCCGTGGGAGTCGATGAGGACGAACGCGCCGGCCGCTGGTGGTGGGAGGAGGACACCAAGAAGGAATGCGGCATCCATTTCGCGGCGGATGGATCGGTCGCCCGGCATGCATAAGGGATTCACCCTTTGGTTCACCGGCATGTCCGGCGCCGGCAAAAGCACCATTTCCAACCTGCTGGTTGAGCGGCTCCGCCAATTGCACGCCAAGGTAGAACTGTTGGATGGCGACGTGGTCCGCACCTACCTCTCCAAGGGCCTGGGCTTCAGCAAGGAAGACCGCGACGAAAACATCCGACGCATCGGTTTCGTGTGTGAGTTGCTTTCGCGCAACGGCGCGATCGCCGTTGCGGCGGCGATCTCACCGTACCGTGCGGTGCGCGAGGAAGTCCGCGCGCGCATCGAAAACTTCGTCGAGGTCTACGTGGAGTGCCCGGTCGAGGTGCTGGCGCGACGCGATGTGAAGGGCCTGTACAAGCGGGCGCTGGCCGGCGAGATCCCGCAATTTACCGGAATCTCCGATCCCTACGAGCCGCCCCTGCACCCTGAAGTAACGGTGAACTCGTCCCAAGAGACCCCAGAGGAAAGCCTGGAGAAAATATGGGCTACACTGGAACGTTTAGGTTTGGTCTCCTTTGATCGATCTGCACTCGCACACCAATGAATCGGACGGCACCTGTTCGCCCGAGGAACTGATCCAGGAAGCGGTCCGCGCGGGCGTGGATACGCTCGGCATCACGGATCACGACACCTTCAAGGGTTTCGACCAGGCGGTGCCGTTTGCCGCCGCGGCCGGTGTCCAACTGGTGTGCGGCATCGAGATCTCCACCAAGTTGCACGGCCACTCCGCGCACCTGCTGGGGTATTTCCTGGCTGACAACGGGATTAGCGATTTCCGCACCTGGGTGCTCGATCAGCAGGCGGCCCGCCACGACCGCAATCTCCGGCTGGTGGCGCGACTCCGGGAACTGGGATTCGACATCACGCTGGCCGAGGCCGAGGCTCGCGGGAAGGGCATGACCGGACGGCCGCATTTCGCGCAGATCATGGTGGAGAAGGGTTACGTGGCCAATCTCCGGCTGGCCTTTGACGATTACCTCGACGAATCGGCGCGAGGCTATGTCTATCGCCGCGAGCCCCTGTTCGCCGAGGGCGTGGCCCACATCCGGAATGCCGGCGGCATCGCGTCCCTGGCGCACCCGGTGCGCGTAAGAGGCGATGTGGCGGCCCTGATGCCAGAATTACTCGACGCTGGCCTGAACGCCATGGAAACCTATCACAGCGACCATACTGCCGCCGACACCGCGTTGTATCTGGGACTCGCCCGCAAGTACGGCCTCCTGGTCACGGGCGGTTCCGATTTCCACGGGACGGTCAAACCCGGAGTCAACCTCGGCACCGGCTGCCAGGGCAATCTCTCAATTCCCGAGGACCTTTTGGAAAAGCTGCGGGCGCGCGATCCTTAACATCAAATTGCCACAGGATGCGGAACTTGTTGATTTTGCGAGACGATAGCATTCTGTCGTTGGAACAACGCAAAGTAGAGTGTTTCGATGTTTGACATCTGGTGCGCCTAGGCCTCAAAATCAATTGGTCGCGATGGACCCCCTGGGTCCACCGCATGGGGGACGCTTGAAGGGGCCTGCTACAGCAGTTACCATCCTTGTTCTTTCACTCGCTGCGTGGACGTTCTTCTATCTGGCCGGGTTACCTCTGGGAGCGGCCGAAACCACGATTGTCGTCGGGGTGGTGGCTCTCCTGGTGACGCTCGGGAACTGGGGCGCGCGCCGGATCCGCAAGCGTCCCCAGACGAAAGGAAATGAGACCAATCCATAAACTTGTTTTCGTGGAATTCGCGATGTCGGCCGCCGCAAGCGCGGCGCTGTTGTGCTCTCCCAGCAATTCGGTAGCGGGTCGCGACGAAACCATTCACGTCATGACCTACGATCCGGAAGGCTTGGGTGGAGCACAGTATAGCTGGACGGCAGAGGGAGGACGGCTAGAGAGCCGCGGCGCGGAGGCGGATTGGACCTTGAGCGATGTCAAGCCGTTGACCGCGTACTCCGCGAAAGTGGTTGTGAAAGACAGGGCGGGCGCGAGCGCGGAATGCACCGTTCAGGTGACGACCGCGGCCGGGTCGCGCGGCGATCGCGAAACCGCCCGAACGCTGCTGGCCCGCGGTAAACAGGAAGAATCGGGATTCGGTCTCTACAGTTATCTGCTGATGGGCTCGCCCCCGGACGATAGCAACCGCGACCGCTACCTCAGCGTGATCAAAGAATACCTGCGGTTAAGCCCGGCGCTAGCCGATTTGAGAAAACTGCTGGACCTGAAACAACTCAACGCGAACTACCTTCCGACGATGACCCTGCCGGGCGAAGGGGTCCGCCTGACACCGGAATGGCTACTCACCAACTACGATTATGCGCGTGCCCGGGCCATACTGAAGACTGTGGCGGGATCGCATTTCCGCGGACCGTACATCCTATCGACACTGAAACCAGCCGACCCGCGCGCGGCAACAGCCGGGCCCATGTTCTTCCAGGATCTTTCTTCCGTCCCGCTCGATCTGGTGACGCCTTGGTACGAAGTGTTCCTGAACCAAGCGGCGCAGGAACGGTTCTGGGAAGCTAAGACCGGGGAGCAGTTCGCGCTCAAGATGCGCACCATTATCGGAGTGCTTGCGCGGGGCTTGCCGGACGTGAAAAGCAGCATGGCATCCTGGATTCAGTGGTTGAAATAGGCCTCCCCAGCCAAGTGCGAACCGCCCTGCTCTGCCTGCTTGCGGCTGCATCCGCGATGCCGCAACGGCAAGCGGAACACAAACTCGAACGGCCGGTGGGCATCGTGCTCGACGGCAAAGGCGTTTTACTACGCACCGCCAGGCAGAGCGTGCCGATTCAGGCCTTGCCAGGGGTGCTGCTCTTTCCCGATGACACTCTGGAAAACGCCGGCGGCGCCATCGAATTCGTGCTCTGTAGCGACCGGAAGAAGCGCGCCTTAGCCCCCGGTGGAAAGGCTTCAATCGGGAACGGGACCATGACGGGGGGCGAGGAGAAACCGGAAACGGTCGCGTTTTGCATGCTGCCTTCGGTGGATCGCGAGCCACTGGCAGGCGATCCGCAATTCGAAGACGACCTTCCGGTGCCGCCGCCGGGCGAGGAGACGCTCGACCTCCGGCTCCGCGTGCTAACGAAGGCCGAACGTGGGGAGTTTACCCCTGTGGAGCAGGCGCTCGGGCATAGTTCCGGCGATCTCATGGCGCGCGTCGCGCACGGCATGCTGCTGGAAAAGTACAAACTGAACCTGGATGCCTGGGAGGAGTACCACTCCATTGCGCAGGAGTGGCCGGGAGCGGTTTGGGCGCGCGCCAAAGCGCAGGAGGTGCGGCCGCCGAAACCGCCGCCTGCCGTCGAGGGGCCAGGGAAGACTTATGCGCTGGTGGTTGGGGTTTCCAAATACGAGTTCGCCGGCGAGGACTTTCAGAACCTCTACTTCGCCGACAAGGATGCCGAAAGTTTGCGGGACTTTCTCGCATCGCCGCGTGGCGGAGACCTGGGCAATCCCAATCGAAACCCCGACGATTTGCTGCTTCGCGTCGAAGAAGCGGCGTCTCCGAACGCCGTCCGGAGAGATATCCAGGCCCTGTTCGATAAGGCGGCAATCAACGACACAGTGGTCCTCTTTTTTGCGGCTCACGGGAAGGTCAAACCAACGGAAATTGACAAGGGGACCAACACGCGCACGAACCCGCAAGGTTTCATCTTGACCGCACACTCCAATCCGGAGGACCTCAAGACCAGTGCACTGGCCATGTCCGAGATCCTGGGTACGGTTGTCGATCAAATGGAGAAAACCAGGCACGTGCTGTTGTATCTGGACCTCTGTCATGCCGGCCAGATTGGAGTCATCAACAGGCAGCTTGAGCTTCTCGCCAGTGCAAAACCGGAGGCGCTTGGCATCCTTATGGCGAGCGCCCCGTCCGAACCCGCCTTTGAGTCCGAATACTACGGCGGCGGACACGGGGCATTCACCTATTTCCTGCTTCGGGGGCTGAACGGAGATGCCGACCAGAAACCGATCGGGAACGAAGATGGTAGTGTGACATCCCTGGAACTGGCCGACTATGTGAAACGTAAGGTAGCGGAGGCCACGCGCAACAAACAGCATCCGCGGGAGCTCTTCCTGACGGAGATCACGGATCCGATGGCCAAGACGAGCGACTCGCCGGGGATCCCTCTAAAGGACTGGTCGGTTCCGCCCGAGGGCTGGTTTCCCGAGAGCAACCGTAAGTTGACATCCGCGGCGCGGGTTGCGCCGAGGGGAACTTCGCGACCGGAACCGGCGGCCGGTAGTCCGGCCAACGATCCGGAGCTGCGCTTCGACCTATCGCTGCGCGCTGGAAGGCTTCGCGCCGACGAACCGGAGAGCGCGTCCGCCGCCCTCGACGACCTGCGGCAAGACCCGAATCCAGTGACGCGGCAACGTATCCGGATGTTCCAAGCGCGGCTACAGGTGGCGCTGGAGGATCGCGGAGACACCGTGCTGCTGAAGTATCTCAAGGGCGACCAGGAGGGAGGGAATGCGAAAGAGTTTCTGGAAGGGGCACTGGATTTCGAAGCTGCTCTGCGGCTGGCCCCGGGCGCCCAATTCGACGAGAGCCGCGGCCAGTTTTGCCGGGGACGCGCGCTGATTTTCGAAAAGCAATACGAAAGAGCGGTGGAGTTGCTGGAGCAGGCTATCCGCCTGGACCCGACACGCGCGTATGCGTACAACGCGCTGGGCATCGCTTACCTGGAACAGGTTTCCAAGGACACCCGCTACTACCAATACGCCACCGAGGCCTTCCAGGACGCCATCCGGCGCGCGCCTTACTGGGCTTATCCGCGGCACAACCTGGCGCTGGCCTATACGCAGCGGGGCGAGTTCCAGCGAGCCGCCGTGGAATACCGCGCCGCCATGGATGTCGGGCCATCTTATTCATACTTGCCGTACAATCTCGGGCTGCTTTATCAGCAGATCGCGGATTTTCCGCAGGCGAAAGTCTATTACCGGAAAGCCATGGAGGTCGCAAGCAAACGCTGCGAACTGCGGCTCGGAAAGGGATTCACGGCGTGCCCGGAACGCTCGCTGCCGCAGACCGGACTAGCGTCACTGGAAATCCGGCAAGGGAACCGGCGGAGGGCACGCAAGCTGCTGAATGCGGCTCTGAAGGACGACCCAGGCGATCTCACGGCAGCCCACGACAAGGCGGCGATTCTGGCGGGCTGGCGGGGGCACGAGGGCGAGGCGGAGACCATCTGGCTGGCCAACCTGAAGCGCGAGGCCGCGCACTTGCCCTCGCTCATCGGGTACAGCGATTTGCTCAGCCGGGAGTGCCGGTTCGGCAAGGCCGTTCCGCTGTACCGGGCAATTCTCAAACAGATTCCGGATTATGTGCCGGCGCAGATTGGCTTGGCGCGCGCGCTGGCCGCAAGTGGAGCGCTGGCCGAGGCCGGACCCCTGACCGAAGCGCTAGTCGCGCAGCGATCCCAAAACGCGCAAGCTTGGGCGGCTCGGGCGGAGTTCCTGTCGCGCACTGGCGCATCCTCCGACACAGCCTGGCAAAATGCGCTGCGACTGGCCAAGGGCCGGGCCGAACGCAAGCAGATCGCGGCGCGAAGAAAGGGCGGTGGATGCCTCTAAAACACCAGCCGGAACATGAGCTGGAGGCGGCGCGGGGATTCGCTCAGGGGCGTGACCGCAAGCAAGCCACCGGCGGAACTGGTCCGGCCGCGGCTGGCAACGGCAAAGTCATCGGAGCCGAGAAAAAGGTTCGCGGGCAGCGGGTTGCCGAGATTGATGTGATTGAGGCAGTTGTAAGCATCCACCCGGATCACCAGCAGTCGCGTTTCGTGTGAGGGCGAAATAGGGAAGGTGCGGCTCACGGACAGGTCGAGGTTGTAGGATCCGGGGCCGGTAAATGCATTGCGGCCGGCGGTTCCGAGCTTGCCTTCCGGGGCATTGGCGAAACTGCCGGGATTGAGCAGGCGGGTGCTTCCGTCGAAGGGTCCGGTGTTGGCAGTCAACGTCTGAGGGTCCACCAGGTTGGCGCGGTTGTAGAGGAAGGGTAGGAAATTGTCCCCGTAGATCGTGTATGGATTTCCGGAACGCAGCCCGCCTACCTCCGCCAGGCTCCAGCCCGCCAGAAGGCGGCGCCAGCCACCACGGCCTGGCGACGGCAGATCGATATAGGAATAGAAGACCAGGCTGTGTCTCTGGTCGAAATCGGCATTCCCACGGTCGGCGGAACTGTTGTATTGAACGGTGAAGCCGGCGGGGCGATAGTCGAAGGGCACGGCGGTAGGCCGGGTGATCTGCAGGTTCTGCGAAAGCGCGCCCGTGAGTGCATCGCTCTGGTTATCGATCGCGTGGCTGTAGGTGTACGAAATCCGCGCTTCCCCCCTGCGGTGACGGATGCGCAGCGAGGAGACCAGGGAGTGATACTGCGATTTCCCCTGGTTGGCGCGATAATCGATATCCACGTTCAGATTCGGGTCAGGCCGGCACGTGTGGCCGTTTTGTTCGATGCAACCGGGCACGCTGTTTTCGCGATTTACGATGTCCGTGGTGAGGAGTTTCCTTCCGAGCGAGCCGGCGTAATTGCTTTCGAGCATCAGCGAGGCAGAGAGCCGATGCTGAATGCCGAGAAAGAAACTGTGCGCATATGGCGTGCGGAAGCCCGGCTGATACAAGGTCAGGGGGTACCGCTGCAAGTCAGGCTGGATCGGCTTGCCCGGCAGCAGCGCCTGAAACGGGGTAATCAGGTAGTCCAGGTTCGGAAGCGCCAATGGCGTAGTGGCAGGCAGGGCATCGTTGAAACGGAGATTCAACCAGAGATTATCGAAAGGACGATCGTAGAACAGGCCGTAACTGCCGCGCAAAACGGAGTCGCCGTTCGCGCGGAGATTGAGCGCGAAGCCCACACGCGCGGCGGCATCGCCGGTATCGGCATGGTACAACGTCTGGCTGCGGGAAGGCAGCGGCAGGAAATTCGCGGTGCCCAGTTTGTCGGCGAGCGTGTCGCCTGGGCCCAGGCCGATCAGGGAGTCCTTCTCTGCTCCTACGTTCGCAGGCGAACCGAAGAAGTCGTAGCGGATGCCGTAGTGGAGGAAGAAGCGCGACGACACACGAAAGCTATCCTGCGCGAAGAGAAAGGGCTGAAGGTAGCGATAGCGCCGATCCATGTCGGGGTCGATATATTCGCCGCTCACGGCGGCATGCCGGGCATCGGCGTAGCGGACCGAGCCGGGCATATCGCGGGCGAAGTCGTCCAGGTTTGCGAAGCCGTATTCGAGATTTCCGTCTGGCGTGGAGATCACCCCGCCCAGAATGCGGCCCAGAAATCCGCCGCCCCACTTTACCAGGTGCCGTGGTGTGCTCACCAGGAAGTTAGCGGACACATCCAGCGCCGTTCCCGCGGTATTCAGCAGATAACTGGCGGGGCTGCCCGGCAAGATCACGTCGGACGAGACGACGAGTAAGCGTGGGACCTCGGGATGAGCGCGGTCCCAACCGAGTGAGTCGCGAGTGAGGGCGGCGCGAAACTCCGCGTTCACTGTTGCGAATTGCTCATTGAAAGTGGCGCTCGCGACGCCGCCGTTCTGGTGCAGGCCGGAGACGAATGCCGGATAGGGCGACCAAAAAAAATCGGGCTGGGACTCGTGGGAGACGGTCAGGCCGGCGCTCAAGTGCTGGCGTTCGGTTGGCACCCAGTCGACGCGCTCGATGGCGGTCGCGCGCCGGTCGGTCGCGGAAGGGCGCTCCTCCACGGTTTGCAGTTGGCCCGCGCCGCCGCGTGTGGCAGGCCGAAACTGATCGAGCACGCGCCAGGCGGCGCTGGACTTACTGAGAGAATCGATATACGCCCACGTGGGCAGAACGTATTGCGACGGGTCGGCCAAAGCACGATTCCGGGTGAAATCAACGAGCGAAGAAGTGAAAAGGCGCGTCCGGGCGAGCGGGCCGGTCAGACGAATACCTGTTTCGATGGCGCTCGAAGGCTGCCTTTCGGAGGCATTCAGGCGATTGTTTCCGGCGTATGCATAAGCGAGCGCGTGCCAGTCTGCCGCTCCCTGGTGCGTCAAGGCGTTGGCAAGGTAGCCCGAGGTGCGGCCATATTCGGCGGCAAAGTTATTGGTGGACACACGATATTCCGCGACAGCTTCGGGAGGCAGGGGGGCGAAGGGACCCGTGATCAGGTAGTTGTTGTTCTCGCGGCCATCCAGCAGGAAATTGCTGGCGGAAGGGCGCTGGCCGTTCACGGAAACACCCGCGCTACGGGCGGTGGCCAAGTCATTCGAGGCTCCCGGCTGGAGAGCGATCAATTCGTAAACATCGCGGCCGGCAAGCGGAAGGCGCTGGATGAAGCCCACATTCACTACGTCCGAGATGGAAGGCTCCAGGTTACCGCGCACCGCTGGCGCGTAGTCGACGATCTGAGAGCGACCAAGATCCACGTCGGGCCCGTAGAATTGGAGTACAGTGTTGCGGTCCCGGGCCACGCTGCTGCGCGCCAGTCCGCGCTGCCAGACATCCGCCAGGAGGCTGAGGCTGAACTCCTGGTGAACAAACCCGGCCACCGGCACTTCCAATCCCTTGACCAGCGCGGGCCGGTATTGAGTTCCGGCGGTGACGGAAACATCGTAGCTGCCGGGAGGCAGAAGAGGCAGCGAGAACGCTCCATTGCGCCAGACCGCCGTCTCAAACGCCGCGCCCGTTTCCCGGTTGACCGCGACCACGCGACAATCGGCGACGGGTTGGCCATCGACTTCGTCCACTACCCGGCCGTCCAAGACCCCGAGCACTCCTTGTGCCAGTACCGAAATGTTACCCAGCACGCAAATCACGAGTAGACGGAACATAAACACGAGACAAGACTAACACTTGCATCAATCGACCTCGGATAGTATACTACCAAAACACGAATTCCCCGAGGGAGGTGACGGGTGATGCTTAGATGGGCCTGGTTGCCACTATTTCTTCTCTCTTTGCCAAGTGTATCTCTGACCGCGCAGACCATTGTGTGGAGCGCTTCGAACAATGGCGGCACAGCGATTACGCGGGCGGACCTGTTTTGCAGCGAGGGCGCAACTTGTAGTCCCTCGGCCGGCACGACATTAGGGCCCATCAAGATTGACTCGGGAGTTCCTACATTTGTCACCGTTGTCGTTTCCCCTGGCGTAGGCCCAGCCGGGAACTGGCTGCGCTATGCCCCCGTCGTTCCGGGAGCCCGATGCGCGACAGCGCCTTACAATACTTACCCCGCCGCTTTCAGTGCGGTCACGCCAATCTACCTGTGTCTCGGCGCCTCGCTGGCGACGACGCCCAACCAGAGTCGCGGTTACTACGCGGCGTCGATTACATTCACGCCGAATTCCGGAACGGCATTCGCTCTGCCCATTCAATTAACCGTCTCTCCAAGCGGCTATCTGCAGCTCGACTCGCCCACGGTGGCCGGCGCCTATAACGACTACGTGTTCAACGTAGGCGTGCTTAACGGAGTCGCAGACTCCACGCTAACAGTCTATGCTACGCTAAAGGACAACAATGGGACCGTCTTGCAACCGCAAGTTAGCGCCACCCCCTTCGATGACTGGGTGATCGTCAGTAGTTTGGCAAACCCGAATTCGACGACGCAAGCCTTCCAGATAGCCGTCAACCCCGCGCAGCTTCCGTCAGGTCAAGCCACCGCCTACTCACGCGTAAGATTTAACAACCAAGGAAACCAACAAGGCGAATCCAGCATCTTCGTCAACGCGAACGTTACTCTGCCGCCGCCGACGCTTTCCCTGGGCGTCGCATCTATCAACTTTTCGTACCCGAACGGCTCCGTATCGCAAACGCTGAATCCACAGAGCAGCGGAGCTCCAATTACCTTTACGGCGGCGGCCACGTCGGATGACGGCACCGGCTGGCTCTCCGTGAATCCCACGACCGGGGATACCCAGACGCCGCTCACGGTGTCGGCGAATGTAACCCCGAGCCGCGCTCCCGGCACCTACACGGGGAGGGTCGTGGCTACTCCGACGAGCGTTTCGGGCTCCCCAATTACGGTGCCGGTGACCTTGCAGGTCAGTTCGACGGTGTACCGGGTGGCGGGAACGATCAGCGACGCAAAAGGCGCTTGTTCTTCAGGCGTCACGGTGAGGCTGTCGGGCGGGAACACCACCAACACGGTGACTGCGAGCGACGGGAGTTACTCTTTCAGCGGCCTGTTACCGGGCCAGTACGTCATCACACCCAGCAAGAGCGGCTGTACCTTCAATCCAGCGTCTCTGACCGTGAATCTGAGCGCTGACAGCCTGAATAACAATTTTGCCGGCTCTCAGACTCCGCTGACGCTGCTCTATCCCCTGAACGGCGCCACGGGAATTTCGCCAAATTCCACCTTGACGTGGTCCGCGGTCTCGGGCGCTACTTCGTACGACGTATACTTCGGCGTTGGGAATCCCCCGTTGGTTTCGAACGTAGCCGGAACGAGTTGGCCGATCACGGGTGCGAGCGCGAACCTGACCTACACCTGGCGAATCGTCGCCAGGGGCGCGAGTGGCACTCTGGCTTCTTCGGACAGTTGGTCGTTCAGCACCGTACCGCCTATGCCGGCATCCGGCCTATACTTCATTCCGGTGACTCCGTGCCACCTGGTGGACACGCGGCAGAACCAATCGCCGACCGGCGCCTTTGGCCCGCCGACCATGAGCGGAGGAGAAACGCGGACGTTCTTTCCGGCGTTTGGCGCCTGCGTGGGCATCTCGCCATCGGCGAAGGCATATTCGTTTACGGTCACGGCCAGGCCCATCACGACCATGCCCTATCTGACGATCTTCCCGACGGGGCAGCCGAGACCGGATGTCTCGACGTTGAATGCCTTTGCAGGGGGCACCGTTTCCAATTCGGCCATCGTCCCGGCCGGTGACGGCGGCGGCGTCAACGTGTATGTGACCGATCCGGCCGACATCGCACTGGATATTAACGGTTACTTCGATTCCATTGCTTCGGGTGCGGCCACCGCCTTCTATACGCTCCCTCCCTGCCGGATTGCCGACACAGGACAACCCATGGACGGGACGTTCCGCGGTTTGGGCGCAGGGAGCAGTCGCGATTTCCCGATTGCCAACAGCGCGTGTGTGCCGGCACAGGCCAAGGCGGTGGCGTATTCGCTCAACGTTACCGTGCGTCCCGCGGGACCTCTGGACTATGTGGAAGTGTGGCCTTCCGGTTCGCCCCAACCGCCAGGTGTAATTACTCTCGGCTCGCCCTCCGGGGCGTATGCCGCGGATGCTGCGATCGTGCAAGGCTCCGCCAGCGGGTCGGTCACGGTATACGCTTCCAACGCGACGGACATTGTGTTGGATACGAATGGCTATTTCGGCGCTCCCGGAGGGGCCGGTGCGCTCCTGTTTCACTCTGTCCCTCCCTGCCGGGTTGCCAACACGCGCGACCCGACAATTCGGCCGCTGGGAGGTCCCGGCATGGGGGCCGACGAGACACGCACGTTTCCGGTAGGCGGTTCTTGTGGGATTCCACTGGGGGTCCAGGCGTATTCTCTCAATGTGACGGTGGTGCCGCCCGCGGCGTTAAGCTTCGTCACGCTGTGGCCCACCGGGCTAGACAGGCCTGGGGTTTCGACGCTCAACGATCTCCTTGGGATTACTCTGGCCAACGCCGCGATTGTTCCGGTTGGAACGAACGATTCCATCAACGTTTACGTAAACCAAGCGACACACGTGATACTCGACATTAATGGGTACTTTTCGGCGCAGTAACCGCCTTGCGGTATGGGGGCGGGACGCCAAGCTCCGCGCCTGGTGCAGCACATCCGCGGCGGCTTTGCCGACCCCGTGCGCCTCCGAAGCCGGGACATCCCGCGCCTCATGGAGCGCTGCGGCGCCTGCCACCAGCAGCATCCCTGATTGACGATCGCCTCCGTTGCCACGGCATGTAGCTGTTTCATTTGGAAGGCGCCAGTTCGCGTTCGATTTGCTCCAAGCTCTTGCCCTTGGTTTCGGGAACCCGCAGGAAGACGAACAGAAAGCCCACCAGGCAGATGCCGGCGTAGAGCCAGAAGGCGCCTGCCGGGCCAAGCGCGGAGTTGAGAAGGGGGAAAGTGAAGGTGAGCAGGAAGCAGGCGATCCAGAGCGCGGAGACCGAGATCGAAACGGCCAGGCCGCGCACGCGATTGGGGAAGATCTCCGAAATCAGCACCCAGGTGATGGGGGCGAGCGACATGGCGTAGCAGCCGATGGTGCAGAGCGTCAGCACCAGCACGGGCGTCCCTTTCAATCCGAAATGGTAAGCGAAGCCGAGCAGCGTGTGGGAGATGGCGATGGCGGCGCAGCCCATCAGCATGAGGGCGCGGCGTCCGAATTTGTCCACAAAGCCGAGTGCGATGAGCGTGAAGACCAGGTTGATGGCGCCAGTGATCACGATATTAAAGAGAATGCCGTTAACGCTGTAGCCCGCGCCGCGGTAGATCTCCTCGGCGTAGTTGAAGATGACGTTGATGCCGCTCCACTGCTGCAGCACGGCGAGGAAGATGCCGATACCGAGGATGCGCATTAGGCCGGGCGTGAATAAGTCGAGCCTGAGGATGCGTGGCTCTTCGCCAAGGGTGCGGGAAATCTCGCGCATTTCGCGATCGGCATAGGGCGCGCCGCCAATGCGAGTAAGGATGCCGCGGGCCAGGTCTTTGGCGCCATTTCTGGCAAGCCATCGCGGGCTTTCCGGCACAAACCACGCTCCAAAAAAGAAGATGGCGGAAGGCACGGCGACGGC
>Ga0075015_100000506_pt1 | contig 13660 bp, 11 predicted proteins | sample AleBraG_ABR_2013_FD_71476 | JGI IMG/M metagenome (GOLD analysis project Ga0075015, IMG submission 71476) | Freshwater sediment microbial communities in response to fracking from Pennsylvania, USA - Alex Branch Run_MetaG_ABR_2013 | ecosystem: Environmental > Aquatic > Freshwater > Creek >...
CGCCTTTCGACACAAGCGCCGGAGATTGACGGCTTCTGCTACATCAACGATTTTGGCGCCGCGACACCGCGGGTTGGCGAGATTCGCCAGTTGCGGGTGACCGAGGCGCACGATTATGATTTGGTCGGAGAATTGGTGGATGGCGCTGAGCCGCTGGCCTTCTTGCCCGCACCACACATGTTCCCGATTTTGAATGCCCGATGAAATGTCCGATCTGCAAGAAGGAAGTACCCCTCGACGGCGAGTTCATGCCGTTTTGCAGCGACCGCTGCCGGATCATCGATCTCGGCAATTGGGCTAGCGAAAAGTATGTCGTCTCCACGCCCATAGATCCCCTCGCCGAGGGGGATGATGAAATCGGGCATGAAGAGTAAGCTGGCTTTTGTCCTCGCCACATGTTTCGGTTGCGGCCTCTCGCCAGTTGCACCTGGCACCGCAGGTTCCTTGGCCGCAGTTGGCATTGCATGGTTTCTTCCGTGGCCGCCCTTCACATTCGCCCTGCTAGCCCTTGCGATCACGCCGGTCGGCATCTGGGCCGCCGGCGTCACTGAGAAACAGATTGGCCGCACGGATCCCGGCCTCGTGGTCATCGATGAAGTGGCCGGGCAGTGGCTCACCCTAGCCGCAGCCAGCGTCATTAACTGGAAGAGCCTGCTCCTCGGCTTTCTGTTGTTCCGCCTGTTCGACATCTGGAAGCCATTCCCCGTAAATCGCCTGGAGCGCCTTCCGGGCGGCCTGGGCATCATGGCGGACGACCTGGCGGCCGGACTGTATGGCGCGCTTGTTATATTCGTAGTAGGCGGGCTTCATCTCTACTAACATGGCATCCAAGAAGGAAACGAACGGACGTCCGCAGATTGTCGATGTCAGCCCGATCGCTGCCATTCCTGGAGGCGAGTTTCAGATCCGCGGGTCCGGACTGGCCAAGTCCGATCGCCCGCGCGTCACCATCGGCGATGTTGCCGCGCCCATCGTCATCGGCTCTGACAACTACCTTATCGTCCGCGTCCCGGACGGAGCGACAGTGGGCGAGTTGGTGGTGGAATCGGGAAATCAGGCTAGTACCGGCTGGACCTGCGACATCGGAATTCAAGTGGCCGACAGTCTGCATCCGGTAGGCAACCCGGCTGTTGACCTGTTCGGCAACGCCTACACCACTTTCAGCGGATCGCGCGGCCAAAAGACTCCCGTGTCGGTCTACAAAATCGACCTCAACTATACGGCGCGCCCGTTCGCCAGCGACATCATGAACGCGACCGGCTTGGCCTTTGACCGCGAGGGCATGTTATATGTCACTAGCCGCTTTGAAGGCATCGTGTACCAGTTGACGCCGTCCGGCAACAAGTCCGTCTACGTGGAAGGCATGGGCGTGGCCACAGGACTGGCGTTCGACCGCGAAGAAAATCTTTACGTGGGCGACCGCAGCGGGACCGTTTTCAAGATTAGCCGCTCACGCCAGATATACGTGTTCGCGACTCTCGAGCCTTCCATCGCCGCTTACCATCTGGCATTCGGTGACGATGGCTTTCTTTACGCCACGGGCCCGACCACGTCCAGCTACGATTGCGTCTATCGCATCTCCAATGCCGGCGAAGTGGAACCCTACTATCGCGGTCTGGGCCGGCCGCAAGGCCTCGCTCTGGATGCGCAAGGCCGCCTGTACGTGGCCGGTTCTCTCGGCGGCCGGCGCGGCGTAGTTCGCTTCGACGAGAATCGTAAGCCGGAATTGTTCCTCTCTGGCCAAGGCATTGTCGGCCTGGCATTCACTCCGTCCCGCGGGCTGCTGGTCACCACCAACAACTCGCTCTTCCGAGTGGACGTGGGGATTGCCGGCCGCCCGCTGATCTAAATGGCGGACGCCGAGATCATCGCCGTCGGTTCCGAATTGCTGACTCCACAAAAAGTGGATACCAATTCTCTGTACCTGACGGACCAACTCAACGCGCTGGGTGTCGAAGTGGTACGCAAGGCTGTGGTCGGTGACGACCGCCAGCGACTGGTAGAAACCATTCATGGAGCCATGGAGCGCTCGCAGGTGGTTGTGCTCACCGGCGGCCTGGGTCCGACTGAAGACGATCTGACACGCGAGTCGGTGGCTTCCGCACTGGGGCGCGAACTCGTCTTCAGCCAGGACATTTGCGATCAGATTGCTGAGCGCTTTCGCCGTTTCGGCCGCGTCATGGCTGAGATTAACAAGCGGCAAGCCTACATCGTCAGCGGCGCCGAAGTACTCAACAATCCACGCGGCACGGCGCCCGGCCAATGGATTTCCAACAACGGCCTCACCGTCATCCTTCTGCCAGGGCCGCCGAGCGAACTGAAAGCGATGTTCGAACGCGAATGTCTGCCCCGGTTCGAGAAGCTGTTGCCGCCACAAGCCATTCGCAGCCGCTTCTACCGCAGCGTCGGCCTGACGGAGTCCGACCTGGATGAGCTGATCGCTCCGGTTTACACCAAATACACGAACCCCGCCACAACTATTTTGGCGGCATCCGGTGAGATCCACATCCACCTGCGCGCCCGTTGCGCCGAGGCCGCGCAAGCCGAAAAGCTATTGGAAGAAGTCGCGAGCCAAATCGAACCGTTGCTCGGCGACCGCATTTACTCCCGCAACGGTGATTCGTTGGAAGCCGTTGTCGGCCGCCTGCTCCGCGAACGCAAGGCCCATTTGAGTGTGGCGGAAAGCGCCACCGGCGGGTTGCTGGGCGGGCGCATCACGTCCGTGGCTGGCAGCTCCGATTATTTCGTCGGCGGCTTTTTGACCTATACCGACCAGATGAAGACCGAATTGCTCGGCGTCCCGGCCGACTTGATTCAAGAACACAGCGCCGTGAGCGAGGCAGTGGCCAAGGCCATGGCCCAGGGCGCGCAGAAGCGCACCCACAGTGATTACGCGCTTTCCATTACCGGCTACGCCGGCCCGGACGGCGCGCAAGTCGGCGTAGTCTTCATCGGTCTGGCGACGCCCGATGGCGTGCAAGCGCGCCGCGTGCAACTGCCCGGCGACCGCGAGCGCATCCGCATGTTCTCCACCAACACCGCGCTCGATCTGCTGCGGCGGACGCTGCTGGGCATTGGCTGAATGGGGCGGCTGAGCGCCTCGAACTTTTCCGGCACTTGGCTCAACGCATCGGGCGAGCCCAGGAATGATGCTCGGTTTGCGACCCTTTCTTAGTTGTGTCTCGCTCCTAGGCTCATTTTTGCCGCAGGGCGCAGGAGGAACGCCCGAAAAACCGGGAAATCTCCGTCTGTCCCGGGTTTTACAATACCCATATGCCGCATCGCCTGACTCTCTGCCAGATGGTGGAGCATCTCCACGCCCGCAAGCTTTCTCCGCGCGAACTGCTGGACGCGCATCTGAAGAACATCGCGGCGCTGAACCCGCAGGTCAATGCTTTCGTTCGCATGCTGGAAGAGCCGGTATTTCGCGACGGCCCGCTGGGCGGCGTTCCCATTTCCGTTAAGGACTGCTTCGACGTGGCCGGCGTTCCCACTACCTGCGGCAGTACGCTGTTGGAAAACAAAGCTGCTGCCCACGACGCAACTACGGTTACGCGTTTAAAACAAGCAGGTGCCGTTCTGATCGGCAAGACGAACTGCCCGGAGTTCCTCTCCAACTATGAATCGGACAACTTTGTGGCGGGGCGCTCCAACAATCCCTGGAATCTGGAGCGCACTCCGGGTGGTTCGAGCGGTGGCGAAGCCGCTGCCATCGCTGCCGATGCCGCCGGCCGAGAAACGGGCGGCGATGGGGGCGGGTCCATTCGCGTGCCCGCGCACTTCACCGGCATCGTTGGTTTGAAGCCGACGCCCGGGCGCGTCTCTTCCGCGGGGCATGTGCCCCCCATGCTCCATCCCGCGGGGATGGTAGGCGTGGCCGGTCCCATGGCGCGCACAGCGGCCGACGTGCGTCTGCTGTTTCGCGTGCTGGCCGGCTACGATGCACGAGATCCGTTCTCCACGCCGGTCCCCTTGCGCGATGCCAATCTCCAGGGACTGCGCGTCGGCTTGATGGAGACATTCAACAAAGTGCCGGTTCAGGCGTCGGTCGCGCAGGCTTTGCAAAAGGCCGCGGCCTGCCTGGGCGAATTGAAGATCCCCGTCGAACCGTTCTCCGCACAAGGGCTGGAGCGCGCGCCTAATCTGTGGTGGATGTTGTTCGGCGTACTCCCGGCGCGCATCACGCAAGATATGATCGCCGGCCGCGAAGAGCGCGTGCATTGGACCGGCACCGAATTTCATCACCAGGCGATAGCCGAGCCGGAACCAACCGTCAAACAGTTGTTGGAAATTTTCGCCGCGCGCGATAAGATGCGGGCGGGCCTGCTGCGCCAGATGGAGCAGTATCCGGTTCTTCTGGCTCCCGTGAGCAGCGTCTCCGCCTTCGCGCATCGGCAGCGTCGCTACGCAACGCCTGCCAAGGAAATTGGCCAGTTTCAAGCGATGATGCCCGCCACTTGGGTCAATCTGCTGGGCCTGCCGGCGATCTCCATTCCCTTCGGTGTGGACGAGGATGGCCTGCCGGTGGGCGTGCAACTGGTGGCGCGCCCATTTGAAGAAGAGTTGTTGCTGGACCTGGCTGTGGAACTGGAAAAGGTTCGGGGCGCATTCCGGGCTCCGCCGCTGTTACGATAGAGAAAACGCTGATGTCTTCCAGTTTCTTCGAAAACATTCGGCCTAGCTCTGTCCAACAGTCTCTGCTCGCAGCCGCCGAAGGCCGACGTGTTCTGCGGGACCAATGCGCGCTGGCCGTGCATCGAACGAATGAAGCGCTGTTGTCTTACCAGAAAGCGCAAGGCTACTGGTGCGCCGAACTGCTGGCCGATACCACGCTCGAGTCCGATTACATTCTGCTGCAGCTCTGGTTGCATCCTCCCACCGAGGGCGTCTGGAATCCTCCCTCGTCGGAGCGCATTGGCAAAGCCGCGCGGTCCATTCTCGATCGTCAGTTGCCGGATGGCGGCTTCAATATCTATCCCGGCGGCCCTGCGGACGCCAGCGCTTCGGTCAAGGCCTACACCGCGCTCAAACTTGCCGGCATCCACCCGGAGAGCGAACCGATGTGGCGGCTGCGTCAAAGCATTCGCGATAACGGCGGCATTCAGTCCGCCAACAGCTACGTCAAAATCAACCTGAGTCTGTTTGGCCTGTATCCGCGCGATTGCGTGCCCACCATTCCGCCCGAGTTAGTCCTGGTGCCAGGAGGCATTCTTTATGAGATGTCTTCCTGGACGCGCGCCATCGTCGTTCCGTTGTCCATCGTGCAGGCCAGAGGCGGAACCCGGCCCGTTCCAAGTGGCTTTCATCTGGACGAACTGGCACACCCGCGCGCCAGTTTTCGGATTCCGCGGCGCGATCGGACATCCATCATCTTCCAGCAGATCGACCGCGCGCTCAAACTTTGGCACCGCCGCGGGTCGAGAAACCTGCGCGATGCAGCCGTTCGCGCCGCGGAGAAATGGATGCTCGATCACACCCGCTATAGTGAAGGGCTCGGCGCTATCTATCCGTCCATGATGTACCTGATCATGGCTCTGGATTGTCTTGGATATCCCACCGATCATCCGGATCGGATCGAAGCCAAGCGCGTGTTCGACAACCTCATGATGGAGGGCGAGGACAGCTTGATCTTCCAGCCTTGTTTTTCGGCGGTTTGGGATACCGCCTATGCGGCTTTCGCCCTGGGCGAGAAAAACGAGATTCCGCACGAACGCATCGCCAAAGCAGCGCAATGGCTGGTGGAGCGCGAGGTCCGGCACAAAGGCGACTGGAGCGTGAAACGTCCCGATCTGGAGCCTTCCGGTTGGGCTTTTGAGTTTGCTAACGAGCAGTATCCCGACATCGACGACACCGCGCAGGTGCTGCTGGCGTTGGAACACGCCAAGTCGCCCGACGCGGAGGCGCAGGCCCGCTGTGAACGCCGAGCACTCAATTGGCTGGTCAACATGCAGTCGCAGGACGGTGGCTGGGCGGCCTTCGATGTCGACAACAACTGGGCGCTGCTGAACAAAGTGCCGTTTGCCGACCACAACGCCATGCTGGATCCTACGTGTCCGGACATCACGGGGCGAGTGATGGAAGCGCTCTGCCGGCGTTCCTATGCACCGGCGCGGGAAGCCATCGACCGGGGCGTACAGTATCTGATCTCGACTCAGGAACCCGATGGCAGTTGGTACGGGCGTTGGGGAGTGAACTACATCTACGGAACATTTCTAGCCCTGCGTGGTTTGCGCGCCGCGGGCCGGGCAGCGGCCCAGGAGGCTATGACTCGCGCCGGCCGGTGGATTCCGTCGGTCCAGAATCCCGATGGTGGATGGGGCGAGAGCTGCGCCAGTTACGTTTACAACCACTACGTTCCCGCCAAGAGCACGCCTTCGCAGACGGCCTGGGCCATTCTCGGGCTGCTGGCGGCTGGAGAACGCAACTCAGCCGCCTTTGAGCGCGGCGTGCGGTATTTGTTGGACACGCAGACCAGCGACGGGGAGTGGGCGGAAGATCTGGCTACCGGCACCGGCTTCCCCAATGTGTTCTATTTGCGGTATACGCTGTATCGCAATTATTTTCCGCTGCTGGCCCTCAATGAGGCGCGGGCATCGCTGGGGTAAGCATCACTTCGTGAACGGCATTCACGATCGCCTGCGGATCCTCGAACGGGATCATGTGATCGCTGTCCATCACCATCACGCGCTTGCCTCGGGTAGAGAGGCGGGCCAGGCTCGGCTGTAGTTCGTCTACCCAGACCTTCCGGTAGGCGGTTATCTCGGCTTGGATCCCGGGAGGCACTGGGCTCGTCTTTCCGGCGGTGAGCACGATCAATGGAAGGTCCCCCAGGTTGCCGGCGGCGCGCACCTGCTTCGCGCTTTCCTCAAACACGGCCAGTTCCTGATAGCTGGTTGCAATGAAATCCGGCCGCGTCTCTAAGGCGATCATCTCTTCCGAAACACCGGGCTGTTTTTGCAAGATATACCGGATCACTCCAATGGGCCGCAGCAGCGGTAGCAGCGGTCCCCAGCGGGTTTGGGCCTGGGCTTGCGCCGCTAGTTTCGCCGGAATACGCGCGGTTTGGTCTTCCTGGGACGAATCCACCAGGACCATTCCGGCAACCTCTTTTGGATACTGGCCCGCGAACACTCGAACGTTGAAGCCGCCAAACGAATGCCCAACCAAGATGTACGGCGCCGGCACTCCCGCGTTCGTGAGAAGCGCATGCAATTCGGTAGCGATGCGCAGGCTGGTCCTCGGTAGCGGTCCAGGGTCGCTGTACCCATACCCGGCCCGATCGTACGAACAGACGCGAGTGAACTTGTCCACTTGCCGTTGGACCTGATCCCAACTGATGGACGGCACGCCCAGGCCGGTCTCCAGAATCACCGCCGGACTGCCTTCGCCGGTACAATTCAGGTCCAGCCTGTAACCACCCGCATCGACCAAACGGCCGCGAGGCGGAAACCGTTTGGCCTCCTGTGAATGCTTCGCGGCTTCCCAGGTCGTCCCCGCGGCGATCGCGATGAGAAGCAGGATTGCCAGCAGATAGAACCCGCGCAGAAGCCAGCGTTTCATGGTTTTTCCACTATAAACCGGATTTCGAACCGGTGGGGAATCGGGGCCGCTCTCTGGTCATCTCGTCCCGGAGTGCGCCAGCCGCTTCGGTTAGTATTCGGCCCGCAACGCCTCAACCGGGTCGACTGCCGTTGCGCGGCGAGCCGGTAGATAGCTTGCCAGCACGGCGGCTGCCCCCAGGCCGAGGGCCACCGTGCCATACGTCAGCGGATCGACCGGGCTGACCTCGAACAGCAACTTGGACAACAATCGCGTCAGCACAACCGCTGCCGACAGACCGCAGGCGACGCCGATCGATGCCAGCACCAGTCCATGGCGCACAAACATTCCAGTCAGTTCCTGTTGGCTGGCGCCGATCGCCATACGAATCCCGATCTCGCGGGTACGCTGCGAAACTGAATAAGAGATGACGCCGTAGATACCGACGACGCCCAGCAGCAAGGCCATCAAACCGGCGATCAGCAGCATCACCACGGTGAGTGAAGTTCGCGCCAGGGATTTTTTGTAGAGCATGTCCAGCGTGCGGACGTCGGCAACTGGGACATTGGGGTTTACTGACCAGACGGCTTGGCGGATCTCCCGCAAGAATGCTTCCGAACCGGTTCGGCTGCTGCGAATCACAAAAACCAAGCCGCGCCGAAGATTGATGGCATCGCCTTCAAAATCTTTCATGAGCGTAGGCCAGTAGACGATCGCCGGCGCTTTTTGACTCAGCCCATCCTCGCGCTCGTCCCCGGCCACCCCCACAACCTCACGCCAGGGACCGTTGAGGTTCTCGCGGATCTGCTTACCGAGCGCGGCGCTGGGATTGCCCCAGAGCTCCCGCGCCATGTTCTCGGAGACGATCGCCACGTCTCTTTTGTCATAGCTATCCTCCCACGCAAAATCACGTCCGGCCAGGAGCCGCGCGCCCATGGTGCGGAACAATCCCGGCGAAACAAACTTGAATCGCCTCAGTGGAGGAATTTGTCCCTCAGTATACGTGCGGTCCTTCGCGAAGATCGGATCGTTCCACCCTTGGCCGTCCATCGGCAGCGTGCTGACCAGACCGGCTGAAGAGACCCCCGGCACGTTGCCGATTTTCTCGAGCATGTTCTGCTGCATCCTTAACACAGCCGCGGCCCCTTTCACCTGTGTTTCCGGAATGGAAATGCGCAGGGTCTGCAACTCCTCCGGCTTGGTGAAGCCGGGCTGCACGTTTTTCATGGCTTCAAAGGTGCGGATCATCAAGCCGGAACCGATCAGCAACACCAGCGCTAATGCCACCTGCACCACCACCAGGGTGCTTCTGGCCCGATGCCGTTCCCGGCTTTGGCTGGCGGAGCGGCCGCCGCTTCTCAGAGCGGTTGCCAGGTTCGGTCCCACGTACTTAAACACAGGAATCAACCCAAACAGTAAACCCGCCATCGAAGAAATGGCCAGCGTGAACAACAGTACCGCGGGATCGATCGAAATATCCTCGATGCGCGGAAGGTTGGCCGGAGCGGACCAGACCAGCACTCTTACCGCGGCGTAGGCCAATCCCAGCCCGAGAGCGCCGCCGGCCAGACCGAGAGACACGCTTTCGAACAAGAGTTCCTGTGCGATGCGGCGGGAACCAGCTCCCAGCGCGGCACGAATGGCCAACTCCTGCTGCCGTCCTTCCGCGCGTACCAGCAGCAGATTGGCTACGTTGGCGCAGGCGATCAGCAGCACCATACCAATCGTCCCCATCAGCACCCACAACACGTTGCCGGTGTCGCCCACCAGATCCTGCTGGAAAGGCCGTACATTGGGCGCGATGCGTGCATCATCGAACATTTTCACGCTGAATCCGGGAGGTGGTGGGAAACGCTGAGCGTTCATCGGGAGCATGCGCGCCACGTCCGCGTTGGCCTGCGCGAGGGTCACTCCCGGTTTGAGCCGCGCCACGCCTTGATAGCTGAAGTTTCCCAAGAACAGTTTGGCGCGATCGAACTGAAATGGTGTGATGAGCGACGGCTTCAGGTTCAGGAACCGGAAGTCTTGCGGCAACACGCCGATCACTTCCCGCGCCGTTCCGTCCACCAGGATTCTGCGTCCGATGACCGATTGATCGCCGCCAAAGCGGGATTGCCAATAGCCATAGGTGAGCAACACGGTCTCCGGGGACTTGGGAGAATCGTCGAGGTGAGAGAACCCGCGGCCTAAGATGGGCTGAACGCCCAGCAACGGCAGGGTCCCCTCGGTGACCGCGAGGCTTTGTACCTGCTGCGGTTCCGCCAAGCCGGTGACGCTCGCCGTCTCACCCCGCCACACTCCGACGTCCTGAAACGTTCGATTCTCTTCGCGATAGATGAAGTAGAGCGACGGCGCGATATTCAGCTCTTTAATGTTCAAACCCGCGGCGCTATGCCACACGCCCACCAGTTCCTCCGGATGGGGATACGGTAGCGGTTTGAGCAGAACGCCTTCAATGACGCTGAAGATCGCCGTGTTTGCGCCGATTCCGATGGCCAGCGTTAATAGCGTCATACCCGTGAAGAGCGGCGCATGCGTGAGCCTGCGCACAACCTGTCTCAACTGGTTGACAAACGAGCCCATAGCCTTCGATACGTGAAGGAACCGGGCGTTGTTCCCGAAGATTTCGCGGCGCTAAAGCTACCGCGATCCCTCGCCTCCAGCTAACCGGTCGAAGAAATCCAGTGCCGCTTTGTTGATGTTGCGCTTCACAGCGGTGAAGTTCCCGAACTCGATTCCCGCGTCGACGGTGGAGTCATAGCGCGGCCATGCGGGAAGCCCGGCGCCGTTGGGGTCGCCCTTCGACGCGAAATTCACCCAATACTGGAGCATCGTGTCCGAAAGCTTCCGGTCCACGTCTTCCCAGGTTCGCTTGGGTGAGAGGTTGCCAAACACATAGGCGATTTCGGCGGCGTGATAGGCGCGGTATTTCTCTCCGAGCGGCCCGGGAGGAATGCGCGTGAAGTAGTAGAGGAAAGCCGGTGATTTGCCGGTCTTCGTTTGCTCCCGAACCCAAGTCCGCATGTTCCACCCCATGCCCTGATCGCGGGTGCTGGCGTAGTGCGCATCCGCGGCCGTGGCTTCAGAGTCCACGGGATAGAGTTTCAAAAACTCGTCACTGGCCGGCCCGAACCGCTTGTGTACCGACTCTAGAAATGCGCTTTGATTGGACGACCACGGTTGAAGCGTGCGCGATTCATCGGCGTTGGAGCCGGCGATCACCGGCACGTCGCTTTGCTTGCCTTGCGCAAAGATGCTAGAGACGCTGCTGGGCACCACCCATCCATCCACACCCGGCCGTGCCGCAATTTCCATCTTGAGCAGGTCCTCGGCGGACTTGGCGCGCAACTCAGAGAGCGAGTATTTCGCGCCGCCGCGCTCCAAATCGGCGAGCGTTCCGCCGCGTGAGAAGTTTGCGCCGCTCTCGCCGATCAAGCGATGAAACAGGCCTCTCGCCAGTGGGGAAGCCTGCAGAAAGTTCACCGCTGAAGAACCGGCGGATTCGCCGAAGATCGTCACCCGCTTCGGATCGCCGCCGAAGGCCGCAATGTTCTTCCTGACCCATTCGAGCGCCGCGATCTGATCCAGCAAGCCGTAGTTGCCCGAGGAATGATGGGGCGATTGGGCTGTCAAATCCGGATGCGCTAAGAAGCCGAACACGCCCAGGCGGTAATTGATGGTGACCAGGACCACGCCCCTTTGCGCGAAGTTCTCGCCATCGTATGTGGGCGTGCTTCCCGACCCTCGAGTGAACGCGCCACCGTGTACCCAGACCATCACTGGCCGCCGGTCGCTGGCGGTCTTGGCCGCTGTCCACACGTTGAGGTACAGGCAGTCCTCGCTCCGGTTCGGAATGGGGCTGTAATAAGGAGAAGTCTCCGGATAGGGAAGTTGCATGCAAACGGGCGAAAATTCAGTGGCGGCCCTTACGCCTTGCCAGGGAGCCGGCGCGGCCGGGGGCTTCCAGCGCATTTCCCCCACTGGCGGCGCCGCATACGGAATCCCTTTATAGACACGCACGCCTCCAGCGTTGCCATCGGCGCCGGAAATGAGGCCACTGTCTAGTTTGACCGGATCGGCAGAGGCCGCGAGCGCAGACAAGGTTGCGAGGGTGAAAACGACTCGGTTCATAGCAAACTATTCCATCACATCGTGGCATTGGGTTGCAAAACCTCAATACTGCGCTGCTGCCTCGGAGTAGAGTCTTTCAGGTAAGCTCGATACGATGCGCCCGGTTTTGTTGCCTGCCCTGGTTGTAGCCACGATCTATACTGTCGTTGCCACATGGCTGCTCGTTTGGCTGACCCGCAATACTGACGGAGAGGGTGCAACGTATTTGTGGCTTCTCATCGGCGCACCATGGATCTGGAGTGGCATCTTGGGAGGGTACTACTGGTTGGCCGTTCCGCTGAACGGTCTCACTCTCTATTTCCTGATCGTCTTGGGTTTCGCTGCCTATCGAGCGGCTATTTCAAAGTAGCCGTTCCCAAGCTCCCCGGCCGTGACAAAATAGGTATTCCATGAAAGCCTTGGTTTACGTCACCTTGAAACCCACCGTGCTTGATCCGCAGGGCAAGACCATCCGCGCTGCCTTGGCCGGGCTTGGTCACGCGTGCATCGCGTCGGTGCGGCAAGGCAAATATTTTGAGATTGGGCTGGAGCCCGGTACAGACCGCAAAGAAGCGGAAGCCGAGATCGGACTCATCGCCCAGGATGTACTCGCCAACCCGGTGATCGAAGATTACCGGATAGAAATCGTGGATTGAACATTTATGAAAACCAATCGTCAATGGCGTCTTGCCGCCCGTCCGCAAGGTATCGTCCGGAACTCCGACTTCCAGTGGCGCGAAGAAGCTGTACCCGCGCTCGCTGACGGCCAGGTTCTGGTTCGCAACATTTACTTGTCGCTCGATCCAGCAAACCGTGTTTGGATGAACGACGCCGACTCCTACATGCCGAAACTGCCGCTTGACGCCGTGATGCGCGGAGGAGGCATCGGCGTGGTGGAAGAGTCGAAGAACCCGAAATTCGCCGTTGGCGACATCGTCCAGGGTCTGCTGAACTGGCAGGAGTTCGTGGTTGGCAGCGGCTCCGATCTAACGAAACTTCCCAAGTTGCCTGGCGTTCCTTTGACCGCCTTCATGGGGTTGCTTGGGCACATCGGATTGACCGCCTACTTTGGCTTGCTCGATGTGGGTCAACCGAAAGCCGGCGAAACGCTGGTGGTTTCCACCGCTGCGGGCGCGGTCGGTTCGCTGACCGGCCAGATCGGCAAGATCAAAGGCATGCATGTTGTCGGGCTTACCGGCTCCGACGAAAAATGCAAGTGGATTAAGGAAGAGCTCGGTTACGACGCCGCCATTAACTACAAGAAAGAGAATATCCACACTGCCTTGAAACAGCATTGCCCCAAGGGGATTGACGTCTACTTCGACAACGTAGGCGGCGAGATTCTGGAAGCGGCGCTGAACCTGGTGAACGTGCATGCCCGGATCGTGATGTGCGGCGCGATCGCTCAATATAATGCCGATCAACCGGCGCCCGGACCTCGCAATCTCGCCGTGATGATCATGAAGCGCGTCCGCATGGAGGGGTTTATTGTTACCGATTTTATGAACCGGGCGGGAGAGGCGACGCTGGAATTGGTGCAGTGGATGAAACAAGGTAAGCTGAAATACCGCGTGGATGTGGTGGAAGGTTTGGAACAGGCTCCCACCGCTCTACGCAAATTGTATGACGGATCCAACAACGGAAAACTGCTGGTGAAGATCGGACCGGAACCCGGCGAAGAAAAGGCCCAACATGCAGCCAAATGAATCGGTCCACGTCGATTCGCTGTTTTCGGTGAAGGGCAAGATCGCTCTGGTGACCGGCGGTTCCCGCGGCATCGGTTTGATGATTGCCCGCGGCTTTGTTGAATCCGGCGCCAAAGTGTATATCTCGTCGCGCAAAAAAGACGTGTGCGACGCGGTAGCGAAGGAGCTTTCTACTGTTGGAGAATGTCACTCGATTCCCGCCGATCTTTCCACGCTCGCCGGCTGCCAGCACTTGGCCGGCGAGTTGAAAGCGCGGGAAACCAAGCTCGACATTCTGGTCAACAACGCCGGCGCCGCCTGGGGCG